>Ga0208197_1000024_pt1 | contig 191401 bp, 165 predicted proteins | sample AD_JPNNA4_MetaG_FD_184444 | JGI IMG/M metagenome (GOLD analysis project Ga0208197, IMG submission 184444) | Active sludge microbial communities of municipal wastewater-treating anaerobic digesters from Japan - AD_JPNNA4_MetaG (SPAdes) (version 2) | ecosystem: Engineered > Bioreactor >...
GTCACTGCAAGGGCTTTCAGCCGGTGACCCTATTCTCTGTTCCCAGTGACGGAGTGAGCGCTGCTCCCTCAATCGCCTACTCCTCCCGTTCACCGTCTTTGACGGATTACGTTGATATGATTATATGGAAGTTGGATGAATTGTCAACTGTAAATATCCAGCACATCCCGCAGCATCGTCATCGCCGACGGGACCGGATTCGGTTCGTCAATAATCGCGGTGATAACGCCGTAGATGTCGGTGGTGTAGACGACGCCCATCTGCTTGGGGCCGAGCCGTCCGAGCGGGTGGTCCGGCGGCAGTGACGTCGGCGTGACGGAGAGGGCGTAGCTACCATCGGGTTGCCGTTCGGCGCGAGCGAGCAAGCGATAGCGCAGCCCCTGCCCGCGCGCTGCGGCCAACGCCTCTACACTGACGGTCGAAATGCCGGCGCGCGTGACGGCGTCCAGCGTGGCAGGGAAATCCAATACCGCGTTCGCCAGAATGACGAGTTTCGCCGCCGCGTCCCAGCCTTCGAGGTCCCACGAGCCATCTCCCTCAAGCACGCCTTCATCACGCGCCAGTGCCAGCGCTTCATTCCACGGCACACCGTCGGCGAGCAGGTCCATCACATAGCCGGTGACGAGGTTAGGCACAGCCTCGATGCGCTGCACGACCGCGCCGCGCAAATCCCGCGCCCCCAGGTTGATCGCCGGCAGGCCGCCCGCGACGGTGCCATCGAAGCGGAGTTTGACGCCCTGCGCTTTCGCCAGCGCGTGCAATTCGCGGTAGGCCACGACCAGCGGCCCTTTGTCCGGCGCGATAACGTGCATCCCCTTGCGCATTGCAGTCCGCATACACCCCAGGCCCAGCGCCGCGCCTGTACTCAAGTCGACGGGCAGTGCCTCCAACAGCACATCGGCCTCCGCCGTCTGCACCAGCGCGAGCGCATCCCAGCCCGCGCGCCCCGCGCGGGGATACTCTGCGACCGAGCCGCCCGCCTGCTTGATCTGTGCGACGCGGACCGGATCAAGGCCGTTCGCGTCGTAGGCCGCGCCCCGGCTATCCGCCGCGCCGACGAGCACTAATTCCAGGCCATAACGCTCGCGCAGCAGCGTGTCCTTTTCGACAATCACCTCGCAAAAGCGACGGCCCAGGTTGCCCAATCCAATGAGTACGTAACGTATTGGTTGCATTGTAACCTCCAGAGGAATGGGTAACCGGTAACTGGTAATCGGTGAGCAGTAAATGGGAAGGTGAGCATCAGACCCCAGAGCGCCAACACCCAATTACCAATCACCGATTACCAATTACCAATCCAACCGCACCGCCAGCAACGGCACGAGCATCTCTTGCGGCGTGAGGCTGCCGTGACGGCCAAGCATTGGCTTTTTCTTGACGGACTCGGCGTCGCGGGCGAAATGGGCGTTGCCGGTGGCGATGCCGACGATGTCACCTAGACGATGCCGCGTTTCGGCGCAAGGGACGCCGGGGCCGAGCAAACCGCTGCGCAAGACTTCATCCTGTGAGAAGAAGATGAATTGTCCTGCGAAGTGCTCGTCCACGTATTGGCGTACCGTCTCGTACTGCCCGTTGCGGACGTAGAAGAACGGCACGCGCCCCTCGCCGAGCGGCGGGAGAAACAGCGCGTCGAGCAGCGCGGGATGCTGATCTAGCAAAATCGCGGATTCAGGCGGCGTGGTAATTTGGCCGTGGTCGGCGGTCATGAGCAGCAGCGTCCCCGCGCGGGCGGCGGGTGTGAGCCGGTTGAGGAAGATTTCCTCCATCAGCAGCGCCAGCGAGACGATCTCCGCGTCGCCGGACTCATCGAGCGGGCCGAGGCGATGCGCCAGCGTGTCTACGGCGCTCCAGTACGCGCTCACGAAGCTGCGTTCGGGACGCTGTTCGAGGATACGGCGCAACGTCAGCCAGAAATCGGACGCCGTCGCATAGCCGAACACATCTTGCATCCCCCGGTTGTGCATCACAGAAAGCGGCGTTTTGACGAACGCATCGAGCGTCAGCGCATAGGAAGGAATCCCCTGCACCGCGAGCATTTGCCCGATCCCAGGAACCGGTAAAAATTTCTCCGCCTCGAAGCCCCATTCGGCCAACGTCCCGGTGAACGGCCTGAGGATCGTCGAGAAGCTGATCGCTTCCACCGCCATTTGCCACTCGCGCAGAAACAGACTGTAAGCCAGCAAGCCGTGTTCCACCGGCGCGCGTCCGGTGTGAATGGTGCTCAAGACGCTGTTGGTGGTCGAAAGGAAGGTCGTCGTGAGCGGCCACAGGCGTCCTCGCGTCGCCAGCCGGTGAAAGATGAGATCGGGACGCCGGGCCATCACATCTTGCAGCGTCTCCCAGCCGAGCGCGTCAATCACCAGCAACACGACGCGCTGCACACCGTCGAGCAGGCCGTCAAGCAGATCGTTTCGCAGCGGCGGGAGCACGCCGGGGAGTGTCACGCCCAGCGCCCGTCCCACCGTCGCCGGAATATTCCCCACCGACAGCCCCTCGTAGCGCGGCCAGACGAAGTGCTCCGGTAGAGAAGGCGCGCCGTCGGGCCGATAGGTGCGCAGATCGCGTTCTAAAGTTAATGCGTTCATGAAGTCTCCTTGAAAGTCAAATCGTCGTTAGTCGAGTAGTCAATTCACTCGCTTCGCGGGGATCGCCAGATCCCCGCTGAACACGCGGATTGAAAACTCCTGGAAACTTGCCTATGGGACAGGCAATGTGTAACGGATGAGCGTCTGCTCGAACCCAAAGCGCGTTCCCGCGTGATCGTACCTGGCGGCCACAACGCCGATGCCGTTACAGAACTGGCGTATAACCCCGCCGCTGTTAAAGGCCTCACTGATTTCGTAGCAATCCGTGAAACGTCCGGCCGGCGTCTCGTAAGCCCCCGTCGCTACGGCAGTTCGCAGCCCATTCGCTTCACAATAAAGGACTTCGGGGTTATCGGGATTCGCTGGGTCGTTCATAGACGGACACCACTGTTTGCCATCGGCCAATGGAAAATCGTAGTCAAGCCGCGAGGCAACGGGATCGAAGGCCGTAACGTCCGGCGCTCGCCACTCCTCGAACACCAACGTGCCGCTGATCACGTACCAAAACTCACCGGCAGGCAGCGTGGTACCCGTCAACGGCGCCGGCGAGACCAGGCTCACATCCCGCTGCACCCGCACGAAACGATAAGGCGCGGCTGCTGTCGTTTCTACCACGGTTTCGGTCATGATATACGTCGCGGTCACAATCTGCGCCGGATTGGACTCCAGCGGCTCATACGGGACGTAGGTGTACACCCACGTCGTTCCCTGCGCAAGGGGGAATTCCGGCGGCAGTGTGACCTGCGCAGTTGGCGGAGCAGTTGGAGTGTCGCCAGCACAAGAGACGGCGACGAAACATAAGCCAGCAATCAAAACAGCCGTAAACAGATGCGACCAGCGTTTCATTGTCTGTGCCTCCTTATCGAATCAGCCCCTTGATCCCATACCCCGCCACGAGAAACATCCCAGTGACCACCGCCCACTCCTCAGCGACTTCCGTATCCACCGATTTAAGCGCGCGCCAGGCCAACGGCGCGGACGACAGGCACAGCAAACACCACACGGGGATGCCGCTAACCGCTATGCTGATCAACAACAGCCCATACGCCGCGACGTAGCCGCGATTTCCAAATTGCGCCGCCCCAGGCAACCACCACACCCATATCGCCGCCAGGATGAGTGCAGGCCACACCGCTGCCCACGCCAACCGCCCGGCCTGCGTCCAATACACAACGACGACCAGCAGCGGGGCAAATATCCACGGCAGATAGGATCGTAGCCGCCGCAACCCTATCTGCGCCGCAACGCTAAGTGCAGCCTCGACAAGAAACGCGCCAACGGACAACACACCCGTCGCCGCCCACGCCGCCGCCCCGCCCAGGCAGACGGCGAGCAAGGTTGCCAACAGAATGGGTGGTTCGAGCTTGATTGATTGGATTTTCTGTAGCATCGTTTTCATCGGTTTGTTACTTGTGCGCGAATGCGCGGGGCTGAAGCCCTCACGCCAAAAGAGCAAAGCCCTGCGGGCTGATTGTAGCCCCGAAGGGGCTTCGCTCTTTTCGCCCGGCCTCTTCAGAGCCGGGCAACGGGGCTGAAGCCCTCGCGCCAAAAGAGCAAAGCCCTGTGGGCTAAATTCAGCCCCGAAGGGGCTTTGCTCTCTCGGCCCGGCCTCTTTAGAGCCGGGCCTCCAAAATCGGACGCATCGCCTGTGCGGCGCGGGCGCGGTGGCTGATGCGGTTTTTCTCATCTTGCGAAAGTTCCGCCATCGTACAGCCCCGTTCTGGCAGATAGAAGACGGGATCGTAGCCAAAACCTGCGTCCCCACGTGGCTCGAAGCCGATCACGCCTTCGCACACGCCCTCGGTGATGAATTCGCGCGCCGTCCCGGAATGGTCTGGCAGCACCAGCGCCGCGATGCAGCGGAAGCGCGCGCCCCGCTGCTCCAAAGGGACGCCATCAAGCGCCTTGAGCAATGCCCGGTAGCGCACCTCGTCTGTGCCCAGATGATAGCGCGCCGAACGCACGCCCGGCGCGCCTTCGAGCGCGTCCACTTCCAGGCCGGAATCGTCGGCCAGCGTGGGCAGCCCGGAAGCCGCCGCGAGCGCCCGCGCCTTGAGCAGCGCGTTCTCCGTGTACGTCTCGCCGGTCTCTTCGATGTCGTCGTGCAGGCCCAGATCATCGGGCAACAGCAACTCCACATCCAGCCCCTCCAACAACGCTCGCCACTCCCGGCGCTTTCCTTGATTATGTGTTGCTAACAATAATTGCATAGTTCCTCCGGGGATTAGGGATTGGTAATCGGTAATTGGGAAAATGGGTAAAGAGAAATGAGTAATGTGTAGCGTGGTTCAATCGCCCCAGTCTTTCATTCGCTGATTCTTTCATTCGCTGATTCTTCAATTCGCCCATTCGCCAACTTGCGTTCCAGACGGTCTTTGCGATGCCGAAGTTCGGACAGCAGTTGCGCCCGCTTGAAGCCTTTCGGGTGCCGCTCGGCGCGATTCAGGGCGGCGTCGGTGTCGGACAGCGCCGCGTGCAGGTCGCCGGCCGTCCATTCGTGGTACTTGGCGCGTTCCACCAGCGGTTCGACGGCCAGTGGTTGGCATTTTGCCCAATCATCCCACAGGGCAAACGCCCGATCCCACGCGCCACAACGCTTGTGACGCAGCGCCATCTCACACCAGAGTCGCGCCGCCGCATCCTCGGCCAGCGTTCCACTCTCCTGTACAAGCGCCCGTTCCCAGGCCGTAACCGCCTCTGCCTCGCGCCCGGCACGGTCAAAAACGCGCCCCACTCCCACCCATTCGCCCGGCGCAAGCGCCATCTGCTCCGGTGACGTGACCATGCGCGTCACGTGGACCAGCAGCGAAACCAGGCTCAGCACATCGATGCGGTTGTGGTAGAAGACCCGCACCATGTCGGCGGTATCGCCGGTGTCCAGGTATTGCCGGTAGAGCCAGGGGATCAACGCCGACTCAATGTCCGCCTCAGCCCGCTGCACGCGCAAAATTTCCGTCTCCAGCATCCCCAGCCGGCGGGATTCCAGGTGATCGCGCCAGAGCTGCCGCGCGACGGTGAGCAAATCCAGATGTGGCAGCGCCCGCCAGCGCGGAGTCATGCGGTTGAGGATGAAGCGCGATTCGAGCAGCGGGAGGTCGAAGCCGTTGCCGTTGAAACTGACGATGCCGGTCGCACTGTCCAGCACATCCTCGATGTAGTGCATCGCCGCCGTTTCTTCATCGGGGCTGCGAAGGAAAACAAGATGCAGGGTCAGGTGATCATCTTCCCACACGCCGATGCCGGTGAGGAAAACCAGCGTTCCTGCGCCCCCTGCCAACCCCGTCGTCTCCGTGTCGAGGAAGGCGGGATGCGCGCCCAGGCTCGGTACGCCCAAAAGCGCCAACCCCTCAGCGGGAAGGCGCTGCATTTCGCCGAGCGCGTAACGTCCGTGCGGATGAAACGCCGGATACACCCGCTTTTCCACCCACACCGGGCCGTGTGGGGTCAAAAGCTCGTCACCGGGCAACGCAGCACTCGACTGACGCGGTGGTTCGGCAGAAACCGGCTGGGGTGCGGGTTGCAGCGCCTTCAGCCCCTTGACCACCCCGAGACGCTGCAACTGTTGGCGAAATTTGTCGTCCATACGCAAACAGATTTCCTCAACGGATTGAACGGATTTTAACGGATTTCTCCTCCGTTCTATCCGTTGAATCCGTTGAGATTACGTTCCCACCGGGCAGCGTTCGATGCGGGCGCCGAGGGGGCGGAGCTTTTCTTCGATGCGCTCGTAGCCCCGGTCGATCTGGCGGATGTTGAAGATCGTGCTGGTGCCTTCCGCAGCGAGGGCGGCGATCAACATCGCCATGCCCGCGCGGATGTCGGGGCTTTCCATTTCGTCGCCGTGCAGGCGCGAGGGGCCATAGACCAGCGCGCGGTGCGGATCGCACAGGACGATGCGCGCGCCCATCGGGATGAGTTTGTCCACGAAGAATAGGCGGCTCTCGAACATCTTTTCGTGGAAGATGATCACACCGTCGGACTGCGTCGCCAGGACGAGCGCGATGCTCATCAGGTCCGCCGGGAACGCGGGCCACGGCGCATCGGCAATCGAGGGGATCGCACCGCCCATATCGGGGACGATCTTCAGCGATTGCGCGGCAGGCACGAAAAGGTCGTCGCCGCGAATCTCCACGGAGACGCCCAATCGCTCCAGGTGCATCAGCGTCATCCGCAGGTGGTGGGGGACGGCGTTGCGGATGAGCAATTCGCCGCGCGTCGCCGCTGCCAGCGCGATGTAGCTGCCCACTTCGATGTGATCGGAGGCCACGGCGAAATCTACGCCGTGCAGCCGCTCTACGCCGTCAATCACCAACGTGTTTGTGCCGATGCCGTTGATTTTCGCGCCCATCGCGTTGAGCATGGCGCACAAATCTTGCACGTGCGGTTCGGAAGCGACGTTGCGCAGGATCGTCGTCCCGTGGGCGAGGACAGCGGCCATCACCGCGTTCTCCGTCCCGGTGACGCTAGCCTCGTCAAGCAGAATGTCAGCCCCACTGAGGTGGTCAGCCTTCAGGATATAGTTCCCGTTCTGTACCACCACGTCCGCGCCGAGTTCCTGGAACGCCATGAAGTGCGTGTCCACGCGCCGCCGCCCGATCACGTCGCCGCCGGGCGCAGGAATGGAGAGGTCGCACAGCCGCCCCAGGAGCGGCCCGGCGATCAGGATCGAGCCACGAATGGCGCGGAACAACTCGCGGTCCATGTCGTTCGTCGGCGAGCAGACTTGCTGCGCCTGGATTTTCCAGGTGTTGGCGTCCAGGCGCTCGACGTCCGCGCCGAGGACTTGCAGCAGTTCGGCCATCACCTCCACATCGCGGATCGCGGGGAGGTTGCGCAGGATGACCGGCTCGTCGGTCAGCAACGTCGCCGCCAGTGTGGGCAGCGCGGCGTTTTTATTGCCGCTGGGAAAGATTTCGCCCTTGAGCGGTACGCCACCTTTAATCACAAAACAGTCGTTCATCGGTAGCTCCTTTTCGTGATTGGTAATCGGTAATTGGGGATTAGGGATTGGTAATCGGTAATCGCAACTCTTCACTCTTAACTCGCAACTCGTAATCGGGACTCAGTACAGCGAGATTTCCACACGGTCGCCAATCTGCAAGCCTAGCGCCTGCGCGCCGTGGGCGCGGTTGACGGCGAGTTCGAGCAGACCTTCGCTGCCAACGAGGGCCAGCGGTTCGCCCGCTGCGACTTCGCCGTAGGTGCGGCGGACGGGGCCGAGATCGCGCCCGGCAGCGCTGACGCGGACGCGCCCAGCGTTGATGATGCCCCTCGGCACGTCGCCGAACGCCGGATCGAAGGAGAGCAGCGCGCCATCCCACACCAGCCGCCCGATGCTGGTGATGACGTTGCCAAAATGGTCAATGTAGATGACCTCGCCGGCAATGGCAGACTCGGTCACAGTGAGGACCGGCGCGGGCAGGCGCACCGGATCGGTCACTTCCGGGCCGAATTCGTCCAGCGGAACGCCGCGCGCGAGATAGGCCGCCGCCGGAGAGAAAATGTCGCGCCCGTGGAAGGTGCTGCTGACCGCCACGTTGCGGTAGGCGGGATTCGCCAGTTCGACGATGCGCGTGGGCGGGGCAGCCTCCCACACGTAGGAGAAGACGCCGTTATCCGGCCCAACGAGCGTCCCCCACGGCGTCCGCGCCGCGATAGGCCGCCGCGCCGTCCCCACGCCCGGATCCACCACGACGATGTGGATGCTCTCCGGCGGGAAGTACGGCAGCGCCGTCCACAGCACGTAGGCCGCGCTGCGCACATCCTGCGGCGGAATCTCCTGCGTGATGTCAATGCAGGGCGCGCCCGGCGCAATCCCTGCGATCACGCCCTTCATCGTCCCCACGTAGCCGTCGCGCGTGCCAAAATCGGTTGTGATTGTGATAAGCATTGGTTGTCGTTACCTCGTAAAACGTAAAACGTGATGCGCAATCCATGACGTATGAACGGCGTTTTTCAATTCACCCACTCTCTCCCTCACCCTCTCTCTACCTCTGCTTCTGCCCGCTGCATCAATGCCCGCATGTAGCCAATGGCGTAGGCGGGACCAGCGCCTTTGGCGTAGTCGCCGGCGAATTGCGGCGTGTGATCGAGCGTGACGGTGTTGGTGTAGCCGATATCGTAAAAGAGTTTCATAATCTGGTACATATCCATATAGCCGTTGTCCAGGAATGTTTCGAGGAAATGCGGCAAGGGGCTGCTGACGTTGCGAAAGTGAACGAGCAGGATGCGATTGTCCGCGTGGAATGCGCGGATACCCTCCAACACGTCGCCGAATGCCGGGCCGCCTTCAAGCCAGCAGCCGGTGCAGAACTCCATCCCCAACGCGGGACTATCCGCAACGGCAAAGGCGCGCTGGTACGTCTCGAAGCTGTGGATCAGGCAGGGGATGCCGCCGAGTTTGCCGGTCGCGGGTGGGTCATTGGGATGCAACGCCATCCGCACACCGGCGGCTTCCGCCACAGGCATCATCTTCTCCATAAAGTAGGCGAAGTTGTCCCAGAGTTCGTCCTCGCTGTACTCGCGCCTATGGGTGAAGGGACGGCGATACATTTCATCCAAATCCACGCGGCGAGTGGGCGCGCCGCGAATCTCGCCCGGCGCGGAACTCCACACCTGCGTCGGCTCCCAGGTGAAGGTGGTGATGTGAATCCCCGCCGCGCCCAGGTTGTGGACAAATTCCTGGAACTGCGCGATCACGTCATCGCGGCCCGGCAGCGCCAGGTGGATTTTGTCGGACTTGGCGATGTCGTAGCTGCCGACGTTCCACAGAAGCAACCCAGCATCCTCCACACGGCGGCGCAAATCGGTGAGATACGCCACTCCGCGCTGCTCCGGCCTGACCCAGGTGTAGACGCACTCGACGCCCAACTGCCGGGCAAACAACAACTCGTCCGGCGTGGAATCGTTGCTGATACTCAACGAAAGTTTCGGTCTCAACACAAAGTTACTCCTTCTCTCGTTGGAACGTTCGAACGTTCCAACGTTATTTTAGCCAAGACATATCCACGTCGCCTGCGCTTCGGCGCGCAGACCGTGCTCCACCCACGGATCAATGACGATCAAATCGCCAGCTTCGACGGGATGCTCGACGCCGTCCAGCGTCACCAGCGCCGCGCCTGCGATGATGAACCACAGTTCCGGGACTTCGTGCTTGTGCGGCGTGAAGGGGTTTTCCGGCGTGGTCACGCGCGTGACGAAGTGGTGAACAACAATTTCGCGGTCGCCGAGTTCGTAAGGGCGACGGCCCTTGACCATAGGTATAGCATCGGCTTTGAGGATCATCCTGGACCTCTACAACAGCGCAACACAGCCTTTTCTCTGCATCCGTCTCGGCGCGTCATACCTGCATATACTAACACAAATTTCGACGCCTCCAAGTGACCTCACCCACAGCAAGGATGACCAAAGTTTGCCGCAATTTGACAAAACCCCTCTCTGCACCCATAATCAAGACCTGACGCATATTCTCGTAAAACGTAAAGCGTAAACGTAAGTAGCTTCTTACGTTTCACGTTTTACGTTTTACGCAATTTCCTGGAGGACTCATGAACATTCTTGTAACAGGCGGCATCGGCCACGTCGGGCGACCGGCGGTGGCGCGCTTATTGGCACACGGCCATCACGTGCGCATCCTCGACCGCATGGCTGAGGGCGACATCGCGGCGGAAGCAGCCGCAGAGGTGCGCGGCGCGGAGTATCGGCAGGTTGACATTACCGATTACGCGGCGCTGCGCCCGCATTTCGAGGGGATGGAGGCGGTGGTGCATCTGGCTGCTATCCCCGATCCCATCCCCGGCAAGGATGCGGAGATTTTTAGCATCAACTGCGGCGGATCGTTCAACGTGTTTCAGGCCGCGGCGGAAAATGGCATCAAGCGCGTCGTCTGCGCCAGCTCGATCAACGCGCTCGGCAATGGCTTCGGCATCCGCGAGATCGAGATTCACTACTTTCCCATTGACGAAGCCCATCCCGGTTCAACGAGCGATGTGTACTCGTTCTCCAAGCAGATTTTGGAGGAGATCGCGGCCTATTTCTGGCGGCGCGAGGGGATTTCCAGCGCGTGCTTGCGCTTTCCGTGGGTTTATGCGCACACGTGGTTTGAATCCGAACGTATCGGTGAGTTCCGCGGCTATTTCCAGGCCGCCTACGATGGCCTGATGGCTCTGCCCGAAGCCGAACGCGCGGCGCAGATGCAACAGACGCTGGCGAAACTCCACGAGCTGCGCGCGCACCACGAGGCAATGGATGTTGAAGAAGAAATGATGACGACGATGCGCAATATGCCCGGCGCCATCCTCACCTTCGGGCGCAACGACTTTTGGGCGATGCTCGACGCACGGGACGCCGCGCAAGCCATCGAGAAAGCGGTAATGGCCGAGTACACAGGCAGCCATCCGCTGTGGATTGTGGGCAGCCATAACTCCACCGGGCTGCCCACACGCGGGCTGGCCGCGCTGATGTATCCCGATGTGCAAACGTGGACACGACCGGTCGAGGGCAGCGAATCGCTGATCAGCATCAACAAGGCCCGTGCCCTCATCGGCTTCGAACCGGAGTATTCCATCAATCCTGAGGCTGCGGCGTAAGAGAGGAACGCTCATGGAACTGAGGGCTGCGCGTGAAGAAGATGCCGAAGCATTGGCTCAGCTCATATCGGATTTTACTGGCCTGACGACAACCCCGGCGCAAATGCAGCGACGGTTGGTCCGCAGTCGAGGTATTGAGCATCCCATTGTGGCCGAACTTGACGGAAAAGTCGTCGGGTTCGCCAGTCTCAGGCTCCTGTATTATCTTGGTGAGGATGCTCCTTATGCGGAGATTTCTGAACTTTTCGTCTCGGAGCGCTACCGCCGTCAGGGTGTAGGCCAGGCGTTAATGGTTGAGTTGGAGGCGCAGGCCCGTGCGGCGGGCGCCAGCAGTGTAAGCGTGCTCACCGCCGCCGACAATGAGGCCGCGGGAGAGCTTTATCGAGCGATGGGTTTTCAGGAATTTTCGATAGCTCTGCAGAAGTGGCTCACAGAAGACCGTCCTTATCGTGAGAGCTGAGCGCGCAAGGCAGAGGTCTGGCGCATAAACAGGCGCAATGCTTCGGACAAGGAGTATAGAGGCGGTGTTGCCACTGGATACGCTTGGACGTTGGTTGATCGTGATCGGCTTGGGCATCGTCGCCCTGGGCGTGCTCTTGTTCCTGCTGGGCAAACTGCCGTTTATGCAGTGGTTGGGCAAGCTGCCCGGCGACATCCGCTATCGCAGCCCAGACGGCAGCCTGTCGTGCTTTGTGCCCATCGTCAGCTCGATTTTGCTCAGCATTTTGTTGACGATCATCCTTAACCTTGTCCTGCGGTTAATCAATCGCCGCTGAGTTGTAGCGCGAGTTAACAACTCGCGCCTTCCAAGGTGCGAAAATGGATTTTGAGTTTGTCGCCGTGATCGATTGCCCGCTTGCCGATGTGTTCGCATTGTTCAGGGACGTGGATCAGTACAACGAGCACGAGGGTTCGCCGGTCCCTGTCCTGGACAAGATCACGGAAGGCCCGGTCAGAGTCGGGACGCGCTACCGCGAGGTGGTGCAGATGATGCCCTTTGTCACGATGACGATCCTTTCGGAGATCACGGAGTACGAATCGGAGCGCCGTCTGGCCTCACGGTGGTGGAGCAATGTGATGGAAGGCCGTCTCGCGTATACGTTCGAGCTGGTGGATGGCGGTGTCCGTGTGATCCAGAGGATGAGCTTGAACCCGAAGGGCGTCCTGCGCGTATTCTCGCCGTTGATCAAGGTGATGTTCTCCCGTGCCGGAGAGCATCGACTGGCGTGGATCAAGGCTTTTTTGGAGGCGCGCGCGTCCACGCCTCAAGTTACAACAGAAAGAGTACCATGAGCGTCATCAGACTGAACAACGTCTCCAAATCCTACGACGGCGCGCCCGTGCTGCGCGAGGTCTTCTTCCGCCTGAGCGAGGGCGAGCGCGTGGGCCTCATCGGCAAGAACGGCGCGGGGAAGACGACGCTGCTCAAGCTCATCCTGGGCCAGGAATCGCCATCGGAAGGCGCGGTTGAAGTTGACGACGGGACCAAAATCGGCTACTTCTCGCAGTTCTCCGAACTGAACGGCGAACAGACGATCACCGAAGTGCTGGATGCGCTGTTCGCCGAAGTCCACACCCTCGAAGCGATGCTGGCGGAGGTGGATGCCGCGCTGGCGACGCAACCATCGGCGGCAGAAATGGATCGCCTGCTGCTCCGGCAGGCCAACCTATTGGAAGAGATGGAACGCCGGGAAGGATGGGATTACCACTACAAGATTGACACCGTCCTCACCCGCCTGGGTTTCAGCGACGCGCACCGCACGTGCCCCATTGACCAGCTCTCCGGTGGGTGGCGCAACCGTGCGGCGCTGGCGAAGATTCTCCTCGAAGCGCCCGACGTGCTGCTGATGGACGAGCCAACGAACTTCCTGGACATGGAAGGGCTGGCGTGGCTGGAAGAGTGGTTCCGCACCTTCCGCGGCGCACTCATCGTCGTCTCGCACGACCGGCAATTCCTGGATCGCGTGGTCAACTGCATCATCGAGATCGAGAACTACCATTTCCAGGAGTACCGTGGCAACTACACACAGTACATCCGCGAAAAGCCGCTGCGCCTCAAGACGCTGACGCGACAATTCGAGTACGAGGAAGAATTGCTGGCGCTGGAAGCCGAGGCCATCTCTGACCGCGAGGAAGCCGCCCGCAACCCCAGCCGCGCGCTCAAACGGCGGCTGGCGAACATCAAGAAGCAGACGCAACCACGCGCGGTGGATACGATCATCACCAACATCTACGACCGGCTGTATGTCGCCAACGACCTGTGCCACGTGGAATCCGCCAGCAAAACCTACGGCGGTCAGCGGCTCTTCCACGATCTGACGTTCGACATTCACCGCGAGGATCGCATCGCGGTGGTGGGGCCGAATGGCTGCGGCAAGACGACGCTGTTGCGCGCCCTCACGGAGGCTGTAAAACTCGACGCCGGGCGGGTCGCGTGGAGCAAGGGCGCGGCTTTCGTATACTACAACCAGGTCTTCGACGAGTTGGACCTCAACGACACAGTGACGCACGCCGTCAACGTGACCGGCCTGGCCTATCTTGCGCCGCGCAAGCAGGTGAACCGCTTCCTGGCGCTGATGCAGTTCTCGGAGATGGACCTGACGCAGCGCATCGGCGCGCTCTCCGGCGGACAGCGGGCGCGGGTGGCGCTGGCGAAAAGCCTGCTCTCCGGCGCGTCGGCCATCATCCTGGACGAGCCGACGAATCACCTGGACATCACAAGCGCGCAGGTGATGGAACGCGCCCTGCTGCACTTTCCGGGCGCGGTCGTCGTCGTCAGCCACGACCGCTTTTTCATTGACAAAGTCGCCACCCGCCTGCTCGTTTTTGAGGGCGCGGGCGTTGTCCGCGAGGTCAACGGCAACTGGACGATGTGGCAATCTAAAACCGATTTGTGATTTGTTGATTTGCAGATTTTACGATTTTCAGGAGGTTGAAAATGAACGCACAAGAGTTGGTCAAGAAATTACATTGGCTCGGCCACGACAGCTTTCGGCTGGACGGGCCGCCGGTCATCTACTTCGATCCGTGGCAATTGAAAAGCGAGTTGCCCGCCGCCGATCTGGTGCTGGTGAGCCACCATCACCACGACCACTGCTCGCCGGCAGACATCAAGAAGATCAGCGGGCCGCAGACGGTGGTGGTCGCCAGCCACCTGGCGGCGAAAGAGCTGCCCGACGCGAAGGTGATGCGTCCCGGCGACAAGCTCTCCATCGCCGGCGTGGAGATTGAAGCCGTGCCTGCGTACAACGTCAACAAGTTCCGCGCGCCGGGCAAGCCGTTCCATCCCCAAGACGAACAACACGTCGGCTACATCGTCACCGTGGAGGGCGTGCGTGTCTACTTCGCCGGGGATACCGATCACATCCCGGAGATGGCGGGCTTCCGCTGTGACGTGGCTTTGTTGCCGGTGAGCGGCACGTATGTGATGACGGTGGAAGAGGCCGTCGCTGCCGCACGCGACATCCAGGCGGAGATCACCCTGCCGATGCACTATGGCGCGGGGATCGGCACCGCTGACGATGGGGAGCGGTTTGCGGAGCTGTTGCGGCCCTGAATCTGCTTCAGCCACATCCATTTGACGCGCTTCAGAAAATAGCAAATTTTCCCAATTCCTGGTATACTACAGGTAGTAGCGGCGCGCCATCACAGCGCGGAAATAGACGTGGCATTGGCGGGATGCGCTGAGTAGCTTGACAATGTTAAATTCACCGCAGAGGCGCGGAGAACGCTAAGATTTTTATCGTATTTCCTTTGCGCCCTCGGCGTCTCTGCGGTGAAAAAGTGAATTTAACATTGTCGAGGACGGTATATAGTGTTCTGTGTACGAAGGAGGTAACGGATGGTCAAGGTTCTTTATGTTGAGGATGAACCCTTGCAGCGGGAGTTGGTCAACCAATTGCTTCAGTTGGCGGGTATCGAGATTCAATTGGCCGAAAATGGTCTGGAAGGCGTTCAGAAGGCGCGCGAATGGGAGCCGGACGTTATTCTGATGGACATTCGTATGCCGGGGCTGAACGGTTTCGAGACCATCGAACAGATCCAACAGATCCCCTCCATCGCCAAAACGCCAGTGGTAGTGCTCTCGGCCTGGGCAACGGCGCAGCACACGGCGCGCGCCAAGGCGCTGGGCGTCAAGTGGTACATCACCAAACCATTTAACCTGGATGACCTGGTCAACACCGTGATGGATGCGTATGCATCCCGAGGCTGATCAAGCGGCAAAATTGCATCGTTTGCTCGCCGCACCGAGTCATCCCTGGAAATGTGAATGCATATTCCGGTGAGGATTCTATTCCTTGAATGACTCGACAGCCGCCATGAAGGACGAGGATAAAACCAAAGCGCAGCTTATCCAGGAGTTGGCCCTGTTGCGCGAGCAAGTGGTAGCGCTATCCGCAACGCAGGCAGCATTAGCCAGGCGTGAAGCGCAACTTGCCCTCATCTTCGAAAATGCCTATGATGGCATCAGCATTCATCAAGAGTTTCCAGGCCAGGCAGAACGCCGGCTGATCGAATGTAACGAACGTTATGCCGAAATGGCTGGCAGAAGCAAAGAGGAACTATTAGCCATCGGCAATACTATGCGCGTCCAAAGAGAGGTCGAACCAGGCGTTGATTCCAGGGTGTTTCTTACATCGGCGCATGGCGACAAGGTATACCGCGGCACCTTCTCATGGATACGCCCGGATGGCAAAGAAAACGTTATCGAGTACACCGCCGGTCAGGTGATCGTCAACGGGCAGATCATAAGCATCGGCTGCGACCGCGACATCACCGAGCGCCTCCAAAAACAAAAAGCTCTCCAAATGTACTCCGAACAACTCGAGACGATGGTCGCCGAACGCACTGCGGCGTTGCATACTCAATACCAGCAGTTGAACGCAGTCTTCAGCAGCACCACTGACGGTTTCGTCGTCACCGACGACGAAGGGCGCATCATCCAGGCCAATCCTAGCGCCCAGTCCTGGCTGACGCAAACACTCTACCCCCAAGACGCGCAAAAGCTAACAGCCGCTCTGCAAAACCTGGCGCGGCAGACCATCGCCCTCAACGACAGCGTGACAACACCGTCGGTCGCGCTCGAACTGCCAGGCATTGACCTGGAATTACGCGCCGCGCCGGTACAGAACGAAGATACGGCGCACCCCTCAATGGCCGTCATCAACATCCACGACATCAGTCACCTCAAAACCATAGAACGGATGAAAACAACGTTCATCACCAACGTATCGCACGAGCTACGCACTCCCATCACCACCATCAAACTCTGCGCGCATCTCATCAAACAATACCCGGATCAACTTGAGAAATACCTGCCCTTGCTGGATGAAGCGGTGGAACAACAAACGCAACTGATTCAGGATATTGTCATCCTGACGCGACTGGATGCCGGGCGGATCAACCTGCAACAACACGCGGTGCACATCAATGAGTTGGTGCAGGCCAGCATTGACAATTGCCAGACGCACGCGCAAGAACGCGGCGTGACGATCAGGCACGCGCCCCTGGAAGCTGAAATCATCCTCGCCGCCGATCCCAACTCCATGAACCAGATGCTCACCCGCCTGTTGGAGAATGCGATAGCGTATACGCCCACCGGTGGAACAGTCGCCATCACGGTCCAACACCGTGACATTGATGCGCGCGCCGGAATCGCAATAAGCGTCACCGACACGGGGCCAGTCATCCCGGCTGCGGAATTGCCACACATCTTTGACCGTTTCTTTTGCGGTGATGAATCACAAAAGGAACCGGCAAAGGGAACCGGCCTGGGATTGCCCATCGCTAAAGCCATCGCCGAGTTACACGGGGGACAGGTTACTGTGGAAAGTACGCCAGCCAGTGGGACAACTTTCACTGTCTGGCTGCCACTTTTCAGTCTGTGATAAAATAACGCCACTGCACATAACACAACAATCCGAGGAGCATACAACGTCATGAGCAAACAGAAGGAGAAATGGCAGACACCGCAGGTGGTCTTCCAACCTCAAGTTCACGCTGGCATCAAAGCGGGCATTAACTGCCTCGTCAATGCCATTGGGCCGACGCTCGGCCCCTACCCCAGAGTCGTTCTGTACGACACCACCATAGGCAAAACCGGACGACTGCCGGAAATTCTGGATGACGGCGGCACGATTGCCCGGCGCATCATCGGTATCGCCGACCGCGACGCCGATGTAGGTGCGATGTTGGTGCGGCATATGCTATGGAAGCAGCATGAGGAAGTGGGGGACGGCACCGCCACAACTGCCGTGCTGTTCCAGGCCATCTACAATGAAGGCATACGCTATATCGCCGCGGGCGGCAATCCGATGCAACTGCGCGGTTATCTGGAACAGGGGATGCGCGTCATTCTCAACGAGCTGACCACGATGACCACGCACCTCCAGGGCAAAGAACAGTTGGCGCTTTTGGCTGAATCAATCTGTTATGATCCAGAGATGGCACGGTTGTTGGGTGAAATCTTCGACATCATCGGTGAATACGGGCGGCTCGAAATCCGCAGCAGCCAGAGCCGCGAGAGTGAACGCGAGTACGTCGAAGGGATGTACTGGGATGGTGGCGTCCTTTCCCGCAGTATGATCGTCAACACGCCAGGGATGCGCGCGGAATTGGAAAACCCGGCGCTGCTGCTCACCGACTTCGACATTCAGGATCCCCGCGATTTAGTCCCCGTGCTGGCTATCGTCATCGGCCAGAACATTGCCGGGCTGGTGATCGTGGCGCGCAAGCTCTCCGATGCCGTGATGGGTCTCATCACATTGAACCAACAACAGCAGCGGATCAAAGCGCAAATCATCGCCGTCCAAACGCCCGGCGTAGGGTTGGATGCCCAACAAAACAATCTGACGGATTTGGCGATACTAACCGGCGCCCGCATCTTCACCCAGGCAGCCGGGGATAAACTCAGCAGCATCAAGCCTAACGACCTGGGGCAAGCGCGCCGGATATGGGCGACCAAGGATCACGTCGGCCTCATCGGCGGCAAGGGCGACCCGCGCGCCCTGCGCCAACACATTGCCGGGCTGCGCAACGCCTTCGCCCAAGCCGCCCCGGCCGACCGCGAGGCGCTGCGTAAACGCATCGGCGTCCTGCTGGGCGGTTCGGCGACGTTGTGGGTCGGCGGTATCACCGAGACCGAGCTGAATTTCAAGAAAGAACTTGCACAGCGCACGGCTGAGGCGCTGCGTGGCGTCATCCGCGAAGGCGTCGTCCCCGGCGGCGGCGTGGCGCTGCTCAACTGCCGGTCGGCGCTCCAGGCGTGCCTGGCGCAGGCGGAAGCATCCGAAGAACGCGCCGCCTATCACATCCTCCTGCAGGCCATCGAGGCTCCCACCCGCACCATCCTGCACAACGCCGGCGTGGAGGCCGGCGCCGTCTTCGCCGACATCATCGCGGCCGGCCACGGTCACGGGTTCGACGTGCGCAGCGGGCGCATCGTCAACATGGCTGAAGCTGGCATTTTCGACGCGGCCTCCGTGACCCGCGCCAGCGTCAACAATGCGATCAGGACGGCTGCTATGGCGCTCACCACCGATGTCGTCGTCCATCGCAGCAATCCACCACAATCCACATTAACGGAGTAGAGGAAACTATGTCCGACCCCATATCCAACGATCTCGTATATGCAATCACCTGCGCCCCGGATCACGAACTGTGTTTTGCCGCGCGCGCTGCCGGGCTTTTCCGCTCGACGGACGGCGGGCGCACCTGGCAACCGGCCTACGCCTCATTGGCTTTGGAAGGGCCGCTGCCCACCACCTCCGTGGTCGTCTCGCCGGATTTCGCACGCGACCGCAACGTGATTGCGGGGGTCAGCGGCGGCGTGGTGTACTCCACCGATGGCGGCGAGACGTGGCAGGCAGCAACGCTGGCCTCGCCGCCGCCGACCGTTTCCACGCTGGTCATCTCGCCGAACTTCGTCGAGGATGGCATCGTCTTAGCCGGGACGATGGAGGATGGCGTTTTCCGCTCCGCGAGTCGCGGCAGCCATTGGTCGGCCTGGAACTTCGGGCTGCTTGATCTGAACGTCCTGTGTCTGGCGATCTCGCCGGATTTTGCCCACGACGAGACGCTCTTTGCCGGTGTGGATACCGGCATCTTCCGCAGCGCCAGCGGCGGGCGCGCCTGGCGCGAAGTCGAGCTGCCGTTCGGCTTCGACCCGGTGCTCAGCCTGAAACTATCGCCGGACTACGCGCGCGATGGGACGCTCTTCGCCGGGACGGAGTCGCACGGTTTTTGGCGCTCCACCGACCGGGGCGCCAGTTGGACGCGCCTGGGCGCGGACGTCATCACCGGCCCCATCAACGCCATTACACTTGCGCCGGATTTCGCCACATCGGCTGGTGTGATGGTGATGGCGGGAAACACGCTTTACTTTTCGCGCGATGGCGGGCAGACGTGGGATGCGAATCCCATCACGATAGAAGGAATGACAGCCGTCGCTGCGGCGCAGGATTTCACTGCGCCGTTGCTCGTCGGCCTGGAGAATGGCGCGGTCATTCACGTTCCACTGCCGCAGTAACCACAAGGATAAAAAGTGCTGCAATACACCGCCTATTTGATTCTAGCGCCATTGGCCGCCATCGTTTCGGTCGGCGTGCTGCTGTATGCGTGGCGCTACAAAGTCTCGCAAGAGATGCCCGCCCTCAGATGGTTGATGTTTACCATCGTAGGCTGGCTGACGTGCAACATTCTCGATCTCGCCACCCCCACAGAAGCGGGGACAATCCTGTGGGCGAAAATGGGGTACCTGTTTGTCACCAGCACCGCGCTCACCTGGCTAAGATTCGCCCTGCGCTACACAGACCAGCACAAATGGCTGAAAGCCGCGCGTTTTGCGTGGTTTTGCATCATCCCGTTGATCAGCATCATCATCGTATTCACCAACGAAATGCACGGCCTGATGTGGAAAACGTACACCTTCCTTCCCGTGGGCAGCGCGCTCGCCATCCATATTACACGCCACGGGTTCTGGTTTTACGTCAATGTCTTTAACGAATACCTCCTGGTGCTGATCGGCGCAATCTTGATTATCCGGCAGTCCTTCCAGTCCTTCAACCTGTATCGTCAGCAAACAATCTGGCTGGTGATCGGCGCCTTGATGCCTATTGTCGGCAACATGATTTACGTTTTCAAGCTTATCCCCGGCCTGCAACAAGACTACACGTCGGTTATGTTTGCGCTGGGCGGCATCGCGTTCTCGATTGGGATGTCCCGCCACCACCTGTTCGATTTGCAACCCGTCGCCCGCGATGCCGTGATTGACAATATGCAGGATGCGATGTTCGCACTGGATATTCAGAATCGTCTTGTGGACCTGAATCCAGCGGCGCTGGCTATCCTCGGCGTGGAGGCTAACGCGGTGCTTGGACAACCTGCTGAGCAAGTATTCGGCCGCTGGCCGGATTTGGTCGCGCAATTTCAAGACACGTCGGAGATACAAACGGATATCACGGCAGAATACGGGCAGCAAAAGCGGCATTTCGATATGCGCATCTGGCCCCTGCGCAACCGCCGCCAGCGCACGACCGGGCGCTTGATCGTCGTGCGCGACATCACCGAACGCAAAGCCACCGAAGTCGCGCTGCGCGAGCGCAGCGCCGAATTAGAGATTCTGAATGAACAATTAGACGCCTTCGCCCACACTGTCGCCCACGACATCAAGGATCCCCTGGGGGGCGTGGTCGCGCTTACTTCGCTGCTCAGCGAATACTACCAAGACCTGGCGCCTGGCGCCATTCAAGAATACCTGGACGCCATCACCCAGAACGCGACACGTCTGGCTGGCATTGTGGATGCGTTGCTGTTGCTGGCCAGTGTGCGCCAGGTCGAATCCGTCAATACTGAGCCGCTCGACATGGCGGTCATCATCGCCAATGTGCAAAAACGCCTCGCGATTTTAGTGAACGAACATCGTGCAGTGATTGTTACACCAGCGTCATGGCCTGAGATTCGCAGCTATGGTCCGTGGATCGAAGAAGTGTGGGCCAACTATATCAGCAACGCGATCAAATACGGCGGACGGCCAACCGAAGGCATCCCACCCCGCGTGGAACTGGGATTCTCGATGCTGGATACTGGAAACTCGATGCTGGATACTGGAAACTCGATGCTGGATACCGGAAACTCAATACGACATCCAGCTCCCAGCTTCCAGCTTCCAGCATCCGCTTTTGGGTACGCGATAATGGTATCGGAATCCCTGTCGCGCAGCAGGCGCAATTGTTCACCAAATTCACCCGCCTGCGCGACACGGAACCGGGCCACGGCCTGGGACTCTCCATCGCGCGCAACATCGTCGAAAAACTCGGCGGCGCGGTGGGCGTCGAGAGTGAAGTCGGGCAAGGAAGCACGTTCTGGTTCACTCTGCCCGCTTTGTGAGATGTACGTCGAGTGGTATGGCGATGCAGAGATTGATCCCGAAGCCTTCGATCTGGACGCCATCAACGTGAGGCTGCGCCATCTGAAATAGCCTTGTATGGAACACAAGATTGATGCACTCTTGAGCGAGCGGCTTGTGCGGCTGCACACCTTTCTTTCCCGCCAGGGCTTCTATCCCGTGGCGCTCTCCTCGCTGCTTTGCGCCGGACTCTACCTCACGCGTGTCGTCATCGGGCGCACGTGGGACTTCTACTCGATGCTGTGGAATTTGTTCCTGGCGTGGATTCCCTACCTGGGCAGCATTTGGGCGATGCACCTGCACGAAAAGCACCCGCGCCGTTGGTGGACGCTGCTGATCCCCTTCGCCATCGCGCTGGCTTTCTTCCCCAACGCGCCGTATATTGTCACGGATTTGCTCCATCTCCAGGCGCGCTCTCGCATCCCACTCTGGTTCGATACCGGTATGTTAGCGACGTTCGCCTGGACCGGCGTCATTCTGGGCATCTATGCGCTCAAGTTGATGCAGGACATCGTCAAAACATGGGTGGGGACGATGTTGAGTTGGGGTTTCGTGCTGGCGGTATTGGTCATGAGCGGGATGGGCATCTACCTGGGGCGTTTCCTGCGCTGGAACAGTTGGGATTTGCTCATCCAGCCGAAGGCAATTCTGTACGACGTGGCGATTCGTCTCCGCCATCCCTTCGGGCATTTGAGCACCTACGGCGTGACGTTGATGTTCGCGGCGTTGATGTTCGTGTGCTATCTCACGCTCACGGCGGGGCCAAAGTCCAAACCACGCGAATAAAACGGGCAATCAAAAGCGGGGAAGTGGGCGGTATAGGACTCGAACCTACGGCCTCCTCCGTGTAAGGGAGGCGCTCTAACCGACTGAGCTAACCGCCCGCAACTGCGACATCATAACAGGTTTTAGCCTCTAGTCAAACGTGAAACGTAAAGCGTAAAACGTTGCGAAAGCTGAAGGTTGATCGCTAACCGCTGAACGCTGATAGCATCTGCTCCAACGGCGCTTTGACTTTCTCCGGCTGTACGTCTTCAACGGCAAAGTTATCGCAGCCATTAAACGCCGCGAACGCGCGCAACTTCTCCACCAACGCGAGCAACACGGCGTCATACTCGGCGAAACCCGGCTCAAACAACAGCCGCTTGATGACGAACGTCTTGGGTTTGCGGTCGGCCTTGCTATCGAGCCGCGCCACAAAACGGTCGCCCCACAGAATGGGGAGAACGAAGTAACCGTACTTGCGTTTGGCTTCGGGGACGTAGCACTCAATCGTATACTCGAAGCCATCAAAGAACGCCTTGAGCCAGCGGCGGTCAATGATGAGGTTGTCGAAGGGTGAGAGGATATGCAGGTGCGGTTCGCCGTTGGGCGACTGCGTCACAGCCTCGAATACGTCACTCAGCGCGTAGCACGGTTCGCCGTTCAGCCCTTCGACCTCGAACGCTGTCACTTCGCCCGTCTCCACCATCGCTTGTAGCGCAGCGGGATCAGCTTTGCGGCGCGACCACTGGACTTCGCTTTGGCGCAGCACGCCGCCAGTATTGAGCGCGAACCGCACGATGAACCGCTGGAGTTCCTCGTCTGTGGGCGGCGTCGTATCCACGTCCGGTGGCAATACGCGCTCGGTCAAATCGAAGATACGTTGGAAGTTGTGCCGCTTTGTCACCATCAGCTCGCCCATCGAAGCGAGGATTTCCAGGGCTTGCTTGGCCGGCTTCCAATCCCACCATCCATTGGTGGTGTTTTGGGGATGCTCGAAATCCGACGCGCCGAGCGGCCCTTCGGCGCGGATGCGCTCTTTGACGTGGGCGATCACGTCTGCATACTCGATCAACCACTCGCGTTGCCGTCCCCACAGCGCGTAGTATCCCATGCGCGGCGCGTAAAAACGATAATCGCGCATCGGGATATAGGCCATCGCGTGCGTCCACCATTCGAAGACACGCCGGTCTTTGGCGAGCAAATCATCCAACATTTCCGGCGCATACTGCGGAAACCGCGTCCAAAGCGTGTGATGGTGCGCTCGTTGGATGATGTGAATCGTATCAATCTGCACATAGCCCAGACGCTCGATGATTTGCGCCGCGCCTTCCTTGCCCGGCGGCAATATCCACCCACCGTCAAGGCCGTGGGCGCGCAAGGCCAGTTGCCGGGCTGTGGCAAGCGAGATTTTCATGATCAGCCTCCGTGAATGGGGATGACGCCCATTATACCGCAAATCCTGAAATCACATAGAACGAATGTTCTTGTTGCGGCAGCTTTTTGGGGCGCAGATTCACGCTAAAGTTCCATAACTTCGTTTGAACGTTCAAACGACTTCCGCGCATCGGCCTTCATCCGCAAAAAGACGTAATACGCCATCCGCCACAGCGTCTTCGCGCTGGACGAGGTGTGCGAGTGGTAGACCTCAGATTCGCCCACGTAGGCGATGGCATAGCCGCGGCGCTGCACGGCGCCGGCCCAGGCGTAGTCCTCAAGCTCCGGGAGCGTTTCATCGAAGGGGATTTCCAATGCCAAAGTTCGGCGGAAGGCGGAACTGGCGTTGGAGAAAACGTGATCGTTATATCGCAGGGTTGTGGTTCTGGAACGGTAGCGCCACCACAACCGCAGACGCTCGGCCCACGCCACGGGGACGCCAGGCCGGGCGACGTGACGGCTGAAAGCCCCGGCCACGTTAGGATCCGCCAGCGGCGCGATCAACGTTTCCAGCCAGCGCGCGTTGGCGGGCGTCGCATCGCCGCTGAGGCTGACGACGATCTCGCCCTCCGCGCGCTGCACGCCGACGCTCACCGCGCGCGTGTAGCTAAACTGATCGGGCGGCAGCGGCACGTGACGCAGACGGAAGGCCGGAGGCGGGGCGTAGTTCTGCACAACCTGGGCGATGCCATCCCCTCGGCTGGAATCCACGACCAGGACTTCGTAGGGCGTAAAGGTCTGCGTCTCAATCTGGCGCAGCGTCTCGACCAACACTTCTTTCAGCGTAGGAACGCCGCGCGGCGCACGATGGCTGTCGTCATAGGTTTTTATGACGATAGAAACTTGGGGACAATCGGTCTTCATATCCATAGCGCGACATTCTAGCATAAAGCATGACTTTGTCGAAACAAGTTAAGCCACACACAAACCGGGGCAGAAGAGCGACAACAACTCTCTCAACGCGCGGATTTCGTAGGTGATGGTCACATCCTGCGGACGTGGCGCGCCGGACGGATTGTACCAACACGTGTCAATGCCGTAATCGCTGCCGCCTTTGATGTCCGACGTGAGGCTGTCGCCGATCATCAACACTTCATCTTTGCGCGGATGGCTCATCTGGGCGAAGGCCACGTCGAAGATGGTGGCGTGCGGCTTGGAGCAGCCGACTTCCTCGGAGATGACGACCACCTCGAAAGCGTCGCCGATAGACACGCGCGCGATGCGCCCGCGCTGCACCACCTGCAAGCCATTCGTGATGACGCCCAGACGCGCTACCCCGCGCAGGACCGCGATCACAGTTTCCGCGCCGTCAATCAGAAAGGTGCAACTTCCCAGGTTCTCCAGGTAGCGCGCGCTGAACGTTGCCAGGTCGGGCGCGGGCGTCAGGCCAATGGCGTCGAAGAGGCGCGCGAAGCGCAACGTTTTGATAAGCTCTTGTTTGATCGCGCCGCGCTCGAAATCGCGCCAGAGTTGCGCGTTGATCGTGTGATAGGCGTCCAGGTACGCCGGATCGTATCCGCAGCCAAACTGCGCAAACGTAGACGACAACGCCACAACCTCAGCCTTGTCATAGTCGAACAGAGTGTCGTCAGCATCAAAGAGAAACCAGGTATATGTCATCAATCCCTCCAAGTAGTGAGACGTTGGAACGTTCCAACGTTTCAACGTTCCAACGTTTCAACGTTCCAACGTTTCAACGTTCCAACGTTTCAACGGCGCCTTCCGCGCGCGCGATGCACGTAGCGGGTGAAACCGTTGGGTTTGACCAGGCGATAGACCACGATGTCGCTGTAACCCGCCGCCGCCAGTTCTGCGCGGATGTCCACGCCGGCGACGTAGACGGCGAGCGGGGCCAGGGTAGCCGCGTGCGCCAGAATGTCGGGGATGCTCGCCTCGGCGGAGGCCAACTGTCGGCCATAAGGCAGGTCGGTGACGAGCGCGTCGGCGGTCTGCGACCATTCGCGGGCGTCGGCAAGCTCGACAGCAGGCGCGTAGCCAAAATGGAGCAGGTTTCGCTGCGCCATCCGCACCATCCTGCGATTGCTATCTGCGCCGTAGGCGGTCAGGCCGAGGGCGGCGGCTTCCAGCAAGATGGAGCCAGTGCCGCAACACGGATCAATGAGCGTCCCGGACAGCGGGATGACGAGGTTCACCAACGCGCGGGCTACGCGCGCTTCCAACGAGCTGGAGACGTGGCACGGCTTCTGCGTGTGGGGCAGATAAGTCTGCGCCGCCTCCACCACAACTTCGCCGATCCAGAATGTGTGGCGCTGCGCCACGAGCAGCAGATGATGACGCGGCGCAGCAACGTTGGCGCGGCAGCGAATAGCATCCGCGGCGACGACGGCGGCAGCCTGTCGCGGCATCGGGAAACGGCCCGACAGACACAGCGCATCCACGCGAAAATCATCCACATCGAACGGCGTCTGCCGGAGCACATCGAGCAGATCCGCAAACGTCGCAGCCTGGGCGATGCGCCGCAATCCTGTGCGCACATAAGCCGCGCGCGGGATGTGCTCCAACGAGCGGCACTGCGCCACGCCGTCTTCGTCTGGCCGTCCTCCCGTCAAATGCTCACATTCGGCGGCGATAAGTTCGTTGATCTCATTGCTCCGCGTGTGAATGCAGAGAGCAACCAGATCAGGGGAAGTAGAGAATTGAAGATGTGCCATCCATTACAGAATCAGGACGCACACCGGCCACGGAACGGCGGCGACGTGTCCCGTCGGCGTGAGATGACCGGTTTCAGAATCCATCCTGAACGTCACAATCGTACCGCTGTCCTGGTTGGCGGCGAAGAGATACGTCCCCGTAGGATCAACGGCGAAGTTGCGCGGCGTCTTGCCCTGCGTTGGCGTGTGGCCGACGTAGGTGAGCAGACCCGTCGCTGCGTCAATGGCGTAGATGACGATGCTATCATGCCCACGATTCGAGCCGTAGAGGAACTTCCCCGACGGCGCAACGTGGATGTCGGCGCACGTGCTGCGCCCGTCGAAGTCCGCTGGCAACGCGGGGACGGTCTGCAATTCGATCAATGTTCCCTGGACGGCGTCGTAAGCAAAAGCGATGATCGTGGAGCCCATTTCGGTGATGAGATAGGCGTACTGGCCGTTGGGATGGAAGGCCAGATGGCGCGGCCCGGCTCCGGCAGCAATCTCGGTCCACGGCGCGGTGTGCGGCGGCAGCTTACCGTTGACCAGGTCTAGTTGGTAGGTCATCACCTTGTCAATGCCCAGATCGGCCACAAAGGCGTAGCGATTCGTCGGATCGAGGGTAATGGAGTGAGCGTGCGGCGCTTCCTGCCGGTGCGGATTGACGCCGGAACCGCTATGTTGTACCACATCAGACGCGGGTTCCAGCCCGCCATCCGCCCGCACCGGGAAAGCGGCAGCATTGCCGCCCATGTAATTCGCCACGTAGACGAAACGTCCGTTCTGCGCGACGCTCACGTGGCACGGCGCGCCGCCGTGCGTCAGTTGGCTGTTGATGAAGGTCAACGCGCCCGTCTGCGGGTCAATGGCAAAGGCGCTCAGTCCTCCACCCGGCTGTTCCGCAAAGCGCATCGTCTCGTTGACGGCGTAGAGGTAACGATGTTGAGGGTCTACCGCCAGAAAAGAGGGATTCACCGCCTCGCTTGCAGTACTGGACAAAACAAGTTCACCGGTCGTCATATCCAAGCGGTAGACGTAAATGCCTTCGCTGCCGGTCTCTTGCGTATATGTTCCTACGTAGACAAATCGTTCATCAGCACGATGGTCGTTCATACGTATCTCCTTGTCATAGTCTTCTGTTGCCCGTCAAATAGTTCATTGTGACGTAAAACCGATTATGAAAGCAGTGCGCCGTTTTGTCAAACCCGTTTTCACGGTAAAAGCAACGACAAAAAGACCTGACGGGTTTAAGAAAACCTGTCAGGTCTATGGGACATCCTTTGGGAGATTAGCGTCACTTCACCTGAACAAAGTGATTAGCGCGACGCTGTTAACGCAACGCTACTAGCGCAACCACTTGTTTTCGAGTTCTTTGTCAATGCCCTTATCCTGGACAGCAACAAGCCCTTTGTTGATCTTGGCGAGCAAATCGCTGTTGCCCTTCTGCACGAGAATGCCGTAGTATTCCTCGGTGAAGGAATCGCCCACGATCTTGAGCTTGGCACGATACTCCTCGCGTTGCAGCGCGAAGTCCGCCGCCACCGGCGTATCGCAGACCACCGCGTCAATGCGGCCAGCGACCAGGTCCTCGAACGCCAGCCCGACCTCGTCGTACTCCTTCAACGTGACGCCAGCCATGCCCTGCACCGCAAACGCGCCGGTCGTGCTGATCTGCGCGCCAACAGTGCGTCCGCTGAGCGCATCCGGCCCGGTGATGTCGCTGCCGGCCTGCACGACGACGATCTGCCCGGCGTTGATGTACGGCTCGGAGAAGTCATACTGCTCGCGCCGCTCGTCGGTGATGGTGACAGACGAGATGATCGCATCATATTCACCCGCGGCAAGACCGGCGAAGATGCCGTCCCACGCCACGTTCTTGTATTCGACTTCCAAACCGGCTTCTTTCGCAATGGCGTTCATCAGGTCAATGTCGAAGCCCACAATGGCCTTGTTCTCATCCACATACTCCATCGGCGGCCACGTCGCATCCGTAGCCACAACGATCTTCGTTGACCGTCCCTGACAACCCGTTACCAGGCTTGTCGCCAGTACAGCCGCCAGCACCAGAAAAATACCCAATCTTCGGAATTTCATGTCTCCCCCTTCTATCTTCTGACAGTAGTATAAGTTTTAGAATAGTTTACGCGCTAATCTCTGAGGCTATTATGCCATAAATGTGGCGATGTCAAATAACTGATGACGCCCGCACGTGTAGGGTGCGGGCGTCGTCGTTGACGGCAACGGATCACAAGAAATGTTAGCTGTCGCCAAGAATGCGCCGGGAATCCTTATATGGCTCTGCCGGCTCGGGTTGCAAGCTCTTTATGTGCCCCCACCGATCCGCCTTGATTCCCCAGAACGTTTCGGTCCAGCGTTTTTTCATCTGCCCATCCGCGGTGGGATACGGAATACGCTTGCGTTCACGGAGCAGGACCTCAATCCCGCCGTCTGTGGGATCGCGCAGCGCCCCCAGGACTTCACAAACCGGTTTGGAGTCGTCGAGGATAGGTGAAATCCGCGTACCAGGCGGAATCAGGTTGATGCTTTGAATCGCCGCGTCCACGACCACGCTCGATAGACGTTTGGTGCTAGCAAAGACGGGTGGCGGCACAGATTTCAGGAGCCGCTCGACATACTGTTGCACGAATCCCAATGTCACTGCTACTGTCAAACAGACGTAAGATGCCACGTAAATGAGCGCAAAGAGACCTTTATTGACCAGACCGACTGGTTTCCCCGCCGTTGTGTACATCAGCAGCCACAAAGCCGAGAGCAGAATCCCGGCAATGGCCGTCATCGTGATCACAGAAATAATGGACATCTGCCGCACCCGGTATACCTGCACTGCCCACCAACGCTCCCACCACACCAGACGTTCCGCGTAGATCACAAAGAACAACAAGGCCGAGAAGCCGACACTCACAGCCGTCAAAACCGGATAGTAGTACGACGAGATCTCGCGGGGGATCCAAAAGAAAAGCCACACAGCCAATGCCAACGCCGCCGGCATCAATCCCATGATGCCGCCCTCCCAGAGGATGAATTCGGGCAAATTGAGATCCATCTCTTCCCAGACGCGGACATCCGCCCCGCAACGCGGGCAAACCTGCGGCCCGGCAGTGCGGGATGCGCCCTTGTCTCCCTGCTCTTCACCGGAAGGTGAAGGCGGCGGCTCACTTCGTTCGTACTCGCCCCGGCACGTTCGACAAATCGGCATCGCTGCTCCCCGAAAAACAAACTGCTAATCTCGCCAATCTACGCGAATCTCTGAAAAATTGCAATAGTCGAGAGGATATTGAACACATGGGTAACGCGCTTTTTCTATCGCCAAGTCGCCAAGTCCGCCAAGAAATCTTAAAAACTTGGCGCTCTTGGCGTCTTGGCGGTTGTTCAATATCATCCTGATGAGTACAGAATCTCTGAAAAATTAGCGTGATTAGCGTGATTCGCGGTTAAAAATCCTCATGACGGTAAGTTACCCCAGCGCCTTGAGGCGCGCCGCGATTTCGTCCTCCACCTGCTTGATCGCCGCTTTCAACTCGGCTTCGCGCTTTTCCAGCCCGCGCAGTTGCGCCTCAGTCGTCTCCAACTGCTCGACGTAACGCTGGCGCAGCGCGCCTTCCTTGCCCACCTGTGAAAGCGCCTGCATGTTCCCCTGAATTTGCTGCTGCGCTTTGTAGATTTTGTCGCGCTCTTCCCCCACTTGCTTGATCTGCTTCTCGTAGTCGGCGATGGTATCGTAGAGCATCAGCAGCTTGACGATCTGATCATAAGCAGCGCGGTCCATCAGCCCTTGCTTTAGATAGCGCTGCAAGACCTGGTGCGATTGCTTTTGCACCTCCTCCTGACGGCTCAGCAGACGGCGTTCCTGCACCTTCAGCGCCGCTTCGCCCCAGGCCGGCGTCTGCACCTCGAAGCGCAGATGCTCGTCGGTGCGTTCTTTATACGCCGGCGTATCGAAGAGATCGTAATATGGCGAGCGCGGATGTTCCACAAGCACGGTCAATGGGTTCGCCGTCTGATTCGAGATGCGATATTCCTGCCAGCGAATGTCCCACTCTTCAAACAGCAGGTAGCTGCCTTTGATTGACAGCCGATAAATTTCCCGGCTTGCGCCGCTGGACTCGTGAACCTTAGCGCCCAATTCGACGGCGTAGGGGACGACGACCTCGCCGCCGACGGCCGTGAAGGGCAGCACCGCCTCGCCCACGTACTCCCCATCGTCGAGTACCGTCACCGGGCCGCGTTCCAGGGTGAGGCCACTCGCGTTCTTCATCCGCAGCGTGGCGACGGGATGCGCCGGCATTTTGCGCCCGTTGTAGAGCAAATCCTTCTGGTAGGCCAGATCCGCCGACACCACCGGCACCATCGCCGATTGGCCGCGCCCCACCGTCACCGGCGTCTGGATGACGTACTGGAACAGTTCGCCCAGCGCCTCACCTTTCGTCTGGACGGGCTGCGCCGCCGCCAGCGATTCCCGGCGCATCGCCCGCGCCATCGGCGGGGCTGCCGGCGCGGGCATCGCTGAACGCATCACGGCCTCCGGCGGCAACTCGGCCATCGCGTCGGCGCCAAACGCGGCGTCCAACTTCGCCCCGGAAAATGCCACCGGCGCTGCCGCCACGCGCGCCTCTTCTTTCACCTCCGGGCGTTCCGGCGTGAACGGCGTGTAGAGATCGTAGACAAACGAGATCGGCATCCCCGCCACCAGCGAGAGCGAAATGCCCTGCAAGTCCTCTTCCAGCCGGTTATCGAAGATGCCCCACCCCAGGAGCAGCGCCGTGGGGCCGCCTTTGGCCTGTGGATCGAGCACCAGGCGGTAGCTCACCCGCCACGTGGGCGCGGGCGCGATGTAGCTGACCGAGAGGTCGTGCTCGCCCGGCGACAGGCGCACGGTCACGTTGCGGTATTCGTCCTGCGTGAGCGCCGTTTGCAGGAAGAAGCGCAAATCCGCCGCCCCGCGCTCGTCGAGGATTTCGACGCCCTGCACGCGCTCCAACGCGATGGCGTGGACGGTCGCCGTCTCATCAAGCAGCAGCGAGACCAGCGCCGACGCCAACGGGTGGCGCTCCGGCGGTTCATCCAGGCCGAGCAGCTTGCCCGTCAGCGTCTCACCCTGATCCAGCGATAGCTCGACGCGCCGTCCACGCAGACACGCCAGCAAATCGCGCAAGCTGCGGTCATCGTCCAGGCGGATGGAACACCCGGCCAGACGCTCCTCGCGGCTCTGCGGCGTCGCGTAATCCACGCCGAGCACCTGCCCGCCGCCCCAGTCAATGGCGGTGAGGCTCTTCAAGATGTCGTTCATCTCCGTCACACGGAAGGAGAGTTCCACCTCCTCGCCGCTCAACGTCGCCCGACGCTCGAAAAAGCCGACGCCGTGCTTGTACAACGTCATTCGGGTAATCGGTAATTGTGCCATACTGCCTCCTAAAAAGTCACGTAGTCAGGTAGTCTTCACTGTGACCAAGCTCCGACCGCGCCGCCACAGGCATCAACGGATCAGCCCGTTGTAATACACGATCTTGTCACGTTCCTGAAAATTGTAATTGATGATGCGCTCTGTATCTGTAAAAACACATGTCGTCGTTTCGGATACCGTGCGTCGTAGCCACTCTGCTCCCGGCGCCAGTGTAAGCGTCATCGTCATGTACTCCAAAAATACGGTTCCATCATCAAGCACAGCAGTCAAAGTCAAACTGTCGGTGGGAAAAGGAAGCTGCTGAAACCTGCGTATGTAGTTGCCGTAATAACCGCCTCCACCAAACCGCCACCCAACATATCCCATATCCTCTGGTTGAAGTTTGAAAGTCAAGCTAGACGGGTAAATCGTAAGTATTCCAGTATCAGGATCAAAGAAATAAGTCGGCAAACTGGTCATGCCCCCCAAAGTGCAGTTTCCACTATCTTCTCGATACCAATGCCGTTCAACAAACACATATTTGCTTTTTAATGTCTCGGTAAGAGGCAACAAAGTCCTGGCAACGAACGGCAAATAGACGCTGTGCGTAAAGAGCAATGTTTCCGATAGCTGAGAAGTCGCGCCAAGTCGCTGTACATCATTTTCCCATCGCGCCGCAACACTGACCGTTGCGCCAACTGGCACACCCGCAAAACCCCAGAACACGGCAAAAAACATAACAAGGATGAAGAAAACAGCAATGACCGCTATGGTTCTATCGGCGAAATGCATTATGCCTCTCTCAGCCTCTGCTCGATCTCCTGCGCGTCAGCCGTGAAATCAACCAGAACAAGGCCGCTGCTCCGGCAAGAACGGCGCCCGGATGGGCGCTGCCCCACAGGATGCCGCGCAGGACTTTGCGCGCGCGCTCGACCTGCTGGAATTCGCGCAGTGGCGCCTCCACCCGTCCCAACCAGTCGAAATCGCGCATCTGGTGTAGATACCCTTGTCGCACAGCACCTTCGAGGCTGAAGATGTGGATATCATCACTCCACGCATAGGCCAGGCGCAGGTCGCGGGTGAATTCATCCCAACTCAACGGCGGGATCTGATCCACGCCGCCGACGTCAACGCCGCCGCCCGTGCTGCCCACCGCAATCGAGCCGGCGGACGGCGCGTAGCTCCACAGCAGGCCGTGCCCGAACGGGCGCATGAAGCTGGTGTAGAGCATCAGCACTTTCCGGTCCACCGCCAGGTCAATCAGGCCAAAAAGGCGCTGCATCAACTGGGAGCCGACGCGGCGCTCGTCTACGATGAAGGGAATCGCGTATTCATCCACGCGGTAGCCATCGGCGCGGATTTGCGCGATTAACGCGCCGTAATGTTCTTGCGCTCGCTTGAACCGTTCCACATTCAGAGACCGGCGGAGAAGCGTCGCCAGCGCGCGGCGGTCTCCGGCGATCAGCTTTTTCATCTCGCGCATGTCCGGTTCAATGTCGAGACCCACGCCATCCCATTGCAAGCCGTGCGCCGCCGTCCACGCCCTGAAATCGGCGTAGAACGCGCTGGCCTCCAGCGCGTTGTCGAGGTTGAACCAGTAGCCCTGCGCTTCCGGCAGCAGCAGCCACGCTACGACCGGAATCCCGGCGGCATGGAGACGCTGCACGATGGCCGCCCGTTCACCGCTGAGATCGCGCAATCCCAGGCTGACGCCCGCATCCAAAGCGCGCAAGTCTTCGATAAGGCGTTGATCGGAGAAGAGGTCTTGCAAAGCAGCGGCATCCAGTTCACAAAAGAAGGTCAACTTCGGCGTCATGGCATCGCGCTCCTTATCGCGTGAGGTGATCATTGCATCCACAGATATTCTACTCGCTATCACGCAATAATGCAAGCAGTCCTCCCGCCGGATTGCGTTTATATTCTGTTAGAATGTCGGGGCGACCTACCCCCTCGCTTTGCGAAACTGGGGTTGGATTATTCCACCACTGGCACAGGCACCGCCGCGACGATCTCCGCGACGACCTGCTCCGGCGTGCGCCCACGCAGGCGGATTTGCGGGCTGATGTGGACGCGATGCGTGAGGATCGGCGGGCAAAGCAACTGCACATCGCTCGGTACAACGTAATCGCGGCCCCGCAGCGCCGCCAGCGCCTGCCCGGCCTTGAACAGCGCCAACGAGCCGCGCGGCGACACGCCCAAATCCACCGCCGGATGCTCGCGGGTAGCGCGCACCACCTGCACGATGTAGCGCCGCACGTCGTCGCTGACGTGGATTTCGCGCGCCGCCGCCTGCAATGCGCGCACATCGTCCGCCGTCGCTACCGGCGACAGCGTTTCCAGCGGGTCTTGGAGCTGGTAGCGCAGCAGGATGCTCTCCTCTTCCTCCGCCGTCGGATAGCCCAGGTCGAGCCGCATCAAAAAGCGATCCATTTGCGCCTCCGGCAGGGGGAACGTGCCCTCCAGCTCGATGGGGTTCTGCGTCGCCAGGACCATAAACGGGCGGTCCAGCCGGTACGTCTCGCCGTCTACCGTCACCTGGCGCTCCTGCATCGCTTCGAGCAGGCTGGACTGTGTGCGCGGCGTGGCACGGTTGATCTCGTCGGCGAGCACGATCTGGTTCATCACCGGGCCGGCGCGGAACTCAAAGGCTTGTTCCTTTTGGTTGAAGAAATTCATGCCGGTCACGTCGCTGGGGAGCAAGTCCGGCGTGAACTGGATGCGCGCGAACGAGCAATCCAGGCTGCGGGCCAGCGCCTTCGCCAGCGTCGTCTTGCCGATGCCAGGCACATCCTCCATCAAGATGTGCCCTTCGGTCAAAAGCGAAACGAGCAGCAATTCCACAACGTCCGCCTTCCCGATCAACACCTTCGCCACGTTATCACGAATCAGTTTAGCAAATTGTAGAAAATCCATAACGACTCCTCAAAAAGGGTTTGAACGTTCCAACGTTCCAACGTCATTCTGACCGCGAAGCTCGAATGGTGTGATAATCCAGTTGCAGGCGGGCCAGGTCGCGCGCGCTGATGGGATGGTCGCCGTAGTGTACCTGCATGTAGGCCAGGGTGATACGAGTGAGCGCCTCGTCGCAGCCCGCGAAAACGTCCTTCAGGATGGGCAGATAAACGTCCGGCGGCATGGCGGGAGGACGTGGATGCCCGCGTCGGGCCGCGATCCGCCCGACGTTGGCGTAGATATTCTGCACGGAGATCGCCGCCAGGAGTTCCCGCCCCACCCCGAACCGCTGCGCCATGTTGGCAATGTCGCGCAGTTGCGCCGCTGTGCGTTTGAGCCATTGTCCTGGCGCGAACGGCGCATGGGTCTCCAGTTCCGCACCGCCGCGCCAGTAACGCCGCCGCGCGCGCCGCACCGTCACCCAGAAGATAACGCCCAACCCCACCAGAAGCACAAGCAGCGGCAGATAACGCAGGAATGTCACGGCCCACGGCGCAAGGACGATGTCTCGCCCTACCGTTTCTTCGAGACGGCGCTGCAATTCGTCAATGAGCTGCTGGCTCGACGGCGCGGCGCTCTCTGTGTCTAAGATCTTGATCCCCAATTTTGCGCCCAACCACTGCCCCAACTGCGCGCCGAGGATCACCATCACCATGAACAACAGTTGGAAGACGACGACGCCCATCTCCAGCGCAAAAACCACCCACTTCAAAACGGCATTGAGCGGCTGGGGAAGAATCCGGCTCAAAAGCACCGCGATGACCACAAAGCCCCCCACCAGCGCGAGGAACTGCGCCAGACGTCCTAACGGCAGACGACGGCCCTCAACTTGCGCCCACGCGGCGCGCTCATCGCTACGCGCGAGCGTCAAAGCGACCAGCCCCAGTCCCATGTACAACGGCGCGTAACCTAGCGGCGCTGGCCGCCCGGCGAACGAACTCCACACGCCCGCCGTCAGCGCCAGCAGCAAGAAGCCAGTCTTGAAGCTGCCCATCACGCCCACACTGGTCAGGTTGCGGCGCGTCGCATAACTCGCGCGCAGCCAGAGGCAGATGTTGGTCAGCAGCAGCACGGTCTCCGGGCGCACACCGCCATCCAGCAAGGGCAGATTGCGCAACGTTGCCAGGAGCCAATCGAAACCGCCAAGCGGCGCGCGCGGGTAAACCACGCTCTGGATCAGAACCAACGTGCTCACCACGAACACGCCCAAAATGCTCCAGCGGTAGGCCGGCGAATCCTTGAACAGCCATCCCGCCGCCTCCACAACCAACGTCCAGAGCAGCGCCCCCGCGAGGAGCCAGCCCAACGCCGCGAACAGGCTCAATGCGCTATCATGCCAGAAGATCAGGAACAGCGGCGCGAACCAGAGCGCCTCCATCCCCGCCAGCGAGACATGCACCAACGCCATGCGCCGATCCGCCAGCAGCATCAGGCCACCTCCACGGGCGCAATGATGTCTTCCACCAGATGCGGGAGATGGTAGACCTGCACACCCGGCAGGCGTTCCTGGGGCGGCGCTTCGGCCAGGGTGAAGAGCACGACTTTGCGGCGCGCGTGCGCCAGTTCGCGCAACGCCTCCAACAGCGCCGTGTGCGCAATGGCAGTGACGACGACCAGGGTAGCGCCCCACGGCAGCGTCGGCGCTTCGCGCAGCAGTTGCGTCTCGATGGGGCGAATGGGCAATTCGACGGCGGCCAGCATTTCCAGGATGCGCGTCAATTGGTGCGGACTGCGACCGGGCAGCAGGCGCATCGCCTGGTCGCTGCCGGGCCAGTAGGCGTTGACGATCAATCCCACCGGCAGGCGCTGTTCGGCGCACAACGCCGCCAGGCTGCCGGCCACGCTGAGGGTGCGCTCAACCAGTTCCGGGACGACGCCTTCCCAGTGCCGTTCCAATGCCGAGGCGTTCACAAAAAGCATAATCTGCGACTCTTCGCTCGGTTCATAGAGGCGGCTGAGCATCTGCTGGTGGCGGGCCGTCGCGGGCCAATGGATGCGACGCAGACTGTCGCCGGGCTGCCAGTCGCGGATGCCGGCCGTGCGTAAGGGATCTTCGAAGAGCCGCTCTTTGGAGACGCGCTCGCCGAAAGGATTCTTGGCGGGCAGGCGCAGTTCGGCGGCAGTGTACAACCGGGGGTAGACGATGAGACACTGCGCGCCCTGCAAGGTCGCCGTGCGGGTGAACAAGCCCGCGCCGTCGCCCGTCGTCAACTTCGCCGGGCCGAAGTCGTGATAACCGCGCTGCGCGCACGTCACCGTGTAGCGGCGGGTCAGCCGTTGAAAAATGCCAGGCATCCAGAACGAGCGGAACTCGCCGCGCTGCGTGGCGCGGTTGACGTCCACGCGCGCGCCATCCACGGGCAACGCGGTGGGGAAGATGTCTTCAATTTCCACCGCCATCAGCGGCAACGGCTTCTGGTTCGAGAGTTCGAGGGTCAGCGTCACCGTCTCGCCGAGAAAGGCGCGTGTCTCCGGGAGGCTGCCCAGGGCCGGAGCGCCCGCCACGTCAAAACGGCGGCTGTAGCGCAGCCCCCACAGGCTCACGGCATCCCACAGCCAGCCCAGGCCCACAAAAGCGAGCGCGGAAATGCCCGCCACGAGCAGGAACGGGGAGTCGGCAAGAATGCCGACGATCAGCGTCAAAAACGCCGCACGCAGCCAAAACTTCCCGGCCCTGGTTTCGCGCACCAACGCGGTGTGGGGGATGGCGCGCAAGGAGCGCAGCACGCGCGCGTACAGCGACGCCGATTGCGCCGGCCCGCGAGGAACGTAACGCAGGTAGGTTTCGAGCGTGGATGGGAACTGGGTTGTCCCGTACAGCGACGCACTGGGTAGATTAGTCATCGTCAGGGCTGCAGATGGGTTTTGAAGAAGTCGGTAATGGCGTTATAGATTCGCACTTTGTTCTCATGCTTGATGACATCGTGCCCTTCGTTCTCCATGACAATCAGTTCCACATCCTTGCCCTGCGCTTTGAGCGTCCGCACCAGCCCTTCTGACTCTTCCGCGACAACGCGAGGATCGTTGCGCCCCTGGATGACCAGCAACGGGCAGGCCAGATTGTGCAGATGCGTGCTCGGCGATTGCTCAATGAGCCGTTCCCGGTCTTTCTCAGGATGTCCGATCACCAGGTAGAAGGCAGTTTTCCAGGTTTCGGGGAGCCGATCCAGGAAGGTAAACATATTGTATGGGCCGAACATGTCGCACGCCGCCGTCCACAGCTCAGGATGTTTTCCCACCTGCATCAGCGTCATATAGCCGCCGTAAGAGCGCCCCATCACGCCCGCGCGGGTCATATCCAGGCGGGGATCGGCGCGCAGATGCGCGAACGCCGCCACGTGATCCAGACGGTCCTGGCCACCCCAGTCGTGATCAACGCGCTTCATATAGTCCAGCCCATAGCCGGAACTGCCGCGGGCATTAGGCACGAAAACCGCAAAGCCGTTGAGGGTAAAGAACTGGATGAGCGGCATCGAGAACCAGGTAAAATCGGGACGTTCCTGGCTCTGCGGCCCCCCGTGGATGTAGAAGATCACCGGACGCGGGCCGGAATAACCGAGAGCGACTGCCGGTAGATACAGCCGCGCCGAGACGCGCAGCCCGTCGTGACTCACGAAGGAAGCATCTTCCCCCGGCGAGAGGACTGCGTGGGGAATTCCGAGGATGCGCTCGCGGGTGCGCGCCGTGATGCGCCGCTCCGGCCCTTCGATGGTGTAAATCTGCGCGGGCGAGGTCGCTGTGGAGAAGGAGAGCACGTAATCTCCGCTATCCTCCTCATAGTGGAGCGCCTGCAGCACGCCATTGTGCAGCGGCGACTGTCCCACCAACACGCGCTCCACTGTGAAGCGCAGCGCCGTCTCGTCAAAGACGCCCTCGTAGACCCAGGAGACGCCGTCAATGTTGTAATCCAGCAGGTAACGATCGCCCGTCAAACGCTCGAAACCGTGAAGCATCCCATTGCCTTCGTGAACAAGGCCAACCACCTCGACAGGGCGCACCTGATCCGGCGCGGACAACGTCATATAGCACAGGCTCAAGCGGTCATCGAAGAGCGCCGACACGAAGACTACCCCACGATCTCCGGGTGTTATCCAACATTGCCCAATGCCGTTTGACGGCACAACCTGCCCCTCCTGCCGCGCTTCGATGGGAATGCCGTAGAGCAAGCGCCGCACGCCGGTTTCCTTCTCCCATAGATACAGCACGCTGTCGCCGGCCGAATAGCCATCCTGCAGGATGATTTTCGAGTAGTCGGCGTTGGTCGCACTGAAGAAGTTGGCGTACAAGCTGCTGCCCAGGTGCGTCATGGAGGCCGTCGCCACATCAACCAGGTACGTGTCCATCTCCGGCGCGGTGCGATGATCCACCTGGAACGCAACGTGTGTCGCATCCATGTAGGACATGAGCAACTGCTTCCCCGCAAAACGTTCGCCAAAGAGTGGTTCGGGGATGCCGCCATCGAGAGGGATCACATGGGGCTGGTAGTTTTCGTCGCCGTCCTGGTCAATCATCACGATGATTTTTCCCAACGTCGGAAAAACCCGATAGGGGTAGGACCCTTCCAGCAGAGTAGGATTTTGCAGCGCGAAGTTGGGCGGCAGAAGCGGCTCCGGCACGCTCCCAGTTTTATCCATCGCGTAAAGGCTGATACGCCCGGAGAGGTTGCTCAGGAAGAAAATCCGGTCGCCAACCAACTGCGGACTCATAAAGAGGCGCGCGGCAAGCAAAGATTCGATGCGAAAAGAAGATGGCATGATGAATTCCTCCTAAAGTAGTTGCGGCTTGAAAGTTACGGGTTAAAGGTTGGATGGGCTGTTCAAAACAGGTGCAAGACAAAGGCGTTTAGCAATAAAAACGCCGCCACAACGAGCACGATGACAATCACGCCGAGCACGAGGCCGCCGACGAGCCAAACCCAACGCGGCGCGGCGGCGCGGCGGGCGGGCAAAGATGGAGGCGCCGGAATCGTGGGGTAGGCCGGTACAGCATACCCGACTTCCTGCGTTTCGCCCTCGGCGGATGAGGGCGTTTCAGGGTAAGAGAAAGGCGAGAAATCCGCCTCGGCATGACGTGCGGGAGGCGGGGAGACGGCTGTCCAGGCGGAACCTCCGGGCAGCGGCGCTGCGTAGCCTTCCGGCGCGCGCGCTGGCTGTGAGGATGGCGCACTTTCTATCGCAGAGACGGCAAACACAGGATGCCCACACTGCGCGCAGAAGCGCGTGTCCGGTCGCAGCGACGCACCGCAGTTAGTGCAGATGGTCGCTTTGGGCGGCAGCAACGCTGTGCCGCAATGCCGGCAAAAGCGCGCCTCCGCTCGATTCGCAAAACCGCAGGCGGGGCAACGAGTTTCCAGCGTCTAGCCCTCCTCAAACACCAGCGTCAACTGCCCGAAACGCACCAGGTCGCCCGAATGGAGGCGCACCGGGCGATGAGGCAGCAGACGCACTTCGTTCACGTAAGTGCCGTTCGTGCTCTGCAAATCTTCCAGATACCAGCCTTCGGTGCGGCGCAGAAAGCGGGCGTGATGGCGCGACACGCCGGCAGACCCGCCGCCATACGGCTGGAGATCAACGTCGGGGGGCTGCGGCAACATGGGATCCATGCGCCCGATCAAAACCTCGTCGTGGACGGGGATCGAGAGGGCCACGCCGGAGGTGGCGATGAACAGCCGGGGACCGGTCACGACCTCCTGCGCGTCCAGCCGCATCGTCACCATGCGGGCCGTGATCGGCGGCTCGGCTTGCATGGCGGCGCGCCGCGCCTGTTCCGCCACCCGCTTCAAGTCGTTGATAAACACGTCCATCGTGGCGTAACGGACCGCCAGATCGCGTTCCAGAGCGCGCAAGATGACGGTTTGCAAAGCCGCCGAGATGCCGGGGTTGAAGGTACACGGCGGAACAGGCGGTTCGTACATCCGCAGCATCATAGACTCGGCTGGCGAGGCGCTTTCAAAAGGCAGACGCCCGGTCAGCAGTTGGTACAGGACGATGCCCAGGCTGTAGATGTCGGTGCGGTGATCAACTTCCTCACCCGCAAGCTGTTCCGGCGACTGATAGGACGCCGTCCCCAAAACCGAGCCGGGTTGCGTCAGCTTTTGCGGCGCGTCCACGACTTTAACCAGCCCGAAATCGGCCAACAACGGCCAATCGGAGCGCGCCAGTAGGATATTACCCGGCTTAACGTCGCGGTGCACAATGCCTTTAGAATGGGCATAGGCCAGCGCTTCACCCACCGGAACGATTAAGGTCAAGGCCTCCTCGCAGCCAGCGGGCGGGCTGCCGCTCATCCGCTGTTTCAGCGAGCCGCCCTCGACGTACTCCATCACAATGAAGGCATAGCCTTGATCCTCGCCATAATCGTGAATGTTGAGGATGTTAGGATGGCGTAGCGCCGCAATCGCCTGCGCCTCGCGGCGAAAACGCCGGAGGAACTGCCGTCCGCCGGATTCCTGGATATCCAGCACCTTGACCGCCACCCAACGTTCCAACTGCGGTTGGAACGCGCGGTAGACGACCGCCGCCCCACCCTGCCCGATCGCTTCTGCCAATTGATACCGGCCAATCTTCTGACCGCTCAGATCGTTCATGTCCTCCTCCTTGGGCCTCAAAATGGTGATGTGCCCAGTTCACGTCGAAAGTCCGCCAGATGTTGGTCAACGCCGGCAAAATCGCCTTCCAGCAAAGCGATGCGCGCCGCGTCAACAGCCAGATAGGCCGCCATCTGCGCCGGCGTCCCGCTAAAGTTGCCGAACAGCGCCGTATACGCCTTGTCCACGGCATTGACAGCGGCGACCAACGCCGCCGGCTCAAACGGAACGACGACGTTGGCAGCTTGAATGGCCGCGAGCCAGTCTTTCTCCAACGCCGTCAAAGACTTCCCGTACACGCCGCTGTAGTTCCCGCTGGAATAAAGCTGACCGAATTTCTCCGGCCCATAGGTGGTGATCAAGTACTGCACGAAACAACCGGCGGCGTAATAATTCGGCAGATCCACGAGACGGCCCTTAAAACTCAGATTGGTGGATACACGCGGCAGCTTCCCGGCCTGCCGGTACGCCGCGCAAAACGTGTCCAGAGGGATGTGAGCGGAGTCTGCAATGAGCGACATCCCCATATAAGTCGCCGCCCCCTCGCTCAACAGCGCCGAGGCCGGATGGCCAAACACGTTCCACGCAAAGAGATACGTCAGCTCGCGGGCGGCGATGTACTGCTGGTCGGCTGGATTGCCCGCGCCATCGTGCAGAAAGAAATACCGGCGCGCCGCCGGAAAGCTGCGCCCGCGCAAGGCTGTGTCCGGCGCAGCGAAAAGACTCCCGGCAACATAAACGTCGAAGGTGCCGGTGAGTGTGGCCTGCAGGCTGCTTTCGAGATGCGCCAGTGCCCGTGAGACCATCGTTTCCACCCCAACAAAGTCCTGCGCCGGGTAAGTGCCCAACGCATAATGGAGCGTGAAGCGCGGGGTCTGGCGCATCACAAAATAAGCAGCATCCAGGTCGCCTTCCAGAATCGCCGGAACCCAGGGCGCAGCGGCCTCAGGCGTCGGTGTAGAAGTGGTTGTCGGCGTGGTCGTTGGCGTCGGCGTGGTCGTTCCTGCTGGCGTGGTCGTCGTCGCTGGTGTAGCGGCGGCGGATGGGGTCTTTTGTGGGATGAGCAATGTGTCCCCAATCCGGATCATGTCCGAGGTCAGGCCATTCGCAATCATAATCTCATTAACGGTGACGCCGTATTTCTGAGCAATCTCGCTTAATGTATCCCTGGCCTTCACGGTGTAGGTGATGTGATCGCCGGTCACGGGGACGGCGGTTGGCGGCGTCGCCGTCAACTGCGCGACAGCGGCGGCATCCAACGGGATCAGCAGCTCTTGATCCGGGTAAATGACATCCCCCTGAAGATTATTCGCGGCGATGATAGCGTCAACGGTCGTTTTGTAATTGTAGGCGATCACGGAAAGCACGTCCCCGGATTTCACGGTGTACGTCACAAACTGCGGCGGGGAGGTTGCCGTGGGCGTGGGTTCAGCGGGCGACGTTGGCGAAGGCAGGACCAGCGATTCAGACGCCGAGGGTACAGTGGGCAGTGTCTCAAAAGTCAACGTCACCCCAGGCGTCGGCTCGGTTTCGGGACTGGGACGCAACAACAGCAGCACCGCCACCAACACAAACAGCCCCACGCCCACGCCAACACCCAGGCCGACCACAATGTCTTTGCGATGAATTGATTTTTCTTCCATATCACTCCGACCATTCCGGCGTCCGATTTTGATCATGAACCTTGCTCAACGCCGCCAGCGGGGGCAGAACTTGTGTGCAATCGGCGCGTTGGTCAGGTTGCGCTCGCCCGTACCGTCCACGTTGACGACAAACACATCGGAGGCACCCTCGTTCCCTACCGGTTTGAGGTAGTACAACAGCGAACCATCCGGCGAAAATTGCGGCGGCCAGCGGTCGTCGTAATACGAAATCGCCTGCGTATAACCGACCGCGCCGGCCTGGGCAACGTTGACCACGCGATCAGCGCCGAAAGCGTAGCGCTGGCTATTCCACACCCACTGAATCCCGACCAGCAGGCTCAACGGGCCTTGATAAATCCACAGCTCGCTGTCGTCGGCGACCGTCTTCAGTAGCATTGTATATTGCCCATTCCCCACATAGTTTGTGATGACTTTGTAGGCCTGATTGGGCGAAGTGCAAGCATCCGTCTGCTGGGTGAAACTGCACTTGCTGATGCCATACACGTCGATGGATGCGCCAAGCAGCGTAGAGACGGTGCCGCTGTTGCCACACGTGGAATGTCCGTAATCGGTCAACCCGATCTCTTGCATCTGGCTCCACGCCGGGTCGGTCGAGTACAGGTAATACACATCGCCAACTTGCACGGTGAAAATGATACGTCCGCCTCCGTCGGCGGGCGGCGCAATCGGGGTATCGGTTGGAGGCGTGGTGGGTTGCGACGTGGCGGGCGCGCTTGTCGGCGGCGGCGTCGTGGGCGCGACCGTGGGCTTGGGTGTTTTGGTTGGCCCAGGCGTCGGGGTGGAGGTTGGCGTCAGCGTCGCGGTCGGTGTGTCGGTGGGGGTGCGAGTAGGCCGCGGCGTGCGCGTCGGCGCGGGCGTGCGCGTCGCGGTCGGCGCAGCCGTCGCCGTTGGTTTGGGCGTTGAGGTCGCGGTCTCCGTCGGCGTAGCAGTGGGGGTGGACGGCTGCGCTGGGGCAGCCGCCTGAGGTGGAGGCGGCAACGTCTCCGTGGGCGCTGGCAACTGCGCGCCGTGCCCCACCATCCTGCTCAACAACAGCGCGCCCCCGCCGATCACACCCAGAACCAGAACGCCAATGATCGCCCAGGCCCACACCGGGAAGCGCCGTCGTGCGCGCGCACGCACGGCGGATGGCGCCATTCTGACCGTGCCGCCATGCCCCGCGGCGGCGGCGTTCGCAGCCTGAGCAGGCGTTCCCCAATCGCGGATGTGCAAGCCCAATCCTTGCGCCATCTCCGCTGCCGTAGACCAGCGCTTCGAACGCGCCAGCTCCATCGCCTTCTCAATCGCCGTCGCCGTGCGCTGGCTCACGCTGCCAGACACCGACCGGATCGGCCTGAAGTCCTCCGGCGACGAGATGCGCAGTGTGGCCGTGGGCGGGGCCTGCCCCGTCAGCGCGTGGTACATCGTCGCCCCCAGGCTGTACAGGTCGCTGCGTGGCTCGGTGTGGCCGACGTCTAGCTCGTACTGCTCCGGCGGCGCGTACTGCGGCGTGCCGATACCCCGCACCGCTGTGCGCGTTTTAGGATCGTTCGGATCCCACAGCTTGACCAGGCCGAAGTCAACCAAAACAGCCTGCCCATCCGGGCGGATAATGATGTTCTGCGGTTTGATGTCGCGGTGGATGATCCCCTGGCTGTGACAATACGACAGCGCCTCCAGGAGTTGCTCGCTCCACTTAACGACCTGCGCCTCCGGCAGAGCGCCCTCGCGCTTAATCCGGTCGGCAAGGCTTTCGCCCTCGACGAATTTCATCACCAGGTAGATATTGCGGCCTTCTTCAAAGAAGTCCGTCACGCCGACCAGGTGCGGATGACTCAAGCGCGCCAGGACGGTCGCCTCCTGCTGGAACTGGGTACGCAATTCCTGAAGCAGTTGAGTCGAAATCTCGGATTGCGGAATCATCTCTTTCAACGCGACCGGGATGCTCAACCGCATATCCCAGGCGTGGTAGACAGCGCCCATCCCCCCGCGGCCCAATTCACGGACGATGCGATAACGCTCTTGGAGTACGGTTCCGGGATTTAACATAGTGTGTTCCCTGCCTTGTGCAAAGACATACCTTCTTATATCACATCTTTACGTTTTTGTGCAATGTACGTACCACAAATCACAATCCCGACATTGGCGTCAAAGGTAGAAGCGCACTTTCAGACGTCCGAAACAAATCTCATCGCCATGGCGCAGCGGGTAAGGTTGCCAGGGTTCCAGCAACTGTTCGTTCAAATACGTGTGATTGGTGCTGTTGCGATCCTCAAGGAAAAATCGCCCGTTCTGGAACAAAATGCGCGCGTGCTGCCGGGATACACCCGTCTTGTCGCCGCCATAGTCGGTCAAGTCAATGTCGGGGAACAAGTTGCTGATCGGATCGTCGCGCCCGATGATGATTTCGGCTTTGCCCTGCGGCAAGTGCAGTGTGGTCTGGCTGTCCTGGATCACCAGGTGGGCCGGCACAGGGCCGGGCGCATAGACAGGCGCATCCTGCGGCTCCGGTTGAACCAACGGTTCGGTTGACGAATAGATCACAGCGGCTTCCGCGCGGCTCAATGACGCGCCGCACATGTCGCAGAAGAGGCTGTCAGGCTCCAACGGCGCGCCACAACGCGGACACGTCAAAGGCTGCGGCGGCTGTGGTGCGGCGACCTTCAACGCAGCGCCACAAATCGCGCAAAACGCCGCGTCGTCGGGCTGTTGAGCGCCACAGATTGTACAAAACGCCATCTACACCCTCCGCCGAAGATAGCAGGATTATGGAATGATAGGATCAAAAATCCGCTTAATCCGTTGACAAAGATTTCTGTCTGGCTACTGGATGACAATTCGGACGTCATCAACGTAGACGTAGGTGTTATAGAACTGATCAGCGCGGTTGTGTACCTCCAGCGCCAGCGTGATCCCTACGCCGCCTTCACCCAGGTTGATGTCGCCCGCGCGCCATCCCATATCATAAGGCGGAACGTTACATTCGTCGAAATAAATCTCGTTCGCATCGCGGAGCTTCAAGACGCCATTGACGAGAACATCAAAGGTGTCGTATTTATCCGTCAAACCCACATTGCGATCATTGGTGTAAATGCGATAGCGAAAGAAAATATGCACGGATTGCCCGGCCGGCGCGCGCGGTGCGACAAAGTATTGCTGAATGCCGCCATACCCTAGCGGAACGCCGTTCCAACAAGCGTAGCCGCGATTGCCAAGCAACGCGACGACATTACTCGGCTGGTTGGGGTCATACGCGATTGAAGAGCCGAGTACCCCCGACTGGGTCCAACCTGCCAAACCGTTGGAGAAATCGCCATTGGTCAGGGGAGCATATCGGCGCATCACCACCGGCAAATAGATGTAGGTGTAGCGCGTCACGCTCCTGACGGCGGCAACATCATCCACTGCCTTGGCGAGGTAAAACATGCTCTCATAGAACACGCTGACTGTGACCGTGGTGGTATTCAGCACACCGCCGGCAACTTCAGCAGGGACGGTCAACCGCACGCCCAAAGTCATAGATTCGCCAGCCTGCAAAGGCAACGGCAACAGCGCCGTTCCACCGGGATACGCCGCGGTAAAGAATTGCGCGCTCCACCCCTCCGACGCGCTGAGTTGGAAACCATAGATGGCGTCAGAAGTTCCGGTATTGGTGATCGTGTGTACGTAATCCACCACGTCGCCTGGATCCACGTCTACGCTGTAGCCAGGCGAGATCGCCAATCCCGGCGTCAGCGGCGCAAGACGCGCGGATGCCAGACCGCTTTCCGCGAAAACGATCAGTAGAGCGAATACAGCTATTGCACCAAAAACGATACATAAGCCTATCCCTGACCATCGGGTCGTCTTCATACCCCCTCCAATCCTATTGCAATGTTCGCTTAAGGCGCTCCGGGTCTATCCGGCGCGCCTGACGTCGGCGTTGGCTCGGTGGTAGACACTTCCACCGGCACGAAGTAGAAATGCCACGTCTCCGATTCAGCTATGACTTGCTCGCCCTTGACGATCCTGACCCGCCAGAGCCATTGTCCGACTTTGGCCGCCGGTAGGTCCACCTGCCAGCCTAAGTTCTCTCCAAGCGGGTAAACAGCCTCATAACCGGTTTCTTCATGCCAGAGGATGAGCTGAAATTGCTGCCCCGGCTGCAACTGGCCCGCCCAGGCAAACCGGAGCGGATTTTTGAAACTGAGTCCCCGGTTCGGGGAAAGTAATTGCGGCGCACTCGCCGACGGTGTTTCACCTGGGGTGGATGTGTGCGGTGAGAACGCCGGCGTCAACGTGGGAGTGAGCGTCGGCATCGCCGTTGAGGTCGCCGCGCCAGCCGGGACAGGCGTACTTGTCGTCGGCGTGTCCGCGACCGTCGCTGGGAGCGTCGCGGTCGGTCTCAGCGTCGGTGTGGAAAGCGTAGACGCGGGGAGAAGTGTTGGCGTCGGCGTTGGCGTCGGCAGCAGCGCCGGGTGGCTCCCCCGCATACGCCATCCCCAGATGACCAGGACGAGCAACACCAGGATAAACAACGCGGCCAGCGCCGCCAACTGTTTGCCCGACAGCTTCCGGCGACCGGCTTCCGCGCGCAACGCGGATTTTTCGCCAATGCGCGCGAGCACCACGGAGATGTTGTCAATGCCGCCGTGTTTGTTCGCCGCCGCAATCAGACGGCGCGCGGCGCGGTCGGGCGTGACGCCGGTTGTCAGGCGCAAAATCTCCGCGTCGGTGAGCATATCGGTCAGGCCGTCGGAGCACACCAGCACGCAGTCGCCTGCCGCCAACGGCAGCGGCGGGAAAAGGTCGGGCCGCACCTCAGGCCGCGTGCCGAGCGAGCGGGTGACAACGTTCCGCTCCGGGTCCAACATGGCCTTCTCCGCCGTGATCAAGCCCTGGTCAATCTTCGCCTGCGTGACGGTATGGTCGCGCGTCAACTGCGTGATTTGCCCGCTGCGCAGCAGATAGACGCGGCTGTCGCCGACGTTGACCACGTGCAGCAGACCGTCATGGATCACCGCTGCCGTCATCGTGCAGCCGGCTTCCTCGACGTTGGTGCTCCGCAAATACTGGTAGAGCGAATTGTTCGCTGCTTCGATGGCGGATTTGAGATTGACGCCGAGGCTGGCGCCGGGCGTGTCGTAATAACGCTCAACGGCGACGCGAATGGCCCAATGGCTGGCTTCACTGCCGGCCTGCGCTCCGCCCATGCCGTCGGCCACCACCAGCAATTGCCCCTTGATAGCGAGTTTATCGCCCGTGGGATGGAAGAACTCCGCGCCGGATTCGGGATAGATGGCGTCTTCGTTGCCCTCGCGGCGCCGGCCTTTGTCCGTAACGCCCCACACCTGCGCCGTGAGGGACGGCTGTAGCGGCTGCGAACGTCCGTCCATCACCAGCCTCCTGCCGGCTGCGGCGTCGGCGTGAAGGGAACGGGTGTGCGCGTCGGTGTGAAGGTAGGCCGCGGCGTCGAGGTTGGCGCGCTGCGCGGCGTCGGCGCACCCGTCGCCGTCAGCGTCGGGGTTACGGTGGACGTCGGCGCGAGCATGGGCGTAGGCGTTGACGTCGGCAATGGGGTCGCCGTCAAGGTCGGTTCAGGCGCGACGGTCGGAACGCGCTCCGGTGGGCCAAGTTGCGGGACAAAATATACCCCGCCGCCCACCAGACCGCCAGCCACGGCGACCGCCGCAAAAATCCGCCGCGCCCGCGGCCAATCAAAACGCGCCGGTATGTTGTTGAGCGCCGCCCGGAGATCATCCATCGTCTGGAAACGCTGGGCCGGCTCTTTGGCAAGCGCGCACATCACCACATCTTCCAGTTTTTGCGGGATCGCCGCGCGCAACGTTCGTGGGCGCTGCGGAACATAGCGTGGATCAAGGATGAGCGCCACACTCGCAAACGGCATCTGCCCGGTCAGCATCTCGTACAGCACAACGCCCAGCGAGAAGACGTCAGAACGGCAGTCCACCCGCGATATGCGCGCGCTGACTTCAGAGGCGTGCTCCGGCGAGACGTACTCCGGCGTCGCCACGCCCAACAAACCCGCGCGCGGATAGCGCAAATCACGAGCAATGCCGAAATCCCCCAACACCGCCTCCGGCACACTGGCGCGGAAATACGCCCACCGCCGCCGCCGAAACATAATGTTCGCCGGTTTCACGTCGAGGTTGACGATATGATGCGCGTGAACGTGGATCAGCGCGTCGGCGATTTGGCGCGCGATCCCCAGCGCGATACCGATGTTCAGGCAACGGCCGGGCGTCTTCGCGGGACGCACGAGGTCAGTGATCGTGGAAGTGCGCGTCAGCGCGCCCTCCAGCGAGCCGCCATCCAAAAACTCCATCGCGTAGTACCAGCCCAGACCAAAGGGGAAGGTCGCGCGCGCGGCGTAGACCGGCTTGTGGAACCCCGGCAGCGGGACAATGCGCACCACATTGCGATGATTGAACATACGCAGATAATCCGCCTCGGCGACCAAAGCGGCCTGATGCTCTGGCCTGGCGACCTTGAGCGCCAGACGGCGCGGCATCCCCGGCTGGCGATAGGACTGGCGCACTTCTACCTCGAAAACCTGCGCCATCCCCCCGCGCCCTTTGCAGGCCCGCACAATGCGATACGGGCCGACCAGCGCGCCGGGCTGCACGTCAATCCGCTCACGCGCCATCACTCATCCTGCACTTTCTGCGTCTGATATGGGTTGGGAGGCGGTTTGTGCGCGACCGGCGGTTCGTCGAGCGCGCCGGTCACATAAGGATTGGGAGGAGCGGGAGGCGGCGAGGTCGGCGCGGGCCGGCCTTTGCGACCGCCCAATCCTGCGGACAAAGATTGCGTCGCCAGCCCAAGCTGCTTGAACTGGAGCCGCGTCTGTCCTACCTCAATGATCATATCCGGCGCAAGGGGCACGCGCTGGCGCGGCTGCAGAACCATCCCATTGAGCAGTGTGCCGTTGGTGCTGCCTTCATCCATCACGTAGAACTGCGTCCCTTCCCGGTAGATCGAGAAATGGGGATTGGAGATGTACTCATCGTGCAGCGCAAAATCGGCGAACTGCGCATCGCGCCCAACTTTGGTCACCTGCTCAGACAGCGCGTATTCGCGGCCCACGTTCGCGCCGCGCTGAATGACCAACTTCGCCGGCGCGCGCGGCGCGGCGCTGAGGGGACGGGTCACGTCTTTCAAGAAGCCGGTCGCGCCCTGCACGATTTTGCTCGCCAACGCGCCGCGCGTGCGGACGAGCAACAAGACCAGGACAACCACGGCGAACGCCAGCGCCAGGATCACCAGGAGCAGCCAGCGTTGATCACGGCTTGCCGGAGGCACAGGCATTTCCGGCTGCTGCGCCTCCGGCTCCACGACAACCGGCTCTGGCGGCTTGGCGCCCCACGTCACCTGGATTTGCCGCGGATCGGCGACGGCATACGTGCGCGCCAGGTAAGGATCAGCCGCGTCGGCGGTGAGGGTGAAGGTCTCTGTGACCGGCGCGCTGCCGGAAAGGTGCAAACGGCTCACGTCCCAGGCCAACGCGAAATCCGGCGCCGCGGCGCTCTCGCCGATCTGGTTGCCATTCGCGTAATAGCGGACGACGGATGGCGCGCGTTCCACGCCATCCACAAATTCCGCGGTCGCGCGCAGCGTGAGCGTCAACGGCTCCGGGCCAGCCAACGCTTCAGTATAGGGGAGCGAAAACGTTTCCGCGTCGGAGGAAACCGCGAGCGTGAGGCGCGGCAATTCGAGCAGCGAGGAAAAGCTGCGCTGGGCTTCCGCCGAACCACCCTCCGTCTGCACGGTGATGTGCAACTGGTAATCACCCTTGGGCTGGTGGGTGACGTAGGTGAGTCGGTACTGGAACCGCTGCGTCAGCACACGGTCAAACACATCCACCACCTGCGCGCGCGCCTCGGCGCTGCCTTGCGTGTACAGCGTATACAGGCCATCCGTCTGCGCGGCGATCCTGGTCAACGTCTCCGTCCCCCGGAAGCTCCCCGCGCGCGGCGCGACGCCGATCGTGTAGATGAGGATGGTATTGTCAACGGCCTTACGGATGATATCCTGCTCGCGGGCTTCATCGCTGAAGTTTTGATCCACGCCATCGGAGAAGACGATGATAAACTGCCGCCGGTTCTGCATCTCCTTGCGGATGCGACCGTCGGGGTTGCGGGTCAACAGCTCAAGCGCCGCGTCCAGCCCTTCGTAGAGCGGCGTCCCGCCGTTGACGGCCTCGCCCTCCATGATCGTCAGCGCGTTGCCGACGAGGTTCCTGTCCACCGGGTTGTGCGAGAAATTCTCCCTGGGATACAACTGGCGCGCCGGGTCGTCGCTGACGCCCACAATAGCGATCATATCGTCGGTGGGCTGCCCTTCCACGACCAGACGATCCAGGAAGACGCGCGACAGCTCAACGACCTCCTTGATTCTGCCGTCGCCGCGTTTGGAGATGCCGCCGCGGTCAACGACGATGACCGCGGCCAGTCCGACCGGCGCATAGCTGACAGAAACGTCGGCAAGCGGGGAGTTGGCTTCTTCCACGGCGAAATGGCTGCTGTCCAGTCCTTCGACAGCGCGGCCGGTCGCCTGGTCAATCACGGAGACATACGTGTGGACGTTCGGCGGCTCAGTTTTGGCATCGGGAGCGCCGTTGATGAACAACAAAGGTATCCCGGCGGTGGCTTGAGACAACACGAGGGCGGGGATCAACAGCCATCCCAGCCCAATGACGAACAAAGATCGCGCGCGTCTACTCCACACGGCGTCCTCCAATAGGTTATACGGCAACAATCTGGACAATGACGACGCTGATGTTATCAGTTCCCCCAGCGCGATTGGCGGCTTCAACCAGCCGGTCGCAGGCAGCCTGCGGCGAGGGCGCGTCGCGCCACATCTGCCAGATCTGGGCGTCGGGGACCATCCCACTCAAGCCATCCGAACACAAGAGCACGGCCTCGCCAGGCGCGAGCAGTTGCTCGAAGAGATCGAACTCCGGCTTGGGCTTGTCGCCGACCACCCGGTAGATGACATTGCGCCGGGGATGTTCGCGCGCTTCCTGCGCGGTGATCTGTCCGACGGCCACCAGCCGCTCGACGAGCGAGTGATCGGTCGTGATCTGCCGCGCCCCGTCCTCGGTCAGATGGTAAGCGCGGCTATCACCCATGTTAGCGACGATCACGTGCGCGCCGGTCACCAACGCCAGCACCAACGTGCTGCCCATGTCGTTATCGGCGGCCTTACGGTGCGCGTGGACCGCTTGATTGGCGGCCATAACGGCCTGCTCCAGCCAGGCCCGCGCCGGAAAAAGCGCCTCTTTGTCGGCCAGCGTGTCCAGATTCGCGGTTTCTTCGATGAGCGTACTGATGATCAACTGGCTGGCGACGTCGCCGGCGGCATGGCCCCCCATCCCATCGGCGACCGCGAACACGCCCACCGGCGCGCCGAGCGCCTGAAAACGTTCGCTAAAGTCGCGCGCCAGGACACTGTCCTCGTTCAACGAGCGCACCCGCCCCACATCGGTCTGGCATCCTATCTGGAAGCGCACGTTCCGGTGCGCGCGCGCTTGATACAAAGCCTGCTCCAGGGATGTCGCCAGCGCGTCGGCGCTCATCCCCGTCTCCTGCGCCTGCGTGAGCAGTGCAACCACACTCACGGAAGACTGAACCTCCTGACCTGCCGCCGAGGCTCCGTGCAGCCAGGTCAGCAACAGGCGCGCCAGCGCCCGGACATTCTCGGCAAAATCGCTTGCGGCCTGCGCGTAGGCGTCCTGAGGCAGAATGCGCGCGTTGTCAATGCACACGAAGCTGGCCCGACCGTCCTCGATGACGACGTGCTCCGCATCCACATGCCGCAAGACAACGTAGCGTTGGTGCACATAAGCCATGCCCTGCGCCAGCGCGATCCCCCATGCCAACACCTTGTCGAGCAGGTAGGGCGCCTCAACGGAGCGTTTGATAGCCGGTTCGACGCGATAGTAGCGCAGCGGACCAAACGCCGTCTCCATAAAGACATCCACAGGCAGGATCAGTGCGGGATGGGAGAGGTGCAAAGCCACCAACTGCGAGGATTCACTCAACGCCTGCGCCTCTGCCGTCTCGCGCACCAGGAATTTGGGGTAGACCAGCGTGACGTGACTCAAGTCAGTTCCGCAATGCGTACAAAACTGCACCTCATCGCCCTCGATAGCAGTGTCACAGCGAGGACAACGGTTGATCGGCGCCGTTCCACGCGCCGCGTAGACGTTGACCGTTTCCGACGCGGCCTGAACGTTGAGGATGCGGTAGCGCCCATTGCCCAAGAGCGTCTTTTCCGGCAGCACGGCTGGGGCGGATGGCGCGGGGTGTGATAGATAGACCGTGGCGGCAACCGGGCTGTCCCCAGGCCGTCGTTTGCGCAACAGAAACAGCAGCGCGACAACGAGAAGGAGTACACCGGTCAATGCCAGAGCCAATAAAACGATGAGCGTAGCATCCAATGATTTAATCCATGTGACCGACATCCCTATGCCCCCTTCAAACGCTGCAAAGAAGCCAGGAGCGCCACCATATAGGTCGCCCGCGAGCGCACCTGCTGGCCTTCCTGATTGGGGAAACGCGCAGCGAGCGCAATGGCCCGGCTGGCCCACACGCGCGCCTTCTCGTAGTCCTGCTGCCGGCGGAAGAGGCCGGCGCCGACCAGGAGGAGCCGCGCGCCGCCGAGCATCCGTTCAACGCCGGGCAGCGCCAGACCGCGCTCGACCACAACCAACGCGCGGGCATACTCCCCCTGCGTTTCCAAGACGATAGCCTCATGATAGTCCAAATCCGCCAGCCGGGCGATGTCGTCGGGGGCCGTCGGCTCCGCTGGCAACATCGTGCGCGCCGCGTGGAGGTGCGCCAGCGCCTCTTCGTAGAGGCCAAAGCTGGTCAACGTGTCGCCCAGGAGATGGTGCGCCTCAAAACGCGCCTGCGGGACGGCCAGTCCCCCGGCGTCCGCAGCCTCCAACACGCGCTCAAGGGCCTGGCGCGCCTGTTCCGCCAGATACGAATGGACGGCCTGACGGCCCAGTTCCAGGTTCACCTCAACAGCGCGCTCCCACAGCCGTGCTTCATAAGCGTGATAGGCCATCAAGGTCAGCCAATTCGGCGCGGCCCGTTCGCGGTAGTAGTCCAGGTACTCGGTCAGGCGTTGGTGGATCAGGCGTTGGACGCGATGCGGCAGCCCACGATAGGCGACCTCGCGCACCAACGGCTGGTGGAACATCAAAATCTCGAAAGCCGTGGCGTGCGGCACCAGGCCGAAGGGAGAAAGCTGCGGAATGCGCCGCCGCACCATCGTGTCACTTTCTTCGCCGTAGGCAGCGACCAACGTGGGAACCGTCATTTCGTCGCCGACCGCCGCCGCCGCGCGCAGCAGGTGGCGATCCGGCGGGGAGAGTTGGTCAATGCGGCTCTGGATCAGGCCGTAGACCATATCGGGCAGGGGGAAGTCGTCCAGCGAGCCGGTCAGCTCCCAGGCATGGTCGCGCCGCAGCAGAACGCCGGAATTGATGAGCGCGCGCACGGCCTCAGTCGCAAACAAGGGCAACCCGCTACTGCGCGCCGCCACCCACTGGATCACTTCGGATGGCAGCGGCATATCCTCGAAAAGACGCTGCACCAAAGCCTGCATCGCGCGCGCGGTCAACGAGCCGAGAGGCAAATCAATCACCCGCGCGCTAACCGGCCAGCGCCGCAGGATAGCCGGCTCATCGCGGTACGTCGCCACGATCATCAACGGGACAGCCAGCGGCGTTTGCACGAGCACGTCCAACATCTCCAGCGAGGCCGGGGACATCCAATGGACGTTGTCGAGGATGAGCAGGCGCGGCTGTTCCTGCGCGGCCTGCTGCCACAGTTGCAGCAACGTGGATTGGCGCTGCATATCGCGCATAGTCGGGGCCAGCGAGAGTACGTCCGGCGAAGGCGCTACCGTCAGCCCCACCAACGGCGCGACGAGCGCCGCCCAGGGATCAACCGCGTAACGTTCCAGCACTGTCACCAGGCGTTCCTGCCGCGCATCCTGTTCCAATGCTTCCAGCCCAAACAGCGACGCTAACGCGCTGTCCCATCCAGCATAGGGCAGGTGCTCGGCATAGGAAGGCGTGATGCCCATGTGGACGGCAAAGCCATTCTTCTCCGCGAGCCGGGTCAATTCTTGCACGAGGCGGCTTTTACCGACCCCGGCGCCGCCGTGAAGCAACACGACCCGCGATTCTCCGGCCTGCGTTTCTTCCAGGACGCGCGCGAGTTGCGCAAATTCCTCATCGCGCCCCACAATCGTGACATCGGAGGCCGGCGCGCCCAGGAAGACCGGTCGCAGCCCACGCGCGATGAAAGGCGTCAGCAGTTCGGTCTTGCCCTTGAACTTGGTCGGCGCGCCGAATTCGCCCGCCACGCGCCGGGTGACGGCGGGGTGGTGCGAGGTATTCGGCCCCAGCCAGATTTCGCCCGGCCGGCACTTGGACATCAGCCGGGCGGCCAGGTTGACCTCGTCGCCCATGACGGTGTATTCACGCCGCCGCGCCGTACCCACATCACCGGCGAAGACATAGCCTGTGTTGATGCCAAAACTGAGCGATCCGCCGAACATTTCCTGCAACTCCAGGGCCGCCAGCACCGCCCGCAAGGGATCGTCTTCGTGCGCGCGCGGCGCGCCAAAGAGCGCCATGATGTACGGGCCGCTCGGCGAGACCGTGATTTTGTTGACGATGCCGTCATAGCGTTGGATGGCATCGCGGATCTGGATGAAGATTTGGTTCGGCTCTTCGACGGCGGATTGTAGCCGCGCTTCATCGCCCCAGCAGGGCATTAGATCAGGCAGTCCTTCCACCGAAAGCATCATCACCGTCACCCAACGGCGCTCGCTGCCGGTGCGGATGCGGTCCAGCGTGGGGGCGGCGACCAGGCGTTCCAGGAGACTGGGCGCCAGATAGGGGGTAAGCGCGTCCAGGCGGGAGAGGAACCACACCAGCAGTTCGTCATCCTCAAGTTGCGGGGGACGGGGGAGGGCCATCATACCATGCGCGGTAGGCGTTTGCTTCAGCGCCAGCACTTGAAACAGGTCCTCGCCGAGGGCAACACAATCCACCTGACCTTGGCACGCCTGCCTGGTGCTGATATCGAGGACGGTTTCGGCGGGCGGCGCTGCTGTCTGCGCACGGCCCATCGCAGCCAGCGGAGGGCCAGCGGGCAGCAACTCGCGTCCCGCGTGATCGCCCAGGCCCAGGCCGACCATGCGCCCGCTGCCCAAGCCAATCGCCACACGCAGCGGGAAACGCCCCAACGAGGTTTCCACTTCGCCCATCTGCGCTTTCATCGCGGCCTGCACTTCCAGCGAGGCCGCCACAGCCCGCAAGGCGTGCTGCTCGCCCTGGAAGAGCACCATCCCGGCGTCGCCAGCGAATTTCTGCAAGTCGCCGCCATACTGCGCGGTGATGCGGATCAGAATCTCCAGGAAGCGGTCAATCAGCTCGGTCAATTCTTCAGCGCCGGCGTCGGAGCTGGCGCGAGAGAATTGCTCGGATAACGGCGTAAAGCCGTCAATGTCGGCGAACATCACCGTGCCGTCCAGCGAAAGTCCCATCGGCCCGGCGACCGGCGCTTCCAGGATGGGGGCGGCGATGACCATGGGGATGTAAGCGGTCACTACGTCCAGCAGATCACGCAAATAGAGCAACAGTGAGGGGTGATAATACAGCAGGCGATTTAGCCAGTGGGTCAATTCCCCTTCGCGCTCTACCTGCTTAGCAAAACCCGGGAGAGAGTTCATGATGCCATCCTCTCAAGGCGTGCTCGGTGAACCAAAACGTAAGACGTAAAACGTAAGCAAATCCCCGCTTTTACGTTTCACGCTTTACGTTTCACGCTTTACGTTTTACGCTTTACGTTTTACAAATACTATTGGCGTTTGTAGACGCCCATCAATTCTGTTTCGGCCAGGATGTGGCCCTCCATAGCGGCAAGGACTTGTTTTTGCGTCGCGTCGCCGGCAGGAGTGAGCAGCGCGTCCAGCGCGTACAATTTGAAGAAATAGCGATGGGTGCCGCTCGGCGGACAAGGGCCGCCGTAATCCAGGCGGCCCCAACTGTTCTTGCCGTGGGCGCCGCCAGGCAGCCCCGCGTCATCCATAATCGCCTCCGGCAGGCTGCGCACGTCGGCGGGGATGTTGTAAACCACCCAATGCACCCACGTTCCCATCGGCGCATCGGGATCAGAGACGATGAGCGCGAAGCTCTGCGTTCCGGCAGGTGGATCGGCCCACGACAGCGCGGGTGAGCTATCTGCGCCGTCGCAGGTGTAGAGCGCGGGGATCGCCTGACCGCGCGTGAAGGCCGGGCTGCTCAGCAAGAAAGCCGCGGTCGCGCCGGATGATGTAGGTAGGGGCGTCGCCATCTCTGGCCGCGAGGGCGCTTTCTGACAGCCCCACAGACCGGCAAGCAACACACATCCCACAAGTATGGCGAGTACGCGCGTTCTCATCGCACCTTCCTTAAAAACGTAAAGCGTAAAACGTGGGATTGATCCCCTTACGTCTTACGTTTTACGTTTCACGTTTTACGCCTACTTCTCCTCGATGCGGATCGTTTTGATCAGGTCGCCGGGCGTGGTAGCGGTCTGGGGATCGCGGAGGCTGATAGATTTCAGCACATCCAATCCGTCAATGACCTTGCCGAAGACAGTGTGACGCCCATTCAACCACGGCGTCTCCACGAAGGTGATGAAGAACTGGCTGCCATTCGTATTGGGACCGGCGTTCGCCATCGAGAGCACACCGGGGCCGTCATGCTTCAGCGTGGCATCGAATTCATCGGCAAAACGGTATCCCGGCCCACCGCGACCGGTTCCGGTGGGGTCGCCGGCCTGCGCCATAAAGTCCGCGATGACACGGTGAAAGGTCGTGTTGTCATAGAACCCTTCGCGCGCGAGGAAAACAAAGTTGTTGACAGTGTTGGGCGCTTTGTCGGCAAATAGCTGCACCACGATGTCGCCTTTCGCGGTCACGATGGTGGCGATGTAGGTTTTCGTGGGGTCAATGACCATCGCCGGCGGCGTGGTATACATTCCATTGCGATCGGCTGGATTTTTAGGCATAGGTATAGCTCCTTGTTGTGTGGTTTGGGTGGGTTGTCCACCGTTGAGCGCTTCTTCAATAAGACGCCGGATTTCGGCGGGATTGTTGCCCTGCACTTTTTGCCCGTTGACGAAAAAGGTCGGCGTGGCGGTGATGCCACGCTGATACGCCGCGTTCGACGCATCAACGACAGCGCCCGCATAACGGTTCTCTGTCTTGCACGCGCCGAACTGCTCAAGATTCAGCCCCACTTCTTTGGCTGCGGCGTCGAGGTCAAAGGTGTTGTTGCCGATGGCGGTAAAGACAGCGTGTTCGTAGGCAAAATACTTCCCCTGTTCGGCGGCGCACATGGCGGCGCCGAGGTATTGTTGCGATTCTGCGCGGTTAAAAGCCATCAGATGCCCCACGTAGCGCACTTTCCCGGTCGCCACGTAGTCTGTAAGGATTCCCTCAAGACTATTCGTGTTGAAGTTGCGACAGTGCCCGCAGAAGATTTCGCTGAACTCCATCACCGTAACCGGCGCATCTACGGCCCCCAATGCAGGCAACCAGCGCGTCCCGGATGGCCCGCCAGGGTACTTTACCTGGGACGCACCGTCATTGTAGGGCGCACCCGTCAATCCCAGGAACGACTCCTGGAAAGCCTGGTTGACGTCCGCAGGGGTGGACTTTGGCGCAGACGTTGCGGTCGGTTTAGGCGTAGCCGGGACCGCTGTGGCTACAACCACAGGGGTCGGTTGCGCTTCATTTGCTACAGAAGTCCCGCTGCATCCCCCCACGAACAGGATGAGCATCGCCAGCGGCAGAAGGATTTTCGATACGCGCGCTACAGTCATACCGGTTATTTCTCCGTGATGCGGATGGTTTTGATCAGGTCGCCGGGCGTCGTCGCCGTGGCAGGATCACGCAAGCTAATCGAGAGCAGCACGTCGAACCCCTCGATCACTTTGCCGAAGATGGTATGTTTGCCGTCCAACCACGGCGTCTCCGTGAAGGTGATGAAGAACTGGCTGCCATTGGTGTTCAACCCGGCGTTCGCCATGGCCAACACACCGGGACCGTCGAACCTCAAATCGGGATCAAATTCGTCGCCAAACTGATACCCCGGCCCCCCTGTCCCCGTGCCGGTGGGGTCGCCGGCCTGCGCCATAAAGTTCGAGATCACGCGGTGAAAGGTCGTGTTGTCGTAGAATCCTTCGCGCGCGAGAAAAACAAAGTTGTTCACCGTAATGGGCGCTTTTTTAGGATACAATTCCAGTACGATGTTCCCTTTGGCCGTCTCAATGGTGGCGATGTACGTCTTCAGTGGATCAATGGTCAGGGCGGGTCGCTCCGAGTACATTCCATTCCGCGCCGCTGGATCCTTGGGCATATTCGGATTGGTCGGGAGTTCGGCATCGGCAGCGCCGCCCTTATCGCCCCGATTAAGGAGCAAAATCAGACCGCCGACCAAAAGAAAGACAATGACGGCAATGCCCGCAATCCACCACCAACGCTGTGTTTTGGCCTTTTTGGCTGCCGCAGCAGCAACTGCGCCTTTTTTGATTGTATTCGGCAGTGGCTTCTTGTTGACCGCCGTCTTCTTGGACGGCGAGGTTTTGTAAGGCCGTTTCTTCGCTGATGAGCTTTTCTTTGACTTCGACATATCTCCTCCATAGATGCGTTTGCCTTAAATTCTATCCCAATTCAGCAGAAATGCCAGAGGCGGCAACCACAACTAAAACATGCTCAACCCTGCCAGATTTGAGGGATTTCCAAGTTTTTTGTACTCATCAGGATGATATTGAACAACCGCCAAGACGCCAAGAGCGCCAAGTTTTTAAGATTTCTTGGCGGACTTGGCGACTTGGCGGTAGAAAAAGCGCGTTACCCATGTGTTCAATATCCTCTCGACTATTACAGATTTCCAAGTTTTTTCACTTGACATCTCTAAGCTATATTATATAATTAGCGGCATTAATAATTAAGTTAAATTAGCCACAAGGATACCGTTATGCCAAACACAACCCACGAGGCATTGACTCAAACATTGCAAGACTGGGCTGAAGTTTTTATGCACCATTCGATGCGCCATGTTTTCCTCTTCACAAAGGAAAACAATCTTTCGATGTCGCAGATGGGCGCGCTGCTGAACATTCACCGGCAGGGTGTGTGCAGCGTATCTGATATTGGCGACGAGTTGGGCGTCACCAGCGCCGCCGCCAGCCAGATGCTAGACCGGTTGGTGCAGCAAGAGCTGATCGCACGCTCCGAAGACCCCAACGACCGGCGCAGCAAAATGCTCGTGCTGACCGACAAAGGACGCGCGACCATTCAGGCCAGCGCGCAAGCGCGGCAACATTGGCTCGGCGCCCTGGCGGAAACGCTCACGCCCACCGAACAACAAGCGGTGAACGCGGCGCTGATCCTCTTGATCGAAAAAATCAGACAACTCGATCAGGATGACGACCTTATTTTTACGCAAAAATGAGCGCTGAATCGCACTCTGGGGAGGAATAAACTTATATGACCCGATTAACACGATATTTGAAGCCCTATACGCTGATGATCCTGCTCGCCGTCGTGCTGCTCTTCGTGCAGGCGAACGCCGACCTGGCGCTGCCGGATTATCTCTCGCGCATCGTCAACGTGGGCATCCAGCAAGGCGGCGTGGAGCGCGCGCTGCCCGACGCGATGCGTACAAGCACCCTGGAACGGTTGGCGCTCTTCCTGGACGACGCGGATAAGACGGCGCTGCTGGCGCAGTACACGCTGGTCAATGCGACGTCGCCTGACTACGCCGCGCTGGTGAAGACCTACCCTGCGCTGGCGGATGAACCGCTCTACATTCTCGGCGATGTGGACGCTGCCACGGTCACAGCCTTGACCCCGCCAGTGAGCCAGGCGTGGCTGGCCGTCTCCGTCATCGAGCAGATCATGGCCGATCCAGCCAAGGCCGCGCAGATGGGCGGCGGGATGGGCGGCTTCGATCTCACCAAACTGCCGGCGGGGACGGACCTGTTCAAGCTGCTGACGCAACTGCCGGCAGCGCAACGCACACAGATGAAGGCGCTGCTGCAAGAACGTTTCGCCGCGCTCGGCGAGAGTATGGTCACGCAAGCCGCCCTGCGCGCGGTCAAGGCGGAATATGCTGCGCTCGGCGTTGATGCCGAGAAGCTGCAAACGGCCTATATCCTGCGCGTGGGCGCACAAATGTTGCTCGTGACGCTGCTCTCGGTGGCCTGCACCATCACGGTGGGCTTGCTGGCGGCGCGCACGTCCGCCGGGCTGGCCCGCGACCTGCGCCGCGCTGTCTTCGAGAAGGTGGAAGGCTTCTCCGGCGCGGAATTCGACAAGTTCTCCACCGCCTCGCTCATCACCCGCACCACCAACGACGTGACTCAGGTGCAAATGGTGACAATGATGATGGTGCGTATGGTCATCTACGCGCCTATCATGGGCGTCGGCGGCATCATCCGCGCGGTGAGCAAAGGCTCTTCGATGTGGTGGCTGATCGCTGTGGCGGTGGCGTTCCTCATGAGCCTGATTGCCGTCGTCTTTTCGATTGCCCTGCCCAAGTTCAAGAGCATCCAAAAGCTGGTGGATCGCCTTAACCTGGTGGCGCGTGAGCAGTTGTCCGGTATGATGGTCATCCGTGCCTTCAACCGGCAGGACTTCGAGGAGGCCCGCTTCGACAAAGCCAACGTAGACCTGACCGCCGTGAGCCTGTTCATCAACCGCGTGATGGTAATCATGATGCCGGTGATTATGTTCATCATGAATGGCCTGTCACTGGCGATTATCTGGGTGGGCGCGCATCAGGTGGCCGAAGCGACGATGCAAGTCGGCGATATGATGGCCTTCTTGCAATACGCGATGCAAATCGTGATGTCGTTCCTGATGCTGACGATGATGTTCATCATGTTACCGCGCGCGGCGGTTTCCGGCGACCGCATCGCCGACGTGTTGGAGACCGAAGCCTCCATCCACGACCCCGCAGCGCCGCACACGTTCCCCACGCCCTTCAAGGGGACGGTGGAATTCCGCGACGTCGGCTTCCGCTATCCCGGCGCGGAGGAGAATGTGCTGTGCGGCATCACCTTCACCGCGCAGCCAGGACAGACGACGGCCATCGTTGGCTCGACCGGGTCGGGCAAATCCACCGTCGTCAACCTCATCCCGCGCTTCTACGACGTGACAGAAGGCGCCATCCTGATTGACGGCGTGGACATCCGCCACGTCGCGCAACACGACCTGCGCGACAAGATCGGCTACATTCCGCAACGCGGTATGCTGTTCTCCGGCGACATCGAGAGCAATCTGCGTTACGCCGACGAGGATGCCGACGAAGAAACGCTGCGCTGGGCGGCGGAGGTCGCGCAAGCCAGTGAATTCATTGACGCCAAGCCGGAGGGCCTGGCCGCCGAGATCGCGCAAGGCGGAACAAACGTCTCCGGCGGGCAGAAACAGCGTTTAGCGATTGCCCGCGCGCTCGTCAAAAAACCGCCGATCTACATTTTCGACGACAGCTTCTCCGCGTTGGACTTCAAGACCGACGCAGCGTTGCGCCGCGCGCTCAAGCAGCACACTGGCGACAGCACGCTGCTCATCGTCACGCAGCGCGTGGCAACGATCAAGAACGCCGAGCAGATCATCGTCCTCGAAGAGGGGCAAATGGTCGGCAAGGGCACCCACCACGAGCTGATGGAGACATGCCCCACTTACCGCGAAATTGCGCTCTCGCAACTGAGTATGGAGGAATTAGCATGACGCAGCAACCCACAACGCCACGCAACACAACAACGGACAGGCGTCCACCGATGGGCGGCCCCTTCGGACCGGGGCGCGGGCCGCGTCCGGGCGGGCCTGGCGGTCACATGATGATGAAGGGCGAGAAAGCCCGCGATTTCAAAGGGACAATGCGCAAGCTGGTCGGCTATCTGGACAAGTACAAGCTGGCGCTCGTCGTGGTAGCGCTCATGGCCGTGGCCTCGACCGTCGCGCACATCGTCGGCCCGAAAATCCTCGGCAAGGCCACCACGCGCCTTTTCGAGGGCGTGATGGCGCAACTGGCCGGAACGGGAACGGTGGATTTCGCTGGCATCGGGAACATCATCCTGACCGTCCTGGGGTTGTACCTGGCCTCATCCCTGTTCAGCTACATCCAGGGCTGGGTGATGGCGAACGTCTCCACCAACATCGCCTACCGCTTCCGCCAAGAGATCGCCGCAAAAGTAAACCGGCTGCCGCTCAAATACTTCGACAGCGTGACGCACGGTGAAGTGCTTTCACGCATCACCAACGACGTAGACACCGTCAACCAGACGCTCAGCCAGAGCCTCACGCAGATCATCACCTCCAGCGTCACCGTCGTCGGCGTACTCGTGATGATGCTCTCGATCAGCGGGTGGATGACGCTGATCGCGCTGCTGACTATTCCGCTGTCGCTGGCGGTGGTGGGGCTGATCGTCGGCCAATCGCAAAAGTACTTCAAGCAGCAGCAGGACTACCTGGGGCATGTCAACGGTCACATTGAGGAAATGTACGGCGGGCATGTCGTGATGAAGGCGTTCAACGGCGAAGCAAAGAGTCTCGCCAAGTTTGACGAATCCAACACACCGCTCTACGAGTCGGCCTGGAAATCGCAGTTCCTTTCGGGGCTGATGATGCCGATTATGATGTTCATCGGCAACCTGGGCTACGTGGCCGTAGCCGTGCTCGGCGGCTGGCTCGTCATCCGCAACGCCATCACCATCGGCGACGTGCAGGCGTTCATCCAGTACGTGCGCTCGTTCACGCAGCCGATCACGCAGCTTGCCAACATCTCCAACGTCCTGCAACAGACGGCGGCGGCGGCGGAGCGTGTCTTCGAGTTCCTGGCAGAGGCCGAAGAAATTCCTGAAACCGCCACCCCGGTCAAGCTGGATACGGTGGCCGGCCGCGTCGAGTTCCGGGACGTGCATTTCGGCTACACGCCCGACAAAATCATCATCAACGACTTCTGCGCGGAGGCGCGGCCAGGGCAAAAGATCGCCATCGTCGGGCCGACCGGCGCGGGCAAAACCACGATGGTCAAGCTGCTGATGCGCTTCTACGACGTCAATGACGGCGCGATTCTGATTGATGGTCACGACATCCGCGACTACACCCGCCGCGACCTGCGCCAGATGTTGGCGATGGTGCTGCAAGACACCTGGCTCTACAACGGCACGATCATGGAGAACATCCGCTATGGCCGTCCAGATGCGACCGATGAGCAAGTGACCGACGCCGCCAAGACCGCGCACGTGGATCACTTCATCCACACGCTGCCCGACGGCTACGCGATGGTGCTCAATGAGGAAGCGAGCAACGTTTCCCAGGGACAGAAGCAGTTGTTGACGATTGCCCGCGCCGTGCTGGCCGACCCGAAAATCCTCATCCTGGACGAGGCGACCAGCTCGGTGGACACGCGCACCGAGGTGCTGATCCAGCAAGCGATGGACCGGCTGATGCAAGGGCGCACCAGCTTCATCATCGCGCACCGCCTCTCCACCGTCCGCAACGCCGACCTGATTCTGGTGATGCGTGACGGCGACATCGTGGAGCAAGGCACGCACACAGAGCTATTGGCGCGCAACGGCTTCTACGCGGAGTTGTACAACAGCCAGTTCGAGGGGGCGAGCGGCGTCGTCTAAAACCAAAAACACGCCCAAAACCTCTTTAAGCAACTCCCTGTTTTTATAATAAAAACAGGGAGTTCGTTTCCCTGTTTTGACAATATGAATGACTGCTCTGAATTTATTCCGTAATCCTCACTGTGATTAACCTTCGGGAACCTTCCACCATCCGATTTCGTCTTTATACCAGGCTGTTCATAAACGCCCTTTTAGGTTAAAATAGTCATGGGGTTAAGCAACGCTTCTGCAATACAAATTATTGGCAGAATCGTTGCGATGGAACATGAAGGTTAACCAACGGCGAAGATCACACACCCTGGACTTGAGCGTCAGATATACGAAAGGAACAGCCCCGATGATACGGATTCTGAGTTTAGACGATGAGCCACAATTACTCGACATTATGAGCATGATCCTGAAACGGACAGACTGCGAGCATCTGACCACCGACGATCCTTATGAAGCCTGGGGGCTTTTACATACCTTACCATTCCATATAATCACCCAGGATTTAATGCGACCGGGAATTGATGGCTGGCAGTTTCTGGATTGGTTGAAGGCGGAAAGTCCTTTGTGTGACGTTCCAGTCGCCATCATCACAGCCCACGCGCAGTCGCAAAGCCGGACGCGCGCCGCGGAGATGGGCAACGTCGCGGCCTATCTCGTCAAACCCTTTCTCTCCCAAGCATTGATAGATGTCGTCAATGACATACTGATGCGCCATCACGCCACAACACTGCCGGCCGTTGAAAACAACACGTACAAGGAACTTTTTCAGCGCAATATGCCCATCCCAGAAGCCGCCATGCTCGACACGTTGGCGCCAATGGCGCGCCGGACGACGTTCTGGTGGATGCTACGCTTTGGCGCGCCCCCAACACCCGGTCTACTGCTCGAATCGCTGGCCGATGAGGATGCGGACATCCGCTACAGAGCCGCCCTGGCGCTCGGTGAGACGGACTCACCGCAGGTCGTGCGGCAACTGTGCGCAGCATTGCAGCACCCGGCCTGGGAAGTGCGGTGGAGCGCGGCGCTGGCCCTGAAACACTGCCGCGTCAAAGAAGCTGCGCCCGCTCTGACCGCGGCCTTGCGCGACCCATATCCGTCTGTGCGCCTGTGGGCGACGCTGGCATTGGGCGCGACCGGCGATGAACGCGCTCTGGATGCGTTGATCGCAGCTATGCAGGACGCAACACCTGCTGTGCGCCAGGCGGCCATTCTGGCCCTGGCTTGGCTGCACGATCCACGCGCGGACGACATCTTGTGCATGGCCATGCGCGACGAATCGGATGTCGCGCGGATGTTGGCGACGTTGGCATTGGAGCACGTCGCCGATCCGGTGGCGACAGCCGCGCTCTGTGTGGCCCTCGACGACAGCAATGCCAGAGTCCGCGAGAACGCCGCTATCGTTCTGGGACGCCGCCGCGACGCTCGCGCGATGGAGGCATTGCTGCGCGCGCTCCACAATCCGGCGCTGGCGGTGCGGTATTACGCAGCCCAGGCGCTGGCGCGCCTGGGGAGCACGGCGCAGATGCGGCTGGTCGAGAACTTGAGCGATCCCGAACCCCAGGTGCGGCAGGTCGTAGCGGCAGCGCTGCGCCATGTTCAGGACGAGGCCATCATCCCCAAGCTCATCGCTGCACTAAAAGACGAGGTTTCGCACACGCGGATTCTGGTCGCCCAGGCCCTCGGCAACTTTCATGGCCGGGAAGCGATCAAAGCCGCTATTCCGGCGCTCACCGCTGCGCTTCGGGATAAAGACTTCGACGTGGCCTGGTCTGCCGCTATGGCGCTGCGCCGGATTGGATACACAAAAGAGGAATAAGGGATTGCGTAGCAAGGATGGGTATGCCTACTTCCAAATGCTCAATCCCTGTTCACCAACATCGGAGGAAAAAATGAATCGAAAAAGTTGGATACTCATCACATTAGTTCTGTTGACCCTGGCCAGCCTCGCGTGCAGCCTCATCCCCCAGACGGGCGCGCCTACAGGCACGGCGCAACCAGCGGCGACGAACACGCCGCGTCCCACCGCCACGGCGCTGCCGCCCAAGCCGGTCGTGCCTTACACGCCCGTGCCCGCGGATATGCTCTCGCCCATCATCGTGCAGCGCAATCCCAAGCGCGGCGAAAGCCTCACACCCGACGGCGCAATTGAGATTGTGTTCGACAAGCCGATGAACCAATCTGCCGTGGCGAGCGCGTTCACGCTGCAAAAGGCCGGGGAGAACATGCCGGTCAAGGGCGAACTTTCGTGGGCCGACGCGCGCACGCTGCGCTTCCAACCCGCCGAGGCGCTGCCGCGCGACACCATTTTCGACGTGATTCTCACGCAAAACGCCAGCGCCGCCACGGGCGAGCTGCTGCGCGAGCCGTACACCTTCCGCTTTGCGACGGCCGGTTATCTCGAAGTTGCGCAGGTGATCCCCGACCCCGACACCGCCGACGTGGAAACCAACGCAACCATCACTGTGATGTTCAACCGCCCCGTCGTGCCGCTCACCACGCTGGCGCAGATGGAAAACCTGCCCAATCCCGTGACCTTCGATCCGCCGATCAAGGGGCGCGGCGAGTGGCTGAATACGTCCATCTACGTTTTCACGCCCGCCGAACCGCTCGCGGGCGGCGTGACATACCGCGCGACGGTCAGCGCCGGGTTGCAGGACATCGCCGGCGCGCTGCTGGCGGACGACTACGTGTGGCATTTCACCACCGTCCCGCCGAAAGTGGTGTGGACGCAGCCCCGCACCGGCGCGACCCTGGTAGACATCGAGACGGCCATCACGGTGCAGTTCAACCAGCCGGTGGACGAGACGTCCGCCAAACGGGCCTTCCACCTAAGCGGTGGGCGCGGCCTGTTGGGCAATGAGGTCAACGGGACTTTCGCCGTCAAAGACAACACCGTGGTTTTCACACCGACCCGCGCTCTGGACTTCAACACGCCATACACCGTCAAACTGGACGCGGGCATCACGTCCCCCCTGGGCGGCAGCGGGATGAAAGAAAGTTATACCTGGCAATTCACCACCGTCCCCCTGCCCGAAATCGTGTCCACCAATCCTGAGAATCTGGAGCGCAACGCCCCACCCCAAACCGCCTTCGAGATCAAGTTCAACACACCCATTGACCCCGCCACGGTGATGCCCAACTTGACGATGACGCCGCCGCTCTCGCCGACGCAGGTGTACACGTACTTCTCAAGTTACGACAACACCTTCACCCTCCACTTCGGCGCGCAACCGTCAACCGAATACACCGTCGTCATCAAGGATGGGATCGCCGACCCTTACGGCAACACCATCCCGCGTGGACGCACGGTCAAGTTCCGCACCGCGCCGTTGGACCCGGTGTACCGATTGCACGTGCCCGATCTGATCGGCACGTATGACGCCGCGCTGCCGGCCCAGATCGTGCTCAGCCACATCAACGTCAAGCAGGTCAGGCTGCGCCTCTATAAGCTGCCACCGTCGCTCGCGCAACAATCTTACTGGCAATGGCTAGAGCAAAGCCCCGCCCCCACAGGCGCACAATTGCTCCGTGAGTGGCGGCAGAACCTCGAAAGCCCGTTGAACAAGCAGAGCTACACCGTCGTTGACCTTGCTGCCACGCCGGGCGGAACGCTGGAGCCGGGCTTTTACCTCCTGGATACGGATTCGCCGGAGGTCAACAAAGAGTACGCCTACTACTACAACCGGCGCCACATTCTGGTCGTGTCGCCGCTCAATCTGACGTTGAAAGTCGGACCGCAAGAAGCCTTCATCTGGGCCACCGAGCTGAGCAGCGGCGCGCCCGTTCCCAACCTCACCCTGACCGTGTACCAATACGATGGCGGCAGCCTGGGAACCGTAACCACAGATAAAGATGGCATCGCCCGCCTCAATGTGCCCGTCAATCGCAACACGCTCGTCGTCTACAGCGAAAATCCTTTTGCCGCCGTCGCCGAAGGATGGGGACGCGGGGTCAGCCCGTGGGATTTCGGCATAGGCGAAGGCGAGTACGCGCAGGATTACCGCACCTACGTCTACACCGACCGGCCCATCTACCGGCCAGGACAAACGGTGCAGTTCAAGGGCGTAGTCCGCGCCGAAAAAGACGCCGCCTTCAACCTGCCGGGCGTGCGGATGGTCAATGTCTCTATCCGCGACGCGGCTTATGAGGAAGTTTACAACCAGCAGCTCGCGCTCAGCGAGTTGGGCAGTTTCAATGGGACGCTCGACCTGACGGAAGGTGCGCCTCTGGGCGATTACCAGGTTTACGTCTCTTTTGGCGACTTCGGAGGCTACACCAGCTTTCAAGTAGCGGCCTATCGCGCGCCGGAATTTGAGATCGTCGTGGAGACCACGCAGGCCGAAGTGCAGCGCGGCGATGATGTGGCTGCGACGATCACGGCGCGTTACTTCTTCGGTAGCCCGCTGGCGAACACGAACGTCACGTGGAACGTGCTGGCCGAGGATTACCGTTTCGAGCCGCCGTGGGGCGGGCGGTACAGCTTCAACGACACGGACGATCCCTACGCCTGTTTCGACTGCTGGTGGTGGCGCGAAAAACCCGCGCCGCAACCCATCCTCAGCGGCAGCGGAACCACGGATGCCAACGGCGAACTCACGCTTACCCTGGACGGCCAAACCTTACAGGCAGCGCTCGAACGCACAAAGGACAGCCCAGGTACCAATCCCCAATCCCTGGTTACCTTCCCCGCCTCCCGCCTCACACTCGAAGCCACCGCCACCGGCCCTGATAACCAGGCCATCTCCGGGCGCAGCAGCATCGTCGTCCATCCCGGCCCGTACTACATTGGCCTTGCCTCGCGGGAATACGTCGGCGAGGCCGGCAAACCGAGCGAGATTGATCTCGTGGCCGTGGATTGGGTGGGGACGCGCCTGCCCGGCACAGCCATCAAGGTGGAATTCTACCGCCGCGAGTGGCTCAACACCTTCGTCGAGAATGAATTTGGCGGCGGTTCCTGGACATGGGAAACCAAAGAGACGTTGGTGGACGAAACCACCGTCACCACCAACAACCTCGGTGAAGCCACAGCGACCTTCACCCCGGCGGAGGGCGGCTCCTACCATATCGTCGCTACCCCGGCCAATCCCACGCCAGAGACCGAAGCGATACGCTCCTCCATCTTCATCTGGATTTCCGGCAAGGACTACGTCTCGTGGCGACGAGAGAACAACGACCGCATCACCCTCATCAGCGACAAGAAAACGTATAAAGTCGGTGAGGCCGCCGAAATCCTCATCCCGTCACCTTTCGAGGGGCCGCACCTGGCCCTCATCACCGTCGAGCGCGCGGGCGTCCGCCGCTACGAAGTGATCCAACTGACGAGCAATAGCACGATCTACCGCCTGCCCATCTTGCCGGGCGACATCCCCAACATCTACGTCTCGGTCGTGCTGATAAAACCGAGAGGGGGACAGGGAGATGGGGAGAGCGGGGGAGCGGGTGCGATAGCGGACTTCAAGATGGGGTTGCTACCGCTGGACGTGGATCCACAACCTGTAACCTTAAACCTGCAACTTGAAACCGACGCCGAACTGGCGCAGCCGGGTGAAGCCGTGAATTACACCCTCCGCGCGACGCTGCCCAACGGCGAACCGGCCGCGGGCGTTGAATTCTCGCTCGACGTGGTGGATAAGGCCGTGCTCAGCCTGCGCCCGCGCGGCAGCAACATCGTGCAAGGTTTCTACGCCCGCCGGGCGCTCCAGGTCAACACCGGCAGCGCGCTCAGCCTCTCCGTGAACCGCTATCTCGAAGAACTCGCCGAAGATGTGGACCTGACCTTGAGGGCGGCCTCCGTCGTGGTCGAAGCGGAATATGCACTGGATGGAGACAGGCAAGCGCTTCCACCTGCCGCCATGCCCGCAGCGATGGCGACAGCAGCGCCGGCCGCCGCCGAAGCGCCGATGGAGAAATACGCCGAAAACATCGCGCCGCCGGCCGGCGTGGAGATCCGCGAGGAATTCGCCGACACCGCCTACTGGAATCCACGGATCGTGACCGACCAAACAGGTCATGCCGTCGTCACGCTCAAACTGCCCGACAACCTCACCACCTGGACGCTGCGCGCCGTCGGCTTCACCGCCGATACGCGCGTGGGCGAAGGCAGCGCCGACCTCGTCGCCACGAAGCCGCTGCTGGTGCGCCCCGTCGCGCCGCGCTTCTTCGTCGTGGATGACCGCGCGCAGCTCGCGGCGAACGTCAGCAACAACACCGGGCAAGACCTCGCCGTCGAAGTGACCTTGAGCGCCGAAGGCGTGGGCATCCACACCGAGACGCCGCCGCGCCAGACCGTCGTCGTCCCCGCACGCAGCGAGCGCAAGGTGACGTGGTGGGTGACGGTTCAGGACGTGGTCAACGCGCAGCTCATCTTCAGCGCCGTAGCCCCTCATCCTGAGGGGAGCGGCGAATACGCCGACGCCAGCAAACCCCGCCTCAGCACCGGACCAGATGGTTCGCTGCTGGTCTTCCGCTACACCACGCCCGACATCGTGGGGACGGCGGGGCAGCTCACCGAGGGCGGCTCGCGCACCGAAGCCATCGCGCTGCCGCCGGACCCTTCGACTGGCTCAGGGCAAGGATTCGATGAGCGGCGCGGAAATCTCACCGTACAGCTCGATCCGAGCCTCGCCGCCGGGATGCAGGACGGCCTGCGCTACCTCGAACACTACGAGTACGAATGTACCGAGCAGACTGTCAGCCGCTTCCTGCCCAATGTCCTCACGTATAACGCGCTGAAAACGCTAGGGATCGAAAACAAGGAACTGGCGGAACGGCTGCCCGGTCTGGTGGATGAAGGTTTGAACAAGCTGTACCTCCAGCAGAACCCCGACGGCGGTTGGGGCTGGTGGCACAACAGCGAATGGCCGTCGAGCAGCCCGCACGTGAGCGCCTACGTCGTCTTCGCCCTGCTTAAAGCGCAGCAGAGCGGCATCAGCGTCAAGCAGGATGTGCTCGAAAACGGCATCGCTTACCTGCAAACGCAGATTAAAGCAGTGCGCGACTACAAGCACTTCCGCAACGCGAACCAGCAGGCGTGGCTGCTCTACGTGCTGGCAGAAGGTCGCGCCGCGCCGCAGGATAAGCTCAACGAACTCTACGACAACCGCGAGAAGTTAAGCTATTACGCACGCGCGTACCTGGCGCAAGCCCTGTGGCTCTACAACCGCAGCGATAACCGCCTCGCCACGCTCCTCTCCGACCTGAACAATGCCGCCATCCTCAGCGCCACCGGCGCGCACTGGGAAGAGACCAACTACGACTGGTGGGCGATGAACACCGACACCCGCTCCACCGCCATCGTGCTCGACACGCTGGTGAAGCTTGATCCGCAGAACGCGCTGCTGCCCAACGTCGTGCGCTGGCTGATGGTGGCCCGGCGCGCCGGCATCTGGGAGACGACGCAGGAGACCGCGTGGGCGTTGATTGCTCTCACCGATTGGATGGTGGAAACCGGTGAACTCGACGCGAACTACGAATACGCGCTCTACCTCAACGACCGGCAGCAGGCGCAAGGCGTCGCTACCCGCGCGACGATCCGCGAGAGCAGCCGCACCGTCATCCCCATCAGCGACCTCATCGCCGATATGACCAACGCGCTCACCATCGCCCGCAGCGATGGGAACGGGCGGCTCTACTACACGGCGCACCTCGAAGTCTACCAGCCGGTGGAGAACGTGGAGCCGGCGGATCGGGGGATCATCGTGCAGCGCAGGTACACGTTAGCAGAATGTGCGAATCAACGAATCAGCGAATGTCCGGATGTGCGCGAGGTGAAGTTGGGCGATGTGGTGCGTGTGGACCTCACCATCATCGTGCCGCACGACCGCTACTACGTGGTGGTGGAAGACCCGCTTCCGGCCGGCGGCGAAGCCATTGATACCGGCCTGGCGACCACCAGCCTGCTGGCGATGGACCCGACCTTGCGGCGCGAAGGCTCGCGCTGGTGGTGGTGGTGGCGCTGGTACAGTCGCAGCGAGTTGCGCGATGAGAAGGTGGCGCTCTTCGCCGACTACTTGCCGGCGGGCACTTACGAGTACAGCTACACCTTCCGCGCCACCCTGCCCGGCGACTATCACGTGCTGCCCACCGTCGCCAGAGAATTCTACTTCCCGGAGGTCTTCGGGCGCAGCGACGGGCGATTGTTGACCATTGGCGAGTGAGTAAGAAGCAGAGCGTAAAGCGTAAAACGTAAGAAATTGCGTTTTACGCTTTACGTTTTTTGTGGAAATTCCCTGACGATTGCATCACGATTCCTTAACATAGGACTACAGGCATATTGACGCTAATCAAAATATAACTATAATGACTATTGTAGTTGTATTCCAGTCAGAAAGCCAAGGAAAGCACTTTAGGAGGATGACGTGATGAAGAGGATGTCATGGGTCTATGGACTCCTGGCGCTCAGTATGTGCGGTATGGGATTGACGCACAATGTACAGCTCAGCGCCGCAGCTCCGATAACCCAACAGGCTATTAACGATACAACGCCTAACTACTTCATCTTTCTCCCTATGGTTCTACGATGCTACACTAATCCGCAAACGCCCGCCCCAACGCCGCCGCCACCTACGCCAACACCGCCTCCCCCTGCGCCAACACCACCGCCTGACCTTTGGAGCAATGTCGAAAACTGGGTCTACCAACTGAGTGGGTATCCCAACGATCAACTGACGCAAATCGCCGGTTCCAATTTCGATCTGGCGGTCGTTGATCTTGCCCGCGATGGCTCAGACGATTATTTCACGGCCAACGAAATCCAGGCTGTTAAGGCGACGGGGAAAGTCATCCTGGCATACTTCGAAATCGGGGCGATTGAGGATTACCGGCCTGAATGGCCTGACGTTCCCCCCGACCTGATGCTGGGACCGGTAGATGGCTGGCCCAGCGAGCAATACGTCAAATACTGGGATCCGCGCTGGTGGACCATTGTGGTCAAGGGCCGGGTGGATCAGGCGCTCGCCGCTGGCTTTGACGGGGCGTACCTGGATATGATCGTCACCTACGACGAAATCCCCGCGGACGCCGCCGGCACCAACCGCGACGACCTGGCGCAAAAGATGGTGAACCTGATCGCCCAGGTCTCAGCCTATGCCAAGAGCCAGAATCCCAACTTCAAGGTGGTGCCACAGAACTGCCCTGAACTATACACCTACACCGGCTACCTGGCGGCCATTGACGGTCTGGGGATGGAAGAATTATACATCCTGGCGACCGACAGAGCCTGCACGCGCGATTGGTGTTACGAAAACCGGCGCAACGCCGCGGCAATTCTCGCGGCTGGCAAGCGGGTGTTCACTATTGACTACGCCAATCTGCAAACAAACATTGATCTGGCCTACACACAGTCCCTCGCCGCCGGGTTCATCCCCTATGTCAGCGTCCGCGACCTCGACGTGATGCGCATCAACCCGGGGTGGGAGCCGTAGACTAAAACGTAAAGCGTAAAACGTAAAACGTCAGGGAGTCCTTCTACGTTTTACGTCTCACGTTTTACGTTTTTCGTTTTACGTTGTCTATTTACCGCCAACGTCCACGACAACAATCTCTGGCGGACAGAGAAAGCGCGCGCGTGGCACTCCGCTGCCTTCCATCCCCAGACCGCGGCTCACGTAGAGCGTGGTCTTCCCGAGCGTATAGCGCCCCATCTCATACTTTTTCCCGTAGGCCGAGAAGGTGACGAGCGCGCCATAAAAGGGCAGCCGGATTTGCCCGCCGTGGGTATGGCCGGCTAGATACAGATCAATGTTGTTCTCATCCACCGCCTCGGCGAGATCAGGGGTGTGGTATAGCAGCAGTTTGTACGCGCCGGATAACGTCTGCGCCGACAGCGATTCGAGAACGGCGCGGTCGCGCTCCAGAGCGTTCCGGTGCGATTGAATGCCGATGAGACACAAATCCGTAGCCTCGAAAGGCAAACAAACGGTTTGGTTATCCAGCATGGTGATCGGCTGCCCGTCGAAGATGGCGCGCATCGCGTTCGCCGGGTCTACATAGTGATCCGTCACCGCGTAGATGCCGTAGGGCGCGTGAAGCTGCGCGAGGAAATTCCATGTATCGGCCTGGGTCGCCGGATCGCTCAAATACGAGAGGTTCAGGTAGTCGCCGGTGAGCACGATAATGTCAGGGTGCAGGGCAGCAACCTTGACCAAGACATCACGCTCCCGCCGGGTGGTGCGCTCGACGTGCAAGTCGGAGAGTTGAACGATGCGCAGCGGCCTGTCGGGCAAGAAAGCCGGGCCGTCCATAGCAAGTTCTGTGACCGTTAAGTGAAACGGTTCAATGTACAAAGCGTCGAAAACACAAACCGACAAGAGTACGTTGAACGTCCACAGCGCCGTTAGCGCCGCGCGGAGGGTGGCGGCGGTCAGAGCACGCCGCCAGCGCCAGGGGATGGTCAACAAGACCGCCATCAGCCAACGCAGCAGGGCCAGCGCCACCAGTGACGGTCCAACCGGCCCAAACGAAAGGCCGAGGCGCGGCAACAGCGCCAGCAACAGCCAATCCAACGCGAAAAATCCCAGCAGTGCGACCACGCTATGCCAGGACGCATGCGGATTGACCTGCGGAGCGCGCCAGATACGCGCGGCAAGCCCCAGCATCAAACAATAGATCAGGCTAAGCGGTATGATAATGTTGACCGGCATGATATCCTCTCTCGCCCTCTAATGATTTTCTAAACATTTTCTAATATCTCTTTAATGTTCCGCTTACATATTTCTAATGCACGTTTGCTATAGTATAGACGTATCGAGTAGAAAGCGACTCGATCATATCCCGAAAATGGGTGGACACAAATCAATACATATCTATCGTAAGGAGGTATGACTATGTTAAGCAGAACATTTTGGGGACAAAGTACACCGTGGAATGAGTTGGAACGCCTGCGGCGCGAGATGAACCGGGTCTTCGCCAATTTCCCGGCGCTGTCCGAAGCGCGGATCACACCTGGCTATCCGGCGATGAATGTGTGGACCAACGAGAATGGCGCGGTCGTCACCGCCGAACTGCCCGGCATGGATCCTAACGCGCTGGATATCGCCGTCGTGGAGAACACGCTCACGCTCAGCGGCGAGCGCAAGCCTATCGAACTCGGCGAAGGCGAAGTCTATCATCGGCGCGAGCGTGGCTACGGCAAATTCACCCGCTCCTTCCAACTGCCGTTCAACGTGGAAGCTGGCAACGTGCAAGCGGTCTACGAAAAGGGTGTGCTGCACATCACCCTGCCGCGCGCTGAGGCCGATAAACCGCGCAAGATCACGGTCAAGGCCGCGTAGGTCATTTGACAAACAGACACGACATAAGGAGGTCACTTATGGCTAACGAAAACGAACTCAACATTCAGGAAACCGAAAAGCAAGAAGTTGCTGAGACCGGCGCCGAGCGCACCCGCTCGCGGTTGGCCTTCGTGCCCCGCGCCGACATCTACGAGACTAACGAGGCCATCGTCCTGATGACGGATATGCCCGGCGTGGATGAGAACTCGCTCGACATCACCCTGGAAAATGACGTGCTCACGATCAACGGCTACGTGGAGACCGCCTACCCCGAAGGGTATGGGCTGTCCTATGGTGAATATCGTGTCGGCGATTATCAGCGCAGCTTCACACTATCGAACAAAATTGACCGCAACAAGATCGAAGCGACGGTAAAGGACGGGGTATTGCGACTGTACCTGCCCAAGGCGGAACCGTCTACGCGGAAGATCACGGTAGCGGCCGGTTAAGTCAGGCGCGTTGCACATCATCAAGATAACGAAACTTACGGGATAACACCAGAACGATAACTTGACCACGAATCTTCACGAATCTACACGAATCCAATTCGTGAAGATGAGTGCAGATTCGTGGTTTATTTTATAAGGAGGTGAACTATGTCAATCACAAATCTGATGCCATGGCGGCGTAAAGAACAAGTCCCACGCAGCCGTGGGAACGTGACCGTGAATCGGGAAGAGGAACATCCGCTGACGCTGTTCGAACGGGACATGAACCGTATGTTCGACGAGTTCTTCAACGGATTTGGATTGCTCCCATCCTGGGAAACCGGATGGAGCGCCTTCAGCCCGCAGGTGGACATCGTTGACGGCGAGAAGGAAATCAAAGTCTCGGTCGAGTTGCCCGGACTGGATGAGAAGGACATCGAAGTGAGCCTTTCGCACGATATGTTGACCATCAGTGGGGAAAAACATCAAGAGAAAGAGGACAAGGGCAAGAACTACTATCGCATGGAACGCTCTTATGGCTCTTTCAAACGCTCCATTCCCATTCCCTGTGAGGTCAAGACCGAGGCTGTGGATGCCACGTTCAAGAACGGGGTCCTGAACATCGTCCTCCCGAAAGCTGCCGAAGGGCAGTGCCGCCAAAAGATCACCGTCAAGACGGAATAGCACTATCCGCAACAGACCTGACAGGTCTCAGAAGACCTGTCAGGTCTGATTTATTTGTGATACTTCTCTCCGCTGATAATCGTCGCCGCACGATAAAGTTGTTCGAGCAGGATCACGCGAGCTAACTCGTGCGGAAACGTAAGCGACGACAGAGAGAGTTTATCATCGCAGGCCGCGAGAACTTGCGGCGATAGCCCCACCGGTCCGCCGATGACACAGGCCAGGCTACCGTAGACCTCAATCTGCTTGCGTAGAAAATCCGCCAGCCCGAGACTATCCATTTGTTTACCGGTTGCGGACAGTGCAATCACACGCCGTGCGCCTTTTGCTGCCGCGAGCAACGCCTCTCCCTCGCGTTGCAGCGCCACGGTATCCGGCGACCCCTGTCCCACGACATCTTTCACTTCGACCAGCGTCACATCGGTATAGCGGCGCAGTCGCGCGAGATAGTCCTGCTGCGCCGCGCGCCAATCGCTGTGGAGTTTCCCCACTGCCACGATGATAATTTTTCCTGCCAGACGCGCCATTTCTGATTCTCCCTGCGATATAGACAATGTCATATTGTGACATAGTTGGCGCGAAAGGCAATATAGATGGAACAATGAAAAATGCCATAAGCGCCGTCCAGGGTCAGAGTTTTTGCCGGGAAGTGGCAGTTGATAATTTTCGTGAAAGGTGTAAAATCTAAAGTGTTGGCGCGGCAAGAGGGGGCTTCTCAACCAACAAGGTAAGGAAGTGTAATAGCTACAGGGAAATACTGTGCCACTTCAGAAGCAATAAACCTGTTGCGGCGCTAATACCTAACATTCACTCATACTAGCTAATGGTAAAGGAGGATTTAGTATGAAAACCCTACAGAAAACGTTGCTCGTTTTTGTTGTCTTCGCCGCGTTATGCGCTCTGATGGTAGCCGTTGTCAACGCTGCGCCAGCGGCCCCCAATGGCCCCATCGCCATCACCAAGACTGTCTCGCCCAAAGTGATTGATGTTAATTACACCGGCCTGTTCACCTACACGATCACACTCACCAACACAGCGGCGCAGGGTCTCAATGCGGTAATGACCGACGTGCTGCCCATTCCCCTGTCGTTCAACGGTTGGGTGAGTTACCCCAGTTTTGGCACGCGCACTGTAGTGGGGGATGTGATCACATGGACAGGTCTGATCCCCCCGATCGGTCAGAATGTCGTCACCCTTGTCTTCACCGCCAAGTTGCCCGATCCGGGATCAGCGACCTTTGTTTTGCGGGGTCCCATCGTCAACACGGCGTATGTTTCTTCTTCGGGTGGCACAGATTCAGCGAGCGCCGGCACGACCGTCATGCACTACATCTACTTGCCTTTGGTAATGCGTAACGTCGCACAATAGTCGGAGACGCCCACGCCGCGCGGGCTTTGGTCGCTGAAGGGGGAGGGAAGAACGCTGACCTCCTCCTTCAGTAAAAAATGCTTATCATAGACAAGGACGAACAAGAGAGGGGGTGATAAGCCATAAGCAAATTATACAAACGCCAACCTGTTATGGATGTACTTCGTGTTGTTGTACCAATTTTTTCACCAATTCCAAAAACATATAGGAGGAGTTTACAGATGAAAGCCAAATTAGCCAGACTGTTGGCTGTGTTGCTTGTACTGACGATGGTTTTCCCCATCAGTGCGACAGCAGCCCCAAGCGCCCCCACTGCGGGCGGTGATACACAGATCTACATCGTTCAATTGAAAGATGCGGCCCTTCCGACCTATGAGGGGGGCGTCGCCGGGTTGCAAGCCACCAGCCCGCAAGTGACCGGCGCTGCGAAGTTGGACGTGAACGCGCCTGCCAGTGTCCGCTATGTCAATTACCTGAAGACCAAGCAAGCGCAGTTTTTGACCAATGCGGCGGCGGTTATCGGGCGCAAGCCCGAAGTTGTTTTCCAGTACCAGTACGCCCTCAACGGTATGGCGGTGCGTTTGACCGCCGCCGAAGCTGCGGCATTGGCGAAACTGGAAGGCGTGGTTGAGGTCGTCCCGGACTGGGTTGAGGAGGTTGAAACCGACGCCGGCCCAGCCTGGATCGGCGCACCCGCTGTATGGGATGGCACCGCAACCGGCGTGGAAACAAAGGGCGAGGGCATGGTCGTGGGTATCGTTGATACCGGTATCAATATGGATCACCCGTCCTTTGCTCAGGTAGGTCCAGTAGACGGTTACGTCCACACCAACCCGCGCGGCAAGTTCTACGGATGGTGCGATCCCACCAATACCGCTGTTTACACCACCACGGTCACTTGTAACAACAAGCTCATCGGTGTGTGGAGTTTCGATGCCGACTTGCCGGAAGACTATAATGGTCATGGCACGCACGTGGGCAGCACGGCGGCCGGCAACCTCCTGGAAGCCGTTGTGGAAGCGCCGACCACGGCTGTGACCCGCACGATCTCCGGTGTTGCGCCGCACGCCAATATCATCGCCTACAGCATTGAAGGCACGCCGGGCGCCGGCACCGCGCCAGGCAGCAATATCTTGGCGGCTTTCAACCAGGCTATCGCTGACCATGTTGATGTTGTCAACTACTCCTTCGGGGGCACTAGCGTACAAAGCCCCTGGACTTCAGAGGGCCTGCTCTACGCTAACGTCCGCGCCGCCGGCATCTTTATGGCGACGTCGGCCGGCAACAGCGGCCCAAATCCCGGCACCGTCTCCAACAAGCCCGCGCCGTGGTACATGGTTGTGGCAAACTCCACGCACGACCGCAAGCTTGAAAATGCATTAATCAATATGACGGGTGGCGCCAATCCCCCGGCTGACATGATGGGTTTGGGCTTCACCGCAGGGTATGGCCCAGCGCCGATCGTCTACGCCGGATGGTACACCGATACCACTGAAGGAACGCTCCTGTTCGATACAGCGCGACTGTGCCTGGTGCCTTTCCCGGCAGGCACATTCAACGGCGAGATCGTCGTTTGTGACCGCGGGACCAACGCCCGTGTCGCCAAAGGCGCCAACGTGTTGGCCGGCGGCGCCGGTGGTATGGTCCTCGTGAATGACCTCGCCAGCGGCAACTCACTGGTTGGCGACGCCCACTACCTGCCGGCGGTGCACCTGACCTACAACCAAGGCGTGACACTCAAGGCGTGGTTGGACAAGAATGTAGCCCAAACAGCAACCATCATGGGTTTCAATCTAAACATCGCCGATGCTAATGGCGACATTATGAGCGCCTCCAGCAGCCGTGGACCGAGCCTCGCCGCGCCGACGATACTCAAACCCGACATTACTGCTCCTGGCACCGACATCCTGGCAGCAGTCGCCGATGGCGACAATACACCTGATGGCGAGGCAGAATTTGCCTTCTACTCCGGCACATCTATGGCCAGCCCGCACGTGGCCGGCGCCGCCGCGTTGGTGCGCAAGCTGCATCCCGACTGGTCGGTGGCCGAAGTGCAATCCGCGTTGATGAGCACCGCCTTCACCAGCGCCACCCGCCCGGTCAAACAAGACGGCGTGACTCTGGCCGATCCCTTTGATGTGGGCGCGGGCCGTGTAGATGTCGCCAAGGCCGCGCAGGCCGGCTTCGTCCTGGACGAGAGCATCCTGGCGATGTGGTATTCCAACCCCTCGTGGGGCGGCGATCCGACAGCATTGAACCTGGCCAGCCTGGCGAATCCAAGCTGTGTCGAGGATTGCACGTGGACGCGCACTATCTCCAGCACAATGGACAGCACCGTGACATGGACCGTGCAAACAGCAGGAACAGACATCGCTCTGACCGTCGAGCCGGCGACCTTCGCTTTGGCGCCTGGCGCGACCCAGGTGGTCAAGATCACGGCAGATGTTTCGGCGGCCCCGCTCAACGTCTGGCGCTTCGGCAAAGTCATGTTCACGCCTGACTCGGAAGAAACAGTCGCGGCGCACTTCCCGGTGGCCGTAAAGCGCGCTGTTTCCAACATTCCGACCCAGGTCTACATTGACACGGACGAAGAACAGGGCAGTGATGATCTGACCGACCTGAAGGCCATTGAGATCGTCACTATGACCGTTGATGTCCATGGTATAACACAGGGCGTGTTGTCAGAGGCCTACATCGTTCAAGATCCCACTCTGAACAGCTATACGGACCTGGAAAACGGCGGTGTGTACTACTACACGGCGACGGTAGCAGCCTCGGATATGCGCCTGGTCGTCGAGATTGTGGATACCACATCCAACGATCTGGACCTGTTCGTGCTGAATCGGAACGGGGCGGTAGCCTGTACCTCGGCGACCGGAGCAGCGTTGGAATACTGCTCTATCTCGGGGTCAAGCCTGATCACCGGCACCTACCACATCTTTATCCAGAACTACGAGACCGGGCAGGAAACCATTGTGGTCCCAGACCGGGTCGTCGTCGCCACCGCGGTCGTACCAATGGCTGATCAGAACACGCTGGATGTTACCGGCCCGACCTCTGTGCCGGCTGGCGAACCCTTCACCCTGACGATGCACTGGGACGTGTCCGACTATATGACCAATACATTCGGCATCAACTCCTACTACTGGTACGGGGCATTCGACACGGGCAGCGAACCGGCGACGCCAGGTAACCTGGGGCGAACGCTGGTAGACCTCGTCTATACGCCCAAACCGATCCGCTACATCTACCTGCCGCTTGTCATGCGCGCCTACACCCCATAACATCGTAGCACGCGCGCAGCCGAACAACATTTCGGCATAACCCAGGGGAGGGCGTTCTCACGCCCTCCCCTTTACATAGCGACACAAAAAAACGTAGGACGAGTTGGCAACTCATCCTACGTTCAATCCCACATAAAAAACCTCTCAGGACTTGTGTTATGCGGCTACCCCGCCTGGCTTTGCAGTGTTCACCCTTCGGCGACCTGCCTGTTCTCCCAAATCCTGAGAGGATCAACTGTTAACTCTATTATAGGGGCAGTTTGCGCGCGCGTCAATAGAACATCTGAACAGTTTTTAGCTTTCAGTCCTCAGCGATCAGCAGTCAGGTTTTGCGCTCTGTCATTTCCGATGTATGATGATGCAAAATCATGATTCATGATTCTTGCTGCGTGAGGAATGGTGAATGAAACGTCTGCTCTGGTTTATCGTCGGCATCGCACTCGGCATTGGACTGGCGCTGCTCATTGGATGGGAGCTGCTGCCCGTGCAACGCGCCAATTCATCCCCGGCGATGCTGCGTCGCGATTATCAGGAGGAATACATCCGCCTGACGGCTGCCGCGTACCAGGTGGATGGCGACCTGGCCCTGGCGCAGCAACGTCTGGCGGCTTTACAGCCCTATGCGTTTACTGTACCTCTGGTTGAAGTGACAGAACGCTGGATTCAACAAGGCAAGTCTGACGCCATCCTCATCCCGCTCGCCCAGTTAGCCCACGCTCTGGGGGTGAGCACGCCGCCAATGCAGCCCTATCTCCAGCGAGGTCAACCGTGAAATCCTGGGGCGTGCTCATCATCGGCCTCGTCCTGGGCCTCGCGGCAGGATTGGTCTACACGTGGGGCATCTCCCCGCCTGAATACTACGACACCTACCCGCCGCTGCTGGACAAGCCATATCGCTCCGATTGGATCAAGATGACGGCGCTGGCTTATGGCGCGGAGGGCAATTGGAACCGCACGCAATTGCGCTTGCAAGATCTGCCAGAGGCGGAGATTCGTCCCCTCGTCGCCGAAACGCTGGAACAGGCGGTAACCGCCGGTCGCCCCATCGTCATTCTTCAAAGGCTCGCGGAACTGGGCGCGTTCTACGGCGTTGATACGCCGGCTGTCCGCATTTACACGGGTGAGGCGATTGTCGTTCCTACCCCCGTGGCGCCATCCGCCCCATCGCCCACTCCCTTGACGGTTGCTCCTACAGCCACGCCCAATCCTCCCACAGCCACACCCTCTCCCAGGCCGACGCTGACCGCCATCTCCCCACCACAGCCGCTTACCGCTTTTTACATCGTGTCGCAGACTTTTTCCTGCGAGGCGCAGCCACACATCACCGTCTCGCTGATGCTGTCCCACACCATCACCGTGCGGCGGCGCGAACAGGTGGAGATGCTCCCACTGCCAGGCCGGGAGATCTGGCTGCTCTGGGAAGACGGCGCAGATCGCGCCATCACCGGTTTCAAGCCGGAGAGCGGACCGGGACTCGCCGACTTCGCGGTCGAACCAGGGCATGTCTACAAGCTCTACATTGATATTCCTCAGGGGGTACCGATCTCCACCATCCAGGTGGAACCTTGTTCAGCGGAAGAGGGCGAAGGATGGGTGAGCCGACACCTGATCCTTCTGAAACAGAAGGAGTAGCTATAGGCTGGCTTACCTGCCCCCGGAGACGGGGGCAGAGAGCGAAGTTTTTTTGACGCTACCGGCTCACCCGCCGCCGGGGAGAGAGCAAAAAGCAGCAGGGAGCAAGAAGTTTTGATTTCGATTGCATCCTGGCTGGCATAGCGTATAATAGGATTAATTGTGAGCTAAGGGGAGGTGTTCAATGCGCAAATTCGGGATATTTCTAGCCGGTTTGATCGTAGGTCTATGGACAGGGGGAGTATTATCGCTGCTTTTGACGCCACAATCCGGGGCGACGCTGCAAAAGCGCATCCGCGAAGGGATTGAGCGATTGGTGGAAGAAGGTAAGTCGGCAGCCGAATCGCGGCGACTGGAATTGGAGGAGCAGTTGGAGTCGTTCAAACAAGGACGGCCCATCGTGCTTCAGGCAGCCGAACCGCCAACCACCGAGTAAAATACCCTGGGCAAAGATAAACGGCGGGGTAAAACCCCGCCGTTTTGTATCTGTGTTCGACAACCGATTTTTTCAACGACCCGCGGTATTGACAAAAGCCTCAAACAGCGGCCACATCGAGTCATCCGCCTTGACCATCGCCTCCGGGTGCCACTGAACGCCAATGCAGAAGGGATGGCCCGGCATTTCGATGGCCTCGACAACGTCGTCATCAGCGCGCGCGACTACCGCAAGCCGCTCGCCGAGGGTTTTGACGGCTTGATGATGCGCGCTATTGACCTCAAACCGGGTTCCCCCAAGAATCCCCGCCAGCATACTGTAGGGATCCAGCGTGACCGAGTGTACCAGGCGCTCCATAGAGCGCGCCGGCACGTAGCTGTGATCCAGCGCCTGGGGAATATACGTTGCAATATCCTGATATAAGGTTCCCCCCAGCGCCACATTGAGCACCTGATTTCCACGGCAGATTGCCAGCAAGGGCCGCTCGGAGGCCAACCACTTGCGCGCCAGGCCCAATTCGGAAGCATCGCGCTCTGCATCCACCTGCCCCATCCACGGCTCGCTTTCTTCGCCGTAAGCGCCAGGGTCAATATCGTCGCCGCCGGAGAGCAACAGCCCATCCAGGTGCGCGACGAGAACCTCCCAGTCCTCATCTTTCGCCATCGGGGGAACAACCACCGGGGTTCCTCCCACGCGTTGAATGGCGCGGAGATACGTTTCGCCAACAGCGCACATCGTACTATGCAGCAAACGGGCGGAAGTGTCCTTCCGCCCGGTGATGCCAATTAGCGGTCTGCGAGCTGCCAAGGCGTTCCTTTAGCCACGCAGTTCCTTCAAGCGAGCGGATTTACCACTGCGGTCACGCAAGAAGTACAATTTCGCCCGGCGTACCTTGGAGTGGCGGACCACTTCCACCTTCTCGATACGCGGGGAGTGAAGCAAGAAAGTACGTTCCACACCGATGCCATGCGAAGCGACACGGCGCACGGTAAAATTCGCGTTGGCGCTGCCACCGCGCATCCGGATAATCGTTCCCTGGAAAACTTGCGTGCGTTCGCGGTCACCTTCCACAATGCGTACAGAAACTTTCACAATATCCCCAGGGCGCATGTCAGGGATATTAGGATTTGGCGTTGCCATCTGGCGTTCCAGTGATTGTACCAGGTTCATTTTATCATCTCCCCCAAACATCTTCTTTCCAAAAACTTGCCGCCATAACTGGCGGCAAGGAAAGATTATACCATAATCTTGTATAATGGCAATGCAAAAAGACAGAGAAACACGCTTTACTTAACCCGGATGCGCCACCCTTCTTGAAGATAATCAGGGTCGCGCGGCAAACCCCGGCTTTCCCATAGATGCGCGTTCCACGCCCAGAATTGCTGCTTGGTTAGCCCGTGCCGCGTGATAATGCCCCACACCGTGTCGTTGGTCGTCACTGTGATGTAAACAGGTTGGGGAATAGCAGCCATCCCCACCGCATCCGGCTCAGACGCGGTAAGCTTTTCCGCAGTCTCCAGACACTGCACGTTGATTGACCCGAATAAGGGCCACAGTGCTTTTTCGGCGGTGGCGGCGTGATAAACGCTGAAGAAATCTACCCCGTGGCGGGCGATGCTCTCGATCCAGGGGATAAGTTCTTCAGGCATAAAAACCGGTCCCTGTAATCTGTACAGCGGTGACAGGACAGGATACACCTCTGGCGTCGTGCCCCACAGCAGGCTGAGGACATCCAGGGTCTGATAGATGTCGCGGTGCACAATCTGTTCGGGATCGTTGCCCCAGGCAGCAAAGGCCAACGGCATCCAGCCAGCCTGACAGACTGGCGCAAGCACATCGAAGATACGGCGATCCGGCACATAGGCCAATGGCGGGGTGGCCAGGTAAAGGCGCTGGCGCGGAATTTCGGCGTTATCGAGCGCGGCAGCCAATGGACGAATCTGATCTGCGGTCACGAAGGCGCTGCCGAGGAACAATACCGTGGCCTGGTACCCCAGATTCTGGGATTCGACGATAGCCTTGAGGGCGTCCTGCGGCGCGCGGTCGGTGATCTGCACCCAGGCCAACGGTTGAAAGCCCAGAGTACGCACTCGTTTGACCATCGTGCGCGCCGTTTCGGTGTAATAATACGGGCCATGGCCGACTTTAACCAATAAACAGGTGGCCCCCATGCTGGTCGCCATCTCCGCAGCACGTTGGAGATCATACGAATGGGCCAACCATATTCCCTTTCCGCAAAGCTTCGCCATAGGCATCTCCGTTGCAAAAGTGAATTCATTATAAACGGGATCACGCAAACCGCAAGACCTCACCTTTTTCCGCTTGACAAGCCCCTACTGCTCTTTACAATGGAGAGTATGCGAAAAAAACGGTGCGCCAACGGGAGACGGTGAGATGCGCTGGTATCGAGAGCTAACATCGCGCCAGCGACTCGTGCTCATAAGCCTGACGGTCAGTGTTGTCCTGGTCATCGGGATATTGGGGTGGAGCGTGTGGACGACGCTCACGTCACAACCTGCACTCTCACCGCTGCCGACCACAACCTACCAGGATTCTATCCTCCCATCGCTGTCGCCGTCCTTGACTCCCACACCCCCACCCTCCCCTACCCCCACGCTCCCGCCCACCTCCACGCCGCTGCCGCCTTTCGACGTCGCACAGGCTGGGTTGATCGCGGCGAGCGTTTCCGACGCGCGCGGCCTGCTGCCCCGGTGGAGCACACCGCTGACGCTCGTGGACGTCTACAAGATGTCGGTCATCCTCTACCGGCGCTACACCACGCAGCCCCCCCTCCCTTTGCAAATACAGACCACCTTGCGGGCGTTACGGCTTTGGCCCTGGGAAGATGAACAGGTGCACGTTGATCCCGTAGCGCAGGCTACCGCATTGGCTGCCTTGTACGCTTCGGATACCGATGAACTCTATGTGCGCCGGGACTGGACCGGTGTGCGTGATATATTGAAGTGGCAAATCGCTTATGGTTACGCGCGCGCCATCCCCAATCAATACGGCCAACTGCCGCAGCTCATCGCCAACGCCGATTCGCTGGATCGCCGGTTAGCTCTGACCGCAGTGGGCGACGGCGACGCGCTTTTTTCGTTGTGGTTGTACGCTGGCGCCGCGCCGGGCAGTGCGCAGGCGCTGGCGCTGGAAGAAACTATCGCCACAGCCACTATACCACGCTGGAAGACCTCAGATCCGTTGCTGGATGACCTCTCGCGGCTCACACTGGACTTAGGTGGTACTTTTGTGACCGACCTGTACGCGCAGGGCGGCGTCGCTGCCGTAGACGCGGCAGTGTTACGTCCCCCCCGCTCCACCGAACAACTCCTGCACGTTGATCGCTATCGTGAGGACGATGCGCCGGAGCTATTGACGCCGCTCCAGCCTGCACTGGAACGCGGATGGGTCTTGACCCATACAGAGACGCTCGGTGAAGCGCTGCTGCGGCTGGCGCTGCTAGAATGGAGTAACGGGACGATCGCCGCGGACAGCATCGCGCACTGGGGCGGGGATTTGCTGCAAGTGTGGACCGGGCCGGCCGGCGCCGACGCGGTTCTCTGGCAGACGACGTGGGATTCCAACCAGGGCGCGGTTGATTTCTACGGCAAACTGCTGAAAATCCTCCCGCGCCCTCTGCTCCCTGGTCTGATCCGCGACACGACGCCCGCCGCCAGATTGCCCACGGGGCGTTGGTGGTCGGGGCGGCAAGGGGCGGTTTTCCTCTATCGTTCGCTCAACCACGTTTGGCTGGTCTGGGGAACAAACGCGACCGCAGTCGAAACGATTGGAGCGACGTTAAAACCGGCAGACTGAGCAAACATCGTCAATCAGGAGCATGTTATTAAAGTCAAACCAGGAATCAAATCAAAGTTACGGACAACGGCGCTGGTTGCCCTGATGGGCGGGGCGGTGTGCGCCGCCTGGACGGTTTGGACGCTGACCGCGCGTTATGAGCGTCTGATGTATCGCCCTGCAGAGATCGAGCGGGTGCCGGATAAGCCCGTCGCCGTGGTCTTCGGCGCAGGCTACTGGCCGAGCGGCGCGTTGAGTATGGTACTCAAAGACCGGCTGGACGCAGCGATCGAGCTATATCGCGGCGGGCATGTGCAAAAACTGCTCTTCAGCGGAGATAATCGTTTCGTGGATTACAATGAGCCGGCGAAGATGCTGGATTATGCGCTCGCGCAGGGCATCCCCCGTGATGACATCGTCCTCGACTACGCCGGACGGCGCACCTACGACACATGCTACCGCGCCCGCGACATCTTTCAAGTGCGGAATGTGGCGCTGATCACCCAACGCTATCATCTGCCGCGCGCGCTCAACACCTGCCGCGCTTTAGGTCTGGACGCCATCGGCTACGTTGCGGATCGCCAGCCCTATCCGCGCCGTGACCTTGCCTGGTACTGGATACGCGAAGTCGCCGCGCTGTGGCGCGCCTGGTGGGACATCTACATCGCTCATGCTACGCCAGTATTAGGGGAGCCGTTACCCATTTTTTAAGAGGAGTCGTCACGAGGGATTCCACACCAACGAAGACTAAAATTTAGGCCATAGAGAGCACAGAGCACACAGAGTTTTTTTTGCTTTCTCTGTGATCTCTGTGTCCTCTGTGGCTATTTACAAGGAGTCGTCACGAGGGATTCCACACCAACGAAGACTAAAATTTAGGCCACAGAGAGCACAGAGCACACAGAGTTTTTTGCTTTCTCTATGATCTCTGTGTTCTCTGTGGCTATTTACAAAGGAGGGAAGTGATGTGGCCGACACGCGAAGAAGCCTGGCAAGTTTTGAATGAATACACCCAAAACCCGCATCTGATCGCGCACGCGCTGGCGGTGGAAGCGGGAATGAAGGCCTACGCCCGCCGTTTCGGCGAGGATGAAGAACGGTGGGCTGTCGTGGGCTTAATCCACGACTTCGAGTATGAACAGTATCCCGACCTGGGGCCGGGCGGGCATCCCTTCAAGGGCGCGGAGATTATGCGCGCAATGGGGTGGGATGAGGCGCTCATCCGCGCCGTCGCCGCGCACGCGCCAGAGCTGACCGGCGTGACGCTGGACACGAACATGGAAAAGGCCATCTATGCCGTGGATGAGTTGACCGGTCTGATCACTGCGACCGCGCTGGTGCGTCCGAGCAAGTCCATTCTCGACGTGCAAGTCAGTTCGGTGCGCAAAAAGTGGAAGGACAAGGCCTTCGCCGCCGGCGTCAAGCGCGAGGACATCGAACGCGGCGCAGCGATACTGGGCGTCGAACTGTCAGAACATATCGGCGTTGTTCTTGAGGCAATGAAAGCGATTGCCCCCGAACTAGGTTTGGTGGGAACGCCGTCATGAAACTGAAATGTTTAGCCTGCGAAGCCCTGACGCGGCTCGTCTATCTTTCCGCCGCTTATTCACCCCACGTCGTTGATGTAGAACTGTTCAAAATCGGCCTGCACAACACGCCAGACGATCTACGGGCCAAACTTCAAGCGCAGATTGACGCCACGTCCGGGCAGGGTTATGATGCGCTGGCGCTGGCTTATGGGCTATGCGGAAAGTCCACGCACGGCCTGACCGCCCGCGACATCCCTGTCGTCATCCCACGCGCCCACGACTGCATCACCCTCTTCCTGGGCGACCGCGCGCGCTACAAAGACCAGTTCGAGAACTATCCTGGCACCTACTGGTACGTGATGGACTACATCCAGCGCAACGACAGCGCCGGCAGCGCCCTCTCGCTCGGCGCGGAAACGGTAGGCGACATCAGCGCCGTGTACGACGAATACGTGGCGAAATACGGCAAGGACAACGCCGACTACCTGATGGAGGTGATGGGCGCGTGGCGCGAGCACTACAAGCGCGCCGTCTACATTGACATGGGCGTGGGCGACGGCAGCGCGGTCGAAGCGCAGACTCAGGCTGAGGCTGCCCGCCGGGGCTGGACCTTCGAGCGCATGGCCGGCGATTTGATCCTCATCAAGCGCCTGCTCGACGGCGATTGGGGCAATAATTTTTTGGTGCTGCAACCGGGGGAGCAGATTGCGATGAGTTATGATGAAGGAGTTATACATGGACGAAACATTACATCAAACCTACATTCATAAAGCCGAAACCGAGCTGCGGGAGAACATCCTGCCCTTCTGGATCGCGCACACGGTTGATAAAGAACGCGGCGGGTTCTACGGGGAACTCTCCAACACGCTGGACGTGGACAAGGATGCGCCGCGCGGCGCGTTGCTCAGTGCGCGCATCCTGTGGACATACAGCGCCGCCTACAAACGCTATCGCGCGCCGGAATACCTGGCGATGGCGCAGTGGACCTACGACGACCTGCTGACGCGCTTCTGGGACGCGACGCACGGCGGCCTGTACTGGATGGTCGGCGCAAACGGCGAATTGCTGCGGCCCCGCAAGCAAATCTACGGGCAGGCGTTCGGCATCTACGCCTTCGCGGAATACTACAGCGCCACAGGCGAACCGGGCGCGCTCGACAAAGCCATCGCCCTCTTCCGCCTGATGGAGGAGCACAGCCACGATCCCCAGTACGGCGGCTACTTCGAGGCGTACACACGCGACTGGCAGCTCGAAACCGACCTGCGCCTGAGCGCCGTGGATATGAACGAGAAGAAGTCCATGAACACACACTTGCACGTGATGGAAGGGTATACCAACCTGCTGCGCGTTTGGGACGACGATGCTTTACGCGCGCGCCAGACGGAAAACGTAGATATTATGATGCACCGCATCATCAGCCCGGCGACGTTTCACACGCTGCTGTTCTTCGACGAGGCCTGGAACTCGCGCACCGACCGCATCTCCTACGGGCACGACATCGAGACGAACTGGCTGCTGGTGGAATCCGCCGAGGTGTTAGGGGATGAGCGCCGCGTCGAAGAGGCCAAGACCATCGCCGTGAAGATGGCGCAGGCGGTCTACAACGAGGGGCTGGATGCCGAGGGCGGCCTGGTCAACGACGGCGACCCGCGCGGCGTCACCGATCCCGATTTCGAGTGGTGGCCCCAGGCCGAAGCCGCCGTCGGCTTCCTCAACGCCTACCAGCTTTCCGGGCAGACGCACTTCCTGCAAGCCGCGTTGCGCAGTTGGGACTTCATCGAGCGATATTTCATTGACCGACAGCACGGCGAATGGTTCCGTCACGTGACCAAAGATCACGTCGTAGACCGCGCCGCTGCCAAAGTGAGTTTCTGGAAGTGTCCCTATCACAATGGGCGGGCATGTATGGAGCTGATTGACCGGTTGGGGAAGATGGTTGTGGGTTGAGGGTTTTGAGTTGTGGATGAAACCCTCACAACCCAAAACCCATAACCCCAAACCAGTCCACGCGCTGTTAGCGGAGTTTAGCGAGAGCGTCGGCAATGCGCACCAGCGCCCTTTGGATGTTCTCCATCGAGTTGGCGTAACACAGACGCAGATACCCTTCGCCATACGCGCCAAAGGCCGTGCCGGGCAACACGGCAACGCCGGTTTCGTCCAGCAGATAACCGGCGAGCCAGTCCGCGGTGCGGCCAAACGACGTGACGTTGGGGAAAGTGTAAAATGCGCCGCGTGGCATCTGGCAATGCACGCCAGAGATAGCGTTAAGACCGGCAACGAGGACATCGCGGCGGCGCTGGTATTCGGCCACCACCACATCCACCTGCTCCTGGGGACCGGTGAGCGCCTCAATGCCCGCGTACTGCGTGAAGGCGGCTGTACAGCCGACAGAATGGGTCAGCAGCAGATTCACCCGTTCAGCCAATGCTTCGGGCATAATCCCGTACCCCAAGCGCCAGCCGGTCATCGCGTAAGTCTTGGAGAAGCCGTCGCAGATGATCGAGCGTTCGAGCATCCCCGGCAGCGCCGCAATGCTCGGCACGGCGATACCGTCGAACGCCAGACGGGAGTAGATTTCATCGGAGAATACCCAAAAGTCGTGCTTCTGCGCCGCCGCTGCGATGTGCTCTAACACGGACCACGACAAGACGCCGCCCGTGGGGTTGCTCGGTGAGTTGAGGATCACCATCCGGGTGCGGTCGCTCACCAGCCGGTCGAAGGCGTCCAGATCGAAGGCGAAGTCGGTCTCTTCGCGCAGCGGGACGGGAACGGGCACGCCGCCCGCCACACCGATCATCGCGGCGTAAGTCGGGAAGCCGGGATCAGGATAGAGCACCTCGTCGCCAGGGCGGACAAGCGCCAACGTCGGGAAGAACATCAGCGGCTTGGTGCCCGGCCCGACAAGCACTTGCGCCGGCGAGATTTCGATGCCGCGCCGTCGGCCGGCATCTTCGGCGATGGCCTCGCGCAGCGGCAGAATCCCGGCGGGCACAGTGTAGCGCGTGTGCCCGGCTTCGATGGCGGCAATGCCGGCGCGAGTGATGTTATCGAACGTGGGGAAATCCGGCTGCCCCAGTTCCAGATGAATAATATCACGGCCTTGCGCTTCCAAAGCTTGCGCCCGGCCAAGCATATAATAGGCGCCTTCCGGTTCCAGGTGTCGAACACAATTGGCGAACTCCATCATCTTCTACCCCCTTCCTCGACATGAATCAGGATTATAGCATCACACAGACTGGTGAACAAATCGCAGGAGACAAAACGATGCGTGATCACTACGCCGACATTTATGCGCACCATGCGGACGAATACGAACAGCTGATTTCACGAGAAAACTACACGGGCAATCTCCTGGCAACCTTACAAAAGATCACGCCGTTGGAGGGTTTAGACGTCATTGATATGGGCGCGGGCACAGGACGATTAGTGCGGATACTCGCGCCGTTCGCCCGGGCTGTGCGCGCTTTCGATGCGTCGGCAGCGATGTTGGCCGTGGCGGCGGCGCGGCTCAAGGCGAGCGGCGCGCACAACTGGCAAGTCGCTGTGGCCGATCACCGCGCGTTGCCAGCGCAAAGCCGCAGCGCAGATCTCGTCATCTCCGGGTGGAGCATCTGCTACACCGTGGTTTGGGAAGAGGATTGGCAAACAGAGTTGGATAAGGCGCTGAGCGAGATGGAGCGCGTCGCGCGCCCCGGCGGTACACTCGTTATCCTGGAAACACTCGGCACCGGCTTCGAGACGCCCACCCCACCTCAGACTATGCAAAAGTACTTTGCGCACCTCGACACAACAGGTTTCTCTTCGACTTGGATACGCACCGATTACCGATTTGCCTCCATCGAAGAAGCGCGTGAGCTAACGACGTTCTTTTTCCAGGCGGATATGACCGACCAGCTTATCAGCCGCGAACCGGCAATTTTGCCCGAATGTACCGGAATATGGTATAAGCAGGGAAAAAATAGCCTGGCTGACCTCGTGCGTGAATAAAAAATATCGTAGGATGAGTTGGCAACTCGCCCTACGATATGCCTCAGTAAGTATAGGCGAACTCTATTGCGGTGTAGCAGAAGGTACAACGACGCCGAAGATCTCATCGCGCAAAGGTCGGATTTTGTCCCACAGCGGCAGCAACACTTGCCCGCCGTTAGGCGTCGTCCAGGGGCGCACGCAGGTATGGTCAATCACCCGGAAGCGGATAGTCGCCCGGTCCACCTGCAAGGCTTGCGTCGCTAACTTGCCGATGACATCCAATGACATATCGGTCTGCATAGAGGCTTGTAAGGTCGCGTAGAGCTCCGCGGCATTGTTCAGAAGGTCCGGCAGCAGATGGAGATCCGTCACACGCTTGAGAACAGCGCGTGCAACCTGTTGCTGACGGCGCGCGCGCTCAATATCGCCGCCGTTGTAGCGGGTACGGGCATATTTAAGCGCCATATCGCCGTCGAAATGGTGTGGCCCGGCCTCGATGTACAGTTGCCCGTAGACTTCCTCGCCATCCGGCCCCCAAAAGGGATAGTTGGGATCGTCAATCGTGCGCTCCACGTCCACATCAATGCCGCCGATGAGATCTATCAGCTTCACAAAGCCCTGGAAATCCACCCGCACGTAATGCTGGATAGCGACGCCCAGGTTTTGGCGGACGGTTTCCATCGCCAAAGCCGGCCCGCCGCCCGCATAGTCGCCCGCATCGCCTAGATAGTAAGCCGTGTTGATACGCCCGTTCAGATGATCGGGGATCGGCACCCACAGGTCGCGGGGGATCGAGAGGACGCCAGCCTGCCCCGTTGTCGGATCGAGCGTCAACAGCATAATTGTGTCCGTCTGCCAGGGACCGTCATCCTTTGGACGGACGTCGCTGCCGAGTAGCAAAATCGTGGTGCGAGCGAGGTTACGGCGAATCGGAGGCAAAGGTGTGGCAACTGGCGGTTCCGTGCTGGGATCGTCCCCGGTGGCTACGCTGGCGTCATCAGGAGCAGGCGTCGGCGTGATCTCCGGCTCCGGTTGAGTTACCGTCACTGGCGCGGACGGGGTTGCCAGCGCCGCTGCGCGTTGGCGCATCCTGTGCAAGGTAAAATTCCCCAGGACGACGAACACCAGAACGCCGAGGACCAGGCTGATCAGCATTACCCGCGAGGGCCAGTGTTTGAGATTAACCGCGATATCGGAACGCACACGACTCTCCACATCACATCCAAGTGTCTGCAATTATAGCAAATGGGACGCACTTGCAAGTGCGTCCCATCCAGCAAAACACAGTTATGGGGTCACAGTCCGCATCACGAGCGGAAGGTAGAGGTAATGCCACACGACCGGCGGCGATAAAACCTGCGTCCACGCGACGCCAGTGTTGTTGTCTGTTACCAACTCCGGCGCGGTTGTGGCAATCGTCACGGTGTTCGTGAGCCAACCAGTAAAAGTCGGGCTGATGACGACCGAGACCGTAAGCGTACCGCCAGCGTTTGGCGCGAGGTTAAACACTTCCCACGTCAACTGCCCCGCCGGATGCGGTAAGATGATCGTTCCGGTATGATCGTAAAGTTGCACATTCAACGGCAACAGATCGGTGATCGTGACATAAGGCGCGAGCGCATCGCCAACGTTGGTGTAGACCAGCGTGTACTCGATCACGTCGCCGGGATAGGCCGTCGCCGGTCCGGTTTTGTGAATCGCCAGGTCAGGCGCACGAACCGCAGTGACGACGGGCTGTGCAACGTTGTTGGTAAGGTCGCCCTCGAAGCTTGCGGTGGCAATGGTTGCCGTGTTCGTCAAAAGTCCGGTGAAAGTAGGACTGATTATAGCGGTCACTGTAAGTATGCCGCTGTCGCCCGGCGCGAGGGAAGGGATTTGCCATATCAACGTGTTGTCCGGCGATGGCAACATGACCGTGCCAGTATAATCGAATACTGTGATATGCGGCGGCAATACGTCCGTGACCGTGATATAGGACGCAGCAGCATTGCCGATGTTGGTGTAAACCAACGTGTACTCGATCACATCGCCAGGATAGGCGGTGGCCGGTCCGCTCTTGTGGAGCGCCAGGTCAGGCGCGCGGACCTCGGTGACGACGGGCAGGCTGACGTTGTTCGTTAAGTTGTCTTCAAAAGCCGGCGTGGCGATGGTGGCAGTATTCGTCAATAAGCCGGTAAATGTGGGACTGACAATAGCGGTGATGGTGAGCACGCTGCTGTCGCCGGGTGCAAGGTCGAAGATTTCCCACATCAACGTATTGCCCGGCGGGAAGAATGGATCCAGGTCATCATACGCCCGCACTTCTATCGGCAAAACATCGGTGATGAGAGCATAGTTGACCGGGATGTTGCCCACGTTTGTATAGACCAGTGTGTAGGTGATTGCCTGACCAGGAAAGGCTACAGCGGGACCGGTTTTGCCAATCGCCAAATCTACCGGGCGCGCTTCTGTTTCGAGGTAGAGATCCGGGATGTCGGTACCACTCTCCCAATCATTGAACAGCACAAACGTATACCCGGTACTGCATACGCCTTCGAGAAACAGTACAAAACTCGCTCTTTGGTTGCCGGCAAGTTGTTCTTCAAGGTAAGCCCGCAGGGCTTCGCTATTGAACGTCAACACATGGCCCATTGCCGGTACTGGCTGGCTTTCGATTTTTACCCCTTTCGCCGGCGCGTTGGCGTAGGTCAATGTATCTTCCGACCAAGTGTCCCCTGTGGCATACAAGGCCACCTGCGCTGCGTCAGCGTTCATCGCGTAATTGACCGTTAGTGTGAGCGTGGCCGTATGAACGATAGAATAAGCCGGGATGTGCAGCAAATTCCATTGAAGGAAAGTCATACTCGTTGGCTCACACCGCGCCGTACTTGCCGACACTTCCAACAAGTTCCCATTGAAGTTGTCGTCAGGGCTGTTGACATCAACATACGAGTCGTCCCCCGGCGGAATGGCAGGCCGCGCCCAAACAGCCACGCTATGCGCCATCAGCAAAACCAGCCCAAGCAAAATCCACCGTTTCATGCAACCCCTCCTTTTCTGACCACACGCCGACGCCACACCAGACCTCCCAGAACGCCCAGAACGAGCAATCCGACAATCGGTCCCTGTGCGGCGAGACCAAAACTGTTAAATGTGGACCGCTTAACTGCATTGGGGCCACGGAGTTGTAAATTGGGTCCGCCGACGGAGAGGTTCTCGCGGTCGGCGAAGACGGCAACCGTCAATCCCGCTGTACATGCTCCGCTGAACTGCAAGGCGAAACTGGCTTTGTTGTCGCCGCTGCCCAAAGCTTGCGCCGCAATGTAACTTCGTAGCGCGCTGCTGTTGAAAACGACGGTCTCGCCATTCGCCGTGGGCGCCGGCCGCGTCTCGATTGCAGCACCGACCGCGGGCGCATTGTTCTTTGTCAAGGTAGCTTCATTCCAACCATCACTGGTTTCATACAACGTGAGACTAACACCAGATGTATTTTGAGGCGGTAGAACGGTAGTTAAAGTCAGAGTAGCAGTAGAAATTGTGACCGTATCGGCAATACTGCTCAGATCCCACTGCATATAGACGATCATCGTCGGTTCACATAAGCTGCCGCTGGCGTCTACCTCAAGCTCATTATCGTCGAAATTCTCCGTCGGAGCATTCACATCAACGTACGCATCGTGGCTAGGCAGACCTGAAGCTATCGCCCAAACGCCACGGGTGGTCAACACGACGACCAGAAACGCCAATAAAATTGCTATGCGCAAGGATTTCATATCAACACCTTATCCCATATCCAACCATACACGAACCATTAAGGCCATACGATCGTATCGCCGGGTGAAAAACATACATGATAGGGATACCCCGGTTTTACAGTGAAATTGGTACCACGGCCAATTTTCGGCAGCCACCCCTTAAATGTCTGCGTCGCCGGGTTCCATTCCAGCACTTGCTCCACGTTCGGCCCAATCGCCGTGGCCAGGCCAGCAGCGTTGATGATAGCCGTCTGGTTCAGCGGCAGAGAAATGTCATACAGATGACAGTTGGGAGTTGTCCCAACGAAGGTCCAGCGCACTGTTCCTTGTTCTGGAACACCGCCGACAAAACTCACCAACGTCGTTGCCGTGCTATCCAATTGCAGCCAGTAAGCATTGCCGGCCTTCAACATGAAGTTCGTTCCTCGATTGATCGGCGGCAGCCATCCACGATAGGTCTGTGTATCAGGGTTCCACGAGAGGATTTGCTGCACGCCCGGCCCCAGGTAAGTGGCCAGCGTTTTGGCGTTGGGCAAGGTCGCCGTCACATCCAGGGGCAACGCAATGACGTTGTAGCGCCCCCACAGCGCCCCGACGACGCCTGGCAACAACGTGAAGTCAAATTCCCCTACTCTATTGGCGAAAAACGTCTCCCGTCCCTGCGCATCGAGCGCGGTGACGCCATAGAAATAGTTCACCGTAGGGTTGCCGATAGCATTGAGATCAGTATACATCAGCGCCGTCTGCGTCACCAACGCCGTCGCGTTAACCGGCGTGAAGTATGCCTGTGTGCTGCGATGCACACGATATTGTACTGCGCCGGGGATAGCATCCCAGGTCAGCACGGCGTTGCTGCCGGATTTCGTAATCGTCACCACCGGGCCAATGCCCGCGCGCGTTTGTACGGCTGACGTGTTATTCGTCTTGTCCCGATCGAGGACAAGCGAGGTGATTTCAGCACGGTTATTCAACATTCCCCGAAAGGTAGAGGAAATAGTCGCCGTGATGGTGATGACGCCGCCGCTCCGCGCCGGCAGGTTAGCGACGTTCCATACATAAGATGTGCCCGTTTGCCGCGTGATGGTCGCACCGGAGGAGATGACGACCGGATTCTCCAATCCTGTCGGGATAATGTCAGTGATGACGACGCCGTAGGCTGTGCTCGGCCCGGCATTGGTATAGGCAAGCGTGTAGGTGATCGTCTGTGGGAAAAGCGAAACCTGCGGCGCAGTCTGCGCCGTCTTGGCGATACGCAGGTCGGCCCGTAGCACATTGAGCGTCAGCGCCGGATCGCCGAAGAGGATGTAGGCATCAATGAGTTCATCGTGCCCCTGTCCAACCATCGCCAGCTTGCCCAACGTCGTCGCCGGGCCGAGTTCAATGACGTGATCGAAGAAGAGTGCTTGATAGAGTGCCTTGTTCATAATGTCATGTCCGCTGGCAAGCCCCAATCCGGTGGGCGACCAACTGGCAACGGCAGCTTTGTTGGGGGCGCGGACGAATATCTCTGCGATAGCAGAGAAATTTTGTCCTGGCCCGCTCGGATAGATGTAATATCCCTCCAAGCATGTCATCGGAACGAAAAAGGATAACTTACCCACGTTATTCAAGTAAGTCAGGTCGCTGGTTGTCAAAAATTTCTCGTTTGCCCAATAGTTGTATGCGCCATGCCCCACATAGTTGAGCATCAGCCGCCCTTCATTAATCGCATTGAACATTGCGGTCCGTACCGCGGCTGTGGTGCTGTGCGTTTGCAGATAATAGACCTTCTGAGCGTTGTACAACGGAGGCACATAATAATTGGCGACGGAATCTGAATAAACATAGAAATTGCCGGCCAAATCAGGATTATCCGCCACAAAAAGAATCTGACGATTCCATTCAGTGACTGGTGGATTTTGCATATACCCTAACACTTTATCCACCATTGCCGTCGTCTCAGCCGCCGTTTTCACTGGGAAACGCCCCAAATGCATATCCGGCAAAATATCCCCGCCGCTCACCGCCACATAACGGTTATCCGCCGCCGTCTCGCCAAGCCAGGGATCTATGTCAGCCAGATAAGGCGGGATATAGATCGTCTCGCCGCGCCCAGTATAGTTCTTGAAATCATAGTGTCCATCGCCCACCAATAACACATACGTCGGCGCAGGACGCACCCAAGCGGTATAAGCATACGTCAGAAAACTGCGGATCGCTTCCTGGTTAAAGATGCCATAGCTGAAAGTATCATAAACTTCCAGCACATCCACGACTTTAGTGCGCAAACCCTGCGCGGTGTAATAGTCAGCGAGCGGCTGAATCGCTGCCAGCAGCGTGGGATGAGCAATTATAATGTAATCTGCACCATTCGTCGTTGTTAGCAAATCAGAAGGCACATCCGCGACAATTGACTTGGGCGCGCGGCGTTGGGCTGTCGTTAAAGCCAGGTAAGTGCGTTTGGCAGAAATGGCCTGCTGAAAAACGAGCCGATATGTGCTGCCGTCCGGGATAACGGTGGCGCCTTGAATACGGATAGGAGCGCCTGGCGCCGTCACATCAAAGGTCTCAATGTCACTGGTCGTGAACGCTCCCACGCGATACTCCCATGTTCCTGCGTTGTCACCGCTGAACGTCAATATGTTCCCGACCGCCATATACCGCCGGTTATAAATAATATCGAACCAGTTGATAAGAAAGTAGTCGCCGGTAATCCCACCATCCAATGGCACATTGACGGTAATGGTATTCGTCCCACTGATGAGCACAGACTGTGGCACGGTAGTCGTAAACATATACGTCGCGGTAGGTAACCAGTTCGCATCGTCCAGCAAAACGCCGTTGAGAAAAACGCGCGTGTGGTGTTGCGGCTTGGCATCATAACCTTTGAACAAGCCGACAATGGTTGCGCTGGTAGATGAAGTATAGGGATGCGGCACAGTGAAACTCGTCGTAAATGTCATTGGGGCAGTCGCATACATCCACTGCCAGTACCAGTGGTCATTGTCGGGGCCGCTCGGACGTTGTGATTGATAAGTGCTGTTCCGTTCAATCCGCTGCGTCGTCCGATAATACTCCGGCACCGCCGCCCCACCCGGCGTGCCATCCACCGTCGCCATCCGCAAACCATTGGCGCCGCCCCACGTGAGCCAGTATACGTTGACGTCGGTGTACTTCGTGGTCATCTTCTGACCATAGAACAGGACGTAATCCTCGGCGTTGAACACGCCGTCCGCTTCCCCGGCGACGTAGATAGCAACTTGGCTGCCCTGGTTGCTCAATTGCAACGTGCGCGGATCGAGGCTGGCAACAGGAACACCCGCCGCGAGCAGGGCAGCGTAGGTCAATTGATAGATGCCATCCGCGTCCACCAGGATTTTGTAGGGTGCAGCGGTTGCCGGCGCTTGCACCATCGGCGCCGAGGGGAGGCGCTGCGGCGCGACACGCCATGCGCGCGCATCTTCGTAGTTGACCACCGTGTTACGCAGCACATCCTCGAACACACCCTCATCCACGTCTGTCGCGGCTGGCGCGCCCTGCGCTAATCGCTCCAACGTTGTCTTCGGCGCGGCGTCGAAGATCAACTGCACGCGGATGCGCCGCGCGAACCGCAGTTGCCCGGTGACAGGATTGTACTGGAATGGACGGAATTGCACTTCAGCCACACCCTGGCTGCGCACGAAACCGGTAGAAAGAACAACCACCGGTTCCGCGGGTACAAATCCCGCCGTCGCGTAGAGTACCGCGTCGCGCATAAGCGCCTGGCCCTGGTAGCTGATTTGCTCTTCCAGCCCTTGCTCGACAATCGGACGCGCGATGGGGCAGATGGTGTAAGTCCCAGTTTGTTCGACAAAGTCCGCTTCCAGCACGCTTAATGTGACTTGCGCATTGGCCGGGATGCCTACCAGCGTCCCCTTGACGGGCAGCGCGGGCGCGCCCGAATTGGAGGCGCTGCTGTACCCCTCCACGACGAGCTGTGTACACGCGCCGAAGTCATCTTTATCGGCCACGATCTTGAAGTCTGGCGTGATGAGTTCGAGCGCCACACTGCGCGTATCAGAAGCGATCACGTGCAAACCGGCTTCAGGCTGGATGGCGACAGGGGTGCTTTCCGCAAGGGGGTTGGAAACCGGCAAAGCCATCTCTGACGCTTCGCCAGGTTTAGCCGATACATAAGTCACATTAATGGCGCTTGATACAAGCGACAATGTAAATAAAACTAAAAAAACTCGTCCAAGAACACTCTTTTTCCTCATTATTTCACCCCACCCTAATATCTGAACTGCGCATCCCATTAAGGTTCAATCTATTTTATAGAAAACTATCTATATTATAACCGAAAAACGTCCAAAATCAAGGTCAATGACGTGACAATCAGGTTAAAATTGCAAACCTGATGAGTATGAGTATAATTCTCTGGTTGGAAAACACAGATGAATCACACTGTCACAATGCTTAACCTATACCTTCACCGCCAGGCCGACTCCCTGGGGCGTTACGCGCTGGAACAAACGCTGCAAACATTGGCGGGTTGGATTCCAACCATTCTTGGCGTCGGGCTGCGTGGACTTTTGTACCGGTTGATGCTGCGTATGGACGGCATCGCCGCCATCGAGCGGGGCGTGCGCCTGCGCTTCGCTAACCATATCCGGTTAGGGAGCGGCGCGTATCTCGACGAGGGCGTCTATATCCACGCCTGCCCCAACGGCGTAACCATCGGCGCGAACACGCTGGTGATGCACGGCGCGGTGCTGCACGTCTACAACTTCCGCGACCTGCCCCACGCGGGGATCGTCATCGGGCGGGATAGCTTGATCGGCGAGTACAACGTGATTCGCGGGCAGGGCGGTGTGACGATTGGCGACCGCGTCTACACGTCGCCGCTGGTGCAGATCGTCGCCGTGAACCACGTCTTCGATGACCCGGCGCGGCCTTTCGTGGAACAGGGCATCACCGCGCAGGGCATCGTCATCGAAGATGACGTCTGGATCGGCGCGGGCGCGATTGTCGCCGACGGGGTGCGCGTGGGCCAGGGCGCGGTGGTGGCGGCGGGCGCGGTCGTCACGCGAGATGTGCCGCCGCACACCGTCGTTGGCGGCGTCCCGGCGCGCGTGCTCCGCGAGATTGATGGCGCGACCGCGAAGGCGCGTGGCGAAGTGTACTTTTAGACCTGACAGGTTTCGGAAAACCTGTCAGGTCTGGGGAAAAATCCGTTTCATCCGTTCAATCCGTTAACCAAAGAGGAAGCCCATGACCGAATGTCCCATAGTTGAAAACGCCGCTTCTATGCTCTCCGTCGTCATCCCCGCGTACAATGAGGAAGACGGCATCGCTGAGATCATTGAGCGCGTGCTCGCCGTGCGTCCGGCGCTGGCAGAAATTGGCCTGGGGCTGGAATTGATCGTGGTGGATGACGGCTCCGCGGACCGTACAGCCGAGATCGTGCGCCAATACCCGGAGGTGCGGCTCCTGCAGCATCACCCCAACCGTGGCTATGGCGCGGCGCTCAAAAGCGGATTCTGCGCCGCTGAAGGTGATCTGTTGAGCTTTCTCGACGCCGATGGCACCTATCCCCCGGAATCTTTCCCCGATCTCTGCCGGGCGATTCTCAACGGCGCCGATCTCGTCGTGGGTTCGCGGCGCTCCGGCGCGGCCAGCGGGATGCCCCTCGTGCGTAAAGTCGGCAATTTCGTCTGGTCAAGGCTGGTCACGGCGCTGAGTGGGCGTCCGGTGCTCGATCCCGCCAGCGGAATGCGCGTTTTCCGTCGCGCGATTTTGACCAAACTCTATCCACTGCCCGATGGCCTCAACTTCACCCCGGTGATGAGCACCCGCGCGGTTCACGAGGGCCTCAAATTCGTCGAGATTGCGATGCCCTACGAAGAGCGCCTGGGCCGTTCCAAGCTCAACGTGGTGCGCGATGGGATGCGGTTTTTGCAAACGATTGTCTGGACGGCGCTGTATTACAATCCGGCCCGGCCCCTGGGCGGCCTGGGATTCGCGTTGTTCTGCCTGGGCACGCTGCTGGCGTTGGGATTGGTGGGGCTGCGTCTTTCCGGCGTCACTACGCTCGGCCCGTGGGGCGTGGCGGCGATGTTTGCCGCGATGTTGGCGGGCATTGTCGGCTTCAACCTTTTCGCGCTTGGCGCGACGTTCAACTATCTGGTGGCGCTGTTCAACCGGGGGATCGTCCAAAAAGGACTGTTTGGCCGCCCCATCTTCGATCCGCCGCTGGACCGGCACTTCTGGTGGATGGGATTGGGGGCGCTGCTGGGCGGCCTGGGCCTGGGAGTGGTCAGCCTGGCGCTGGGGGTGAATGGCTGGGCCATCGAGCGACTCTGGTTCTACATGGCCGCCGGCGCCATGCTCGCGCTGATGGGCGTGCAGTTGCTGGTCTTCTGGATCATTATGCGCGTGTTGGAAGAACTGAGCCAGCGCGAGGGTCTGATCGAGGCGGATTTGGAACGCCATTACGTGTGTTAAATGGATAACCGAATGAAGGACGTACCTGTGAATCGTGGGGCGTTGATCCGCCCGGTCTTGCCATCGCCGCGCTTCCCCAACGCCGATGACGCCGTCCGCGCGCAGATGGAGGCGCGCCCCGCCACCGCCGTGGACATCCTCTTCGTCAACCCGCCCGCGCCGGATCGCGGCATCTGGATTCGCAGCCAGCACCGCGTAGGCCGCCGCTCCCGCGAGGGGCAAATCTGGCCCCAGGTGGATTTGGCGCAGATGGCGGCGCTGTTCCCCAACCTGCGCGTCGAGGTGATTGACGCGATCCCGCTGCGGATGACGTGGAAAGCGTTCGAGGCGCTGCTGTTAGAAAAGCGCCCGCGCTACTACGTGACTCAGGTGACAGCGCCGACGCTGCAAAACGACATGTTCGGCGTGTTCCTCGCCAAATCGCTCGGCGCGACGACGCTGGCCTTCGGCACCCACGTCACGCCGATTCCGCGCGAAACGATGCGCGCCTATCCCGCGCTGGACTACATCCTCCACGGCGAGCCAGAGCTGACACTCGTAGAAATCGTAGGTGCGTTAGAAGCGCATAATCTTCACTCTTCACTCTTAACTCTTCACTCGATCCACGGGCTTGTCTGGCGCGATGGCAGCGACATCGTCATCAACCCGCCGCGCCCCTTCATCGAGAATCTGGATGACTTGCCGCTGCCGCGCCACGATCTACTGCCGTTCCAGCATTACCGCGCGCCGCTGGTCGGCGGGCCGTACACATTCGTCGTCTCCAGCCGGGGCTGTCCGGCGCAGTGCCGCTTCTGCATCAAGCACGTCTCCTACGGTCATTCCGTGCGCTTTCGCTCGCCGGAGAACGTCCTGGCGGAGATCGAACAATTGGTGGGCCTGGGCGTCCGCAAAATCCACATGTACGCCGATCTCTTCACGATCAACCGCGACCACGCCATGGGCATCAGCCAGGGCTTAATTGATCGAGGGCTGAACATCCGCTGGACATGCAACAGCCGCGTGGATTTCGTGGACCCTGAACTCTTACAGACGATGGCGCGCTCTGGCTGCTGGATGATCTCCTGGGGCATCGAGTCCGCCGATCCCGCCATGCTCGCGCGGATGAACAAGGGCATCACCCCCGCCGACGTGGAGCGCGCGCTGCGCTGGTCCAAAGATGCCGGCATTATGAACTGGGGCTACTTCATCATCGGCCTGCCCGGCGAGACCGAAGAGAGCATCCGCAAAACCATCGCCTTCGCCAAAAAACTGCCGCTCGACATCGCGCTCTTCCACATCGCCGCGCCGCATCCCGGCACGCCCTTCTTCTTCGAGGTAGTGGAAAACGGCTGGTTCCGCCCCGGCACGCGCTGGGAGGAAGTGGACATGGACCGTTCCACCGTGCTCGATTATCCCAACCTCAAAGCCGAAGACCTGGAACGCTGGGCCAAACGCGCTTTCCGCGAGTGGGCGCTGCGTCCCGGCCCGCTGTGGACGTACATGAAGATGCTGGTGACCAGCCCTTCGCTGTGGCGGGCGGCGCTGGAGATTGGGCTGGAGAGTTTGGGATGGGGGATGAGTAAAGCGTAAAACATAAAGCGTAATGAGAGATGAGGTGCATCTTGGGGCGTCCCTGGCTTTCTGTCGCGCGATTGAGCGTCGTGCTTATCGCGTGGGGGATGTGGGTGGCCTGGCCGGCGTGGGGATGGGCGGCGGTGATCGTCGCGGCTGCGCCGTGGATGGGACAATGGCTCATCAAACGCAAGACGCCCCGATGGACGGCGCTGGATGCGGCGTTACTGCTCTTTTTGCTCAGCGCGGGTGTGGGGCTGTGGGCCGGGTACGACCGCTCCGGCGTCCACGCGATCTTTCCCGCCTATCCGATGGGCTGGGCCAAATTGTGGGGATTGCTGCTGGCGGCGCCGCTGTACGCGGCGCTGGCAGCATTGACGATGGAAACAGCGCGCCGTTGGGCCGTGGCGTTGTTGACCGGCATCGGCGCAGCAGTCGCATTGCTCTTTAGCATGACGCACTTTGGCATCGCGCCGCCGGCATTAGCAAGGGTTGCCGGCTGGCTGATCCCGAACGACAACGTGATCGCGGGCGTCATCGCGCCGCTGCTCGTGCTCGACGTGGGGATGCTCCTCACGCCGCGCGGTGATGGGAGCGCGATGTGGAAATCGCGGCTACAGTATTGGGGGATAGCGACTGGCCTGGTGATGCTCGCCGCGCTGCCCCTCACCGGCTCGCGCGGCGCGTGGATCGCGCTTGGCGCGGCGCTGGGTCTGGCGACGCTCTGGCAAGGTGCGCGGCGCTGTGGGCGGGCGTGGCTGCGCATCGGCGTCTTCACCGGCGGCCTGACCGTGGGCGTGCTGTTGGGCGGCTGGCTGGTCGTCCGCTCTGGTCTGTGGGCGACTGTGATCCACCACCCGGACATCGCCAACCGGCTGTGGATTTTCCTGCGCGGACTGCTGCTCGTGCGCGATTACCCCTTCACCGGCAGCGGCTTGGGGCATTTCGCGCTCGTGGATTCCACCTACGCGCAGTTGATCCACGTGCCCACGCTGCCCTTCAGCCATGCGCTGCTGCTCGACGTCGCCGTGGAACAGGGGGTGGTGGGCACGCTGGCGATGATCGCCGTGTGGATTAGCGCATTGTGGCAGGGACTATGGGCGCTGGCGCGCGCCGAAAAACGTTTGCCGCTGCTTGGCGCCGGGCTGCTGGCGCTCATCGTGATCATCGTCCACGGCCTGGGGGATGACGCGCTGTACAGCAGCCGGTGGAGCGCGTTCTTGTGGATGCCGGTGGGTGTTATTGTGGCAGCGCAGCGGGACGCATCCGATGTGCCAGTGTGGCAGCGGCGGATTGAGCGGATCGGCGCGGCGGCGCTCGCCGTGGGACTGGCCGTGGCGCTGTTCGCACTGCGGCAGGCGCTCGTCCCCGCGTGGTACGCCAATCTAGGTGCATTAGCGCAGACACGCGCCGAACTTCCGTGGTACAATTACCAGCAGTTCGACAACCCGACGTTGGATCAAATCCGGCAGCGGGGCGACTTTTCCGTCGCTGAAGCCTACTTCAACCTGGCGCTGACCTTCGATACGGGGCAGCCGACAGCGCGGACGCGCCTGGCGCAGATGGCGCTCGCGCGCGGCGACTACGACGCGGCGCTGCTGCACGCCCAGGCCGCCTGGGACGCCGGACACCGCGACCGGGTCACGCGGCTGCTGTTCAGCGACGCGCTGACCGCCAACGGCAAGGTGGCGCAAGCTGCATCCGTAGCGTGGGGCCTCACCTGGGCGGATGGACGCCTGGAAGGGCAAGCGTTCTATCGTTACCAACAGCAGAGCGACTGGCGGCGGGCGTCGTATGCGAAGCATGTGGCGCGGCTTTTGTCAACGGATTGAACGGATTTTAACGGATTTTTAACTGTGAATTATGCAAATTTTCGCATAGATGAGCAGGAGAAGAAGTGGGGGTTTGGGGGCGGGTATAGCCCGCCCCCAAACCCCCACCCCTAGATTTTTTAGAGGAAAAACGGTGCATAGATTTATACGGAACTTCATTATTGTGGCGATTTTGATGGGGCTGGCGCTTGGCGGGCCGGTATGGACGGCGCGGGCGCAGGGGGCCGGCGACGAGTGGGGCGAGCCGGTCAATCTCTCAAAATCCGGCGCGGCCTCTGATCCGGTGGTCGTGGATGGGCCACGCGGCATCCTGCAAGCCATCTGGTGGGACAACTTCGACGGGCTGACGACGTCCATCTTCAACGGAACGGCGTGGTCCGACCCCGTCATCGCGCCGATTATCACCTTCACCGAGGACGGGGACGCGATCTGGATCGTGTGGGACCAAAAGCCCCTCATCGTCAGCGACAACGTGGGGATAGTTTACGCCTTCTGGACAGATCAAGCCGATCCCTTCAGACCGGGCATCCGCCGCCTGTTGAGCAGCCAACTGCGGGTAGGGGCGACGAACTGGTCCACACCCAGGGTGCAGGCGCGCGAGGTATTGGCGTTCACCGTCGCCCGCGATCCGAACGATGGATTGATGTACGCCTATGTGCGCAACGAGCAGAGCGCGCAATTGCCCGCCGGCATCTATTTTAACTACCTCAGCGGGAGCAGCACAGCGACGCTTTTATACCCCACACGCTATTTCCGCGGCGTTGCGGCGGAGGACGTCCACATGCACCTCATGATGGACGACCAGGGCGTGATCTACTTCGCCTGGGACGATCCCCGGCTGAACAAGGCACTCTATACCACATCCTCGGACAAGGGCAAGACGTGGACTGAACCGCGTATCATCGGCGCAGACGGGGAGAGCACGGCCCGCCATCCCCGCTTCCTGGATGGGCCAGACGCGCAAACGCTGTTGGTGTGGGAAGACAGCCGCGCCACATGCGCCCTCTACCAGCAAGTGTCGCTGGATGGCGGCGCGACGTGGACTGAGCGCGAGCGCATCCTCGAAGGGCTGCGCACCTGCCCGCAACATATAGACACGCTGCGCACCACTGAAGGCCAGGTGTTCCTGGTGGGCGGCAGCGGCAGCAGCCAACTGGTGCTGGCGGCCTGGGATGGCGCGCGCTGGTCGGAGCCGAAGACATTGAGCTTCAGCTTCGAAGACCCGACGGTGCAGCGGCGCGTCACGTTGGACAAACTGCGCGCCATTTTGGTCGGCGATACGCTTGGCGTGAGCGGTTTTGGGCAGGATGGCGAGGTCTGGTTCCAACAGGCGCAGGCGAGCGCACTGACGTGGGCTTTTGCCGCGCCGGAACCGTGGGCGGCCCCGGTCAACATCTCCCAAGGCGAAGCGACGCCCGCGCTGCCGGCCATGACCGTGGATAGCGAAGGGCGCGTCCACGTGTTGTGGGCCGAAGAGCGCGAAACGCCCGGCGCAGCCCTCTACTACGCCCGCAACGAGGGCGCTGCCGACGCCGCCCGCTGGACGCGGCCCGCGCGCGTGCTCACCTCGGCGAACATCGCGCGCCAGCCGGACATCGTCGCCGTGGGGGACCGGCTGCACGCGGTTTGGAGCGGCGGCGCGAATGGCGGCATTTTCTACAGCCGCGCCTACGTCCGCGATGCCTACGTCTCCGGTGGATGGAGCACGGCCCTTCCGCTCTCCAACGGCGGCGCGACCGGCGCTGCGCCACGCATCGTGACCGACTTGGGTGGGGCGCTGCACGTGGTCTACGCGGTGCCGCTGAACGAGGGGCGCGGCCTCTACTACACCCGCTCCGACGACGCCGGCGAGACGTGGTCGCCGCCACAGCTCATCGTTGACGCGGCGGCGCGCGGCTGGGCGCAGGTAGGCCATCCCACGCTCGCCGTGGACGCGCAGCGCACGCTGCACGTCGCCTGGGTGCGCGCGACGCTGCCCGGCGCCGGTCTGCCGGAAGAAATTCTTTACATCCGCTCCGGAGATGAGGGGAAGACGTGGTCTGAGCCGGTCTCCATTGCCACTGGCGCTGCCGATTGGCCGCAGTTAGCGACGACGTACACCGGCGCGGTGCATCTCGTGTGGCAAGAAGTGACCGGCGCGCGGGGATGGTACCATCGCTGGTCGGAAAATAACGGTGTGGACTGGTCCATGCGCGCGCGGCTGCGCAGCATCGAGGGCATTGACGGGCCGGTGCGCGTCGCCGTGGATGGCCTGGGGGCCGTGCATCTGGCCGCGCTCGGCTACGACGACGCGCAGCAGCCGGCGCTGTTGTACACCGTCTGGCGCAACGAGCGCTGGACGGACGTGGAACTGCTGCGTATGCCCTCGGGGTTCGTTGCCGAGCCTGGGGTAGCGGTGGCCTTGCAGCCGTTGCTGGGGCAGTTGAGCGTGGTCTTTCGCGGCGATCTGCTCAACGCGCAGGGCGCGCTCCAGACGGACATCTTCGCCACTCAACGCGAGATTGCCGCCGTCGCCACGCTGCCCACGCCGGCCTTCACGCCCATGCCCACGGCCACGCCGCTGCCGACGGCCACGCCGCTGCCTACAGCCACGCCGCGCCCCACGGTCAACGTCGAGCCGCCGCCGGCCGGACAGCAAACCGTCGCCATGGGGCCTGTCACCTTGCCCATTTACGCTATCGGTGGGATACTAGGCGCAGGCTTCCTCGTCACCCTCGCCATCCTGCTCATGGGGCGACGAAGGCGATAACGCAAGCGTAAAACGTAGTGCGTAAAACGTAATGCATAAAACGCAAAATGCCAAATTACGTTTTACGTTTTACGTTTTAGAAAAAAATCGAGTTAAGGAGATTGAACATTATGAAACGAGCATTGGTTTGTGGAGCCGGAGGATTTATCGGCGGACATTTGGTGAAGAAGCTCAAGCGCGAAGGGTATTGGGTGCGCGGCGTGGACATCAAGTTCCACGAGTTTGCGCCCACGCAGGCGGATGAGTTCCTGAAGCTGGATTTGCGCCAGCCGGAGAACTGCTGGGAGGCGCTCTCTGTACCGGGCGGAACCTTCGACGAGGTCTACCAGTTGGCCGCCGACATGGGCGGGATGGGCTTCATCCACACGGCGGAGACCGAGATTATGCACAACAGCGTGCTCATCAACGTCCACATGACGCGCACGGCGGCGCTGTTGGGCGTGCCGCGCTACTTCTTCTCCTCCTCGGTCTGCGTCTACCGCGATATGCAGCCCGGCGAGCCGGAGATGACCGAGGCCGAAGCGATCCCCGCCCATCCCGACAACGAGTACGGCTGGGAGAAACTCTACTCCGAGCGTATGGCGCAGGCGTACAGCCGCCACTATCCCATGCAGGTGCGCATCGCCCGCTTCCAGAACTGTTACGGGCCGGAAGGCACGTGGACCGGCGGGCGCGAGAAGGCCCCCGCCGCCATCTGCCGCAAAGTGGCCGAAGTCCCCGACGGCGGGACCATTGAGGTATGGGGTGACGGTTCCGCCATCCGCTCCTACACCTACGTGGATGATATGGTGGACGGCATCTACCTGCTGATGCAGTCGAATCTGGAAGGCGCGGCGAACATCGGTTGCCCGCAGTACGTGACCGTGGATGAGCTGGTGCAAACCGTCGCCGAAGTCGCCGGGAAGACGATCCACATCAAGCACGTCGCCGGCCCGGTGGGCGTGCAATCGCGCAACTTCAGCAACGAACGCATCTATTCGCTCGGCTGGCGGGCAAAGTATTACCTTAAGGACGGGATTGCGAAAACATATCCATGGGTGGAAGAGCAGGTTAAACGTTCAAAAGTCTGAACGAGGTGTTATGACCGGGGCAGAGGAAACACTCACACGCAGAGAAAATCAACAACAGCAGCGTGCACAACGCGCTCGAGCGTTGCGTCAGGAGGCGGAAAGATTAGCTCAGACCGCCGCCGAGTTAGGTGTGCAACAGGTTGTGCTGTTTGGCTCGTTAGCGCGTGGGATTCCAGCCCTGACAAGTGACGTAGATTTGCTCATTGTCTGGGACACACCATTAGATTTTGTCACCCGCACCGTCGAAATTTACCAGCAATTGCAGCCGCGCGAGGCCGTTGATTTACTCGTCTACACGCCGGACGAAATGACGCGAATGGCCGACAGGCCATTTATCCGCAACGCATTGCGAGAAGGGACAGTACTCTATGAGATTGGAAGCTAGAGCACAAGGACTTCGATGGTTTGAACAGGCGCAGGCCGACCGGCGCGGCGCACAACTGCTGTTCGATGGTGCAAGCTATCATCTCGCTTGTTTCGTCGCACAGCAGATCGCGGAAAAAGCACTCAAGGCTTTCCTTTACGCGCAAGGGGAGGAAATCGTAATCGGACATTCGGTGGAGAAGCTTGCGCGCTGGGCTGCCGAGTATGATGCAGATTTCAGCACCTTGCGGGAAGCCGTTGCGCCTTTGGATGCGTATTACATCCCGACGCGCTATCCGAACGGCTTGCCAGACAGCATCCCGGCGCTGGTTTACACACGCAAGTCTGCCGCTGAGACCCTCGACATGGCCGACAAGGTTTTGGCACTGGTAAAGCAGAAACTTGCCGAAGAAGTATAAGCGCTGAATAGTTATGGAAAATACATTGTCAAATGTAGAAATCCCCACCGTCGTCATCGAACCTTCGCGCGGTTGGGCGGCGCTGGGGCTGCGCGACCTGTGGGCGTACCGCGAATTGCTGTTCTTCCTGGTCTGGCGCGACCTCAAGGTGCGCTACCGGCAGACGGCGTTGGGCGTGCTGTGGGTGGTGCTGCAACCAGTATTGAGCATGGTCGTCTTCAGCCTGTTGTTTGGGGGACTGCTGAACGTGCCGTCGGGCGGCGTCCCCTACCCCATCTTCGCCTACGCCGCGCTGCTGCCGTGGAACTATTTCGCCGCGTCGTTCAACCGCTCGTCGGCGAGCCTGGTGGGCAGCGCGCACCTCATCACCAAGGTATACTTCCCGCGCCTGGTGATCCCCATCAGCGGCGTGCTGTCCGGGTTGGTGGATTTCGCCGTAGCGTTTGTCGTCCTCATTGGGATGATGGTCGTGTACGGCATCCGCCCGACGCCGGCCATCGCCCTGCTGCCGGCCTTTCTCTTGCTGGCGATGGCGACCGCGCTCGGCTTTGGGCTGTGGCTTTCGGCGCTCAACGTGCGCTTCCGCGACATCAACTACCTGATCCCTTACCTGGTGCAGGTGGGGATGTACCTGACGCCCGTGATCTACGGCAGTTCGCTGATCCCGGAGCGCTTCCGTTTTTTGCTGGCCCTCAATCCAATGACCGGCGTGGTGGAAGGGTTCCGCTGGGCGCTCTTGGGCAACCACCTCGCGGACGCGCAACCGCCGGGCGCGCTGTTCCCCGTCTCCATCGCCATCGCGCTGCTCATCCTCGTTTCCGGCGCTATCTTCTTCCGCCGCACCGAACGGACGTTTGCGGACATTATCTAGCGTTGAAATGTTGGCAGGTTTGAACATCGGAGCGCAAGACGCTCCGCGCGCATACCGATAGCTCATCAAAATATGGTATCATGGAGAGAAGAAAAGGTTATAGAGCCAGAAGTAAAATTCGATGAAAACCATAGATAGCGCGTTACTCAATGAAACAGTACAGCGAATTGTGGCGACTTTCGATCCAATCGCCATCTACCTCTATGGCTCACACGCTTATGGACAACCGCATCAAGATAGCGACATTGATTTGTTGGTTGTGGTCAATGACTCCTCTTTGCCGCCTCATCAACGCGCGGTCACAGCCTACCGCGTCTTGCGGGGACTTTTCGTGCCGGTCGAGATCAAAGTGGCGACGCGCGCAGAATTCGAGCGCCGCGCGCGCTGGCAAAGCTCTATTGAGAAAACCGTGCAGGAAAAAGGAAAGGTACTCTATGGCGCCCGTATTGGATGAGATCAAAGCCTGGCTGAATAAAGCCCATAGCGACCTCCTTGCTGCGCAAGTTTTGACCGAACATAGCACGCTTGCGTTAGGACCAGCTGCATTGCACTGCCAGCAGATTGCCGAGAAAGTACTCAAAGCTTTCCTTATCTTCAAAACGATGTCATTCGATAGAGTTCATAACCTTGTCTATCTGTTAGATTTATGTGAAACCGCGGACCCAGGTTTTGCTGCTTTGCGCGAAGCAGCGGAAAGATTAACCCCTTACGCAGTTGAAGTTCGCTATCCGGGGGATATGCCTGAGATTTCGATGGAAGAAGCATCCCAAGCACTTGTCGCCGCGCAAGCGGTGTGGGATTACGTCCGTGAACTCCTTCCGGGTGAATTTTATCCATCCATTTATCAGGAAGGCTCGAGATGATCTCCATCGCCATCCGCGTCGAGAACCTCTCCAAGCTCTACCTCTTGACTGAGTCCGGGGCAGGCCACATCGGCCGCGCCCGCCAGCGGCACGATACGTTGCGGGATGCGGTCGTTGGAACGTTCAAACGTTTTAACGTTTCAACGTTCCAACGTCTGCGGATGATACCCTTTGGGCGCTCAAGGACGTCTCCTTCGAAGTCCAGCGCGGCGAGGTGTTAGGGGTCATTGGCCGCAACGGCGCGGGAAAATCTACGCTGCTCAAGATTCTCTCGCGCATCACCGAGCCGACAACCGGGCGCGCCGAAATCCACGGGCGCGTGGGCAGCCTGCTCGAAGTGAGCACCAGCTTCCATCCCGAGCTGACCGGGCGCGAGAACATTTACCTCAACGGCGCGCAGTTACGTTTTTAGGTGAACGAAGCCGGTGAAAATATGGTATCATAGGGGCAGAGATAGGTTCCAGGACCTCTATGTCAAACAGTGATGTACGATGACTGAACTTAAGGGCCGTTTTACGGAAAAGAGGTAGCTGTATGTTACTCCAGTACATTCAGGCGGCGCTAGATCGCGCACATTATGAAATGATCGAAGACGAAGACCCTTTCTATGGCGAGATACCGTCTCTGCAGGGAGTCTGGGCCACAGGCAAAACACTTGAAGAATGTCGCCGCAATTTGGCTGACGCCGTCGAAGATTGGTTACTTTTCAGTATTGCGCGAGGCTTACCCATTCCGATACTCGGAGAAGCAGTTATCCGCCTCGAAGAAAGTATGGTGGCCTGAATGTCCCGCCTGACACCTGTTTCGCGGCGTGAATTCGTGCGTCGGCTGCGCGCATTGGGATTCGCTGGCCCGTATGTGGGAGGGCGGCATGAGTTTATGCTCAAAGAAGAGTGTCGCCTGATTTTGCCCAATCCCCATCGTGGCGATATTAGCGTCGCCCTTCTGTTGCGACTCCTCCAACAAGCCGGGATAACCCGCGACGCATGGGAGTCCGCGGCCCGAAACGCTTATGACCGACATCGCCATCTACGTCGAAAACCTCTCCAAGCTTTACCCCTCGACTGCGTCCGGGGCAGGCCCCTCGACTGCGTCCGGGGCAGGCCACATCGGCCGCGCCCGCCAGCGGCACGATACCCTGCGGAATGCAGTGCGCTACGCGCTGGCAGATTTCAGATTGAAGATGGTAGATTGGGGCAAGCGCTCACGCCAATCGTCAACCCACCACCCACAACCCACAACCCATAACCCACAACCCACACCCCATAACCCACAACCCACAACCCACACCCCGACGACACCCTCTGGACCTTGCGCGACATCTCCTTCGAAGCTTGTCCTGAGGTCCGCCGAAGGATCCAGCGCGGCGAGGTGGTGGGCGTGATTGGCCGTCCCACGCTGCGCTCTGGGATTCCCTGCGGTCACAACGGCGCGGGGAAGTCCACGGGGTTGCGCAGACGCAGCCCTTGGCTCAAGATTCTCTCGCGCATCACGGAGCCGACTTCCGGGCGCGCGGAAATCCACGGGCGGGCCTGCCCTGAGCTTGCCGAAGGGTGGGTACTGGCTTCCATCCCAAGCCATTGACCTCAACGGCGCGATGCTTCGCACAAAGGCAAAGTGCAGGTAGGATACGCAGGCAGGGTGCCTGAACCAGAATGTGGTATTATAGGGATAATGATAAATGGGGAAAGGCTCTCTTACGATGAATCGCGATGAAGTGCAACAGTATATTCCGGCAATCGTGGCGTGCCTGAAACCGCTGGACCCGGCGCAGGTGATTCTTTTCGGCAGTGGCGCGCGCGCGGCGTCAGCAGAGGTGGGCGACCTGGACTTGCTTGTGGTTACCAAAGCTGAGTACTTACCGCACACCTATCGGGAGAAAGAAGAAATCTACTTGACCGTGGCGCAAGCGCTACGTGCTATCCGCCAGCGCATCCCAGTGGATCTCATTGTGCAAACCCGTCCCATGTATGCCCGCTTCATCGAACAGAATAGCCAGTTCGCCCGACGTGTTGTCCAAGAAGGGAGAGTGCTCTATGAAAGCGATCACCCGTGAATGGCTAGACCGGGCGCAAGACGATCTCAACGCAGCCCACGCGCTATTGAAGTATCCTGATCTTACCCATGTGGCGGCGTTCCACGCGCAACAGGCCACAGAAAAAGCTCTTAAAGCAGCGCTTGAGGAATATGACCTGGGGCTGCTCAAGACCCACAGCTTGACGCGCTTGCTGGAAGTAGTCAAATCGCGGCTGACGGTGATGCTCGATCAGGACATGCTCGACCGTCTGGAAGCGGTTTACATCGAAGCACGGTATCCGAGTGAATTGGGTTTATTGCCTTATGGCAAACCCAGCCGGAAGGACGCGATGGAGTTTTTTACTTTTGCGCAAGATGCTTACCAGCATATTTGCCTTGCCCTGCAAACCGGGTCGGCGGAAGACTGACGTTATCCAACGCTGTTCGTATAATTCGTGGCAGAAAAGTATTAGCCACGAATTAACACGAAGAAAACAAAAAATTCGTAAAATTCGTGTAATTCGTGGCAGAGAAAAAATTACTTATGAATAACATCGCCATCCGCGTCGAAAACCTCTCCAAGCTCTACCCCTCGACTTCGTCCGGGGCAGGCCCCTCGACTTCGTCCGGGGCAGGCCCCGCGACTTCGTCCGGGGCAGGCCACATCGGCCGCGCCCGCCAGCGGCACGATACGCTGCGGGATGCAGTGCGCTACGCGCTGGCAGATTTCAGATTGAAGATGGTAGATTGGGGCAAGCGCTCACGCCAATCGTCAACCCACAACCCACAACCCACAACCCACAACCCACAACCCATAACCCACAACCCACACCCCGACGACACCCTCTGGGCCTTGCGCGACGTTTCCTTCGAAGCTTGTCCTGAGGTCTGCCGAAGGCTCCAGCGCGGCGAGGTCGTCGGCGTGATTGGCCGTCCCACGCTGCGCTCTGGGATTCCCTGCGGTCACAACGGCGCGGGGAAGTCCACGGGGTTGCGCAGACGCAGCCCTTGGCTCAAGATTCTCTCGCGCATCACGGAACCGACCTCCGGACGCGCGGAAATCCACGGGCGGGCCTGCCCTGAGCTTGCCGAAGGGTGGGCAGCCTGCTGGAAGCTTGCCCTGAGAGCGCGAAGGGTGGGCACGGGCTTCCACCCCGAGCTGACCGGGCGGGACGCCAGACGCATATACCTGAACCGTGGTATACTTAGCATAAAGCGTGTCGAGATCGGCCACAAGTTTAGCGACTATTCTGAGTTTGTTGTAAGATCACAACTTGCATCAAAATCAGAAAGACAAGCGATATGGAGGTAAAAGCGATGTCTGAAGCGACATTCAATATAAGCCTGGATGAAATAAAATCCATCATCTTTCAATTGCCTACACAAGAGTTTTTCACACTCTTTGACGCTATCGAAGCACACGCAGAGACAGTTGCAATGATGCAACTGGCAGAAACCGGTTTTCAGGAATGGAATGAAGAGGGCGAGGACATCTACGATGCTGAGGCCTAAGCGCGGCGAGATATGGCTGGTGCGATTTCCTTTCACCGATCTTGTTTCCACTAAATTGAGACCTGCTTTGGTGTGGGCGACGCATGGAGAGGATATTATCGTACTCGGCATTTTCTCGCAGATTCCAGCCGGAACATTGCGTAAGACTTGGGTGCTTATCACCGAGCAACATCCGATATTCTCGCGCAGCGGACTCAAGAAAACCTCGTTGGTGAAAGCCGAAAAGATTGCTGTTGTCCACGAGTCCATCTTTCAGAAAAAGTTAGGGGTCTTGCCTGCAACATTCTTGGCACAAGTCCAAGAGGCGTTGAAAAAAGCATTACTGCTCTCATAAAGCCCAAACCAATGGTTTCGGGGCCCAAGCCAAAAGAACAATGACCGACATCGCCATCTACGTCGAAAACCTCTCCAAGCTCTACCCCTCGACTTCGTCCGGGGCAGGCCCCGCGACTGCGTCCGGGGCAGGCCACATCGGCCGCGCCCGCCAGCGGCACGATACCCTGCGGGATGCAGTGCGCTACGCGCTGGCAGATTTCAGATTGAAGATGGTAGATTGGGGCAAGCGCTCACGCCAATCGTCAACCCACAACCCACAACCCATAACCCACAACCCACAATCCGACGACACCCTCTGGACCTTGCGCGACATCTCCTTCGAAGCTTGTCCTGAGGTCCGCCGAAGGATCCAGCGCGGCGAGGTGGTGGGCGTGATTGGCCGCAACGGCGCGGAGAGGATAAGCTGTGCGACTGCCTAAACTGAATATAGCCGATGTGAGCAAAAAACTGTGCAAGCCAGAGGCGTTAGTGCTATTCGGCATTCTCCTGGCGGCGCTGGCGCTGCGTGTGTGGGGGATTGGGTTTGGGTTACCCTACGAATACCACGTGGATGAAGTGCAATACGTGCGCCAGGCGGCTTCAATGGGCAGTCGAGGATTGGAGCCGGTGTGGTGGAACAACCCGCCCTTTTACAAATATGTGCTGCTGGCAGAATATGGCGGGCTTTTTGCTGTAGGCAAGATATTTGGTTGGTATGCCTCCGCGGCGGACTTTGGCGCGCGGCATACCGTTGATCCCACTCTCTTGTATATCCTGGCGCGTGGAACGACAGCGCTCTTGGGAACCTTAACCGTATGGGTCACTTATCAAATAGGCAAAACAGCCTACAGCCGCGTAACCGGTTTGTTGTCCGCTGCTTTTCTGGCGGTGTGTTTCCTCCACGTCCGCGATTCCCATTTCGCAGTCAATGATATCCCGCTCACGTTCTTCACAACGATGGTTCTGCTTGCAGCAGTGAAGATCGCGCAGACAGGCAAGGTTAAATGGTATGCCATGGCGGGCGCGGCTCTGGGATTTGGCTTTGCCACCAAATACTCGGCAGCTCTGGCAACTCTCCCGATTGTGGTAGCGCATCTGTTTTCACCCGATTTTCGCTTTGCCAGGGGGGCTTGGGGCTGGCGGCGCGTGGGGATTGCACTGCTTGTGGCTGGTGGCGCTGCAATGCTTGGTTCGCCCTATTTTGTGTTGACGCCGGGCAAGGTGATCCGCGATGCATATCAGGCGCTGTATCTCGCCGGTCAGTATGGATTCGACGGCTGGCGGATAGACCCGGCCGGCGGGTTTATCTTCTATCTTAAAACGCTCTCGTGGGGATTGGGCCTCGGCTTGCTCATATGCGCAAGCATCGGTGTGGCTTTTGCGCTGATCCGTCGCTTACCCTCAGACATCATTCTGGCGACATTTATCCTGGCCAGTTACGTGTTTTGGGGACGCCAGCAGATGTATTTTGCCCGGTTCATCATCCCCTTGATTGCGCCGCTGTTAGTCTTGGCAGCCGCGCTCGTGGAGAAAATCGCGCAAAAGCTTGTACCAGTTTCAGGCAAAACGAACCTGGTTACGGGCATAATCGCGGCGCTTTTGATGCTGCAACCCCTGGCCTGGAGTCTGCGACTGGACTATCTCTGGACACAAACCGACACACGTACAGAAGCTCGCCAGTGGATCGAGCAACACCTTCCTGCAGATGCGCGCATTGCGGTGGACTGGCGCACGCACGCACCGCCGCTCTCGACCGAAGATCAACCGGCGGTCGCATTGAGACACGAGTATAATGTACTCATTGTAGGGAGCGCCGGGCTTGCCGAACATCCATTGACGTGGTACCGTGAGCAGGGCTTCGATTACTTGATTACTAGCAGTTTCATCTATAATATCCCGTTGCTTGATGCCAAAAAAGATGCAGCGCGCAATGCCTTTTACGCCAGCCTGGATCAGGAGTTGACCTTAGTGCAAACCTTTTGGCCGAACACAACGCAGACAGAACCCGCTTTCATCTTTGACGAAGTTGTGGGGCCGGCGGTCAGCCTCTGGCAGCGTGAACGCCCCGGTCCGGTGCTCAAGATCTACCGAGTGACGCCCTGAGCGGTTGAAAATGTGTATGCGTGCCCCAATGATAGCGCACCCTGTTCATCATGTGACACCCCAAATTGCCAGCAGAAGCAATGCCAAACACTTCCGGATCCTGTTTGTTATCGCTATTGTTCTTATCGCCTTTACCGTTAGAGTTGCTTATCTTGAAGCGCCAAGTTTTTGGGTTGATGAAGCATACAGTCGTGAATGGTCGTTGATGCAACCTTCTGCAATGATTGCCGATCTCGCATTTGACCATGTCCCATTGTATTATCTTATTCTTCACGTTTGGGTTAAACTAACCGGCTTGTCGGTCTTCTCTTTACGGGCGCTTTCTACGTTATTAGGCACATTGGTTGTTGCGCAACTCTATGTGCTTGGAAAACGATTGAGCCATGAAAAAGTGGGCCAAACAGCCGCGCTTCTTGCCGCGGTTTCGCCCTTTCTGGTCTTCTATTCCAGGATGGCGCGGCCTTATCCGCTGCTTTGGTTTCTCACTTTGTGGGCGATCAACACGTATCTGTGGGCATTAAAGGATAGACGATGGCGATCCTGGATACTATATGCTGTTGTCGCCAGTACGGCGGCTTATACGCATTTTACGGCGCTGGCCGTTTTGGGCTTTTTGGGACTTCACGCACTATTGCATTGGAAACAACTTCGCCCGCAACTCCCGCAATGGATTCTAGCGCATGGTTTACTTGTGGCTACATTTGCGCCATTTTTGAACAAACTTTTTCATTTAGTAGCCAGCGATTCCTCAGTCATCGTAAGCCGTGGGGCGCTTACCCCCTGGTATCTGGCGGACATTTTTGTGAGTTGGAATCTAGGCCATGCTTTTGGCGTAACCACAAAATTATCCTTTGGTCTCACCGTTATTTCTTTCGGAGTGCTGGCTGTAATTGGGATGACTTCTGCAAAGCTATATGACCACATCACGCAGTGGCGTTCCCACGCTGCCACAACGGATTCTTCTATCTGGAGTTTGTTTTGGGAAGAATCTACCCTGCTGCTAGGGTGTTTATTGTCACCGCTCGTCCTAGGCGTGATCGCCAAATTGCTCAGTCCGGATACCCTGGCTTTTAGTCCTCGTTCCCTCTCTGTTGGTGCCCTGCCCTATTATCTTCTGCTTGCCCGTGGTATACAACGACTTAAGCCTTCTCTAGTGCGCCGTTGTGTTAGGGTAGGCTGTGTCCTGGTGATGCTTGTCGCAGTTGGCCTCTCTGTGGATAAAGGCGGAGGCATTAACTGGCGGTGGGTGGCTGAACATATCCAACGACAGGAACAGCCCGACGATGTTATCCTCGTCATACCTTCGGGTAATTATTTATCTGCGTTGGAAACCTACTACACTGGGACTGCTACATTACAGCAAAAAGAGTATAATAGCCTGAATATGGAAAACGTTGACGATTACTTAGCTCCGGTCTTAGGCTTTGAGCGCCTCTGGCTGATTACGATCAATGATGCGCAATTTGATCCGCAGAACATGATCGGCGAATGGTTAGCGACACGTTGCACATTACAAGAGCAAGAAATGCTTATCCCCAAGCACGCGCAAATGCGCTTGTATGGACAGTGTAATTGGAGTATGCCCTAATCTTATGTCCAACATCGCCATCCGTGTCGAAAACCTCTCGAAGCTCTATCACATCGGCCGCGCCCGCCAGCGGCACGATACGCTGCGGGATGCGATTGCCGATTTCAGATCGAAGATTGTAGATTGGGGCAGACGCTCACGTCAATCATCAATCGGCAATCCACAATCTGACGACACCCTCTGGGCGCTCAAGGACGTTTCCTTCGAAGTCCAGCGCGGCGAAGTCGTCGGCGTGATTGGCCGCAACGGCGCGGGGAAATCCACGCTGCTCAAGATCCTCTCGCGCATCACCGAGCCGACGTCCGGGCGCGCGGAAATCCACGGGCGGGTGGGCTCCCTGCTGGAGGTGGGCACCGGCTTCCACCCCGAGCTGACCGGGCGGGAGAACATCTACCTCAACGGCGCGATCCTGGGAATGAAGCGCGCCGAGATTGACCGTAAGTTCGACGAGATCGTGGCCTTCGCGGAGATCGAAAAGTTCCTTGATACGCCCGTGAAACACTACTCCAGCGGGATGTATGTGCGTCTGGCGTTTGCAGTGGCGGCACATCTGGAGCCGGAGATCTTGCTGGTGGATGAGGTGCTGGCGGTGGGGGACGCGGCGTTTCAGAAGAAGTGCCTGGGGAAGATGGGCGATGTGGCGAAGGAGGGAAGGACGGTGCTGTTTGTGAGTCATAATATGGCGGCGGTTACAGCACTCTGCCCCCGATCTTTGCTCCTAGGTAATGGTAAAATTCTTTGCGACGAAACGTCATCAAAAGTAGTACAAACCTACCTAGAAAATTCCCTAATGTTTCCCCTACAAGTGGCGCTGAGAGACAGACTAGATCGAAGTGGAAGTGGTTCTATCCGGATTGTCAGTTTAAGTTTTGGAACCTTGGGTAATTCCAAAGGCGGTTATTGGATAACAGGACAAGATAGTTATGTTAGTCTTAGTTATCAATGTACTGAAGAAAAAGCATATAGGAACGTAGAAATTGCCTTGGGGGTAAAGAAGCTAGATCAAACCCGGCTTTTGTATTTGGGAACTAAAGTTCTACATCAAGACCTGGATTATCTTGAAGGAGCAGGGGCCTCTACCTGTATAATCAAAAACCTCCCTCTGGAACCCGGACGTTACTCTCTAACTGTTGAACTAAAGCAAAATGGCATCATTGCAGATCATGTTGAACATGCCAGCATTGTGGATGTAATTGAAGGTGATTATTATGGCACAGGAGTAATTTGGCCTTACGGTGGCTTCTTATGCAGATATTCATGGTCCCATGACTTACAGAACAATGATACTAGTTGGTGATTGGGCTCCGGGAAGGACAAAAGTAGATACAATACAGTTAACCGACAGTGTTGTGCTAGCTAATCTTGAGGGGCCGATTTTGCCTGATGCTTATAAACACAACACTTCCAGTAAAGCTGGTCCTCATTTATCCTCATCCATGTTGCCAGCAACAAAGGAGCAGTTCGTCCTCTCCCTAGCGAACAACCATATTATGGATTACGGGATAACAGGTCTCGAGGCCACCCAAACACAACTTGAGCAAAGGGGCTTCAGATGGTGCGGAGCAGGTCAGAACATACAAATAGCAAGACAACCTGTTATCATAAGTGACAAAGGAGCGAGATTAGGTATTATTGCCTGTTGTGAAGCCCAATTTGGAGTATCCCGATGGGGTCAACCGGGAGTAGCCGAATTCGGCCCATGGGTGTACAAAGCTATTCGTGACTTGCAACAAGTTGCCGATGTAGTGATTGTGTCTGTTCACGCCGCCGTAGAGGATGCGCCTTGGCCATCCCCATACATTCAAGAACTCTATCGTTCTTACATTGATGCAGGAGCCACGGTTGTGCATGGGCATCACTCTCACGTTCCACAAGGATATGAGGAGTACAATGGTGGTCTGATTTTTTACGGCATGGGCAATTTCGCTGTTGATCCGGGGAAATGGCGGGATTATCCCAACGGACTCTGGTCAATAGGGGCCGAGATTGACTTTGCAACCAGTCCATTAAGGTGGCGATTATTAACCTTCGAAATTCGTGATGAACCTGATACAGCCACGATCCTCGTTGAGGAAAGCACGGAAGTAGAAAGGGCCGGTCATAACCATTACCTGGAGCTGTGTAATCGTCCGCTAACCAGACCAGACCTTCTTGCCGCGCTTTGGCAGGAAGTAGCCTTACGGGCTTACTACCGTTATGGTGCACGCTATATGAAGTTCACTGCTCTTCCACAATCAAGTGCTCGCTGGGCTCAAATACGAACAGGACTGTCTATGCTAAGGCATGGCCTGCTGAACCAACTTTCACCAGAGTCGGGCCCCGGTCAGTACGACTATCTACTCTGGTACCATATGATTGCCTGCGAGAGTCACCGTCAGATGCTGGCCACGGCCTTGGGAGTACTCAATGGTGAATTGCCAGATTTGCGTACAGAAGAAATTCGATATTTAGTTGATACAATGATGCCTTGGTCGCAAGGCTATATAGAACAGCAATGACACTAAACAAGTTTCAAAGTGCAATTGGATTTTATATTGACACTTCCTCAAATCCCCAGGTCACAAGTAGGGGAGTTACTACATGTAATCAAGTCTTACGCTTCTTTCCATGGTTAAAGACCCGAAGACTAAATTGCAGCAAGGCAACGCTTTACATCTGGGGGCATAATAATTTGGATGATGCCATTTACACAACTGAGGATGGTACCCTTTTCACCTTGATCGGGTCTCCTGTTTCCAATGGCATGACTTTGAAAAAGGTAGCTGATAAACTCGCCGACCCGGATAACACAGCATTTGAATTGCCTTGGGAGGGACGCTGTGTCTTGTTGCGAATTTCTGCTTCAGGACAAGATTGGACAATGTGGAATGATTGGACCGGTAGTATCCCTGTCTTCCATACTCAATTGAACAAGGGATACATAGCCAGCACACTTGAGCCGGCGGTTGTTGCCGCTGCAGGATTTACACCTGAGGATTTCTTTTTGCCTGGTCTGGTATCGTTATTAGTTAACGGTCATTTCCTGGGTGATTGGACACTTTTTAAGGATATGTATGTTGTCCCTCCAGATTGTGTAGCGCGCTGGGGTGAGTCCGGCTTTGATTGGCAGAGGTTGTGGTCTGTCAAACCCAGTGATGAACGATGGGATAGGGGATGGGATGAGCTTGTTGACGAAATGTATGAACTGTCGCATCACGCGCTTGCCAATACATTGCAAACGCAATCGGAATGGATCCTGCCATTATCGGGAGGGCTAGACTCCCGGCTGATTGCCGCAGTCGGTGCTGAGTTAGGCGTTACCCTTCATACGTATACTTATGGACATGAAGATTGGGTTGAGACGGTCTTCGCAAAACAAGTAGCACGGGTTCTTGATCTTCCCTGGCAGCGCATTCCCATCGAGCCAGATTATCTAAAGAAATATACTCGTATGTGGTTGGAATGGTTTGGCTCTGCTTTGCATTGTCATGGTATGTACCAGATGCCGTTCCTAGATGCTGTCAAAGACTTTAACCTCCCAATTGTCACTGGGTTTATTGGGGATCCATTAGCCGGTGAGCAGACTGCGGGAATGATGAAAGATAGTAAACGTTCTGTGCTGGAGCGTCTTTTGGGGAAATGGCAAATGTGTTCAATAGAAGACGCCCAAAATTTGATTTCTCGTGATCTTGGCGGTGCATGGGATGCAATTAACCTTGAGCTTCAACAGCAAGAGACTTCGATTAGTGGCAGCTTATACCAAAGAATATGGTTGATATTTCAATGGAATCATGTATTTGGGTTCTCTTACTATCAACCGATGATGTATGATTATTGGAAAAGTGTTGGAACCCCATACGTAAGCAAAAATTTAGCAAACTTTTGTCTTTCACTCCCCCGTTGCGCGCTTGATGACCGCCGGCTGCAAAAAGATATGTTGCGAAGATATTACCCCAAAATGGCAAGCATTGGCGGAACATTTGGGGAACCGTTGACAAAGTATGGAAGGTATTATCTCAAGCGAGCAGTTGCGCGGCGATTACCACAATGGTTGCGGATTTCCAGTCTGCGGGAATTCGCAACTACAGGGAACCAAATACAAATAGAGGCCTTAAGGGTATGGGGAGAATCCTGTTTATGGCCACTAAATGAAAAGCGAAAAGAGTTAGGGGCGCTGTTTAACTTGGACTATTTGGATAAAATTTATCAGCAAGCAGCAGCCGGTAACGAAAAGGCCTACAATCGGTTACGTCCCATTCAATCTGTGGCCTGGCACTATGTCAGGGATTAAACTATGAGCAACCAGGTGACTTCCACACATTATCTGGGCAAGGCCGGTAAGGCATACTTCGATTGGCAAAATCAAGGGGGAACTCAGCGAGGCAAGATCAATGCCCGTAAGTTTAGGCCCTATGTACTACCGACCGATCGCGTTTTGGATTTCGGCTGTGGTAACGGTTCGCTCCTCTATCATCTAGAATGTGCACAGCGTATTGGCGTGGAAATCAACCCGGCAGCACGCGCTGTGGCAGCGGAAGCGGGGCTTGAGGTGCATGAAACATTAGATACGGTCCCTAATGCCAGTGTGGACGTAGTAATCTCCAATCATGCTTTGGAACATACTCTTTGTCCCTTGCAGGTGTTGCAACAATTACGGGAACTATTGGTTATTCAAGGGCGGCTTGTACTTTGCCTGCCGATTGATGATTGGCGAACTCAACAGTATGTCAACGTTGCGGATATTAACCATCATCTATATACCTGGACCCCTCTTCTCCTGGGTAACTTGTTGAGCGAGGCCGGTTATGAGATCGAACGGATCTGGGTTTACTCTCACGCCTGGCCGCCGAAGAACTGGCAGATTTTGAATGAGAAACTGCCGGTGTGGTTGTTTGACCTGATTTGCAGGTTCACGGCTTGGCGTTATAAACGTCGTCAAATTATGGCACTGGCCAGGAAACCATGAGTTTGGTACCAGAAATCACCTTTGGCCTCATCGTCCTCAACGGCGAGCCTTTCGTCCGCTACAATCTGCGGGCGCTCTATCCCTTTGCCCATCAAATCATCGTGGTCGAAGGCGCAACGCCGGGAGCAACCGCGATTGCCACGCCGGACGGTCATTCCACAGATGCAACCTTGCAGACCTTGTACAATTTCAAAGCCCACGAGGATCCTGAGGACAAGCTCATCATTGTTACTGCTGAGGACGAAGGCCACCCCAACGGCTTCTGGCCCGGCGAGAAACATGAGATGAGCCAGGCCTACGCCAAACGTGCTACAGGAAATTATCTCTGGCAGGTAGATGTGGATGAGTTCTACAAGCCGGAGGATATGCAAAAAGTGCTGAAAATGCTGTTCGACGATCCCGGCATTACAGCAATGTCATTCAAACAAATCCAGTTTTGGGGCAGTTTTTTCGCCTATGTGGATGGGTGGTATCTGCGCCGTGGCGGCGAGCAATTTCACCGGCTTTTCCGGTGGGGGCCGGGCTATACATATACGACCCACCGGCCGCCTACGGTGTTGACGGCCACGGGGCAAGACACGCGCGCATTACACTGGCTTGACGCTGAAACTATGCGACGTCACGGAATACGCCTTTACCACTACTCGCTTGTCTTCCCCAAGCAAGTTGTTGAAAAATGCACTTATTACAGCGCCGCTGCGTGGGCACAGCGGGAAAAAGCTCAACAATGGGCACAGGATGTTTTTTTTCAACTCAAGGATCCGTACCGGGTTCACAATGTCTATGATTACCCGGGTTGGCTAGAGCGTTATCGGGGTACCCACCCTCCACAGATTGAATGTTTACGCTCTGACATCAAAAATGGGGTGGTAAAAGTGGAACTACGGCCCACTGAGGATATCGAACGCTTGCTATGTTCCCCATCCTACTTTATAGGCCGTATGCGGCTGAAAGCGATAGAGCAATGGCGCGATGAATGGCAACATGCCCTATGGGTCATTCATGGCCGGTTGGCGACCTTAGAAACTCACTCTATCGTGGTCAAGCGCCTGCGAAGCCGATTGCGAGAGCTGGTAGCCAGATATGCCTGAGCCAGACCTCCCTAAATAAGATAACTGATGAAGACAAAAACACTTAACATTCTTCAAATCAGCACCTATGAGCAAGGGGGCGGCGCCGAGCGAGTGGCCTGGTTACTCTTTGACGCTTATCGCACACGGGGCTTGGGTTCGCAGTTGGCAGTAGGTTTCAAACAATCCAATGATCCTGATGTCATCGAACTGCGCGGACCACGTCGGCCTTTCCCGTGGGCACACATGGCGTGGGTTGTGCATGGCCGGTTGTCGCCATTGCAAAAGCTACCTGGAGTTGAAAGCATACGCCGACTATGCCGCATCCTGGCAATCGGCACTTCAGAACTGATGCGGCAACTCGGACGAGAAAACTTTCACCATCCAACTTCCCACCGTCTTGTACGTCAACTGGCGGCCAGCGCCGATATCGTGCATGGGCATAATTTGCATGGGGACTATTTCGACCTGCGGCTGCTGGTGGAGCTATCACACAAGAAACCCCTCGTGCTTACCCTGCACGACGAATGGCTGCTCACCGGGCATTGCGCTTGTACCCTGGGGTGCTCATACTGGGAACGAGGATGCGGCAATTGCCCTGACCTCACGATTTACCCCGAAATTTATCGCGATGCTACGCACTGGAACTGGAAACGTAAACAACGCATTTACGCACGGAGCCGGCTTTACATTGCCACACCGAGTCGCTGGCTGATGGAGCGCGTGCAACGTTCTATGCTGCAGCCGGTCGAGACACGGGTAATTCCTAATGGGATTGATCTCTCTCTTTATCACCCGGCTGACAAATACCGGTCGCGCATAACACTTGCATTGCCCACCGATGCTATCGTATTGCTCTTTGCCGCGACCGGCTTAAAAAACCGGTTCAAAGACTACCCAACATTGGAAGCAGCCGTGCGTACCTTTGCTGCAGGGTACACCGGCGCTCAACAGGTCATTTTTGTGGCGTTGGGGGCTGAAGAGAAACGACGCTACACGATAGGACAAGTTACAGTGTATGCTCTGCCTTTTATAAAAGATCCAGCCACAGTTGCGCAATATTTTCAAGCCGCGGATGTATACTTACACGCGGCGCACGCCGACAATTTCCCCAACGTAGTCCTGGAAGCTCTTGCTTGCGGCACGCCGGTCATTGCCACCGCCGTAGGGGGTATTCCCGAACAGATCGCGGATGGTGTGACAGGCTTTCTGACGCCGCCGGGCGATAGCCAGGCAATGGCAGAACGCCTGCACTTCTTGGTGTCCAACGCCGCTTTACGCGCGCGGATGAGCACCCAAGCCGCAATAGTGGCGCGCCAACGGTTTGACCACAATCGGCAAGTGCAAGACTATCTAAACTGGTATCAGGAGATTTTGATGAACGATGACGTGCGATAACAGCCCGGAAAAACAACCCGGCACAGAAAACAATCTAACTGCATCACAGCAAAAGCCCTGGCGCTATGCCGAAACACTGTTAGCCGTGATTTCGGTAGGCCTGATCCAACTTAAGGTTTTGTGGCGGATCTGGGATTTGTTGGATATACCGGTAGGAGATGAAGCAGCTTATTTGTATAGGGGGTATCTTTTTCTTGCCCACGGGCAATTGCCTTCGCTGCAAGCTTCACCCCTAATGAGTATGATTTATGCAGGATTGCTGCGCGTATTGGGCAGTGCGACAACAGTCACCCTCCTATCACGAGTTATTCTCGCTGTGTGCATAAGCGCCCTGATTTTCCTCGTGTTAAGGCGGCTCGCGCCTATACCTGTGGCTTTGGGATTAACCTTTTGGTGGTGTATCAATTGGATCAACGTGATAGAAGAGGTCCTGGTTTATCGTGTCGCGCTCGTCATCGGCCTGCTAGGGATTTTGGCCGTGCCACCAAAAGGGCGTTATCGCTGGTTGCCGTTATGTATGGCTTTCTGTTTGATACTCTTTCTTCGACTGGAGTATGCCCTCTCCCTGGTCTTGCTAGGTTTTCTCCTGATCGGCAAAAAACTCCTGGCGACGCACCCGTTACGCACCCTATGGCTTAAAATCGCGGTAGGGTGCGCGCTTATCCTTGCCATTGGCGTGGGGTTAGTCTTTTGGATTGATGGCGATGGAACTTGTACACAACAATCCAGTAGTAAACTCTTTGTTTACTTTGGCCAAGCCTATGAGGAATGGTATACCCAAAAGAACCCAGAATTGGGGCCATTGAACTACCACAATTGGCTAGAGCGTATGGCGGAACAGTTCGGAGGTAGTTGTAGTGTACTGGGTGCCGCGCAAAGCAATCCAAAGGAATTCCTTGCTTTTATAACGAGCAACCTTCTGCATTTCCCCCTCATCGTCGCGCGCGCCGTGTATGGGCATATCAGCTTTTTACCCCCTGGAATATCTGAGCGTGTTCCACTGGTTGGTGGGCAATTGTCCACAGTAGTTTTGGGGTTGGGATTAGTCGCTTCCACGATCTATGGCATCAGATTGTTGAAAAAAGACGGCAGCGACGCCGTACTTCAGTCGCTGAAGTCCCGCGTGGCGTTCACAGAAAACCAGAGTGATGTCATGATTGGCCTTCTCGCTCTGTGCGGGGGATGTTTGCCGGCAATTTTGTTCGCATTGCGTTGGCATTACCTTCCGCCTATCATTATCCTCAGTCTATCGCTGTTGGCGCTTGGCATAGGGATGGTGTTCATCAGGCGTTCATCCCCGATTTTCAATATAGCGATGATGATCGTTCTGATTGTGCTTGCTCCCCAACTTCGGAATCGCATTGACATTCCAGGCCCACATGCTGGCGTCGTAGCGGTAAAGGCGTTGCAACAGATTATGACCACGTCCTCGGATGACCTGCGCCTGCTAGCCGATGTGTCTGCCGGTTTATGTGTTCACAGCAACCCTGAGCGGTGTACTCCGGTGTATATGTTTCAAAAGTCAGATATGGAAACCGTTGAGGAGTTCATCCACAAGTGGGACGTCAATGCTGTGTATGTGACGCCTACGCTCACCGGCTCTTACCTCTATCGTGATGATCCTTACTTTGAAGCGCTGATAGCCGGAAAGTTAGATGAATGGAGATTGTATGTTTTGGATGAAGGCAGCAGGTTATTTATCCTTGAGAACCCCTAGATATGCGAAAGGACGTGCGCAAGCAGCCCTGGCAAGCATTTTATTCGTAGGGCTTGTGATGGGATTTCTCAGTCACCATCCGAGCGCCGTGGTCGCGCAGAGTGGTATTGTATGGGAAGGACCAACCCGGATCTCGCGTGAGACTGATTACAATCCGGCTTCGCCGCGTCTCACGGTGGATACGTATGGCGTGCTCCATGTTTTTTACTCAGATTGGATGGGGGAGCCGGATGAGTATCGCCGCATTGCCGGCCAGTCTCGCTTCGTTCAAAATGTAATTCTGTATACCTATCTCCAAGACGGTCAATGGTCCACACCGGTAGATGTACTTGCGACGCAGGATACCACCGCAGTGGTGCGTGGCGTCGTTTTCAACCCGGCGACACTAAGGTTACATATTGTGTGGCGTGATGAGACTCGGCTCTATGTCAGTTCTGCGCCGGCAGCCGCCGCGGTAAATCCACGGGTTTGGCGTACAGATGTTGTCTCTATAGAACGGCCCAACGACGCGAATATAGCGATTGATCAGAACGGAACTTTGCACCTGGTTTACTCTGTCAACATTCGCGACCTGTACTATACGAACTCAACCGATGATGGCGCAACATGGTCAACACCAACGTTATTAGCCAGCGCTCCTACCTTGGCTCAAGCTTACGATACAATCCGTTTAGTTGTAGACCCGGAAAACAACCTGCACCTGCTCTGGCAAGAAACAAATGAGGATAATGCATGGAACCCAACCGCTGTTTGGTATAGTCGCGCCGAGGCCCTAGGTCAGGAGTATACCTGGTATGACCCGATTGAATTTGTCAGAGTATCTGCCGGGCAGTTTTCCCTGGGACAGGCAAACATTGGTTTTGGGAGCACAGGACAAGCCGTCATGATCTGGAATCGTGGCGCAGGGAGCAAAGATGGACGTTATTATCGGTGGTCAGACGATAATGGGCGCACGTGGACGGCTTCCACGTTAGTGTCACAAGTAGAAGGCTATAGTGGGCTAGCGGGGTGGTCTTACCCTGTGTGGGACAGCGCCGGCAACCTTCATCTTATCATGCCAGCAGGGGAAGCGTTTGAAACTCCGGGCAGTGTAGGAGGAATCTATCATAGTTTATGGAAAGGTACGAGCTGGTCTAGACCAGAATGGTTGTCGCCGGGAGAATTCCCTGATGTTGCTCTTTCCAATGGTAATTGGATTCACATTATCTGCAATACATTTGGAAACGATCCATGGTTAGCTTATATACGGGTTGAAACAAACGCACCGCATATTCCTTCACCTGAGGTTCCTTCAACCCCTACATTAACAAAGCCAATATCAGGGACTATGGTTCCTGAGTTATTAGTTGAAACACCTGAGGTGGCTAATCCGCTATCTATAGACACTGCCGCCTCAATTAAACCGCAGCTACAAGCCTATCAACCGATCCTGATAAGCCTAATGCTGTCTGGCCTTGTTATGTGCATTGTGTTTTTCCTGCATCACAGGCGAAACCGCCGCTGATCAGATACTCAGAGGAGCATTACATGTTACCACGTTCCGACCTCCCCTTAGTTTCAATCGTGTCGCCCTGTTTAAATGCAGTAGGCTACGTGCAGCGGGCCATTGAAAATGTGTCTGACCAGCACTACCCCTGTATTGAACATATCATCATTGACGGCGGATCGACAGATGGCAGTGTTGCCGTGCTGCAACAATACCCCAATATTCGATGGATCAGTGAGCAAGATAGCGGTCAGGCCAATGCACTCAATAAAGGTTTCCGAATGGCTCGCGGCGATATCATCGGGTGGTTGAATATAGATGATACGTACACTCCAGACGCAATCAATCACGCGGTAAGTTTTCTGAATGTGCACCCGGATTGTGATATTGTCTATGGTGACTGCAATATCTTAAGAGAGGATGGCAGCCTGCTTACGGTATTCAAATCCCGGCAAACACAAGATTACGAGGCACTGCTAGATGGCGTCATCCATACCCCCGCAGTATTTTGGCGTCGGCGAGTATTTGATAAAGCAGGCTATCTAAATGAGCATTTACATTACGTGCTAGATAATGAATTCTGGATGCGTGCTGCCGCGGTCGCTACGCAAACCTATATTCCCGTTATACTCGCCAACTTTCACCGGCGCGGCGGCAGCAAAACAGAAGCCGCTGAGGCCGAGTTTGGGCCTGAGATGTATCATGTTTTTCAATCAACCTTTGCGCAAGAACCTTACCAGTCACAGATCCCGCAAGAGATACAGAAACAGACGTTGGCGCGCGCTGCCTGGCACGCCGGCGTAGACCTTACCCTGGTTAACAAGAATGAACGCGCGCGGGGTTATTTAGAAGAAGCCTTGAATAAACATCATATCCTGGATTACCCGGAAATTGTAGCGGAATGTGTTGTCGTGCGTTATGCACAACGCGATGTACTTTCCCGATATGAAACCCGGCAATTGATACAACAATTGCCAGTATCTTCTGAGATAAAGGTTCGCGTGCAAGAGATGGTTAACACTCGCTATGCTGAATTGCGTTTCCATGCAGCACACAATCGTCGAGATTGGCCAGAGGTGCGCAAAAGTGGTTGGCGGGTTCTATTGCGCAATCCGCAAAGACTATTCAAACGTGGTTTTATGTCTATCTGGATGGAGTCGTATCTGGGAGCGCAAATCGCGCAAAAATTGAGGGCGTGGATTTAACCGGTATTGCTGTATGATTAGCACAATTATCCCCTGCTATAATCACGCATACTATTTGTCTAGCGCGCTGAACAGCATCCTGGCCCAGACCTTCACCGATTGGGAAGCCATCATCGTGGACGATGGCTCCACCGATAACACGCGTGCGGTGGCGGCACAATTCACCGATCCGCGTGTACGGTACATATACCAGGAAAATGCGGGACTTTCGGCGGCGCGCAACACGGGTATCCGCGCCGCGCAGGGAAATTACCTGGCCTTTCTCGACGCGGACGACGAATGGTCATCAGCGTTTATGGAACGCTGCGTTGGCATATTGCAAAATCAGAGCCGCAATATTGCAGGTGTGTATACCAGAAATACGTTTATTGATCCACAAGGAAATACTTTGCCCCGTTCAGGCGGGCAGATCATATCACCGGAGCAATTTCGGATACGGTTGTTGGAAGGCGGCTTTTTCCCTGTACACAGTGTCCTGGTTCGCGCAGACTGTGTCCGCGAGGTCGGTATGTTTGACGAAACCCTGACCAGTGTGGAAGACTGGGACCTGTGGCTCAGAATTGCGCAACGCGGTTATACGTTTCAACACATTCCTGAGCCATTAGCGCGGTATCGCGTCTATCCCGGCAGCATGTCCACCAATGCCGCGCGGATGCACGCCAACCGCATCGCGGTGCTCACCAAGCACTTCGGGCCGCCGGAAGGGAATCCAGCCGAATGGCCCGATGAAAAACGTCGTGCTTACGGTTTTGCCCAACGCGCCGGAGCCTATGGCTACATTGAACAAGGCCAGCCTGACGAAGGCTGGCAGTTGCTGGCGCGCGGCGTCTCGCTCTGGCCGGATTTATTGTGCAGGTTGGACACCTTCTACGAATTGGCCTGCGGCAAGCAACCCAAAGGCTATCGTGGACAGGCAGATTTACTGGATATTGAGGGTAATGGCGCAGATATGCTCCAACGGCTCGCGGCGCTCTTTGCGGCTGCCGATGAAGCAGTACAGTCATTGCAAAACGAGGCCTACGGTAATACCTACCTGGCCCTGTCTATGCTGAGTGACCAGGCCGGTCAGTGGGGCGCAGCGCGGCGATATCTCGTGCAGGCGCTTCGCGCTGACCCAGGGCTACTGTGCCAGTGGGGCGTCGCGCACCGGCTGCTCAAACTATGCGCCGGCAAGCGTGTAATCGGCTGGCTGCGACGCTTCCAATCAACGACAGAAAGTGAGGGGTGATGCGTATTCTCTTTATCTCCAATCTCTATCCCCCGTATGATCTGGGAGGCATGGAACAGCTTTGTCAAGAGATCGTTGATCGCCTCCGTCAACGCGGGCACGTTTGCCATGTCCTCACCAGTCGTTATGGGGCGAGAGACTCAAATCTGCAAGAAGATGGCATCACCCGCGCATTGTATTTAGAAGCCGATGTTTATCACTATCATCCACTGGATTTCTTCCTCAAGCGTCCCTGGCAGGAACGCGCCAACCGACGCACACTGCGCCGCGCTCTAGATGTATTTAAGCCGGATATCATCTTCATCTGGGGGATGTGGAATCTTTCAACGCGAGTAGCTTACTGGGCCGAACAATGGCAGCCCGGAAAAGTAGCGTACAATATTGAATCATATTGGCCACTGGATACCGATCCCCATCGAGTGTACTGGCGCAATCCAAGCAACCGGAAAGCAATTCGAATTCTACTGTGGCCGATTTCTAAACTAGCCCTTAGCATATTGAAAGCAGAACATTATCCGCCCAAACTCCAATTTCATCATGTCTCCTGTTGCAGTCAATATGTTGTGGACGTACTAACTGAAGCCAGTGTAGTGCCTCCAGGAGCCATTGCCATTCTCAACGGCATAGATCCCGCTCCATTTATCGCTCATACACGGCAAGTTCCAAAGCAAAATGCAGAGACCCTGCGGCTACTCTACTTCGGCGGCTTGATGGAACACAAAGGCGTGCATACAGCAATCGAAGCGCTTGGTCTTCTGCAACAACAAGGATATGCTGACAAACTGTGTCTGACGATTGTCGGTGGCGGGCAGCCGGAATATGAAGACCATCTTCACACACTTACCGAATCTTTAGGATTAACAGACAAGATACATTTTACTGGCCGCGTACCGCGTTCCGATATTCCAAGAATACTAAGCGAGCATGATATATTTCTGTTTACTTCGATTTGGGCAGAGCCTTTTGGTAGAACCATTATAGAAGCTATGGCCGCCGGGCTGGCCGTCATTGGATCCGATGTAGGGGGTAGCAAGGAGATTTTCAAACTCTATCCTGAGGACATACTCTTTACAGCGGGGAACGCAGAAGCATTAGCGGGTCAAATAAAGAAATTCGTAAACAACCCCCACCTGGTACAACGTTTAGGGCAAGCCGGGCAAGATTTAGTACGGGAGCATTTTACACTGACACGTATGATTGAAGAAGTCGATATGTTTTTATTGCACATAGTGCAATCCTAAAAGCAACAACAAAGTGGGTCAGAAAATGAGCGACCGGGAAAAACGTATCGGGATTGATGCCAGCGCTATGTTAGTGGCACGCAAGAACGGATATGAATATTATGTCCACGCCCTTATCCTGGCTATTGCTGCATTACCGGATGAAGATTTGGCCGACCTTGAATTAGTTTTCTATTTTCACGCTGGCAATCCATTAGCCGAACCTGCATTGCTTGCAGGCATTTTGTCGCGCTTGAGACGCTTTAAGTGTCGTATTTATCATCCCAAACGATTGTTTAGCATTGCGTTGCCTTTACTGGCTAGGATTGATCGTTTGGACTGGTTGCATCTTCCCGTGCATCCCTGGGCGCGGTGGTATCCTTGTCCGGTGGGTGTCACCATACACGATGTATGCAGTACGCGCCTGGCTCAGTACTATGGAGAGACCAGTCTGTCGCACCATGAAGACGTTGTTCAACGTCAATTAAAGCTGGCTGCGGCCTGTATCGCAGTCTCTGCAAGTACACGTCAAGATGTCAATGCATTCTATGGAGTTCCAATTGAACAAATCTATGTAGTACATCATGGCGTCGATGCCTTTTTCTATCCTTCCTCCATTGATGCCGAACGGGTGAAACAAAAATATGGCCTAGAAGAATTCATTTTGACGGTCAATGCACTGCAAGTAAATAAAAACCACGAGCGATTACTGTCCGCGTATGCCCAATTACGGCAAGAGCGACACATCAATATCCCGCTAGTTTTAGTTGGACGTGGGGGAATTGGGGCAGAGCGTATCCAGGAGGCCATTAAGCATTTTGAACCCAATTCGGCTGTGCGTTATCTGGATTATGTCCCACGAAAGGACCTACGGGGGCTTTATTCTGCTGCCACTTTGGTAGCAAACCCCTCGCTTTGTGAAGGGTTCGGCTTACCCATATTAGAAGCTATGGCATGTGGTGCGCCGGTCGCACTCAGTTCTACAACTTCACTGCCTGAGGTTGGTGGGGATGCTGCGTTATACTTTGATCCACTAGATACCGATAGTATCTCTGAGACTTTGTGGCAGGGATTATCCTCCGCTGCATTACGGGAGGACTTGCGACAGCGAGGGCTTGAGCGCGCCGCGCAATTCTCTTGGGAGCGAGCTGCGCGTGCGACTCTGGCTGCCTATCGTAGTTGGGGACAATAAAATGCATAAGCTGCGTGAATGGACTCGCAAGCATCTGCCGTCTCCACTAAAGCGGTTTATCCTCTGGCTCTATTGGCTCTGGTATGATGCCTGTGATTTTCTCGTCGAGCAGACCGGGCATCTTTGGTTTCATAATCTGCGTTTGTGGATTTACCGCCATATCTTCAACATTCGTATCGGTACACATACGAGCCTTCATCGGAGATGTCGTTTCTATCGTCCGGTCGGCGTTGTAATTGGCGAACACACCGTGATCAACCGCCAGGTGCTGCTAGACGGCCGCAGCGGCTTGACCATCGGGAACAACGTGAGTATCTCAGAGGGCGCAGTGATTCTCACTCTTGAACATGATCCCAACAGCCCCACCTTTGAAAATCGCGGCGCACCAGTGACCATTCACGATAGAGCCTTCATCGGCGCACAAGCGATGATTCTACCCGGTGTGACAATCGGTGAAGGTGCTGTTATAGCAGCGCGCGCCGTCGTGACCCACGATGTCGCGCCGTACACCATCGTGGCCGGCGTCCCAGCTCGACCTATCGGTGAGCGCAGCCGCGATTTGACCTACACATTGGATTATCGGAAGTTCCTGGGATAATATGTGCATCCTCTTCCTCTCCACCTGGTTCCCCTACCCGCCGGATAACGGCTCCAAAATCAGGGCCTATCATCTGCTGCGGGCACTGAGTCAGCGTCACGAAGTCACCCTCATCTCATTCGCCTGGGATACCGCCGCGCCGGAGCAGGCTGCCGCCGGGCTACCTTTTTGCTGCGCAGTGCATATCTTGCCCCGCGATCCCTTCGCGCGCAGCGCGTTCGCGCAGGCCATGCGCTATCTTTCCCTTGCGCCTGTCGTCACCCGCCCCATCCCAGAGATGCAGCGCCTTGTCGGAGACGTGTTGACCCACACAACGTTCGACGCCGTCATCGCCTCCACTGAAGTGATGGCAACTTACGCGCTGCAAGCCCCTGGCACAACCGTTAAAATTCTGGAGGAGCACAATTCTTTCAGCCGGATGATGGAAGATCGCTACCGCGCCGCAACCCAGCCTGTGCGGCGACTCAACCATTGGATCAGTTGGCAGAAGACCCGGTGTTATGAGGCGGCACTGTTCCGCAAGTTTGACCAGATTGTGATGGTTTCGGAAGCGGACCGCCGGACGTGCGAGCAGTTGCCCGGCCATCGCACGCCGGTCGCCGTCATCCCCAACGGCGTAGATTGTGTCCATCACCGCCCCGGCCTGGCAGAAGTCCGTCCCAACACCCTCGTCTACAACGGCGCGCTGACCTACAGTGCCAACTACGATGCAATGCAGTATTTCCTGGCCGAAATCTACCCGCGGATCAAGCAGCAAGCCCCGGATGTCACGCTCACCATCACGGGATCCACACGTGGGGTTGACCTGAACGGCCTGCGACTGGACGAAAGCGTCCATCTTACCGGCTACGTGGAGGACGTGCGTCTGCCCGTCGCGCAAAGCGCCGCCTGCGTCGTTCCCTTGCGGCAGGGCGGCGGCACGCGGCTCAAAATCCTTGAAGCGATGGCGCTCGGTGTCCCCGTCGTCGCCACGTCCAAAGGTGCTGAGGGGCTATCCGTGGTCAATGGCGAGCATCTGCTGCTGGCCGATGATCCGGCAGCCTTTGCTACTGCCGTGCTCCGTGTGTTGCGCGAACCGGACCTGCGCGCACACCTGATCCACAATGCCCGTGCTTTGGTGGAAGCGCAGTATGATTGGAAAATGATCGGCGCGCAGTTTGTGAATCTGATAGAGACGAGTTTATAACCACAAAGGACACGAAGGACTCAAAGTAGGAAAACTTCGTGTCCTTTGTGTCCTTCGTGGTAAAATCTTCACGGGGTGAATTATGGATGCAACGCAAGCAGCCGCGCAGCATTGGGACGAGCAACCGGAATGGAACGCCGGGTGCTACTGGCTGGAACTGCCCACCGTCCAGCGCCGCCTGAACCAACGCGCCACGGGCGATCCGGCAGAGGATTGGATTCAGTACACGCTGCGCCGCTATTTCCCCCACACGCTGCCCCTGGCGCGCTGCCTGAGCCTGGGCTGCGGCAAGGGCGCGTTGGAACGCCGCCTGGCCGATCTGAACGCCTTTGTTGCCTGCGACGCGGTGGATATCGCGCCCGCGTGCATCGCCGCAGCGCAGGCGCGCGCCGCGCAGGCCGGCTATACGCACATCCACTACACCGTGGCCGATCTCAACACTCTGCCCCTGGAACCCTCCACCTACGATCTCGTGCTCGGCAACGGCTCGGTGCATCACCTGGAGGCGCTGGAGGCCGTCTTTGCGCGCGTCGCCCAGGCGCTCAAACCCGGCGGCCTGTTCGTGCTCAACGAATACGTCGGGCCAAGCCGGTTTCAGTTTCCACCGCGCCAAAAGGAAATCATCCAGGCGTGCTGGACGCTGCTCCCGCCCGCGTACCGGCAGCCGCTGGCGGCGGCGGTCGCCGAACACCAACGGGTAGCCACACAGCGGCGCTCGCTGGCGTGGAGCATCCGGCGGCTCGTGGAAAAGGCGCGGGATGGCGACCTGCTGGCGACGGCAAAACGGCGGTGGACCTTGCTCCGTGGTAAAGCGCAAACCGGACTACGCTTTCCTTCCGCCAGCGACGTCGCCGCCACCGACCCCTCCGAGGCCGTCCGCTCCGCTGATATCCTCCCGGCGCTCGAACGCGACTTTGAGATTGTCGAGGTCAAACCGCTCGGCGGGACGATCCTGCAATTCCTGCTCGCCGACATCGCCGGAAACTTCCGCACGCCGGAGGGTGAGCGCCTGCTGGCCATGCTGTTCGCCATCGAAGACGCGCTGCTGGCAGCGGGGGAGGTGGAGAGTGACTTTGTGTATGTTGTGGCGAGGGTGCGGTGAGGAAGTGAGGGGGTGACTGGGGGAGGGGGAGAGGGGGAGAGGGGGAGAAAATTCGTGTTAATTCGTGGCTGTAATCTTATGGTACAATAAGAGTGTGGATACACTTCAGGCTTCCAAATGGGAGGGCGATATGAATCTGGACGATATTGTACAAGATATTCACGTGTTGGAGCAGGACCTGCAAACCTTCGAGCGCAAGTATGGTGTGCTCTCTGAGACCTTCTATGAATCCTATATGGAAGGCGAAGAGCCGGAGGATGATTCGTGGGTGCGGGATTGGTCGGCCTGGGCCGGCGCCTATGAAATCTGGTTGCGACGGCGTGAGCAGTATCAAACGGCGATGCGGCATCTTCGGACGCAAGCGCGGGATTTGGTTGTGATTATTGAGAGCGCCGCACGGCGTGAACCCATTCCGGTCGCTGTCTGATTACGAAGAATTCGTATACACGCTGCCGCAGCAATATCCGTGTATCGGTCAATCCACACTCACCGTGGCGCGGCGCGGGCGCGGCATCGCAACCGTTGCCGGTGAGGTTCATTTCGCCAACGGGTATCGGCTATCCCTCTATGAAGTCCTCATTTGGGACAATGGGCCAGTCCGCATCCAACGCTACAGCTATGAAGTCTGGCACGGCAATGAGAAGTGCTACTGGTATGATCCTCAACCGCATCCGCATATCCCCGCATTAGCCAGCACGTCGCCGCATCACAAACACGTTCCGCCAGATATCAAACATAATCGCATCCCTGCGCCAGGCCTCCACTTTGATACACCTAACCTGCTCCAGCTCATCAACGAAATCGAACAACTACGATACCTATCCAGGTGAGAGAATTTTCGAGATCGTCGAGTTCAAACCCCTCGGCGGGACCATCCTGCAATTCCTGCTTGCCGACATTGCCGGGAACTTCCGCACGCCGGAGGGCGAGCGCCTGCTGGAAATGCTGTTCGCCATCGAAGACGCGCTGCTGGCAGCGGAGGAGCTGGAGAGCGATTTTGCGTATATGGTGGCGAGGGTGCGGTGAGAGGGAGAGGGGGTGAGAGGGGGAGAGGGGGAGAATTGGTGAGATTCGAGTTCATGATGAGGCCAGACCTTTGCACTGCTGCCGAACCGTTTTTGTGGTATGATATAAGTGTTCCAATCATATAGGAGAACCAGGAGGGATACGATGCATAGGATAGAGGCATTAGTAGAGCAATTGCCGCCGGATATGGTACAGCAGGTGGAAGATGCGGATGCCTATATGCTTACTCTGGTTAGTTTCGATTCAGACTTCGATCATACACAGCGAGGGCGAAAAACCCCCGCCCAAATCGTATAATTCGAGTGGGCAATGACTGCAACCGAGAGGATGTCAGAAGAAACACAAGACGCAATCACCGAGCGCCTATTAGAAGCGTTGGATGAACAACATTGGGATGCACAGTTTGCCGCCACCACCGCTGAACAATGGGCGCGCATCGCGGCGCGCGTGCGCGCGGAAATTGCCGCCGGCCTTGCCGTCCCACTGGATTATGACCAACTATGAATAAAAACCAATCCCCCCCCTCTCCCTCTCCCCCCCTCTCTCTCTCTTTCTCTCTCCCTCTCCCCCTCTCCCCCTCCCTCCCTCACCGCCTGTGGCGCACGGCGCTGGTCGTGGGCGTGCTGCTGGCAGCGGCGTACCTGGGCCGGCGGCCCTCCATGCGCTGGCTGATGTTGTTTGCTGCTGGCGCGGGCGGCCTGCTCCTGCTCCGCGCGCCTATACTCGGGCTTTACGGTATACTCGGCGCGGCGCTCATGGCGCGCATCGTCATCGCCACCGGCACGGAGGTGGAACTCAACGTCGCCACGCTGCTCATCCCCGCCGTCTTTCTCCTCTGGCTCGTGGATCGCGCCGGCCGTCGAGAGTTACACTGGGCCAATTCGCGGGTGGATCGTCCCCTGTTGCTGTTTCTGCTGGCGGGCTTGATCGCGCTGCTGGCCGGCAACGTCCTGTGGGATCCCGCCGTCCCCAAATCCGGCAACTTCTGGCTGGTGCAGTTGGCGCAGTGGGGCATCTTCGCGTTCGCGGCGCTGGCCTTCTGGCTCGTCGCCAATATGGCGCAGGATGCTGCCCGGCTGGAACATCTCACCTGGACCTTTCTCTTTCTGGGCGGCGGGCTGGCCATCCTCCGGGTTGCGCCGGGCATAGGGCCGGTTGTGCAGCGTATGGCAACGATTGCCGTCGATCGCGCGCCCTTCTGGGTGTTGTTAACCGCACTGGCAGGAGGGCAGCTTCTTTTTAACGATAACCTCACACGAGGACGGCGGCTGTTTTTGTTCCTCGTAGCAGGCGCGATCTTCATCTATGCCTTCATTGTGTTACGAGAAAACGTCTCCAACTGGGTCGGCGTTGCTGCGGTGGCAGGGACGCTCGTCTGGATGCGCTTCGTCAAACTGCGCGGTGCGATCATCACAGTGGTCGTGCTGCTCATCCTCACGGGCATCCTTTTCCCCAGCCTCTACGAGTTCGCCGGCGGCGACGATGAGTGGACCGAGAGCGGCGGCTCGCGGCTCGCGCTCATCGAGCGGGTCATTCAGGTGACGATGCGCAATCCGATCACCGGCCTCGGCCCGGCCTCCTATCGTCCCTATACCAGCATGGAACCGCTGAGATATGGCAACGCCCTGTGGATCGTCCCCAAGGTCAACTCCCACAACAACTACGTGGACATCTTCGCCCACACCGGCCTGCTCGGGTTTGGCCTCTTTCTCTGGTTCATGAGCGAGATCGGCTGGCTCGGGTGGCAGCGCAGCACTCAACACCGCAGCGGCTTCGCGGGCGGCTACGCCAACGGCATGTTCGCCGCGTGGGCCGGCAGCATGGTGATCATGATGTTCGCCGATTGGATGCTGCCCTTCGTCTACAACATCGGCTTCCCTGGCTTTCAGGCGAGTTTGTTGGTGTGGTTGTTTTTTGGCGGGCTGGTGTGTGTGAGGGGGGGAGAGGGAGAGGGGGAGAGTGGGGGAGTGGGAGAGGGGGTGAGGGGGTGAGGATAAAGGTGCATACGGAGTTGGAGGTGTATCAGTTGGGGATGGAGGGGGCGATGCGGATTTTTGAAGCCAGCAAGACTTTCCCGCGTGAGGAGACGTATTCACTCACGGATCAGGTGCGGCGTTCCTCGCGTTCGGTGTGCGCCAATATCGCCGAAGCCTGGCGCAAGCGGCGCTACCCTGCTGCCTTTGTGAGCAAATTGAGCGACGCCGAGGCAGAAGCCGCCGAAACCCAGGTCTGGTTGGATTTTGCGCTACGCTGCGGCTACCTCAACGCCGAAACCGTCGCCGCCCTAACCCAAACCTACGACCACATCCTGGGCAAACTCGTCACCATGATCACCCACCCCGACCAATGGACCCTTCCCTCCACCACCAAAACCCTATGACCACCCCCTCTCTCCCCCTCCCCCCCTCCCTCTATCTCTCCCTCTCCCTCTCCCCCCCCTCCCTCTATCTCCCTCTCCCCCTCTCTCACAACCCTATGCTATAATACATAGAGAGTGTATGCAATAGAACGAGGAGGTAACAATGACGGTGATGGCAAGGCCAATTACCCCCAAGGGGACTTTGCTCTTGAGTAAAGAGATTTTGACCGAAGCAGGGTTAGGCAAACAGGTGCGCATTATTGTCAAACCGGGAGAAATCCGTATTGTGACCGCGCCTGTATCCGATGCCGAAGCGACGCTCAAAGAGTTAGCGGGATGCCTGGGGCAAGAGCCTGCTTCAGAATATGATTTTCAACTCAAGATCGGTGGTTTGTATGAAGCTCGATGAGGTTGCGCGTGGTCACGTCTATGTGGATACCAATGTGTTGTATATGTATCTACGCGCGGACCCAGTCCATTTACCCACGATAGAGCGTTTTTTGCAGCGCGTGGTACGTGGAGACATTGCCGCCTATGTCAGCTTGTTGACTTTGGATGAGCTGTACTATCGCTTGTTGTTGGCGCTGATCAAAGAGCACACAGGACGCAATCCGTTGGATGTTTTGCGGGACGATCTGCCGGGAACAGTTGCGAGATACAGCGACGGCATATCTAGCGCCCTCCGCAAGCTGATGGGACTACCGCATTTTACCCTGGTGGGGCTGGAACCCAGGGATTTTGAGAGAATGTTAGAAAATATTGTGCGATTTTCCCTGTTGCCGCGAGATGCCCTTCATATAACGGTGCTGCAACGTTTGGGAATGACTGCTATCGCTTCAGATGATGCGGACTTTGATTGTGTTGTCGGAATAGAGCGTCTTTGGGTTGTGAATCCCCCTGAGTGATCGTATGGACCTCTCCATCATCATCGTCAACTGGAATACCCGCGATCTTCTCGTGCAGTGTCTTCTCTCCCTCTCTCTCCCTCCCTCCCTCTCTCCCTCCCTCTCTCGCTCCCTCCCTCTCCCACTCTCTCCCTCTCCCTCCCTCCCTCCCTCCCTCGAAGTCTTCGTCGTTGACAACGCCTCCACCGACGGCAGCCCCGCTATGGTGCGCGCGCAGTTCCCCTGGGTCACGCCGATCGAGAACACTGAGAATGTCGGCTTTGCGCGGGCTAACAACCAGGCATTGCAGCAAGCCACCGGGCGCTACGTTGTCTTGCTCAACAGCGATACCGTCGTGCGTCCCGGCGCGCTGCAAACCCTGGTGGACTTTATGGACGCGCATCCCGAAGCCGGCGCGTGTGGCCCGCGACTCCTCAACGGCGACGGTTCGCTCCAACCCTCGTGCCATCCCATCCTCACCCCCGGCCGCGAGTTCTGGCGCTTGCTCTTTCTCGATAAACTCTGGCCCCGCGCCACCTATCCCCAGCGCCGGTGGGATGGGCAGACGCCGCGCCCCGTGGAGGTCATCAAGGGCGCGTGTCTTATGCTGCGCCGGGAAGCCCTGGATCAGGTGGGGCTGCTCGATGAGCAGTATTTTATGTACACCGAAGAAATGGATCTGTGTGCCCGGCTGCTGCAGACCGGCTGGTGCAACTATTGGGTGCCGCAGGCAGAGGTTGTCCATTACGGCGAGGCCAGCACCCGGCAAAGCGCCGAGGTCATGTTCGTGGCCCTCTACCGCAGCAAGGCGCAGTTCCAGCGCAAATTCGGCGGCGAGCGACAAGTCCGGCGTTTCAAACATCTGCTCTGGCTGGCCTACCTCCCGCGCGCCGCGCTGATGACCGCCGCCGGCCCGCTCTCCCCTGCCCTTGCTCCCCGCGCCCGCGCCTACCGCCGCCTGCTGCGCGCGCTTAACGACTTTTGATCGTTCCCTTCGTGAAAATTCGTGGCAAAACTCTCCGCAGACAACGCAAAGAGCGCGGAACATCCTCCGCGCTCTCTGTCTACGTACAATCCGCCGTTACACACGCCGGTGTTTTGAGACAGGATGTACAGGATTTTCAGGATGGAACCGTTAGAGTTATCCTGTCCATCCTGTAAATCCTGTCAAAAAACCGTGTAACGCCGTATGCGCTTGTTAAGGTACAAAGTTCGCCGCGAGCTGCACAGCGCCGTAGGCCATTGGCCCGCAGCAGCACAGCAGCGTAAAGAGCAGCATCCCGATGAGCAGCAGTCGCCGGATTTTCACCGCATCCGCGTCACTGCGCGGTTCTGGCCGATACCGGTCGGACGCCTTATCAAAAGGCAGGTAGGTGTGAAAAATCCGGGACATTGTCGTTAGCTTTCAGCTTTCAGCTTTCAGCTTTCAGCCGTCAGCTTTCAGCCGTCAGCTTTCAGCGGTTAGCGATTGGCTGATTGCTGATCGCTGATTGCTGATTGCTGACTGCTGACCGCTTACAGTGCGTTCTTGATCATCTTGGCGACTTTTGGCCCCAGGGCAAAGAGCAGGCCGATGATGGCCCCGGCCACCGAAAAGCCGATGATGATGGTGATGAGCGGGCTAAATGCGCTGGAGAATTGAAAGCCGTAGCCCACGCCTTCGTTCACGGCATCCATGATCTCCCCCGTGTCCAGCGCGGGCACGGTGCTCGTCTGGGCCAGCGTGCTGGCAAGCTCGGCGCCCAACGTCCCCAGCACCACCCCCTCCGGCGCGGGCGCGGCAGCCGCCACCCCCAGCACCGGCGCGAGGACAACAGCAATCACCACAGCCAAGAACAGTTTACGAAACATTGTGATCCTCCTTTAGTCGTTAGTCGTTAGTCTTCAGTCATTAGTCTTCAGTCGTTAGTTTTTAGCTTTCAGCCGTCAGCGATCAGCTCAGCATCCAGCATCCAGCATCCCATTTCCAATTTTTAATTCTTAATTCTCAATTTTTTACCTCTCACCTCCTCCCCTGAACGCCCGCATAATCTCGCGGGTCAGACGGATGATGTCAACGACGACGCGCACCAGTTGACAGGCCACGAGGGTGGCAAGAAAAGCCCAGAGGGTAGCAGCTTGTAAGTCGGTCATAGCTTTCAGTGTTCAGCTTTTAGCTTTCAGTCGGATAGCCCTGTGGACATGGCGGCGCAAGCGTGCCCGGTGTGCCGGGTGTGCCCAAAACTATAGAAAAATCATATTTCTCCCGTCGGGGTAGCACATCGAGCACATCAAGCACGCTTTCATCGACCGGCGTGCTCGCAAGCACATCCTGTTCGGTGGATGAATCAGGCGCAGGATCGGCGTCCAGCCATCCGAGATGCTGCAACCCCTGGAAGGCGCGGGTCGCTCGTGGGGTCCCCCAATGGAAATGCGCTTTCAAGCCGCGCACGGTGGCCTTGCATCCTGCCGCCTGAATCGCCTGCAGGGCGGCGCGCTCGTCGGCGGTGAGGCCGATCAGGCGCGGGTCGGCGACTGCTCCGGCATCCGGCGCAGGCGCTTTGAAATCCGGCGTGCTGATGCGCGTGATCTTGTGCCCCTGCAACACATACGCATCCCCTGGCGGCGTCAGGGTTTCCGCGCCCTCGCGGTCGAGCACCACGCGGCTGTCCACACCGGTGGGCAAGGCCAGGGCCACGCGCAAGGGCACGTTGGCTTTGAGGTCGCCGGGGATAATCTGCACGCTGGGCCGTTGGGTGGCCAGCAGCAGGTGGACGCCGGCCGCGCGGCCCAACTGCGCCAGCCGCAGGAGCATCTGCGTGTCGCCCTTAGAGGCCAGTGTGACCTCGGCCAGTTCATCCACCACCAACACCAACCGCTGCCCGGTCCAGGCGTTCGCGCCGCGTTCCCGCATCGCCGTGAGGCGGCGGCGCGTTTCCTGGAACAGCGCCGCCAGCAGCGGCTCCACCTCCTCCGGGTCGGTGGCCAGGCGCGCCATCCGGCCCTTGTAACGGCTCAGTTCCACCAGCTTCAGGTCGATACCCCATACCTCGGCGCGCTCCAGGATAAAGTGCAGGCATGTGTGGATGAGCGTGCTCTTGCCGCTGCCGGTGGCGCCGGCAAAGAGCGCGTGCGGCGCATCGGCGAGGTCGGCCCAGTAAGGGCCGTGCTGCGCCCGGCCGAGCGGCAGCGGCAGGCGGTAGCGCTGCGGCGGGTCGCCCAAATCCGGCAGCGTACACTGCGGCGGCTTGGGGGGCGTTCTGTCGCGGGGCACGCGCACCCACACGCCGGCGGCATTGATCGTGAGTTCCACGTCAAAGCCGCCCAGCCGGGAGCGCAAGTCCTGCACAAAGTTATCGCCCACCCGGCCCACACGCACGCCGGGCGGCATGGTCAGCAGCACGCTGGTCGCGGGATCGGCGGTAGGGAGCGCCGGGACAAAGACGCGCATGGCCGGCAATTGTTTGTCGCCGGGGCTGTGGATGCGGCACGCGCGGCAGCTTTCCTTGATACACCGGACGATCCAGACGGCCTCGCGGTAAGCGCGGCCCAACTCCCGGTCGCCATAGCCCAACGCGAGCGTCAGGCGCTCCCACCAGCCCATCCGGGGCCACAAGATTTCCTCTTCGGTAAAACCCGGCGGCAGGCCCGCGGTCGGATTGACCTCTGCCAACAACGCCTCCATGCGGGGGTAACGGCCCGGCGAACCCGGCGATTGACGCTGGCGGCCCATGTCACCCTTCGCCTATGTTGGCAAGCGTCGCCGCCAGTTCCAGGCCCACACCAAGAATAAACCCCAGGATAACAAAACCAATGACTGCGCCCATAGTGCCTCCGATAGTTAAGAATCAAGAATGAAGAATCAAGAATCAAGAATCAAGAATCAAGAATCAAGAATCAAGAGTTAAGAGTTAAGAGTTAAGGCGTGGATTTCCCCCACTCCCCCACTCCCCCACTCCCCCACTCGCCCCCCTCCCCCCCCCGTCTACCGTCTACCGTCTACCGTCTACTGACTACTACTCGGCGCCTTGAACAGCGCCACAATCGCCGCCAGCGCAAAGCCCATTGCGATGTAATCGCGGATGTTGGCCGCGCCAAGATAGCCGACGATCTTTTGCACAATCCCCAACCCCACGTCAATGTCAATGATCTGCCCGATTTGTCCGTAGTCGCCGCCGCCGAAAATGATCGGCGTTGGTGTGGGGGTCAAGGTCGCCTCAGGCGCGGCGGTGGGGGTAGGCGTGGGGCCACTGACGGCGCTAATACACATCTCAATGTAAACAGACGATGTTCGACTGGTATTGACGTTGCCGGTAACATACTGCGTAAAGAACACGTCCGGATATTCCGGGTTGATACGCTGCACGTTTGCCCACCGGCCAATGTGGGCGTAGCTGTAGTCCAGCACATCATTGGCTACAAAGGTAGTCCCATGCCCGAATATGTCGTAGGCAAAGGTAGAGGGATTCTCCAGCCAGGCTTCCGCCGAATAGCTTACAAAAATCTGGTAGGATGCTGTGCTGCCGGCTTCTTGCGCGGGAAGACAGGCTTTGTAGTTAAACGTTCCCACGCCGGCATAACCGCCGTCTTCGTAGAAATACCCACAGTCCCCGATGGGAATCTCAAGGCTAGGCGAAAGCTGTTGACTAATCATCAGGCAATCCGCGCCCAGCGAGACCGGGGAATCCGCCGTGGTATCATAAAACCGCACCCTGTCACTGTCGCCGCCGCTTTGCGCGGCGACCGGCGCGACCAGCGTCAGCCCTGCTATCATGCCCAATCCCAAACCCACCATCCAGCGTTTCATCGTGACCCTCCTTAATCGTTAAAGGTTGAAGGTTCAAAGTTAAAGGGTATCAAACGTCATTCCGAAGCCCCGTTCCTCAATGACGCGCCACTGGATAGCCAGACAGAGGCTGAGGAATCTGTGACGCGAGATTCTTCGGAGGACCTCGGAATGACAATGGCAGACCTCTACAGCTTGCGCAGGGCAAACGGTCAGTTTGCCTTCTACCGCAAACCGCAAGCTGACAGCTTGCGCTACATTTTCCATACAGCTAACCCAATCAGGGCCGGGATAATGGCGCGTTCCAGCCGCCCGCCGGTGCGCAGCAGGGGCAGGCCGAGCCGTTTCTTGATCATGGGCCACAGCAACGGGACGCCGGTGATGGTGATGGCGTCGGCCAGGATGTGCGCCACACAGCCCAAGGCAGCCATACGGCCGTAAGGCGCAAAATCGAGGAGGTGTTCGGCGATCAAGAGCAAGGGTGGCAGCACCAACAAGCTGTGCAGGGGGCCGCGATGGGTGAAGACGGCGGCGGGCAGGCAGGCCAGCCATTGCAGGGGCCGGGGAAGGGGCTTGCGCAAAGCGCCCGCCCCATTGCGGTGATCCAGGTCCGGCAAGAGCGTCCCGGCCACCAGCACGGCGGTCGTCGCCAGCGGGGCGGTGAGCGGGTCGTAGCCCAGGGCCACGGCTGCCGCCAATCCAAGTGCAACGTGCGTCTTTCCGTTCATCGCGACCTCCTGAAACGTGATGCAGGATGCGTCGTGCGTAAAACGTGCTATGTCATGTGTGAAAGGTAGAGAGCTTACGTTTTACGTCTTGCTGGTTACGTTAATTTCATTGAAACACATCCTTAGGCCAAAGTCCATAACCCGCGAGGTTATATTTTGAGGTATTTCTATGCCCGAAGATCACCAACCACTGCGCATACTCAGAAGGCTGCGTCATTGCAGCATAGAATACGTCGCTGCAGAGGCCGGCATTTCCTACAAATGCCTTTCAGAAATCGAACGGGAGGTCACCCATCACCCGCCAAGAGGGACCCTATGCAAAATTCTTACCGCTTTGGACCGCTGCGCGCCGGTCAGCGCGGAAGATCGCAGCGCGGTATATATGGCGTATGGCTACCACCCGCCCTATCCCTTGCCCACGGACGATGAGATCGCCAAAGTGCGCCGCTGTTGGCACGCTTATTGCGCGCACATGCCCCAGCTGGCGTATCTTATGGATGTCAGCCAGCGCGTCCTGGAGTGGAACCCCCTCGCGCCCCGGTTGGTCGGGCTGCGCGCGGCGGACCGGCACACGCAGTATTTTCGGAACGCCACCAGCTTCGACCTGGCCTTTGACCTCGCACAGCGTTTTGTGACAATTGAAAACGACGCGGCGTACCGGCGCAGTTTCGTCCACACGCTCAAGCGCGAACTCCAGCCGTACACCGCCGAAGACTGGTGCACAGCTTGCATCGCTGCCGCGCAACGGCGTTATCCGGAATTCAAGCGGTTGTGGGAAGCGGAGCGCCTCCTGGCGGCAACGTCGCCGACCGGCGGAACGCTGCCGATCGAGCTGCGCCTGCCTGAGTACGCCAGCCCACTGGCCTTCCAACGGGTGAAAAGCCCCTTTGTCGGCGACGCGCGTTTTCAGACGGTGCTCTGGCTGCCGGTAGGGATCACAACGACGCAGGTCTGTCTGGCGTGGGCCTGTGAGGTATGCCCACCGTCAGGAGGATATAGGGGATAGAACAACGGCGCTAAATTCAACTTTCGCCTTTACTGCCGCGGCAACGGCTCAACATCCTCAAGAATTTGTCATCTATCCCAAATCTGATACAATGGAAATGTACAATCCAGCTATCAGCACAACAAAAAGGGGAGCAGTGGGGGTTTGGGGGCGGGCGCTGCCCGTCCCCAAACTCCCGCCCCCGGATTTTTGGGAAGATACGAACCTGAAATCATTCACGCGAACGACTATAGGGATACAATGATCGACATCGAAAGCGCCAGAGCCTACCATCATACGCGCGAGGCGCAGCGGCGCGCGCAGCAGGAGGCCGCGCGGCAGCAGCAGCTAGAGGCCGCGCAAGCCGCCATCGCGCGCCTGGCCCCGCGCTATGCCGGTATCCGCCAGGTTTATCTTTTCGGGTCGCTCGTGCAGCCGGGACGCTTCCGCGCCGACTCCGATATAGATGTCGCGCTCGTGTGCGACACGCTCGAAACCGAAAGCGCGTTTTGGGCCGCTTTGGAACGCGAACTCCAGCGGGATGTGGATGTCCGCCCACTCGTTGAACCGCTGATTGACGTTGTGACGCAAATAGGGAGATTGGTCTATGAACGATAAAATGCTTGTCTTGCGGCGCAGTATCCAAACTTTCCTGGATAGCCTGATGTAAACCATCATGCGCATCGTCTATGCCTTGCTCTCTCCCACCTTCGGGATGCACCAGTACACCGCCGACATCGCCAATCGCGCGGCGGCCTATCACGAGGTACACCTGGTCACCACCAGCCGTTACCCCGCCCACCGCTACGCCCCCGCCGTCACCGTCCACACCCCCATCCACACCACGGATACCGGCTTCTCACACCGCGCCCTAAATCCCGCCGCCATTCGCCATTCGCTATTCGCCATTCGCCATTTGTCCCCCGACGTCGTCCACTTCGGCGGCCCGCACCTGTGGAACGTGCCGTTGATCCTGGGGCTGCGCCGCGCGGGCATCCCCGTCATCCACACGCTGCACGATCTGGACCCCCACCCCGGCTCGGCCTACGGCCCGCTGCTCTACCTGTGGAATCGCCAGGTCTTGCGCACCGCCGACCACATCCTCATCCACGCGGTCCGCTATCAGGAGCGGCTGCTGGCCCAGGGCATCCCCGCCGCCAGACTCACCTGCACGCCGCTGCTGCATCTCTTCCTGGGACACACGTTTCTCGACGATGTGGCGCATCTGGCGGATGGCGTCACCTACGCGCCGGAGGTCCTTTTCTTCGGGCGGCTGGAACGGTACAAGGGCGTGGCGCACCTGCTCACCGCCTGGGCGATGGTCAACCCGGCGGCCACGGCAGAGGCGGCAACGTTGGTACTGGCCGGGCCGGGCGACCTGAACAGGCTGTGGAGCGGCCCGCTGCCGCCCGGCGTGGAACTCCGCAACCGCCTCATCGACGACAAAGAGGCGCTGGCGCTCTTCAAACGGTGCAGTCTGCTCGTCTTGCCCTACATGGGCGGCACCCAGTCGGCGCTTATCCCCGCCGCCTACTTCTTCCACAAACCGGTGCTGGCCTCCCCTTCGGGCGCGTTGGATGAATACGTCGAAGATGGCGTCACCGGCTGGGTCGTGGAACCGGAACATCCCGCCTCGCTGGCGCGCTGTTTAACCGCCGCGCTTGCAGATTTAACGACTCTGGTTAGAATGGGAGATGCGGGTCACGCATGGTATGAAGACCGCCGCCAAGCCGAGGAACAAACCCTGCTGCGAATGTATGAGCGCGTGAACGCTAAAACGTGATAACGTCGGACGGCTGCATTATTGTTGAGGGGACGATGCAATCAGAAGCTATAGATTATGGGGAACATTGGGCCGCGCAGCGCGTTGTCGCGCGGGAAGAACGCCGCGCGGCGGGGCCGCGGCTCACCCTGGCCGAACGCCGCCTGCTGCTGCTCTTGATCGACCTGCTGGTAATCAGTTGGATGCTGGTGGCCGCGTTGGTCATCTTCAACCGCTTCACCTTCTCATTCCCCGTCCTGCTCATGAATTACAAGTGGTTCGTCACGCTGTGGCTGGTGTGGTATATCGTGGGCCACACCCTCGATCTTTACAACCCCGTGCGGGCGGCCAGCGTCAGCGCGATCGCGGTCAGCAGCAGTCTGGCCGGGCTGTTCACCAGCCTGCTCTACGTCGCCATCCCCTGGCTCACCCCCAACGCCAGAAAGGCGGTTCTTCGTCTTCGGCTTCATCGGGCTGACGGTCATCAGCATCACCCTCTGGCGCGTGCTCTACGCCCGGCTGCTCGTCCAACCCACCTTCGAGCAGCGGGTGCTGGTGGTGGGGAACGGGCCTATTGCGCAGCGCCTGGCGCGGGAACTCAATGCTGCCGCGCGCGCCGAGCGGGCCAATCCCTTCCGCGGCACCGGCTACCACATCGCCGGTTTTATCGACGACCTGCCCGTGGACGACGAACCGGCGCTCGATCCCGCCCACTCGCTCATCCGGCTGATCCGCCGCAAACACATCGACGCCGTCCTCGTCTCCGAGGCCGCCACGCTCTCACCCGCCGTCCACGAGGCGCTGCTGGATTGCCGGGAGTTGAACATCCCCGTGAACTTGCTGGCCGAAACCTACGCGCGGCTCACCAACCGCCTGCCCGTGGAATACGCCAGCCGCACCCTACGGTTGATCACCGGGAAAGAAGCCGATCTCAACACGCGCCTCTATTTTGCCCTCAAGCGCGCGCTCGACGTGCTGGTCGCGTCGGTGGGACTGGTCGTGCTGGCGTTGCTGGTCCCGCTGGTGGCGCTCGGCAACGCCCTCACCTCGCCCGGCCCGCTGTTCTACCGGCAGCAGCGCGTGGGGCGCGCCGGACAGCCCTTCGCCGTGGTCAAGTTCCGCACGATGAAACCCAACGCCGAAACCGATTGTGCGGTGTGGGCCTGTGAGGACGATAACCGCGTCACCCCGCTGGGCAAGTGGATGAGGCGCGCGCACATCGACGAAATCCCGCAGATCATCAACGTGCTGCGCGGCGAGATGAGCATGGTCGGCCCGCGCCCGGAGCGCCCGCAGTTCGTGGGCGAGATCAGCCGCACGCTGCCCATCTACCGCGCGCGCCACGCCGTCCGCCCCGGCATCACCGGCTGGGCGCAGATCCACTACCCCTACGGCGACTCGGTGGAAGACGCCCGCATCAAGCTGGAATACGACCTCTACTACATCCAAAACGCCAACCTGGCGCTGGACGTGCTGATTATGCTCCAAACGTTGCCCACGATGCTGTTGTTTAAGGGACAATGACCGGTGGCGCGCATCCTTTTCCTCACGCAGGTGCTCCCTTACCCGCTCGATTCCGGCGCCAAGATCCGCGCGTATTACGTCCTGCGCCATCTCGCCCAACAGCATCAAATCACGCTGGTCTCGTTTGTGCGCGGCGACAATCGCCCGGACGATACCGCGCATCTGGCCCAATTTTGCGAGGCCGTGCATACCGTCCCGCTGCAGCGCTCGCGCTGGCGCGACCTGCGCGCCGTGACGCGCGCCTGGCTCAGCGGCCAATCCACCATCATCGTGCGCGACGAAATCCCCGCCATGCACACCCTGCTCAAGCAATTGATGACGGAACAAACCTTCGACGCCATCCACGCCGACCAGGCTTCGATGGCGCAATACGCGCTCTACGCTCAACAAGTCCAAAGTCTAAAGTCCAAAGTCCAAAGTCCAAAGTTTATAGTTGACAGTTCAGCTTCCCCTATCCCCCAATCTTCAATCTCCAATCTCCCCACCGTCCTCGACGCACACAATGCGCTGTTTCACATTCCGGAGCGGCTGGCTCAGCACGAACGCAATCCATTGAAACGGTGGGTGTTACAACGCGAAGCCCGCGCTCTGGCCCGCTACGAAACGCACACCTATCCCAAATTCACCCATGTCGTCTTCGTCAGTGCCGAAGACCGTGCAGCAATACAAGAGCAAATCAAGAAGCAAGAAGCAAGAAGCAAGAATCGAAAATCGAGAATCGAAAATCGCAATTTCCCTGATTCCCCACTCCCCACTCCCCACTCCCTACTCCCTACTCCCTACTCCCTACTCCACTCTCCCGTCATCCCCATCTGCGTCGATCCCGACGACCGGCCTCTGGTGCAGCGGGTTGCGCATCCACGGACCATTCTCAGCCTGGGCACGATGTTCTGGCCGCCCAACGTGGAGGGTGTGCTGTGGTTTGCCCGTGAGGTGTTCCCGCGTGTCTTGGAATGCGCGCCCGACGCGCGCTTCGTTGTCGTCGGCAAGAATCCGCCCGCTGCGGTGCAGGCGCTCACCGCCGCGTTCCCCAACGTCGAGGTGACAGGGTACGTGCCGGATCCCACGCCCTACCTGGCAGAGACCGCGGCGTTCGTCGTCCCGCTGAACGCTGGCGGCGGGATGCGGGTCAAAGTCGTGGATGCCTGGGGATGGGGGCTGCCCATCGTTTCCACCACCATCGGCGCAGAGGGGATTGACGTGCAGGACGGTAAAAACATTCTCCTGGGGGATACACCCGAAGCGTTTGCGGAAGCCGTCATCCGGCTGCTGGAAAACCCGGCGCTGGGCGAGCGCCTGCGCGCCAACGGGCGGCAGTGGGTGGAGACCCATTACAACTGGCGCACCGTCTATGCGCAGTGGGACGCAGTTTACGACAAGGTTCTGGCGCAATGATAAAGGTCCTATGCATTTTCGGCACCCGCCCCGAGGCCATCAAGATGGCGCCGGTGATCTGGGCCTTGCAGCAGCAGCCGGAGCGCTTCGTCACGCGCGTGTGCGCCACCGCGCAGCACCGCGAGATGCTCGACCAGATGCTCGCCACGCTCGCGCTCACGCCCGATGTAGACCTCGATCTGATGGAGCCTGGGCAAACGCTCAACCAGTTGGCCGCGCGCGTGCTGGCGCGGCTGGAACCCGTGCTCGAAGCCGAGCGCCCCGATTGGGTGCTCGTGCAGGGCGATACGACCACCGTGCTCGCCGGCGCCCTCGCCGCGCACCATCTGCGCATCCGCGTCGGTCACGTTGAAGCGGGGCTGCGCACCGGCGACCGCTGGAACCCCTTCCCGGAGGAGATGAACCGCGTGCTGGCCGACCACCTCAGCGATCTGTGCTTTGCACCTACGGAGCGCGCCTGCCAAAACCTACTGCAAGACGGCATTCCCGAAAGCCGCATCCGCCTCACCGGCAACACCGTCACCGACGCGCTGCTGTGGGCCACCCGGCAGCCCACGCCGCCGGAGGCCGTCGCTTTGCTGGAACAAGCCGGCCTGCCCGCCCAGCCGCAGAGTCCGGCGGACGCCCCACGGCTCATCCTGGTCACGGCGCACCGGCGCGAGAGCTTCGGCGCACCGCTGGAGCGCATCTGCCAGGCCATCCGCGCCATCGCCGAACAGGGCGCGGGCGCGGTAAAGCTGATCTATCCGGTCCATCCCAATCCCAACGTGCAAGCGCCCGTCCAGCGTTGGCTGAGCGGCGTCCCCCACGTCACACTCGCCGCGCCGGTGGATTACCTCACGCTGGTGGCGCTGATGCAGCGCAGCGCGCTGATCCTCACGGATTCCGGCGGCATCCAGGAAGAAGCGCCGAGCCTGGGCGTGCCGGTGCTGGTGCTGCGCGATGTCACCGAGCGCCCGGAGGCCGTGGAAGCCGGCGTCGCGCGTGTGGTGGGCACCGATGCGCAGCGCATCGTCGCGGAGACCTTCCACCTGCTCAACGACCCGGCTGCCCACGCCGCCATGGCGCGCGGCGTCAATCCCTATGGGGATGGGTATGCCGCCGAGCGGATTGTCGCTGCGCTGTTACAGGAGTAAACGCCAATGCAATTTGACGAGAAAGCTTTGCACGAAGTTCGGCAAACGCGGTTCTTAATCAACCGTGTTGATGATTGGATTTATGAAGAAATAACACCTTTCGTAGGCAATCGAGTTTTAGAGGTAGGTTGTGGGCTGGGCAACCTTTTCCCAAGATTACATGATCGGGAATTGATTTTCGGGATAGATACAAGCGAAGAAAGTATACGCGAACTGAAACAGAGGTTTATACACGCTCCTAACATCCAAGCACAAGTCTATGACATTTGCGACCCCGCTGTTCTGGACCTGAAGCCAAACGCATTTGATACCATCATCTCTCTAAATGTGCTTGAGCACATTGCGGATGATACTGCGGCCCTGGTCAATATGCGACAATTGTTGACTGCGGGACATCTTGTCGTTATCGTACCGGCGCATAGTTGGCTTTATGGCACTATGGATAGCTCTATAGGCCATTTCCGCCGCTACGATAAAGAGCAGATGCAGGTCAAACTGAGTCAGGCAGGATTTGAAATCGTCATGCAGCGGTATCTGAATTTTGCAGGAGCCTTGGGGTGGTTTGTGAGCGGCAAGATATTGCGAAAGAAAACCCCGCCGGCGAACCAATTGCGCCTGTTCAACCTTTTAGTTCCTTTCCTGCGCTACATAGAAGCTAATATCAACTCTCCAGTGGGCGTTTCCTTGTTGAGTGTTGCCCGATGAAAATTATGCGCACAAAAAACTTGCTCGTTATCATACTTTTACTCAGCGTTTTTCTACGGTGTCTGGTGGCGATATACTACGGCGATATTGTTGATGCGCCCCCGCTGCTGACCGATCAACGCTCTTATCATTACCTTGCCGTGAGTCTGCTTGACGGGAACGGGTTTAGTTTTGCCAGGCCGTGGTATCCATTTAATTTTCCGCCAGGAACGCCTACGGCTTTTTGGTCCTTCCTCTACTCGCTCTTCATCGCCGCCGTCTACGCCGTGTTCGGCGTTCACCCGCTCGCTGCCCGGCTTACCCAGGCCGTCCTCGGCGGCCTCCTTCTCCCCTGGATGGTCTACCGCCTCACGCGCACTGTCTTCTCCTCCTCACCCCCTCACCCTTTCACCCTCTCCCCCACTCTCCCCCTCCTCGCCGCCGCCAGCGCCGCCATCTACGGCTACTTCATCCTCTACGCTGCCACGCTGATGACGGAGACGTTCTACATCGTCGCGCTGTTGTGGTCGTTGGAGGTGGGGCTGCGTGTGGGACGTTGCCTGCGCCGGGGCGCGCGCGTACCGCTCGGCTTGAGCCTGCAACTGGGCCTAAGCCTGGGCATCGCCGCCCTTATCCGTCAGGCCATTCTTCCCTGGGCGCCGATCTTCTTCTTGTGGCTGCTGTGGCAAGGCGTTAGCGCGTCGAAACGTATAACCGCGCACATGTTACGCCCGCTCGTCATCGCCGGGTTGGTGCTCCTTGCGTGCATTCTGCCGTGGACGTACCGCAACTATCGCGTCTACGGCGAATTTCTGCTGCTCAACTCCAACACGGGCTACGCGATGTACTCGGCGCAGCATCCCATCCACGGGACGCACTTTCAGGAGTTCGCCGCCGCGCCGCTGCCCGCAGGGCTATCCGGCAACGAGGCACAGATGGATCGCGCGCTGCTGCGGCAGGGCATCCGCTTCGTCCTGGACGACCCGGGACGTTACGTGCTGCTCTCGTTGAGCCGGGTGCGCGCCTTCTTCGAGTTCTGGCCCACGCCCGATTCCACGCTGCTCCACAATATCGGCCGCACGGGGTCTTTTGGGCTGTTTTTGCCGTTTATGCTTTATGGGCTTTATTTAGCGGTCAGCCGTCAGCCGTCAGCCGTCAGCACTCCCCACTCCCTACTCCCTACTCCCTACTCCCTACTCCTCCTCTTCATGGCCTTCTACACCGTCCTTCACCTTCTCACCTGGGCGATGGTGCGCTATCGGCTGCCGGTGGATGCCGTCGCCCTGCCCTTCGCGGCGCTGGCGATCTATGATCTGTACCAACGCGCGCGCAAGCACATTCTTCCAAAAACGTGATTCTGCGGTATACTACCGTTGCTGGTGGGGAAGTGGGGGCGGGATGCACCCGCCCCCAAGAAACCTTACCCTCCCCGCTGCGAATGGGATGATGCATAAAGTGAGCCGGTCATGGAATTAAAGCAATACTTTGGGGTCATCAAGAAATGGTGGTGGTTGGCGGTCGCCTGCGTGCTGATCGCCTCGGTCTCCAGCTATCTGGGCACGCGGCAGATGCCGCGCATCTACAGCGCCACCACCACGCTGATGGTCGGGCAGGCGCTCCAACAGGCCAACCCGTCCAGCCAGGATATCTGGCTCAGCCAGCAGTTGGCGCAGACCTACACCACGATGGTGAAACGCAAGCCCATCCTCGAAGCCGCGGCGCGGGCGCTGGGATTGGAGTACATCCCCTCGGCGGGCAACGTCTCGGCGCGCGTGGTTGCCGGCTCGCAACTGCTGGAAATCAGCGTGCTGGATACCGATCCGGAGCGCGCCCGCATCCTGGCGGATGAAATTGCAACGCAGTTGATCAAGCAGACGCCCACCGATTCGCCGGAAGCGCGGGACCGGCGAGACTTCGTCCAGCAGCAACTCAAAGACCTGGAAGACAAAATCAAAACGACCAAGGCCGAAATCGAAGACGAACAGAAGAAGCTCGACGCCGCCAACAGCGCGCGTGCCATCCAGCAGTACCAGTCAAACATCACCGCGCTGCAACAAAAGCTCAATTCGTACCAGGCCACCTACGCCTCGCTGCTCACCACGGTCCAGGGCGGCATCAACTACGTCACCGTCATCGAACCGGCGAGCACGCCCACCTATCCGATCAGCCCCAACGTCTCGCAGACGGTGCTGCTCGCCGCCGCCATCGGCCTGGCGCTGGCGCTCGGCGGCGCGTTCCTCATCGAATACCTGGACGACACGGTGAAGACGCCCGAAGAGGCCGCGCAGTTGACCGGCCTGCCCGCCCTGGGCGCGATTGCGCGCATCGAGGGGAAATCCGACGATGACCGGCTCATCGCCGTCCGCCACCCACTCTCCCCCATCGTCGAAGCCTACCGGGTACTCCGCACGAACATCCAGTTCTCCGCCATAGACAAACCCATCAAAACATTGATGGTGACCAGCCCGGCCCCCTCGGAGGGCAAAAGCGTGACGCTGGCGAACCTGGCGGTGGTGATGGCGCAGTCGGGCCTCAAAGTGATCGCGGTGGATACCGACCTGCGGCGGCCCGTTCAGCACCACATTTTCAACCTGCCCAACGATTACGGGCTGTGCGACGGCATCCTGCACACCAACCCCGGCGTGATGGAGCACGTGCAGCCCACCCAGGTGGAAAACCTCTGGGTGCTGACGAGCGGCACGATCCCGCCGAACCCTGCCGAGCTGCTCGGTTCCAAGCGGATGGGGGAAATCATCGAGGAATTGAAAGCCAACGCCGATCTGGTGATCTTCGACTCGCCGCCCACGCTTCTGGTGACAGATGCGGCGGTGCTCGCGTCCCGCGTGGACGGCGTCCTGCTGGTCAATGATGCAGGGGCCACGCGCCGCGGGATGTCGAAGCGCGCCGCCGAGGAACTGCGCCGCGTCCACGCCCCGCTCCTCGGCCTGGTGATGAACCGCCTCTCCACGCGCCGTGGCAGCTACTACTATTACCAGTACTACCACTACAAATACTATCGCCACGAAGACGGCACCGTCGAAAAGCGCCGTTCTAAGGTGGAGAAGAAAAGGCGGAGTAAGGAGTAAGAAGTAAGAAGTAAGAAGTAAGGAGTGAAACTCACCTTACTCCCTACTCCCTACTCCCTACTGCCTACTCCCTACCCTTCAATTGTACCGCTGCGTAATCGGCAGACGCCGGTCTTTGCCGAAGGCGCGGGTGGTGATGCGCACGCCCGGCGGGGCCTGGCGGCGCTTGTACTCATTGCGATCCACCATCCGCGTGACGCGCTGCACCAACCCCTCCGGCAGCGCCAACGCCGTTACAATGTCCTCCGGGGCCTGATCGTCCTCCACGTAGGCTTTGAGGATCGCGTCCAGCACCTCGTAGGGCGGCAGCGAGTCCGTGTCCTTCTGATCCGGGCGCAGTTCCGCCGAAGGGGGGCGGGTGATGCAGCGTTCGGGAATCACGGGGACGTCGCCCTGGGTATTGCGCCAGTTCGAGAGATCGTACACGAGCGTCTTCAGCACATCCTTGATCACCGCGTAGCCGCCGGCCATGTCGCCGTAGAGCGTCGCGTAGCCCGCGCTCATTTCGCTCTTGTTGCCGGTGGTCAACACCAGCCAGCCAAACTTGTTCGAGAGCGCCATCAAGTAGTTGCCGCGAATCCGTGCTTGCAAGTTTTCCTCGGCCACGCCCGGCGTTGTCCCCGCAAACGGCTCCGTCAGCACATCCAGGTACGCCTGGAAGACGTGTTCGATGGGGATCGTCATAAAGCCGATGCCCAGGTTGGCGGCGAGCTGCGCTGCGTCGGTGTTGCTCATATCAGAGGTGTAGCGGGAGGGCATCGCCACGCCCACCACGTTCTCCGGCCCCAGCGCATCCGCCGCGATGCACGCTACCAACGTCGAGTCAATGCCGCCGGAAAGCCCGATCAGCACCTTCGCAAAGCCGTTCTTGCGGACGTAGTCGCCGACGCCGAGCACGAGCGCCTGGTAGATTTCGGCCAGGGGCGGCAGCGGCGCTGCGATATGCGGCGCAAGCGGTTCGCGGGGGGGCGCCGGCGTCGCTACGGCGGGGAGCGTCGCCGTCGGCAGCGGCGCGGGGACGGCCTTGCGCCAGCGAGGATCGTGCAGCCGCCAACGGAACACCGCGCCTAAATCCACGTCCGCCACGACGAAGTCCTCCGCAAACTGCGCGCCGCGCGCGATCACCTGCCCGCGCTCATTCACGATCACGCTGCCCCCATCGAAGACCAGCTCATCCTGCCCACCCACCAGGTTGCAAAAGGCGACGATGGCGGCATTGTCGGCAGCGCGGGTGGCGAGCATCTGCTCGCGGGAGGCCAGCTTGCCGGCGTGGTACGGCGACGCGGAGATGTTCACCAGCAGCCGCGCCCCACCCTGCAACGCCTGGACTTCGGGCGGCCCCGCCGGATACCAGATATCCTCGCAGATGCTCACGCCAAAGGCAATCCCGTCCCGCGTGAACACCGGGATGTCCACGCCCCGGCGGAAGTAGCGATCTTCATCAAAGACGGCGTAGTTGGGCAGGTAGTGTTTGTGATAGGTGCGCACCCAGGCTCCGTCGTGCAGGATAGCAGCGGCGTTGTACACGTCGTCGTCCACGTCCGCAAAGCCGACGATGGCGGTGATGCCCTGCGTCGCGCGCGCCAGGCGTAGCACAGCGGCCATGTTCGCCTGCAAGAAAGCCGGCTTGAGCAGCAGGTCTTCAGGCGGGTAGCCGGTGACCGCCAGTTCGGGGAACACCACCAGGTCCGCGCCCACCGCTTGCGCCCGCCGGATACCGGCCTCGATTTTCCGCGTGTTGCCCTCAATGTCGCCAACCAGGGTATTGATTTGCGCCAGCGCGATCCGCCAACGGTTCATAGTATACACCTCGTTTTTCGACAGGATGAACAGGATTCACAGGATGTCAATAAATATAGATTTATCTTGTTAATCCTGTCCACAAGATGATCAATCGCCGAGGCGGCTGATCCGCCCGACGCCGTTGACCCGTTGAGAGACGGTGGGGTTGCCGTAATACTCAATCGAACCAGCACCGTTGATCGTGGCATCCAGGGTCTCTCGCGCGCGCACGGTCGCCGAGCCAGCCGCGTTGATCTCCACTTTAGCTTTCTCGCTCTTCAAGTCGCGGGCCTGATAACGCCCAATGCCGTTGATTTTGACGGTCTGCGACGCTGCCTCGCCCGTCACCGTCACATTGCCCGCGCCGGAGAGCGTCACCACGAGTTGGTCAACGTCCAGGTTCAGCAGGTCGAAGTTGCCCGCGCCGTTCGCGTTGACGGTGAAGGTCTCGGCGCGCATGTCGGGCGCTTCGATGTCGCCCGCGCCATCCAGCGTGATGGTATCCAGCGATTTCACGGTCAGGTAGAAGTTGATGGGTTTGTTGTTGGTCACCACGATGTTCTTTTGCCAGCGGATGATGAGTTCCTCGCCCTTCACCTCGGTCGTGATGTACTGCATAAAGTTGTCCTCGGCCTCGATACGCAGGGATTCGGTATCGCCGCGCTCAATGCGCAGGCGGCCAAATCCGGCCAGGCGCACGCGGCTGAAGTTGCGCACCTCGCGGGTTTCTTCAACAACGTTCCCGGAGCCTTCGACCTGCTCGACGTCAATGTTGATGTTGATACTGGGAATCGTCACCGTACAGGCCAGGCTGCTCGCCAGTAAAAACAACGTAATCCCCAAAATAACGCCCTTTTTCACTTTGTTCTCCTCCTTCCACGCACGTTCTACAGGATAATACGCGCCGTTATCGAGTGCGGTTGCAGTATCCGCCCACGCGCTCCCCCAATTCTGGTATAATGAAGGTATTGTAATCCAAATGGAGGAATATGCTATGACAGAGACGCCACGCCCGCCGCGCCGATCGCCCTTGACGACGACGCTGGATGCCGTCCTCAAACCGAGCACGCGCGGGGAATATCTGGCCTACTGCATCTCGCAGGTAGGCAGCCCACCGGTGATGGGATTGGCATCGCTCATCTGCATCGCGGCCAGCCTGGCGTTGCCGAAGGTCTGGCTGTGGTCGGGTGTGTATGTGACGATGGCTATGGTCATCCCAATGATTTTTCTGATCTGGCAGGTGCGTCACGGGCGCGTCACCGATCTCGACGTGCAATTGCGGGAGCAACGCAAGGGGTCGTTGCTGGTAACGATTGCCGGGTTCGGGCTGAGCTGGCTCGTCATGCGGATCGGGAACGCGCCTGCCGTGCTCACGGCGATGGCCGGCGCCGGCTTCGTGCAGTGGCTGATTGTGTTTGCGATCACCCTGCGGTGGAAAATCAGCGCGCATACGACCTCTGCCGCCGGGGTAACATTGTTCGTCCTGCGCGTGCTAGGGCCGGTTGCCGCGCCACTCGTCATCAGCATCCCGCTCATCGCCTGGTCGCGCGTCAAGCTGCGGCGGCACACGCTCGGCCAAACGATTGCCGGGGCGCTCCTCGGCAGCGGCGTCATCGTGGGAGTGATTCTGCTCAACCCGGCATTGTAACGGCCTAAAACGTAAAGCGTAAAACGTAAGCAAACTTTTACGTTTCACGTTTTACGTTTTACGTTTTACGTATTTGTTTATGTGGAGGGCGCTATGTCAGCAGTGGATGAGATCAACACATTGAAAGAGGCGTTAGCGCGCGAGCAGCAGGCGCGCCAGGAGGCCGAGGCTGCGCTCGCGGCGGCCCAGCACGCCCGCCAACAGTTCGTCTCGCTGGTGACACACGAGCTGCGCGTCCCGATGACGTCCATCAAAGGCTACACCGACCTGCTGCTCAAGGGCATTGTGGGGCCGGTCAGTGACGCGCAAAAGAACTTCCTGCAAACGATCCGCGCCAACGTGGAGCGTATGTCGCGGATGGTCGCCGACCTCTCGGACATTAACAAGCTGGAAGCGGGCGCGGTGAAGTTTGCCCCGTCCGCCGTGGCGCTCAACGAGGCGCTCGACGAGGCATTGCGCGGCCTGACGACAGCTATCGCTGAGAAGCGCCAGACCCTCGCCCGCGACATCCCCGACACGCTCCCCGCGCTGTGGTGCGACCGCGCCCGGCTCGTCCAGGTGTTGGCGAACCTGTTGAGCAATGCGCACCTCTACACGCCGGAGGGCGGCGTGATCACCGTTGCCGCTGAAGACACGTCCGGCGCTACAGCGGGTGTACAGATCGCCGTGCGCGATACCGGCGTCGGCATCCTGCCGGAAGAGCAAGAGCACATCTTTGAGGCTTTCTTCCGCGCGTCAGATGAAGAGACGCGCCAGATTCCCGGCAACGGCCTGGCGCTGCGCCTCTCGAAGCTTTTGATCGAACAACAAAACGGGCGCATCTGGTTCGCAAGTGAACGCGGGCGCGGCACGACGTTTCATATTCAGTTGCCCATTGCCTGAAAAGGCCAAACGGATTCCATAAAAAAATCCCCAACGACTGCGGTTGGGGATTTTTTTGTGGAAGCCGAAAGCTAATAGGTGATGGCGCGCGGCAGTTCCTTCGCCTGGGCAATCCATTCCGTCACTTGCGCCAAAGAAGGCAAGCGGCGCACCAGTTTGCGCTCCTCGTTCACCTCGTGCAGTTTGTTGTAGAGGTTCTCCGCGTTGCGCTGCGCCAGCTCGGGGACTGTATCCACCCCGGCAATCTCCAACAAATCAGCATATTCCTCGCCAATCCCCTTGACGCGGAAAAGGTCGGCGCGATTCACCCACTTGAGGATGAGCTTGCCGCTGATGCCGCTCTTCTCTTCGAGATCGGCGCGGCCCTTTGGTGTTTTGCCCTGCTCCAGCAGTGCCTCCAGCGAAGCAACGCCGGCCGCCTCCAACTTCCCGGCATAGGTATCGCCAATCCCTTCAATCGTCTGCAACTTCGTCATGTTTGCCTCCCTATTGTGAGAATGATCCATTACTTTCCGCACTACAGCTTTAGCATACAGAGAATCATGCAAAAGTCAAGAGTTCAAAAATTGCGTCGCGCGAAGTTGCGCTTTGTCTATCGCGTAGCGCATGTTACAATCGGAGTCACGATGAAACCTGAAGCGTTGTTTTCGATCATTGCGCATAGCTTGGACGAACATCCACTGCCGCGCGCGCAGATCGTCGGCATCAACGGCGTGGACACCGCCGGCAAGACGCGCTTCGCCCAGGATTTCGCCGCCTTCTTGCGCGCGCAGGGCCGCGACGTCGCGCTCATTCACGGGGACGACTTCCACAACCCGCGTGCGATCCGCCGTCAGGGCGACGACCCCGTGCGCGGCTACATCGAGCACGCCTTCAACCTGCCCCTGCTGGAACGCGAACTGCTGGCCCCGATTCGGCGCGGCGAAACGTTCGACAAGACGCTCGCGCTGCTCGACCTGGACGCCGACACGCCCACTGCCATTCGCCGCTACACCGTTCGCCGCGAGACCATCGTCCTCGTGGAAGGCGTGTTGCTCTTCCGCCCGCCCATAGACGCTTACTTCGACCTGCGTATCTTCCTGCACATCCCCTTCGACGAGGTGCTGCGCCGCGCCGCCGCCCGCGACGTCCCACACTACGGCGACGATTACCTGGAACGCTACAAGTTCCGCTACATCCCCGCCCAGCAGTGGTATCTGGAGACGCATCGCCCGGCCGAGCGCAGCGATTTTGTGGTGGATAATACGGAATTTGGATCGCCACAGCTTATGGCCGGCAATCATTGATATTGTATATTTGACACGTTGGTTCTGTGCAGTACAATTACCAACCTGTATGTAACTTTAAATCAAATAAATCGGAGGGGTAACCATGAAAAACAAATTCTTCAGTGTTCTTTTGAATATGATGTTAATTGTGTTGACCATTTCTCCTACTTTCCTGGTCCAGGCCATGCCTCTCTCTGCAGAAACTGCAATTGCCACACCACCCTTTCTCACTTTAGTTAACCAAATAGGCGGAGCGACCTATAGCGTGAAACTTCAAGGGAACTACGCTTATATGGGCGTTGGACCGCGTCTCGTGATCTTGAATATCACAAATCCCGTTCAACCTGTCGCGGTAGGGCAAACTGAGATCATATCAGATTATATCACTGATATAGAAATCTCAGGAAATTATGCCTACATAACCTCAGGCTCAATATATTCGGGTGAGGGATTGCGAATCATTGATATTTCCAATCCGGCTCAGCCGCATATCGTCGGCTTTTATGACACGCCGGGTAAAGCTCAAAACCTGGCTATAGCCGGCAATTATGCCTACGTGGCCGATGGAAGCACAGGGTTGCGTATTATTGACGTCTCAAACCCATCAAATCCCATCGAAGTCAAAGCCATCATTCCGCCTAATACAAGCACTGGTGGAAAAACTACAGACGTTGTCATTGTTGATCACTATGCTTATGTAGCGGAGAATTATGAGCAGGGGTTACACATTCTTGATATTTCCAATCCGGCGAATCCCGTTACCGTGGGACGCTATGCCGGTCGCCCCGTTCATGGTGTGGCGGTCGCCGGCAATTACGCATATTTGGCCTGTGTCGGCAGTTTAACAACAGAAGCAGGACTAAGTATTGTCAACATCAGCAATCCCGCCGCGCCTCAAGAGGTCGGATTCTATAAAGCCGAATTTTATTCTACCTGGGTGCGCATTAAAGAGAACTACGCGTATCTTTCAACATCAACCACATATCCAGCCCCGACGAAGTATGTACGCATCGTGAATGTCGCAAATCCTACAGTCCCCGTCCTGAGCGGCGTGTTTTCTTTGCCTTACGATAGCAACGATCTGACTGAACCTTATCAAGTTGATCTGACCGCCAACCTTGCGTATCTGGCTGCCGGTATGTATGGATTACAGATTGTTAACGTCGCTAATCCGGCTGCTCCCACGGTTGTTGGCGCGTACAATATCCCGACACGACCGGGGGCGATAGCGGCGGGAGGGAACCATCTCTACGTTGCGGATGAACACTGGACACTTTACAAAGATACCCATGATGTCGGCGACCTGCACATTATGGATATAACCAACCCCACAGACCCTCACATTGTGGGAATCTATGATACGCCCGGCATTATTGACAGCATCGCTGTTTCTGGCACTTACGCCTTTGCCGGTAAAGATGTCAGATATGACTTTGCTACAAGCACGCCGCTTGAAGGGGGTATGCATATTTTGAATGTTTCTGACCCTGCACATCCTGCGGAAACTGCATTTTACGATAGTGGGAGAAAACCGGTCACCCATGTTGCATTACAGGGAGATCTCGCTTATCTATATCTAGACGCGAATGAGACTGGCAATGGAGGAATACGCTTTGTGGACATATCTACCCTTGCCAATCCGCAGGATATAGGACACTATGATTATGACGCAAACGACTTGGCTATAGCCGGGAACTATGCTTACTTGGGTGGATTTGGCTTAAGCATAATCAACATAGCCGATCCAGCTAATCCTAGCCCCGTTGGTCAATATGATAGTGACCAGACCATCGCCGCTGTTGCTGTCTCTGGCGACTATGCGTATATTGGCGACTACCGACTGCAAATTATCGCCATTTCCGATCCGGCGAATCCGACCCTGGCCGGTTCCTTAAGCGTGGGAAGCGGGTATGTGATTAATGACATAGAGATTGTCGGCAGCCGCGCTTATCTGGCAGTTGGTGGCTACGGATTCTACATCGTTGACATTTCCGATCCCCAAAACCCCGTTGAAGTGGCCCGGTACAGCACGCTGGGCGTCGCCAACAGCATCGCCGTTTCAGGGAACACAGTTTACTTTACCAGTGAAACAGGCGGAATTTACATTTTTGCCTCTCCTCCCACGATATCGGGTACCGTGACGGATGCCAGAGGCAAGCCGGTTGCGGGCGCAGTGATTTCTGCCAATAGCCTCTACACTGCCACCACCGATGCCAGTGGCATCTATACGTTTACCAACGTCCTGGCTGGTCATTACACGCTTACCCCAGTTAAAAACGATATTTTGTGGTGGGAACCCGCCCAACGCACAATAACTGTCCCACCGGATGCTACAAAACAAGACTTTACCGGTTATCACATCCGCAAATCGGTGATGCCGGGAGAGAAAAACGTAATCGGGTTCGGCGATGTACTCACGTACACGGTTCAGGTTTCTTCATTCGATGATGGTTCCTTCATCTTTTACGATCCGATTCCCATCTATACAACCTACATCGCCGAGTCGCTGCATGCGCCGGAAGGGATCAATTATGATACGCAGGGCAATATGATCACTGGGACTCTTTCCACACTGACAGCGAACGAGATCACCTTTGCTGTCCGTGTAGGTATCACCGGCACTGCCGGCTTTGCTCCTCCCATCGTGAACCGGGCCTGTATCTTCCCTACCGGGCAGTCAACGGAACTGTGCGAGTGGTCCAATACCACCAGGAATTCCACATACCTCTGGAAAGTATATCTGCCGCTTGTTATGCGTAACCGCAATTAGAATGCTGAAACTCACACTCCTTGGGGGACGAACGATTATCGTCCCCCATTTCATTAACTCCACGTCGTTCGGCAGTCTTCTGCAGGTTGTGCTATAATGGAATCAGTAAACGCTTTGTCTTCAGCAGCATAGAAGAGGATAAAATGACTGAGATAGTGCTCGAACAAATCCCCAAAATTGGGAGGATTGACCTGACAATCCAGGTTTCTACCGAAATGAACTACTCAGCAGAAGTCGCCAGACGACTGGCAGGCCGTTTTGTGGCGAATGAAATAAGCTATTTGCTACGTGCGGGAGAGCCTAACCTGGTCGTTTCAGATCGTCTTTACTGGCGCGTTCCGATTCTCTTGGCATTCCCGACGACCGGCCTGTTGGGAACTGTTGGAACGGTAGACGTTGACGTGGAAACAGGTCAGATGCCCATGACCCCCGCAGAAATCAACGAGATGACACACTATGCCGAAAGCCTGGCTGCCGAGTATACCGCCGCTGAATGTCCCGCACCGTACAACAGGAGTGACGTATGAAAATCACCATGACCTTAAACAATACCCCTCGCACCTTCGACATCGAGCTGCGCGAAACGCTCTTTCATCTGCTGCGGCGCAGCGGCATCAAGAGCGTGAAGTTCGGCAGCGAAGACGGCACGGACGGCTACAGCACCGTGCTACTGAACGGCAAGTTGTGCAGCAGCGTCGTCACGCTGGCGGCGCAGGCCGACGGCGCGACCGTGCTCACCGTCGAGGGCTTGAGCGGGCACCAGCATCCCGGCTGGAACCAGAAGGCGGAATTGCACCCGCTGCAACGCGCGTTCATCGAGACCGGCGCGATCCAGAGCGGCTACGATACGCCCGCGTTGATCCTCGCCGGCAAGGCGCTGCTCGACCGCAACCCGCGCCCCACCGAAGCCGAAGTGCGCGATGCGATCAGCGGCATCGTCTCGCGCGAGACCGGCTACGTCAAACCGGTGCAGGCGATTTTGCGCGCGGCGGCCTACCTGCGCGGCGAAGATCCCGGCCCCGTGCTCGGCGGTTCCGACCTGGGCGACCTCGGCGAGGCGCTGTTCCGCCCGCCGGAAGGGCTGTTTACGCTGCCCGACATGCCCGAACCGCCGGATTTCGGCGGCGGTGGGGGGACGGATACGCAAACGCGCGTCAAGGTGCAGCCGCGCGTGGTGGTCACAACCGAGCCGGAGAAGTTTGCCGTGGTCGGCAAGCCGCTGCCGAAGGTGGACGCGCCCAAGCTCGCCCAGGGCTTGCCCGCGTTCGTCGCCGATTTCGAGCGGCCGGGGATGCTCTACGCCAAAATCCTCCACAGTCCGCACGCCCACGCCCGCATCAAGGACATCGACACGCGCCAGGCCGAGGCGCTGCCCGGCGTCCGCGCGGTGCTGACCTACAAGAACGTGCCGCGCGTGGTCTACTCGACGGCGGGGCAGAGCTACCCGATCCCCGGCCCGCTGGATTACGTCAGCTTCGACAACAAGGTGCGCTACGTGGGCGACCGCGTCGCTGCCGTCGCCGCCGAGACGCCGGAGATTGCGGCGCAGGCCGTGGAACTGATCAAGGTGACCTATGAAGTGCTGCCGCCCGTCCTCACGCTCGACGCGGCCAGGGCCGAGGGCGCGCCAATCATCCACGACCAGCCCGACTACGTCAACTTCGGCGATAGCGACCCGTCCAAGAACCTCGTAGCCAAAGTGAGAATCGACATCGGCGACGTGGACGCGGCGTGCGCGGGGGCCGACTACGTCTTCGAGACCGAGGTGGAGACGCAGAAGATGAAGCACGTGCCGCTGGAGCCGTGGGTGACGCTCACCTATTGGGACGAGAACGACCGGCTGGTCATCCTCACCTCGACGCAGGTGCCATTCCACGTCCGCCGCATCCTCGCGCCTGTGCTCGGCCTTACGGAGGGACAGATTCGCGTGATCAAGCCGCGCATCGGCGCAGCCTTCGGCAACAAGCAGGAGATCTACGAGGACATCCCCGCGCACCTCACGATTGCCACGGGCCGCCCGGTGCTGCTGGAATTGACGCGCGAGGAGCAGTTCATCTACACCACCACCCGCCACCCGATGCGCGTGCGCTATCGCGTGGGCGTCCAAAGGGACGGGACGATGGTTGCCCAGGACATGCGCGCGTGGAGCGATACCGGCGCGTATGGCGGGCACGGCCTGACGGTGCTCGGCAACACCGGCCACAAGACGCTGCCGATCTATAACACGCCCAACGTGCGCTTCTGGGGTGAGACGTACTACACGACGTTGCCGCGCGCGGGCGCGTATCGCGGGTACGGCGTCACCCAGGGCGTCGTCGCCACCGAGACGCTCATCACCCGCATTGCCACGGAAATGGGCATGGACCCGTTGGCCTTCCGGCTGAACAACATTATCAAGCCGCATACCGAGAATATCATGAGCAAGGCGTGGAGCGAGGGCCGCGAGGCGCGCGGCGAGATGATCGAGACGAACGCGCTGCGCGAAGCGGCGATCCAGGGCGCGGCGGCGGTGGGGTGGGCGCAGAAGTACGGGAATCCGAACTGGCACACGGTCGTTGGCACGCCCCATTTGCGGCGCGGCATCGGCGTGGCGTTTTTGATGCAAGGTTCCGGCATCCCCAACCTGGATATGGCCGCCGCGAGCATCAAGATGAATGACGACGGCTCCTTCAACCTGATGATCGGCGCGACCGACCTGGGGACCGGCTCTGACACGGTGCTCGGCCAGATCGCCGCCGAAGTGCTCGGCTGCACGTTGGACGCGCTCATCATCCGCTCGTCCGACACCGACGTGACGCCCTTCGACAAGGGCGCGTATGCGTCGAGCACGACGTACATCAGCGGCGGGGCCGTCGCGCGCGCGGCGGAAGACGTGGCCCGCCAGATCAAAGCCGTCGCCGCAGACATGACCGGCATCCCCGCCGACGACATCACGCTGCGCTACAACCACGCCTGGCTTGGTGTTAGCCCTCAGCCGTCAGCCATCAGCAGTCAGCATGTATTGTCTTTCCGCGAGATTGCAATGTATGCCACGCACAAGCAGAATCAACATCAAATTATGGGCAATGCTTCGTTCATCAGTCCCGTCAGCCCGCCGCCGTTTGCGGCGCAGTTCGCCGAAGTGACGGTGGATATGGAGACCGGACAGACGACGGTGGACAACCTGCTCATCGCGTTGGATTCCGGCACGATCATCAACCCGCTCACCGCGGGTGGGCAATCGGACGGCGGCATGCTTCAGGCGCTTGGCTACGCACTCACCGAAGAGCTGGTCTACGACGAGGCCGGGCGCACACTCAACCCACGCTTCGACGATTACCGCGTCTTCCGCGCCGACGAAAGCCCGCCGATGGAGACGCTGTTCGTGCAGACGTTCGAGCCGTCGCACCCGGTCGGCGTCAAGTCCGTGGCGGAGATCGTCGTGAATGGCGTCGCGCCGGCTGTCATCAACGCGATTTACGATGCGACTGGCGTGATGATGACGCGCACCCCGGTCACGCCGGAGCGCTTGTGGCGCGCGCTGCGGGAGGCCGGGCAGCATTGAAAAACAACAGTGTGGATCAAGGATGAAAGCCGTCAAGCAGTTATCTTTTCAGCAATTGGGGATGCAAGGCGAGTTCGATGCGCTGGATGTCAGCGCGAAAGCGTACACGGCAGCTTTTCGCAAGCTCTACTATCATCTTTACACCAACAGCAACGCCAGCCGCGCTGAACGCATCATCTCTGATTTGTCCAATTTGCTGCTCTGCAAAATCGTCGCGGAAAGAAACCATAGCGCCGAAGCTATGCATGCTTTTCTGAACGAGGAGGGGTCAGCCAACGAGTTGCTGTTGCCGGTTCTCTTGCGATCGTTCCCGCACTTGATCGGTGAGGACGAGAAATTTTACCTCGACGATAAGGTGCTGCGGTATGGCCTCGAAGAATTGGCGCCGTTATCTTTACGCTCTGCGCCCGCGCACGTTATGGGCGAGGCGTTTCAGGCTTTGATGGGTCCGCGGCTGCGCGGTGATAAAGGGCAGTTCTTTACGCCGCGCAGCCTTGTCCGGGCGATGGTATGTGTGCTGCACCCACCGGTTGCAGCGAAAGTCGTGGATCCGGCGTGCGGCACAGGCGGATTTCTGGTCGAAACACATGCTTTTCAAATGGGTGAACAGCCGGACGTGATCCAAGAAAACGTTGGCAAGTTGATCGGGATAGATAAGGACCGTGATCTCTGCCGTCTTGCCGAAGCAATGTTGGAAATGGCTGCGCCGGGCAGAAGCGCTGTACTGAACCTCAATTCACTGGACTATGAGGCGCTTTCTCACCTCTCTGAAGATATTTCCCCTTTGAACGCCGATGTTGTGCTGACGAATCCACCATTTGGCGCGCGCATCAAAGTGAATGAAAAGTCTATCTTGGAGCAATTCGCTTTGGGACACAAATGGCAATGGGATGCTACACAATGGCGCGTCGAACGCCAGGTGCGGGATGCTCAGGATCCACAAATTCTCTTTGTCGAGTTGTGTATTCGTCTGTTGAAGCCCGGCGGTCAAATGGGCATTGTGTTGCCGGAAGGCGTTTTTGGCAACGCAAATATGGGGTACGTTTGGGATTTTATCCGCAGTCAAGGGGAGATTACGGCGCTGCTCGATTGTCCACGCACGACGTTCCAACCAAGTACAGATACAAAGACCAACGTTTTGTTTTTCCAGAAAGCTGCCGAGGCAGCGCAACAACCTGCCCCTACCAGAAAAGTGTGGATGGCCGTAGCATTGCAGTGCGGCCATGATAGAAGGGGCAGGATGACTACGTCCAATGGGGAGCCGTACCCTGATGATTTTCTCGAAATCGGCAATGCGTTTAGCGTGAAAGAACACACAGCTAAGTTCTGGCAACATACAGAAATCACCAACCCCTATTATTTGTGCCCGCGTTATTACGATCAATCGCCTATCGAGGAGCTGAAACAAGAAGCGGCGCGGCTTGGCGCAGAGATGGTTGCGCTCAAGGAATTGGTTAAGAAAGGCTATGTTCATATTCGCAAGGGGCACGAAGTTGGCGCGGAGGCGTATGGCACAGGCGATGTTCCTTTCATCCGCACATCAGATATTGCCAACTACGAGGTTTCGATTGACCCTACGCGCTCGGTAAGCGAGGATGTTTACGAACGTTTCAAAAAGCAACAACGGCTTAAGCCTAACGATATTTTAATGGTATGCGATGGGCGATACAGAATTGGTAGAACGGCGATTTTGCATGAACACAATTACCGCGCTGTTGTGCAGAGTCACATCAGGATTATTTCTGTCGCGCCTAACGCGCCGATAGATGCCATAGAATTGTTGTATTTGCTGAATTTGCCGATGGTTCAGCATCAAATTCGCAATCTGGTTTTTATTCAATCTACACTTGGCTCGTTAGGCAAACGTTTGGGGGAAATTCTTATCCCTTTACCCCAACGTAATGAGGAATGGACAAAAACTATCGGTGATTTTTTTTCCCTGATACAAGGGAGAGCGGAATTTTTGAAGAAATTGCGCGAATTCGAGCATCCAGGGTACGAGCTTTAGCGCACATCTTCTACCCGTTGGAGGATGTCTCGAATCCACAGGTAAAACTCCGGCAGTGTTTTGTTCCCCTGAGCAATGTTACACTCCCTATGCGCAAATCCAACATTGTCCACGTCGTGAAGCCGCGGATTTCTGTGACCGGTTTCGATTTCAGCTTTGCCTCGCGCGGCCTTGAAGAACAGTTCGAACGGCAGCGGTAGATGGCAAACCATACAAGTTGTGCTTTCCGAACGCATCAGCCCGAAATGCGCTTCCAGATATTCGGCAATTTCCGGCGGTGGTATCGGCGCGCCCTGCATCTGATAAACCAACCAGGTCAGCTTCTTGGCAACCCCCATACAACTTTCGTAGCTGGCGGCTTTGTCACGCAGTTTGGCAACGACCTGGGGCTTGAGATCGCGCATCACAATATCGTACTGTTCCAACTCCGCATCCGATAAAAGCATCACCCACCGTAGAATTCGATTTGGCCCAGCCTCTTTGCTTTTCCAGGCTGCGCCAGTCGTCATCGTTGCATCGCGTTTGATCTTGTTGGCGACAGATCTATAAACACCCTGGCTGAGTTGCACAAGGTAAGGGAACTCGTGATGTGCTCCGTCATGGCCCTGAAGGCATTGACAAAGTCGTGGTTGAATTTGCTCATAAACCGAGCGACTGGGGATACGTTCAAGGCAAAGCTGTGGCGTCATTGCAGATTATCCAATTGCTCCATAACTTTCTGGTCGAAATCCACAAGTAATTCCCCTGGCTCCACGCCAAGCGCCTTAGCGATGCGTAGTACATTCAATAATCCAATGTTGCGCTCGCCGCGTTCGATGCCCCCGATGTACGTGCGGTGTAGGCCACACAAATCGGCGAATGCCTCTTGGGACAGTCTTTGTTCTTCACGCAACTTTCTTACCGTTGCGCCAAAGATTTGCAGTGGAATCAGCGCGTTTTTCATTGAAAATGAATTATATGAGTAGTCATTCTATAAGTCTACAGACTATGAGTATCAAAATCATTCGAGCGGGGATGCACGAAATGTAAAAAACGCATTTTGTGTTATGATGATTCGAATCTTTTTGGTCGCCCCCTGCCCAGCCCAGGGACGCGCGACCAGTCGGCAGTAAGGAAAGGAGAAAACGCGATGGATTGGCATAGGTACAATCCGCCGGAAGAGGCGCGGCGGATTCTGGAAGCATGTCCCTCTGTGATTATCGCCAGTTCGGTCAATGAGCTGATCAATATGGCTTGCGGCGGCCTGGGTAGCAATCATACCGAAGTCAGCTACGAAATCCCCGACCACGGCAAGGTGCTCGAAGCGACGGTTTCCCGTGTGCGGAACGGCGTCGCCGCGAATTACCCGGAAGCGTATATGCGCCGCCGCGACCCCGATTGTATGGTCATCGCCGATGACAAGCCCACCGACAAACCTACGTTCAAGGAACGCTACGGAGAAGATTTCCACATGTTGCGCCAGGCCACCTTCGAGTGGCTAAAAGAGCAGCCGTTGGCGATGTTTGCCTTCACCGCCGGGCCAAAGGGCATGGGCAGTGACGCGCTGTGCATCGCGCCGGCCAACGCCGGGTTCTTCGCTCTGGGGTTGGCGTTGCTGCAAGGGATCATTCCGGCCGCCGAGATCACTCCTGATTTTCACCCAACTTCCATTATTTACGTCGCCCCGACGTTCCGGCATACGCACTTCGCTGGCAAGCAGGTTGTTGTCCACAATCGCCTGGATGATTTACATGAGATGTTCTCCTACAACCTCTACCCCGGCCCCAGCGCCAAGAAGGGTGTCTATGGGATGTTGCTCAATCAGGGCGAGCGCGAGGGGTGGGTGACGACGCACTGTTCCGCCGTGCGCGTGGTGACGCCTTATGATAACACCGTGGTCATTATGCACGAAGGGGCGAGCGGCGGCGGCAAGAGCGAGATGCTGGAGCAAGCCCACCGCGAGAGCGACGGACGGCTGCTGCTTGGCGAGAACATCGTCACCGGCGAGAAGCGCTATCTTGAAATTCCGCGCACCTGCGATTTGAACCCGGTCGCCGACGACATGGCGGTGTGCCATCCGGCGATTCAGAAGAACAACGGGCGGCTAACGATTGCAGACGCTGAAGAAGCGTGGTTCGTGCGCGTCAACCACATCGAGCACTACGGCACGGATGTGCATCTGGAGCGCTTGACCGCCGAAGCCACAATGCCGATGTTGTTCCTCAACATTGACGCCGTGCCGCGCGGACGCGCGCTCATCTGGGAGCACACCGAGGACGCGCCGGGCAAGCGCTGCCCTAATCCACGCGTTGTCATTCCGCGCGCGGCGGTGCCCAACATCGTTAATGAGCCAGTGCGGGTGGATATTCGCAGCTTTGGGGTACGCACGCCGCCCTGCACCCGCGAGAACCCCTCCTACGGCATCATCGGGCTTTTTCATCTGCTGCCGCCAGCGCTGGCGTGGCTGTGGCGGCTCACTGCCCCGCGCGGCCACGAAAATCCGAGCATCACCGATACTAGCGGCATGAGCAGTGAGGGCGTCGGTTCATATTGGCCTTTCGCCACCGGGCGCAAGGTGGATCAGGCCAATCTGCTGCTGGCGCAGTTCCGCGATAACACGCGCACGCGCTACATTCTGTGTCCAAATCAATACATCGGCGCGTGGCGGGTGGGCTTTATGCCACAGTGGATCACCCGCGAATATATGGCGCGGCGCGGTATCGCCCCCTTCAAGCCAGAACAACTGCGCGTGTCACGCTGCAACTTACTCGGCTATCGTCTGCACCATTTACAGGTCGAAGGGCGCATGGTCACCAATTATCTGACCAAAGTAGAAATCCAGCCCGAAGTGGGCGAAGAGGCCTATGATGTAGGCGCGAAGATGCTGACCGATTTCTTCCACAAGTGTCTGAAAGAGTTTTATACCGATGATTTGCTGCCGTTGGGACGGCAGATCATCGAGTGTTGTTTCGACGGCGGCAGCGTGGCAGATTACGAGGCGTTGATTCCTTCGCATCCTGGAGATTAAAGTTTATCAGGGAGATTAAGTTGCCAGGCGGCGTCCAATGGATGCCGCTTTTTTTGTCGGCTTAATCCAATCGTAATTGGATTTTAACCCTCAGCGATTCAGAAACATCCTATAATTAAATAAGGGTAATACTAGCCGAGTGCGAAGGTGTAAGAACCTGTCCGCTCAAACCTTCGCAAGATCCTTCTTTACATAGAACAGGAGGCAGGTAGAATGATAAGGAAAAGTTTGATTGCCACTGGAACAGTATTATTAGCCCTCGGCGGTGTAGCCATCCTGCTTGTATTTCTCTCCCAGCCCACGGCGACGACGTATGCCGCACCACCTTCCGGTTGCAAAACCGTGAATCAGGATATCACCACCCCCACCACATGGAGTGAAGGATGTTATGAGATTGTGACGAACACCGTTACAGTTATCCCTGGTATCACGCTCACCATTGCGCCGACAGGTACAAGCACAGCCATTTATTTCCAAACCGGCGCGCGGCTCCAGGTGGAAGGCAATCTCCAGGCTCTCGGGACGCCCAGCAGGCCCATCACGTTTACGGCCTCTAACCCGACAGCCACCAGTCCCTGTGGAGGACAAGGGCGGTGGTTGGGGATCCTTTTCGGGACGAACAGCATCCGCAACCGAGTCCAATACGCCCACATCGAATATGCCTGTACCGGCATCGCTCCCAGTGGATCAACACAACCGGGTGATGGAGATTGGATTTTATCTAATACTATGCGCTATAACGGCGGCATAGGTGAATTCAACGGGAGTATCGGTGGGGACATTGACTATTCTGAAATCAGGAACAACACCATCTACAGTTCCACCAACGGGATTGTCCTGAATGAAGGTAGCCACAATCTTATGTCGAACAACATCATCCGGGATATTGCTAACGTAGGCTTGCATCTGAAGAGCGGGGGTACCGGTGGCGGCAATTACAACACCATCAGCCGTAACGAAATCTACGACTGCGCCGGGACAGGCATTCTGGTAGCAGACGGCCACTTTAACGCTATCACGAACAACGCAATTCATCATTGTGGCGCAGCCGGCATCTATTTGGATATCGGCAGTTCTAACCAGGTGTTGAGTAACACAATTCACAGCACGATGCTGACAAGTAGTCATTCCGGCGCTGCGATCTACGTGCAAGCACAAAATGGCACGGGAGTCCAATACAATCATCTCTATAACAACGGCGGCGGCAGCGGGTATCAGGCCGCGATTTATGTGGTCAATACGCCAAACCTGGGCGTCGTCAACGTCGCTAATAATGTAATCCACGACTCTCTTGCCGACGCCGTCGAGTATGCGTCGGTGAATAGCACGGTTATTCCACCTATCGTCACCAGCAACGCACTCTGCGCGCTCACAGGTGGAACATATGAATTGCGGAACAACACAACCCTGCAAGCCGACGCGCGTTACAATTGGTGGGGCACCAACACACCGCCTGCCGGTGCGATCTTCGGTCAGGCCAATTATACCCCCTGGATTACGCTCTCCATTCCTTCCAGCGATGCCTATGGTGTCGTGACGCTAACGTTGCGCGGGCAAGATGGCGCGTCATTCTTCACCGTCCCGCGCACGCCGACCGACCTGCTGGCGGATTCTCCTATTCCTAACGCGCGGCGGGTCGCGCTCACGGCCAACTGGGGGCATTTCGAGCCTGCCGCAGTCCTTATCAATGACCAGGGGATAGCGACGGCGCAATATGTCCCCTCCGGCGTCGGTCCACTCCCGGCGCGCATTATTGTGACCGCGACTGATTTTTGCGACTTCGCGGTTCCCTATGACCTCCCCCTCCCCGATCTGGCGATTACCAAAACGGCGCTAACCACACAAGCCGTTGTCGGCGGGCTGGTCACCTACCGGATTGACTATGCCAACCAGGGCAACGCCGCCGCTGCCCGTCTTACCATCCGTGACACGCTGCCAGTAGGGATGCAGTGGGTGGCCGATACCGCGGTCCCGCCCTGGACACGAGGCGCGACGACGCCCGAAGTCGTGTGGACGCTGCCAGGCCTGGCGGCCGGCGCGCGCGGCAGCTTCCTGGTGACGACCACCGTGAACAGCGCCGCTGCCTGTGGATTGCAACTGACCAATCTGGCGGTCATCACCAGCACGACACTGGAAGCGCGCCTGGATAACAATGCGTCCAGCGCAGCGCCAGTCACGGTGCTGTGCCCCTCAATCGAAATCACCAAAACCGGACCGACGCTGTCCAAAGTCACCGATGTCGTCACGTACACCTATCAGATCAGGAACACCAGCATCCCGGCCTCTACGCCGCCGTTGGATGTGGTGAGCATCGTGGATACCGGCGTCGGCTGGCCGGGTCTGGGCAATTTGACGGCGCGCGGTTGCACGCCCCTGGCGACCGGCGCGCTTTGCACCTTCCAGGTTCCTTATGTCGTCGCTGCGGGCGTTCCCGACCCGCTCGTGAACGTGGTCACGGCGACGTACCGCCTCACCGCGTTCAACCAGGCGGTTACGGCGACGGATAGCCACAGCGTCAACTTGTTCCAGCCCTCCATCACTTTCAGCAAGACGGGCGATGCGCTGAGCAAGATCGGCGACGTGACGCCGTATACGTTGACGCTCGCCAACACCAGTTCCACCGACTCACCGGAGCTGGTTTGTCGCATCACCGACGCTTTGTTGGGTCTCGATCAGACTGTGGTACTGGCTGCGGGTGCTGCGCCCTCTGTATTGACGCGTCCATACACCGTCCCCGCGGGCGCGTCTGATCCACTGGTCAACACGGCCAACGTCATCTGTTCGCCTGTCGGCTTCCCCAATGTCATCACGGCAACGGCAACGCACAGCGTCAACCTGTTCCAGCCGTCCATCGCCTTCGCCAAGACAGGCGACCCACTGAGCAAGATCGGCGATTCGACCACGTACACATTGACGTTGGACAACACCAGTTCCAACGACGCGCCTGATTTGCAATGCCGCATCACCGATGCCATGTTGGGGCTTGACCAGGCAGTGACCTTGCCCTGGAATGCTCCGCTTTACGTCTTGACGCGCCAGTTCACCGTCCCCGCAAGCGCGCCTGATCCGCTGGTCAACACGGCCAACGTCACATGCTCGCCCATCGGGTTCTCTAACGTCATCACGGCGTCGGATAATCATAGCGTCAACCTTTTCCAGCCGGCCATCCAGGTGGACAAAAGCGGCCCCGCCGAGGCGCATCCCGGCGACACGATCACCTACACCTTCCGCATCACCAACGCCGGCTCCGCGGATAGTCCGGCTTTAGTGCTCGACGCCGTCACCGATGTCGGCGTCGGCTGGCCAGGATTGGGAGATTTGACGGCGCGGGCGGCGGCGAACGGCTGCACGTCGCTGGCGGCAGGGGCGGCTTGTGTGTTCGGTGTGCCCTACGCCATTCCGCCGAGCACGCCAAACGGCGACCGGGTGAACACCGTGAGTGTGCGTTATCACCCGCTCGGCTTCACCAACTCAATCACGGACACAGATATGCACACGCTCGCCATTATCGGCGCGGTGGACATCGTCGTCATCAAAGACGATAACGTTGGGCCGATCACCAACACGCTGCTAGCGCCGGCAAAGCAGATCGCATTCGATGCCTGGCGGCAGACTGCCGGGAGCGCCCTGGCGACCGCCGAGCCGTATCACCGCGAGTTTGTCTTCGATGGCGACCTGGTCACGTATACGATTTCTGTCGTCAATGTGGGGGTGATGCCTGCCACCAACGTCGTGCTGACGGAGACGCTGCCGCTCTACACCAGCTACGTCGGCTATGGTTGGACGGGGATGGGTGGACGCACCTACATCACGTCGGTGGGCACGCTGCAACCTGGTGAGGGTGTGGTGCGCTACTTCATTGTCCGCGTGAATGAACCGCTGCCGGCCAACATCAACAATCTGGACAACCTGGTGTGTGGGTGGGCGGCTGAAGGCGACAGGGCGCCCAATGATAACTGCAACCACGAAGATACGCCCGTGCTGCGACGTCCACAGATCGAGAAGACCTTTACCGCGGCGATGGGCGTGGCGGGACAGGTGATCTCGTTCACCATCACCTATACCAACCCCAACAACGTCCCGCTGACCGGGGTGCGCATCACCGACACACTGCCGCCGGACACGATCTGGCACAGCGACACGGCGACTGCTGCCGGGTGGACGCGCGTGACCACGACGCCCAACGTCGCGTGGTACATCCCCACCCTGGGCGCGGGGGTGTCGGGCAGTTTCGTTCTCAATGTGATTTACCGTCCGGCAGTGGAAGTCTGCGACATCGCGCTGACCAACATCGTCACCCTGACGGTCCTCAACAACAACGTGGCTTACTTCGCCGACGCGGACTCGGAAAGGTTCACCATCCGCTGCCCGTCCGATCTGGTAGTGATCAAGGACGACGATGTCGGGCCGACGACGCCTTTTGCGGTGGCGAAGCAACAGACCATTGAGCGCCTGCTGCTGCGCGAGGTCACCACGCTGGGCATCACCCAACACCGCGAGTTTGTCTACGAGGGCGATGTGGTCACGTACACCATCGCCGTCGAGAACGTCGGGCCGTACACCGCCACGAACGTCGTCCTCACGGAAATTCTGCCGCTGTACACCGACTACATCGGCTACGGCTGGAGGCTGGTCAGCGGGCGAACGTACACGATGGCGCTGGGGACGCTCGCGCCGGGGCAGGGCGGCATCTACTACTTCGTCGTCCGCGCGCACGACACGATTCCCGAAGGCGTGAACAACCTGATCAACTACGTCTGTGGATGGAGCCGGGAGCCGGATTACCACCCGGCCGATAACTGCAACTACGAAGACACGCCGCTGCGCCGCCGTCCGCTGCGCATCTCCAAGGCGGCGCCGCGCTGTATCGCGCCGGGCGATTATTTTAACTACAGCACGTTCTACACCAACACCAACACCACAACCGGTTTCGTCAACGTGCCCATCACTGACACGCTTTCGCCGTTCATCACCTACGCGGGTACGAATTGGGCGTGCGTGGGGCCGATCTGCCGCTACACGATCCCTGCGATTCCGGCGGCGACGTACAATCAGCCCGGCCCGCTCCTGCAGGTGCGGTTGAATCCCAACTTCGCCTACACCGCCGACAGCCGCATCGTGAACACCATCGAAATCAGCGGCGGCTATCGCTACACCCTCACCAGCACCGTGGACCTCGGCCCAGACCTGGTGGTGGTGAAGAACGACAACATCGGGCCGCTGCCGCTCGCGCAGCAGGCCGCATGGGACGAGGTCACAGCGCAACTTGAGCGCCCGGCGACGACGCAAAGCGTCACCCAGCGCCTCTACGCGCAGCCCGGCGAACTGATCACCTACACGATCGTCTACGTCAACAGCGGCGTCGGTACGGCGCACAACGTGATGCTCACCGAGCGTCTGCCGGATTACACCACCTACGTCGGCGGCGGATGGACGCACAGTGTTGGGCCGTACTACACGATGACCCTCGGCACACTCGCTCCGGGTCAGGGACGCGACCTGATCTTTGTCGTGGAGGTCGTGGATCCCTTCCCGCTCGGCGTGGATCGAGTCGTCAACGAAGTCCGCATCACCACGACGGACGAGGAGTGCGACACATCGAACAACAGCTCCAACGACGACACACCGATCCGCACCGCTACGTTGCTCTATGTCGCCAACCGCACATCGAACACGATTGACGTGTTCCAGACCACCAACTTCGCCTATCTCACGAGTATTCCCACAGGCGACGCGCCTTTTGGCATGGTTGTGGTTGACAATCAACTGTACGTCGCCAACGCCACGTCTGTACCGCCGAGCACGCCCAGCCGGGTACAAGTCTTCGATCTCGCCACACACAACGTCATCACGAGTGTGGCGACAGGCTTCGGCACACTCTACCTGGCGCAACTCGACGGCTACATCTACGCCACCGATCACAGCGTTGGCGGCGAAGGGATCACCGTCATCGAACACGCCACCCACAACGTCGTGGCGCGCCTCAAACCGGACATGCCGGTAGTTTACGACTGGGGCTTCTTCGGCATCACCGCCGATCCCACACGGCATGTGGTGTACAGCACAAAGCGCTATATGGGCGCACAAGGCATCTGGAGAGTCGCTTCGACCCCCACCCCGCTGACTTTCAACCTGACGTATATGCTGAACACAGGCGACAATCTGCCGTACTCCACCATCTACAACCGCGCGACCGACCATGTCTATGTCACCTTCCCGCACTTGCACGAATTGCGCGTCTACGACCCAGACGATTTCTCACGGTGGACTGTCTTCCCGACCCAGCAGCAAGCGCCCAGTCCCGATTCGACGGACGGCGGCAAAGGCATGGCGGTGATGGGTGAGTGTGTCTACAACGCGAACTTCGCGGCGCAGTCGGTCAGCGTGCTCGCCGAGGGACCATGCAATGAATCAGGCTACAGCGTCGCGGCCCAGAGCGCGATTCAAACGCAGGAAACCTTCTTGCCGCCGGGCACCTTCCTCCTCGGCTTCAACATCTACCTGCCGACCGTGATGCGCGCCTGGCAAGCCTATCCTAACGTCACCCACATCCCGGTGGGCGGCAGTCCCAAGGGCCTCGCGGCGGGCGGCGGGATTGTCTTTGTCACCCTGCCGGAGCAGAACCGCGTCGCCGTCATTGACACGCGGCAAGGGCGTGTGGTCTATTGGATTCCCACGCAGGGAACCTACCCGCACACCGCCGTCATCGTCTACAACGCGCCCTGGCTGAAGCCATAAAATCCAACTGAAGCCAACAAAAGCTGCCACAAAGACCGGGGTTCTGACAAAACCCCGGTTTTTGTACTTGACGCCATCCCCATTCCCGTTATGATACACCCTTGTGAATCATGATTCTCAGGGAGTCTGCGTGCAGCCAGCCATTCATACGCGCAATCTGACCAAGTGGTTCCCCAAGCCGCGCCGGTTGAGCAGTTTGCTGCGCTTCAAAGCTGCGCCTGGCGAGACGCTGGCGGTCGATGGCGTCAGCTTCGACGTGCAGCCGGGTGAGATCTTCGGTCTCGTCGGGCCGAACGGCGCGGGCAAGACGACGCTGGTGAAGCTGCTCACGACGCTGATCCTGCCCACGTCCGGCGAGGCGCAGGTCGGCGGCTACGACTGCACCGACGAAGCGCCGATCAAGGCCATGATCGGCTTGATGACGTGCAACGAGCGCAGCTTCTATCCGCGGCTTTCCGGGCGCGAGAACCTGCGCTTTTACGCCGGCTTGCTGAACTTATCCCCGGCGGCGACGGCGCAACGTATCGAAGAGCTGGCCGATTTGCTCGATTTGCGCGAATTCCTCGACAAGCGCTATGACCTGTACTCCCTGGGGATGAAGCACCGGCTGGCCTTAGCGCGCAGCCTGCTCAACCGCCCCACCCTGCTCTTTCTCGACGAACCAACGCGCAGCCTCGATCCGCTGGCGGCGGCGCGCTTCCGCGAGGCGCTCTTCACCCTGGCGCGCCGCGAAGGATGCACGATCTTCCTGGTGACGCACGACTTGAACGAGGCCGTGGAACTCTGCGATCGCGTGGGCGTCATGGTGCGCGGGCTGATGCGCGTGGTCGATGACCCGGCGCGCCTGCGCCCGCTGCTGGCGTCGGCGGAACGGTGTACCATCACGGCGCGTGGCTTCGCCGCCACAACCAGCGATCGCATCCGCGCCATCGCCGGCGTGCACAGTCTCACGATTCAGGAAGCGCCCGGCGGCGTCGCCATCCTTGACGTGGCGATGGCCGACCGCAAGCACACGCTCTCCGCCATCATCCGCGCGTTGGAAGAAAGCGGCAGCGAGGTCGCGGGACTGGAGTTCACGGCTGCTTCGTGGGATGAGGTGTTTGAGAAGTTAGAGGGGAAGACCACGGATAAAGGAAATGAACGATGGGAGGAGACCACGGATGGGAGAAATCCACGATGGGAGAGAGCCGCGAGTCGGGAAGAGGGACGAGGGGAGAATGTCGCGGGAGCTGTGAAAACGGGGCGGGCGGCAGAGGCAAGCGAGCGAGCAGGCATTGCGGGGTGGCGGGCGATAGGCGGGCGTGGCGTGGAGGTGGCGCGCAAGGCCTGGCTCTTCCTGCGCCGCGACTTTCAGACGCAGTTTAGCTATCGCTTCTCCTTCGTGATGCAGATTTTGGGTATTCTGTTCTCCGTCGCCAGCTTCTACTTCGTCGCGCAGCTTTTTGGCGCGCAGGCTAACCCGTATCTCAACAGCTACGGTGGGGATTATTTCGCCTTCGTCCTCATTGGCATCGCCTTCACGGGCTACCAGGGCGTGGCGCTGTACAGCTTCTCCGGCGTCATCCAGTCGGCGCAGTCAATGGGTACGCTGGAGGCGATGCTCGTCACGCCGACGCGCCTGTCGACGCTGCTCTTCGGCTCCAGCCTGTGGAACTTCGCGTTTACCTCGCTGCGGGTGATCGTCTACCTGCTGATGGGCGTACTCATCTTCGATGTGAACTTGCGCGGCGCGAACCTCCTGGCGGCGCTGGTGATCCTGCTGCTGACGATCCTCAGCCTGAGCAGCATCGGCATCCTCTCGGCGTGCTTCATCATCGTCTTCAAACAGGGCAATCCCCTCAACTTCGTGATCGGCAGCGTTTCGTCGCTGCTGAGCGGCGTCTATTATCCGGTGGCGGTGCTTCCTGTGTGGCTCCAGGTCGTGGCGAAGGTCTACCCGCTGACATACACGTTGGACGCGATGCGCCGCGCGTTGCTGACCGGCGCCTCGGCGCTGGAATTGCTGCCGGAGATCGGCGTGCTGGCGGGATTCTCGCTCGTGCTGCTGCCGCTGAGTCTGCTCGCGTTCCGCGAGGCTGTCAAACAGGCAAGGCGCGATGGCAGTCTGACGCAGTTCTGATGTCAACGGATTTGAACGGATTTTCTGAAATTTCACCGGAAGGGCTATCAACCGAGTTTTTACTGTTGTGCCTGCGCGGGCGGTGGGAGGAGACGGCGCTGGAGGCAGCGCGGGCGCTGAGTCAGGCCAATGGCTTTGATTGGAACGCCATTTATGACGCGGCGCAACGTGAGGGCATCGCGCCGCTGCTCTACGCCATCGCGCGCGGACGCAACTTGCTGCCTTCCTCCATCGAAGAGGAATGGCGCATGGCCTACTTCGCCAATGCCCGGCGCAATTTGTTGCTGTTTCAGGAGTTGGCGCGCGTGCTGCGGGAACTTGACGCGCGCGGCATCCCGACCATCGTCCTCAAGGGCGCGGCGCTGGCGGAAGCGGTCTACGGCAACCCCGCCGTCCGTCCAATGTGCGATGCGGATGTGCTGGTGCGGCGCCAGGATGTTCCCCGCGCGTTGAGCGCGTTAGTCGCATTGAACTACGAAGCGCCGCACAGCGAAGCCCGCGCGGGGGATACGCTGACCTACGAGAATGAGATCCTGCTCCGCAAGCCCGGCGCGCAGGACATCGTGCTGGAAATCCACTGGAGCCTCTTCGACTCGCCCTACTACCAGCACACCCTGGCGGTGGACTGGTTCTGGGCAACGGCAACGCCGCTGTACATCGCGGGCGTTGCCGCGCGGATGCTCGGCCCAGAGGCGCAAGTGCTGCACTTGTGCGGGCACTTGCTGCTGCACCACGGGAGCGGCGCACCCCGCCTGCTCTGGCTGCACGACATCGCCGAGGTGCTCGTCGCGTACCGGGAGACGCTCGATTGGGAGACGCTGCTACGGCAAACGCAAGCTTTCAACCTGACCTTGCCGGTTCGCCAACTGCTTTTGCGCGTGCAAGAGCAATGGCACGCCCCCATCCCCGAAACAGCCTTAGCGCGGTTGCGCGCGCTGGAACCTTCCGCGCAAGAGGCGCGGGTGTTCACGGACCTCACCGCGCCCCATCGCCCGGTCATCCGGCGTTTCTGGGCCGATCTGGCGAGTATGCCCGGTTGGAAAACACGCCTGGCGTATGCGTGGCACAGTATATTTCCTACGGCAGTGTATATGCAAGCGCGGTACAACATTATACATCCGTGGTTGACGCCGTTGTACTATCCGTACCGGTGGTGGGTAGGGGTGAGAGGGTTATGGGGGAAAGCGCGAAGCTGAAGCATCGCGCTAAGAGAGCAAAGCCCTACGGGCTAGAGAAGATAGCCCTGCTCGCGTCCCCGAGACGGGGACGCGAGCAGGGCTATGCGGATTCCACGCAAGGTTTTTTATGCCTCGAGGTCTTCTAGCTTGACGCCTTGTCCCAACCGAAGGCTTTGCCGCGCTTCGGCGACGCGCTGCAAAAAGCGCGGATCATGCTCAAGGCGATAGTCAAACCAATCATCTTCTGTCTCAAAGCCGATGAGCACACCCGCCGGTTTGCCGTGACGGGTAATGATGATCTGCTCTTCTTCAGCCAACCGTAAATAGCGCGATAAATCATTTTTCACTTCGGCTAATGCGACTGTTTTCATTATCTTATTCCCCAATTCTATTGAGCCAAGTCTCCGCTTCTGATTTTGCCACTATGCCCAAGATTTCCACCGTGTTGAATGAAACATCATAAAACACCCGAATGTCGTCTTCACGCAAACGATACTGAGGTCGAGATAGACCACGCAAACGTTTGATACGGCTTTTACTTTCTTTGGTCGGTTCGTACCGCAGATGTGTTTTGATGGCGTCCTTGACTCTAGCCTGCCAGTATGCCGTCAAGTCGTCCAGATCTTCGATAGCTTCAGGTGAGAAAATAATCTCGTAACGCATTATAGCTATAGTATAGCCAGATTTACCTGTAAGTCAATCAGAATGTTGTGCTGTATGGGCGAGGCATCCTCGCGAGGCGCCTTGTCAATCGAGAAACACTGTGGGATGCCTCGCCCTTACATAGCCCCGCAAGCGTTTATAGCGCATAAAAAACGGGGAGGCTTGACGCCTCCCCGTTGATGGTAAGTGGTTATTTTACTGGCAGATGTACTGACCGTCGCTTTGGAGGCCGATGATCACATCCGCTGTGCCGCCGACGCGCACATCCCACCCGATAAACTGGGCGTTGTAGCCGAGGACAAATCCGGTTCCCAGCACTTCGATCTCGGAAGCGGGCGCATAGATCACGCCGGTGAAGGTCGAGTCGGAGTTGCCGGTGATCTTGAGCGGGTTGCTGTTGGTCTGCGGCACGTAGATCAGGACGCCGGGCAGCGCGGGCGACGCGCCAGCCTCGGGCGCCGATAACTGCACCGTAGCGCCGCCGTTGATGGTGAGCTTGCCGTCAGTAAAGTAGAGCGTCACTCCCTGGCCGGTCAGCGACTCGTTATTGTTGATGGTCACATCGCCGCTGATACAGTACAGGCCTGGATTCAGGGCTACGTTCCCCTTGAAGTCCTTACCCTGCATCTGGATGGCTGCCGGATCAGAGCAGTTCGGCGGGTTGACTGTCCAGGTCGCCGGATCCAGGGCCGGAATCTGCCGCACGCCGGCGCTGATCAGGCTCATATCGCCGAACTTGTCCAGGACATAGTCCACGGGGGCCGACACTTGCACATCCGTCGTGCCGACCGCGCGCACACAGCCATTGGAGTAAGCCGTCCCGCTAATCTGGGTCAGGGAAGTACCGTGGAAGAGCAGGCCGTTCTGCTGTCCCTGGCAATCCGCCGGATTGAGTGCGACGATGGCGTAGTCTCCAGCCAGGTGCAGGTTCGGGATCGTGCAGACCGGGACGGGCACCGGCGCGGGCGGTTCGGTAGGTTTGGGCGCCTTGGGCATATCCTTGTACTTGGGCGGCTGCTTGTCGGGCGGCATCACCTGATGGTAGTCCGTGCAGGCGCTATCGCCAGCTTCCTCGCCGAGGAACCCGTTGTTGATCTGGTCGCCGATATCTTTGGCGCGTTCCAGAGCCGGATCATTGGGACTGGTCGCGTTGAGGATGATCGTTTGCGCCTCGAGCAGCGCATCCATCAACGTACCCTCGAAGACGCCGCCGGCCACATCGAGCCGCACGACCGTCGTCGGGCCGACCTTGCCGGAGCCGAGGTTGAGCCAGGTCGCCAGGTTCTGCTGCAAGGCACGCGCCAGCATGGATTGCGGATCGCCGGGGTAGGTGCTCTTCTTGCCCACCACACGCTGCAGGATCTCCTCCGCCTGTTTGAGGGTCAGAGGCGTGGGAGTGGCAATCGGTTCGGGATTCATCAAGGTGCCATTGAGGCCGCTGCGGTAGAGCGGGCTGGCAGCAGCGACGTTCTTCAGCGCCCATTGCAGCGTCTCCGGACTCTCCTGCACGCCGTTGGTGCGTCCGGCAAGCACTTTGCTCACGTTGTTTTTCCAGTAGCCGATGGTGCGGGGGCAGTTGCCTTCGGGCCAGGGGGTGGGGCCGCAGCCGTTGGCAGAATCGCAGACTTCGTAGTTCATGCGGAACCATACGAAGTTGTGCAGGTCTAACCCCTCAATATGAACTGTATAGAACCCCGGCTTGATTTCATCCACCAACAAGTCTGGATTTTGGTTAGGATCGGTGCTAATCGAGTAGTATTCCCATTCTTCGGTACCGGAAGGTTCGTCATTGATATAAAGGGGTGAACCAACAGGATCAATTAACCGATACTGCACGGCAGGACTACGACGCAACAGGCTAGAGCTGTTATCGTCCGCCGGCGCCCCTTTACCACCTGCTCTTTCTGGTACTGTTACACCGGGGATAGCCCAGTCCGGCATTCCCTCTGTATTGGGATCATCTGTGTCGGCCAAATTATTAGCTGCTGTTCCTCGATCAAAATCGCCATCCCACAATTCTAGCAAATTTGTCCCATTTGGAACGTACAAGTAGAATTTCCACTCTCCTGTATAATTCGAAGGCCCCGGATACCCATTGGGATAAAGAATGCTAATGTCTCTCGCATTAGCAATACCACCAGAAATGGCAATACTGGCATTTACAAGTCCTGATTGACCAGTCGAAACATAGCCATTAGAGCGGACTTTGTAAAAGTTGGAGCCGTACTGCCTTACATCACGCGTGACCTCCAACCGATAAAAATAGTGACCAGCGGGGCTTTTTGCTTCGGGTACATTATTGAGAGTAATGTTATACCAGGCGTTGTTAGGCATTGGATCCTGGTTGCCTCGCCATTGCCCTACTACAATCATCCCTTGCCCATTTTTGAGTGGGTCCGCATATAGAGTATAGGTACTTTCCTCTGTAGATTCATCCCAGTTTCCATTTTTGTAGTTAAGGTTTCCACTGTCATCCTTACCATCGTCACCGTCAAAAATTCCCACCTCGAACGTTGTGTAGTTTGCCGGAACAGCAATCCATACTGCTGTTTTTGCTCCAGCAAAAGTTGCCTGTTGCTGCCCTGCTGCGACAAAAAACTTGCCATCATTTTCTGCACAACTGGGTAGACAGGTATACCCATTGACCGGCGCAGGATACGGCTCTGGCTGTGGTACCACGATCACTGTGCCTGCTCCGGGGATGAGATCCCACCAATTCACCAGTTGCCCCACGATGGCGACAACCAGCGCCAACGCCAGAACGCCGGCCACCGTTCTCTTGCCGGTCTTGCTATTAAACCAACGACTGAACTTAGACATCTCAATTCTCCTTTCTTGACTAAAATTAAAATTTTCGGATTGCACCCTTTCTACTCCTATAGTCGCCGTGCTGGTGCGCTATGGGTCGCGAGTTTTAGGAATCTTTGCCGCGAACTGCTGTAAGCCTTCAGCCATCGGCTTTCAGTTATCAGCCAGATTGGCCCAAGAAGCTGAAAGCTAACTGCTGATCGCTGAATGTTATCACTGCCGATGCTTGTGAACGAGCCAGGCGACAACAATAGCGATGACCGCGACGACCGTCAGCGCCGCCGCGACGGCTTCTCCCTTCCCCAGCACCGTTCCCGCGACCGGAACACCGCTGGAGGGCAGCACGAGCGCCGCGACGACGGCGATGATGGCAAGCGCGGCAACAGCGGCCCAGGTCTGCCGGTACGTGGGCGCGCGCAGCAACCCGCCGAGCCGTTGGCGCAGGCTGAGCGGGCGGCGCTCCCATTCCGCCGCGACCTGTTGCCGCACCCGGCGGCGCAGGCTCTCCGGCGGCGGATGCGGCGCAAGCGTCCGCCCCAGCAGCGCCTCCACTCGCGCGTCGCTATAAGCGCGCACGCCCTGATCGGTTACCTTCTCTTGAGCTTTCATAATCTCCTCAAAGACAGTTGCAAGTTACAGGTTTCAAGTTGAAAGTTACAGGTTTCAAGTTGAAGGTTAGAGGAATCTGTTACCAGTCTCACCCTCTCACTCCCTCACCCACTCACCCACTCTCCCTCTCACCCTCTCCCTCTCTCCCCCCCTCGCCCAACGCCTCCGCCATCGCGGCCATCGCCCGCCGGTAACGCGATTTTGTTGCTTCCAGCGAGAGCGAGAGCGCGTCGGCGACGTCCTGAAAAGGCAAACCCTCCGCAAAGCGCAGCAGGAGCACTTCTTGATACTGTTCCGGCAGCCGTTGCAAGGCCAGCCGCACGCGCAATTGCTCCTGCCACCCCTCGCCCTCCGCCACGTCGTTGATGTCCAGGTCGAGCTCCACCGTCTGCGGCTGGCGACCGCGCGCGCGGTAGAAATCCGCCACCTTGTGCCGCGCGATGGCCGAAATCCACGTGCGGAAACTCGCCGTCGCCCGGTACCGCCCGATCGCGCGCATAGCGGCGATGAAGACCTCCTGCGTCACATCATCCACTACATCGGGCGGCAGCAAGGCACGCAGGCGGTTGTAAACCACCGGCAGGTAGCGGTCGCAGAGCACGTCGAAGGCCAGCCGGTCTCCCTCCCGCGCCATGTGCGCCAGTTCTTCATCGGGCCGTGCATTGAAATTGTGATTCATCTTTATAGTCGTCGCCACAGCAGAAAAAGGGTTGTCATCTAGCCTCAGAAAATGAAAATTCAGGGTAACTATTCAGCCTGCCTACAATACGACCGTCACCCTGAGCGGAGTGAAACGGAGTCGAAGGGTCTTGGCGCTACAAAAGCCGAGATTCCTCACTTCGCTCCACTCGTTTCACTCGTTCCGCTACGTTCGGAGACCTGTCCTGAGCTTGCCGAAGGATGACGGCTGAATAGTTACCCTCCACTTATCCGCCCACAAGGGGCTACACTACTACACTACGCGCACCTTTCCCCATTTGCTCTTTGTCATTCGCCATTCATAGCTTACTATCTCTTGGTTCGCTCATTTTTTAAACGGTTTTTGGAATTGTCGAAACGGTTTTCTGCGCTTCATATATGCACACAAATTTGAATTTTGCATCTAAAAACTACATATATGCATATATAATAGCTTATCT
>Ga0208197_1000026_pt1 | contig 188389 bp, 163 predicted proteins | sample AD_JPNNA4_MetaG_FD_184444 | JGI IMG/M metagenome (GOLD analysis project Ga0208197, IMG submission 184444) | Active sludge microbial communities of municipal wastewater-treating anaerobic digesters from Japan - AD_JPNNA4_MetaG (SPAdes) (version 2) | ecosystem: Engineered > Bioreactor >...
GTAAGAGAATCAAAAGAAAACAATACTTATGAAATATATTTTTGCAATCAATTAATAAGAACTATAACTTTATAAAAATGTATACCATGTCTATAGCCCCTTGTATACCAAGTCTATTGTCCATACACTCCCCAAAGTGGGGAGGAGTAGCACTACACCAGAGAAATAAATCCGCCATCTGGCGGATTTAGGGGGCAAATAAAAGCAGTGGGGACTTATGGGTCAAAAATAAGTCCCCCATTTGGGGGATTTAGGGGGCAAATAAAAAAAGGGCGGACTTAGGGGCAAAAAAGATATACTGATTAATTAATAAAAAACTATTATAATTAATTGATATTTAACGATTAGGCAATTTATTACTGTATGAAGAAAGTTCTTTTTATTGATAGAGACGGCACCATTCTTGTCGAACCTCCGGACGAACAAATTGACAGTCTTGAGAAGATGGAGTTCGTACCGGGAGTGATTACGGCTCTTTCGAAGATAGCGGCACAAACCGATTTCGAAATGGTTATGGTGACGAATCAGGAAGGGTTGGGCACAGCAAGTTTCCCCGAGAAAGATTTTTGGCCCGCACATAACAAGATGCTCAGGATACTCGAAGGTGAAGGTGTGAAATTTGCCGAAATATTCATTGATAGTAGTATGCCCGAAGAAAAAGCCCCCACAAGGAAACCGGGAACGGCTATGCTCGTAAAATACCTGGCTCAGGGAATAGACCTCACCTCCTCTTATGTTATAGGCGACAGGCTTACCGATGTTGAACTGGCAAAGAACATCGGTTGTAAAGCAATCCTGCTCAAGGATACAAATAACGATTACGCCTCACTCTGCACTACCGACTGGGAACAAATTTACAGTTTCCTCATAGGTCGGAGCAGAAAGGCAAAGGAAGAATATTCGACAAAAGAAACAAAAATCATGGTCGAAGTTGACCTCGACGGCACAGGCAAAAGCGCTGTTGACACAGGTATCGGATTCCTCGACCACATGCTCGACCAGCTTGCCCAGCATGGAAAACTCGATTTGACCATAAAAGCAAAAGGCGATCTCAATGTTGATGAGCATCACACCATCGAGGATACGGCGATAGCGCTCGGAAGGGCTGTAAACAAAGCACTCGGCAGCAGGAAGGGAATCGGCCGTTACGGTTTCACGGTGCCGATGGACGACTCACTGGCTTCTGTGGCTATTGACTTCGGAGGCAGGCCATGGCTCGTATGGGATGTCATGCTGAAAAGGGAGAAAATCGGCGAAATGCCCTCCGAAATGTTCTTTCATTTCTTTAAATCATTCTCCGATAATGCAGGATGTAACATCAATATAAAAGCCGAAGGCGAAAACGAACATCATAAAATAGAGGCAGTGTTCAAAGCTTTCGGTAATGCGCTCGGGATGGCAGTAAAAAGAACCGGAAGCAGTTCGGTACCCAGTACCAAAGGAAAATTATGATTGCCATACTTAAATACAATGCCGGCAATATAAGGTCGGTTCAGAACGCTCTCGAAAGGGAAGGCTGTTCGTCCGTAATAACCGACAATGCAAACGACATATTATATGCCGAAAAAGTAATTATTCCCGGGGTGGGTCATGCCGGACAGGCAATGAAATACCTCAGGGAAAGGGGGCTCGATAAACTCATAAAATCCCTGAAACAGCCTGTGCTCGGCATCTGTCTTGGTCTTCAGCTTATGTGCACTGACTCGGAAGAAGAAAACACAGTATGCCTCGGTATATTCGATTCGAAAGTAAAAAGATTCCCATACGGCGTAATAGTCCCTCACATGGGCTGGAATAACTTTACGACGATAAACGGTGAATTATTCCGGGGAATAAGCCTGTCGGACGATATGTATTATGTTCACAGCTATTATGCTGAAATATGCGATTATACTACTGCAATATGCGAATATGCAGTATCTTTCGGCGCTGCTATGCAGAAAGATAATTTTTATGCGGTTCAGTTTCATCCGGAGAAATCGGCACGTACAGGTGAAAAAATTATAAGAAACTTTCTTGCACTGTGAGAATAATACTTGCAATAGATATTATCGGCGGAAAATGCGTAAGGCTCACAAAAGGAGATTATGCAACGATGAAAACCTATAATGACAATCCTCTCGATGTTGCAAAGACTCTGGAAGAGAACGGCATAAGATATCTTCATCTTGTTGACCTCGACGGTGCGCGTGAGGGAAAGGTTGTGAATCACAAAATTCTCGAAGAGATAACTTCCCGCACCTCGCTGATTGTTGATTTCGGAGGGGGGATAAGGTCGGAAGATAGCCTCAGACTTGCCCTCGACTGCGGAGCCGCTCAGGTAAATATCGGAAGCATTGCGTACAGCAACCGGGAAATGTTTCTCGAATGGCTCGGAAAGTACGGGAGTGAGAAGATAATTCTGGCAGCCGACAGTATTAACCGCAGGATTGCCGTACATGGATGGAGCGAAGAATCGGAGACGGATGTCGTGGATTTCATTGCCGGATACAGTAAAGCAGGAGTTAGATATGTCGTTTCGACCGACATATCCAGAGACGGCATGATGAAAGGGCCGTCGGTCGGGCTTTACAGAGATATACTTTCGGCCTGCGATATAAAGCTGATTGCAAGCGGAGGGATATCGTCCGTAAATGATTTGAAGAAATTGTCCGGAGCAGGCTGCGACGGTGCAATAATCGGAAAAGCCTATTACGAAGGAGCAATAAAAACTGAAGAACTTAAAGAAATATGTTAAAAAAACGAATTATTCCATGTCTTGATATTAAAGACGGCCGGACGGTAAAGGGCGTCAATTTTATCAATCTCCGCGACGCCGGCGACGCAGTTGAACTCGCATCGAGGTATGTCGAGGATGGCGCTGACGAACTGGTATTTCTGGATATCACTGCCACAGTCGAGAAACGTAAAACTATTGTGCCGCTGGTCGAAAAGGTTGCAAAGGCAATCAATATTCCATTTACGGTCGGAGGCGGGATAAAATCGGTTGACGATGCATTCGCAATAATAAATGCCGGAGCCGATAAGATAAGCATCAACACTGCCGCAGTGATGAACCCTGAGCTCATTTCCGAAATTGCAAACCATTTCGGCAGTCAGTGTGTGGTTGTCGCAATTGATGCAGGCCTCATAGATGATGAATGGAAAGTGTTCATCAACGGTGGCAGAACGCCAACATCGCTCGATACACTTGAATGGGCGACAAAGGTCGCAGAATATGGGGCTGGCGAAATACTCCTGACCTCTATGGCTGCCGACGGTACAAAAGAAGGATTCTCGATAGAGATAACTAAAAAAGTAGTAGATGCCGTACGAATACCGGTTATAGCATCGGGCGGCGCAGGACGTAAAGAAGACTTCAGGGATGTCTTCCTCGAAACAGGATGCAGTGCAGCACTTGCGGCAGGCATATTCCATTACGGCGAGTTATCTATAAGGGAACTCAAAAAATATTTGTCACAATTCAATATACAGGTAAGATGAATAAAATTGAGATGAATAAAATTGACTTCAGCAAGGGAGCAGGCCTTGTGCCTGCAGTCATCCAGGACAGTTGCACAATGCAGGTGCTGATGGTGGGATTCATGAATGAGGAGGCACTGAACCGTACGATAGACGAGGGTAAGGTTTGTTTCTATAGCAGGACAAAAAAGAAACTATGGACAAAAGGCGAGACATCCGGAAATTTTCTTTATCCTGAAGAAATACTTACCGACTGCGACAACGATACCCTGCTTATTAAAGTCAGGCCTGCCGGTCCGGTCTGCCACAAGGGAACAACATCGTGCTTCGGCGATGAGACGCCAAAAGGATTCATATATAAACTCCAGAATATTATCGGCCAGAGGATAAATGAAAATGCATCCGATTCATATACAAATACACTTTACAAAAAAGGAGTCAATAAAATTGCCCAGAAAGTTGGAGAAGAAGCTGTCGAACTGGTAATCGAAGCGCTTGGCGACGACTCGTCAGCCATTTCGAATGAAGCGGCAGATTTGATTTATCATTTCCTGATTCTCCTCAAGTCGAAAGGCCTGAAACTCGAAGATGTGGAAGACGTGCTGATGAACAGACATAACAAAAAAACCGGGAATAAATAAATAAAATTAAATTTTTTTATATTTTTGTTTGTTTTTTTAATTAAAAAACTATTTTTGTAAGCTGAAATTAAGAAAATGATTGCCGCATATAAATATTATTTCTTCACTTTTTTCTTTTTCTATTTTTTCGGAAAGTAGAGTGAGGGATTTTTGTATGTGGCTTAAATATACGATTACAGGTGCAAGGGTCCCTCAAAAAAGGGGCCCTTGCTTGTTTAATTAAGTGTTTATTATCAGATGGAAAAAATAATAAAAGTTTCTATTCAGGGAGAAGTGGCAAGCTTTCATGAAGTTGCAGCAAAGCAATACTTTGGAAACGATATTGAAATAATACCATGTTCAACTTTCGATCAGACACTTCTTGAAGCCAAAACCGGCAGAGCCGATTATGCAGTGATGGCTATCGAAAACGCAAGAGCCGGCAGTATTTTGTATAATTATTCGCTGATAAGAGAGTCAGGACTTAAAATCCTTGGAGAACATGATTTAAGGATAAAACAGAATCTTATGGCCCTGCCCGGACAAACAATAAGCGATATCAGGCAGATAAGGACACATCCGATAGCAATCTCCCAGTGTATGACTTTCCTTAACAAATATCCTGAAATAACATTAATAGAAACTGAAGATACGGCTGGAAGCGCAAGGGAAATAAGCGAAAATAAATTGAAGGGTGTGGCAACAATTGCTTCATCAATTGCTGCAGAGTTATATGGGCTCGAGATTATTGCAGAAGGAATCGAAACATACAGGGAGAACTACACCAGGTTTCTTATTATCGGACCCAAAAGCAAAGGCTTGAGAAAAGGCAACAAAGCATCGGTGTGTTTCTCACTGAAACACAAACCCGGAAGCCTCGCAAACGTCTTGGTGAAATTTGCAGAAATGAATATAAACCTTACAAAGATACAGTCGGTGCCACGTCTGAACGGAAATGGATGGGGATATATGTTCTATCTCGACCTCGAGATTCCAGAAGATACCACTACAATGGAACTGATACATGGGGTGCTTGGAGACGACACTACCGACCTTGAAATATTAGGAATATATCAAAAAGACGACATTATATATGAAAGTTAAACCGGCCGAAAGAACAAAAACTGTTCAGGAATATTATTTCTCGGTCAAACTGAAACAGATTGACCGGATGAAAAAAGAGGGCATTAATGTTATCAACCTTGGAATAGGCAGCCCTGATATGCCTCCGCCTCCGGAAGCCATAAAAAAACTGTCGGAGGAAGCTGCAAAACCCGATGTGCACGGCTATCAAAGCTATAATGGTATACCCGAGCTCAGAAATGCAATGGCCGACTGGTACAAAAAATATTTTAATGTAACGCTCGACCCTGATAATGAAATTCTACCTCTGATAGGTAGCAAGGAAGGAATAATGCATATTAGCATGGCTTTTATAAATCCGGGCGATGAAGTTCTTGTTCCCGACCCTGGTTACCCCTCTTATTCTTCGATTACCCGGCTCGTGGGAGGAAATATTAGAGAATATGACCTTACCGAAGAGAACAACTGGCTGCCCGATTTTGATGCTCTCGAAGATTCCGACCTTAGCAGGGTTAAACTTATGTGGGTGAATTATCCCAACATGCCAACGGGCCGGAAAGCGTCAACAATACTCTTCGAAAGACTGATAAAATTTGGAGAAAAACATAACATATTGATAGTAAACGATAACCCTTATAGCTTTATACTTAATAAAGACCATATTAGTATATTATACGTTAATGGGGCTAAAAATGTTGCAATCGAGCTTAATTCCTTGAGCAAGTCGCATAATATGGCAGGATGGAGAATCGGTATGGCTGCTGGTGATAAGGATTATATAAGCGAGGTGTTGAAAGTAAAAAGCAACATGGATTCGGGAATGTTCCGGCCGGTGCAACTTGCAGCGGCTGAAGCATTGAAAAGAGGCGACGACTGGTATTATGAGCTAAATAGTGTGTATTCACGAAGAAGAGAAGCTGCTTGTGAACTTATGGATGCACTGCAATGTAGTTATGATCCCGAACAGGCCGGTCTGTTCATGTGGGGAAAGATAAGCGACAGATATAAAAATGCGGAAGAACTGGCCGACAAAGTTCTCGATAAAGCTCATGTCTTTATCACCCCGGGATCTATTTTCGGGAAAAACGGGAGCAAATATGTGAGGATATCACTATGCTGTAAAGAGGAAATACTTTTTAAGGCAAAAGAAAGGGTTATAAATAATTTCATGAAGTAAATTTTTTAATTAATAATAGATTAGAGAATAAAAATGACAATTTGCATTGTTGGAATAGGACTTATTGGAGGATCGATGGCAATTGACCTCAAGAAAAGAGGATTTGCCGATACTGTAATAGGTGTCGATGTAAATATTCAGCATCAAAATATTGCAAAATTATGTGGTATAGTTGACGAAACCGACACACTTGAAAATGCAGTCGAAAAAAGCGATTTAATAATTCTGTCGGCACCGGTTGATGTCAATTGCGCGATTCTTCCCTGCATACTCGATATGACACAGGGAACGAATAAAGTTATTACTGACATGGGTTCGACAAAAGGCTCTATAGCAAAAGCATCGAATGGCCATCCGAACAGAGGAAGGTTTGTTGCGGCCCATCCAATGGCTGGAACAGAATTCTCGGGTCCTCTTGCTGCACATAGCAAACTTTTCGATTATAAAAGAGCCATTATATGTGATCCTGAGCTAAGTGACGCGGATGCTCTTGAAACTGTGAAAAGTATGTTTAACGTTCTGAATATGAATATAGTATATATGGATTCAAGTAGTCACGACGTCCATGTTGCTTATGTTTCCCATATATCGCATATCACATCTTTTTCACTTGCCTTGTGCGTTCTCGAAAAGGAGAAAGAAACTGAAAATATTCTCACTCTTGCAGGAGGCGGTTTTGAAAGTACAGTGAGGCTGGCAAAGAGTAACAGTGAAACATGGGCTCCTATATTCACCGAAAATGCCGAACATATCATCGAGGTTATTGATACGTATATGGAAAAAATGAAAACCTTCAGGAAGTTTATTCTTGAGAAAAACACTGAAGGGCTTAAAAAGCTTATGGAAGAAGCAAATAAGATTCAAAAGATTTTAAACTGATTCGCTATGGTTCTGGAGATGGATATTTCGCCTTTGAAAGGCTGGATTGAGAATTCGGAAAGGCCGTTTATCATATCCGGTCCGTGTAGTGCGGAGACCGAAGAGCAGGTGATGGAGACAGCCCGCAGGCTGGCCGAAATAAAACAGGTAAAAGTTTTTCGTGCCGGAATATGGAAACCGAGAACGCGGCCAGGCTCATTTGAAGGAGCAGGTATAAACGGATTGAAATGGCTCAGAAGGGTAAAAGAAGAAACCGGACTTCTTACAGCTACCGAAGTGGCCAATGAAAAACATGTTTACGAAGCTCTTAAATATGATGTTGACGTGTTATGGATAGGGGCCCGTACATCGGTAAACCCGTTTTCGGTTCAGGAAATAGCCGATGCATTGTCGGGAACAAATGTGATGGTTCTGGTAAAGAATCCAATAAATCCGGATATTGACCTTTGGACAGGTGCTATCGAGAGAGTGGCAAAAGCAGGTATAAAGAAACTCGGTGCAATACACCGAGGCTTTTCAACATTTGAAAAAACCGTTTACCGGAACCAGCCTAACTGGCAGATACCCATTGAACTAAGAAGAAGAATACCAGGACTGCCTATCCTCTGCGACCCGAGTCACATGGGAGGAAGCAGAAAATATATTTATGAGATATCGCAAAAAGCAATGGATCTCAATTTCGACGGACTTGTTATTGAATCACATATCAATCCCGAAAATGCATGGAGCGATGCAGCACAGCAAGTTACACCCGACATGCTAAAAGAAATTCTTGTGCGGCTTGTGTTAAGAAACCCAAATCCTGACGATCCTAAAATACTTGATGAACTTGGTGAACTTCGCCAGCAGATCGATGTTTTCGACGATTATCTCATAGAACTGCTCGAACAGAGGATGCAGGTAGCCGATAAAATAGGTCTGTTCAAAAAACTGAATAACATCACAGTGCTTCAGAGTGCAAGATGGGATGAAATTATATCAAAAGCAGTGACAAAAGGAAAGACGAAAGGGCTCAGCACCGAATTGATCGATACTATCTTCAAGGCTATTCATCAGGAGTCTATAAACCGACAGATTAAAATTATCAACAATGGAATGAATAATAATTCGAACGGGAAAAGTTGAATTTGTTTTAATTTGTAAAAAATCTAAAACCACTTTAACTAAAAAAACATGAAAAATTCAAGAAGGATTACCTTAAGCGAAAATGAGATGCCGCGGCAATGGTATAACATTATACCCGACATGCCCAATAAACCGTTGCCTCCGTTGCATCCGGTTACACGACAGCCTGCAGGCCCACAAGACCTTGCTGCGATTTTCCCTATGGAACTTATCAAGCAGGAAATGTCGAATGAAAGATACATTGATATACCTGATGAAGTTCTTGACTTTTACATGACTTACCGGCCTTCACCGGTTTTCAGGGCAGAGTCGCTCGAGAAGTCGATTGGGACAAAAAGTAAGATTTTCTATAAGTATGAAGGCTATAATTACTCGGGTTCACATAAGGCAAATACTGCAATAGCGCAGGCTTATTATAACAAAAAGGAAGGTATAAGACGAATAACCACCGAGACAGGTGCAGGACAATGGGGAAGTGCTATGAGTTTTGCATGCAATCATTTTGGTCTGGAATTGCTCGTTTTTATGGTGAAGGTAAGCTATAATCAGAAGCCCGGCCGCAAAATCATGATGAATGCATACAATGCAAAGGTTGTCCCATCGCCAAGCACAATGACTATTGCCGGCAGAAAAATACTCGAACAGGATCCCGATTCGCCTGGAAGTCTCGGCATTGCAATATCCGAAGCCATTGAGGTAGCAGTACAGGATCCTTATACTAAATATTCTCTCGGAAGCGTGCTTAACCATGTCATTCTGCATCAGACCATAATAGGCCAGGAAGCGCTTCTACAGATGGAAAAAGCCGGTTATTATCCCGATGTGGTCATAGGATGTTTTGGCGGAGGATCGAACTTCTCGGGCATTGCATTCCCGTTTCTGAGGGAGAAGCTGGTCAATGGAAAAGACATAAGACTGGTTGCTGTTGAGCCGGCATCATGCCCAAAACTTACAAAAGGAAAATTCATGTACGACTTTGGCGACTCGGCAGGATTGACTCCTCTCCTTCCAATGTACACTATCGGCCATAATTTCATTCCTGAAAAGATACATGCCGGCGGGCTTCGCTACCACGGAGCAGGAGTGCTTGTAAGCCAGCTTGTTAAAGACGGCTTCATAGAGCCAAAATCCAAACTGCAAAGAGAATGTTTCGAAGCCGGAGTGCTCTTTGCTCGATGCGAAGGAATATTGCCAGCCCCCGAATCGAACTATGCCATAGCTGCAGCCCTCGACGAGGCAAGAAAAGCCGACCTGGAAGGAACATCCAAGACTATATTATTCAACCTCAGCGGTCACGGACATCTGGATATCTCGGCTTACGAGAAATATTTCGAAGGCAATCTGCCCGACCATGAATTATCAAACGAAGAGGCGGAGAAAATCCTCCAGGGACTCAAGGACTTGCCTGATTAAATCCTTATATTTAAATTTTGCCAGCCTATAGGCTCAGTGCGATCCCTGTGTCTCTCCTTGTTAAAAATATATCACATGGAGAGACACGGAGGTCAATTTGTTAAAAATCAGAATAATCGGCAGGATGAAGGAGAAAAACATTGATTTTCGAGACAGTATTCTTATATTCTTCACGTCCCGACAAAGCTTTCCATTCCGGATGGCTATTGAATTCAGCCCAGTGATCCTGCCTCGATTTTAAATCGGAAAAAGAAGTCATATACATTAAATTAGGTTTTGTGCTCCCTGCAAGTACTTCACCGAAAAATACCGCATTGAAGCCCAGCTTTTCGAAAAGCTTCATCTCACCGCCTTCGTTGAACATTTCTATCTTCTTTGCAGCTTTTGCTTCCGTTGCACTTTCATAACTTCGTAATTCATAAATCCTTACTGCCGGAGCAGTATTGAATTCAGGAGGCCGAAACCTGGGCATATCACGAAAAGCCAGCATATAAATACTCTCATATCGTTTAAAAGGCGGATTATTATATGGAGCCTCAAGGAAGAATTTTCCATCTTCGTTATACTTCTGGTCAAGAGCCAGAACAGAAGGAAGTTGTACCATCTGGTCGGCCGACTGGAAAGGAATCAAAACATAAATTCTTTTCCCATAGGCAGTATCGGTTTCTACCGGTTTAAATACACCGGCCTTTTCTATACCGGCCCTGTGCAGTGCAGGAAGGAAAGCATCTTTCAAAAACTTATCCGTAATTTCCTCCTGCACCTTCCCTGTTATATGATAAATTCTTAATTCGTATAGCTCACGTATCACCGGAGCTTCGCCAAGCCCTCCTATTACACCCTTGCAGGGATAAAGAGTCGAAAGGCTCAATAATAAAAACAAAGTAAGTTTAAATGATGATTTCATCCTAATATATTTTAACTTGTTATAAATTAAATACATAAAACATTAACTTCCAGGCCGCCGATAAAACTTGTATCCCCTTCGCACCTCTTAGCCCTGCGAGGTTATTTTTGTAATTTATTGTCCCTGTTTTAATAAGCTTTCGAAAATTCGCCGAATATTGCTTCAGCCCCTTCGGGTGTAAGTTCTGAACCTGACTGAACATAGAATCTATGAACAAGCTTTACCGACTGGCCTTTCTCGAGTTTATATATAAACTGCTCCTGTTTGGGATCGTATGCCTTTTGTCCAAAGTTATTAACAGCGAAGAGCCCATAACCCCTTGCATGTGAATAAGCAGGATAACCAGGATTCTTCGGATGATCAAAGATTGCAAGAGAAATAGGAACATTATCTTTAACCCCGGTTAGTATAACCCATTTATTGCGTGTTCCCCATACTGCATCCCCCTTGTTACCGTTACTCGAAATATACATACCCGTAACGCCTGTGTTATCCATTACTTTTACCGTTGTGGGGTTCCCTTTTTCATCAGTGAAGATAAGAGGCTCATTCGTAGGCATCTCAAGAGCCCTGTCAACACGTATCGCAAACATCCCCTCCTTGTTGTCCGTAAATGTTACCGGTCCATTGGCAGCAGTGAGGGTTGAAATATGGTCAACAATCCATCCTTTTCCTGAAGCCTTGAAAATATATTGCGTCTTCTCAACAAGTATTGTATTATCCTTGTTGTCGTTCCAGTTCGATATTACTTCCAGAATTCCTGTCTTACCACCCTTGACCCTTACAATTTTCTGAACCGTAATATGACCGTAACCATCTTTCTTGTCGGCCGGAATAGCTGATGAATTATTCCAGAAATCCAGCCCGTTGACATTTCCGTGGTTAAACCACAATCCTATGTGATGTGGATGATCAACACGCTCACCTTTCCTTGGCTCAAGAGGAAATCCACGTGTTACAACTGAACCGTTCGGCGCATAAACCGGAAAAAGAAAAGGCTTTTCAAGATCCACAGGATAACGGTAGGATGTAAAAAGCTTGTCACCGATAAAAACATCCACTTTTCTCTTCGACTCATCGTGAACAAGTTTTAAATTCTGACTGTATGCAGTCAGCGTTGAAACAACCATCGAGAGAATAACAATTAAATATCTCATAATAAAATTGATTTTTAAATTTTTATCTCTATTCCTATTCAATATTGAAATGGTTTACCGCCTGCCATAACTTCCTGAGTCTTTTCGTCGAATGTAACTTTTTCTCCCGTTCTGAGACAGGCAGTGCACATTATGTTTGCAATCGAATGGTTATATCCGGCAACAATGTCGGCATTGGGTTTTTTACGATCGCGCACACATTCCATCCAGTTACGCATGTGGGCCGTAGTCATCGGGTCGCCTCCAGTATCGGCAGCAGTTTCGACTTTAAAGCCGGGAAGTTCGAAAGGTTCGAGCAGGTTCGCCTTCATATTCATCGCCTTTGCGTCGCGCTCCTGCAGACCCCCTTCAGGTGTGACTTTGTTCGTATCAAGATTCAAAGTACCACCATTCGAGAAATAGAGCTCCTTCGTACCACCTGCAGAGTTGGTGAATCGCGAGGAATAGACAACCTGGAATCCAATGTTCGGGTCGGTGTCTGAACCGTAATCAAATACTGCAGTCATAGTGTCGAAGTTGGTACGACCGTCTTTCCACAAATAAATGCCCCCGTTAGCAGCTACACTGCGCGGGTGGGAAAGACCTGTGAACCAGTGTACGGTATCTATCTGATGAGCCATCCACTGCCCCGGAATGCCTGAAGAATAAGGCCAGAAAAGTCGGAACTCGAGATATTTCCTGGCATTGAAAGGCTCGAACGGACGGTTCAATAGATATCGTTTCCAGTCGGTATCTTCCTCCTTAAGAAGAGGCACTACGTTCGGACGCCTCCAACGCCCTGGCTGATTTACGTTCCATGTCATTTCTACCATAACTATCTTGCCGAACTTGCCTGATCTGATATAATCATTTGCAGCAATATAGTTTGGAGCACTGCGGCGTTGTGAACCTATCTGCACAATCTTACCCGTTTCCTGTACAGCTTTCAGCGCCGTACGGGCATCGGCCATCGTTTCAGCAAAAGGCTTCTCTACATAAGCATCACGCCCCGCTCTTACAGCTTCCGCACAATGTAATGCATGCTGAAAGTCGGCTGTGCTGATTATAACCGCATCCGTGTCCTTAGCACTGTAAAGCTCCTCATTATTGCGGTAAAGCTTAAGGTTGACTCCTTTTGACTTGAAAAATTTATCCGCTTCCTCGCGACGAAGCCTCCATATATCGGAAAGAGCAGTAAACTCAAAATTCATTTCTTTGGCATTTGCCATAAATGACGGATACAGCGACCCCCTGAAACGGTCAGAATAACCAATAATACCCACGCGCACCCTGTCGTTTGCACCAATAATGCGCGAATAACTCTTTGCACTGAAAGCCACGGCTGCCGAACCAAGCGCCGCTTTCTGTATGAATTCTCTCCTTGTGGCCATATAATATGTATTTAAAAGTTTATACTTATTTCAATTGGAAAGATAAAAATAATTTAAAAACCATGTTAAATAAATATGAATGAAATTTTCAGTAAAATTTTGTTCACGTTTTTAGACTTATATTCTCCCATCTCATCTCTCAATTCTCATCTCTCAATTCTCATCTCTCAATTCTCATCTCTCAATTCTCATCTCTCAATTCTCATCTCTCAATTCTCATCTCTCAATTCTCATCTCTCAATTCTCACCTCTCTGTTTCCCGCTCCAAAGAAGGAAAAATAAGCAATAAATATATACGAAAGGCATGGTAAAATCATGCTGATTGCCATGCTGTGGGTCATCTGGTATATTTTCCCCATAATCGGAGGAAAAACGGCACCGCCTATAATAGACATAACCAACAATGAACCGCCCAGCTTGGTATTAGTCCCGAGATCTTTTATTCCAAGGGCAAAGATTGTGGGAAACATAAGAGACATAAAGAAACTGGTGATGAATAGTGACCACATTCCCAGTGCCCCGGGTTTCAGAATAGCAACTGAAACAAGCATTATATTGATTATGCTATAAAAGCCCATCAGTTTGTTTGGTTTAATAAACTTCATGAACCATGTTGCAGAGAACCTTCCTAACGCAAAAGCCGCAAGAGTTCCGGTAAGCAGGTATCCGGCCAGCTTTTCATTGCTTCCGGTATAATCCTGGACATACTGAATGAAATAACTCCATGTGCCGACCTGTGCACCTACATAAAGAAACTGGGCAATAACAGCCTGAATAAAATGCGGTACCTTAAATAGTTCAGAAATACGGCCTTTTGGTGCATCGTCTTTTTCATCGGCATGTTCATCAAGCGATCTGGGGAATTTTGTTCTTATCATCAGAATTGCAAGAATCAGGACAACACCAGCAAGTACCATATAGGGAGGAACAATCCTCCATAATTCTTCTTTTACAAAATCGTCATAAGTGCCATTGAGTTTCATTGCTTCGATCTGAGCTACATCCGGTTCTCGACCAGAGAGAATGAAAATTGTACCTATACTTGCACCGGTTATTGCACCGAAAGGATTGAATGCTTGCGAAAAATTCAATCTCCGCTCAGATGATGACGGATCTCCAAGCCCGGCAATAAACGGATTGGCGCCTGTTTCAAGAAAAGAGAGCCCTGATGCGATTACAAAAAGAGCAACGAGAAAAGCAAAATACTTCGATATGAGCGCAGCGGGAAGAAATAAGAGACAGCCAAAAGAATAAATGAACAAACCTATTACCAGCCCTGTCTTATAATTATACTTCCGCATAATAACTGCTGCAGGAATGGCAAAAATGAAATAGCCAAGATAAAATGCCGTTTGTATGAATCCCGCATGCATCCGGTCAATGGCGAAAACTTTCATGCTTTGTTTGATAAGAACATCATTGAGATTATGCGGTATAGCCCACATAAAGAAAAGAGATGTTACAAGTATAAAAGGAAGGGTATATCCGGGTGTTATGAACGAACCTTTTGAAGAGCCTTTTTTTTCTGTACTCATATACGATTATATTAATAAAGTTTGACTGTTAAAGATAAAAATATTTGTGTCAATTTTATTTTTTGAATAATTTAGCCTTAATTAATTCTCCGTGAAAGTAAAAATTTACTCAAAGGGCAATAGAGTAATACATAGAGAAAGATAAAAAATAAAGATTATGAGAAAAATAATTGTGGCATCAATAATTGTACTTTCTCTTTTTACCTGTAAGCGTCAGGAAGAGAATCTGATATGGTCGGATGAATTCAATTATTCAGGCCTGCCCGATTCAACCAGATGGGGTTATGAAGTCGGCTATATACGGAATAACGAGCTTCAGTATTATACATATAAAAGGATTGAGAATGCGGTTGTAAAGGACGGAAACCTGATGATTATTGGAAGGAAAGAACCATGGGAAGGTTTTGAATACACCTCAGCCAGTATCAACACGCTGGATAAATTTTCATTTCAATATGGTCGAGTCGAAGCAAGGATGAAGCTTCCTGTCGGTCAGGGTATATGGCCAGCCTTCTGGATGATGGGGATAAACATCAGGGACGCAGGATGGCCAAGATGCGGCGAAATAGATATAATGGAGCACATCAATAACACACTTATCCTTCACGGGACTGCGCACTGGCATAACGAAAAGCATGTAAGTTCAGGTGGCACGATTCCATGCGATGTAAGGCAATATCATGTTTATGGGGTGGACTGGACGCCCGATTCCATCTTATGGCTCGTTGACGGTCAGAAATATTACGGAATAAACATCAAGGACAGTGTGAACAGCACTGAGGAATTCCATGCGCCATTTTATATGATTCTCAACCTGGCAATTGGCGGAACATGGCCTGGAAATCCGGACTCAACCACAGTCTTTCCCGACACTGTCTTCGTTGACTGGGTGAGAGTGCACAGGATGAAATATTATTGACCTATTGTTTGAGTTTTACTGTCGCTTTCAATTTCAACTTTGCGGCCAAGTTTCTTTACACTTCTGCCTTTGTTGAATTTATATAAATACTGAAACTGAAACCAGCTGGTAAAATCAATTCTTGTTATATTGGTTGAAGTATAAGCCTGTGTTGTGGTCTCAATTTTCTGGTAATCAATCTCCCTGGAAAAAGGAAGAAGCCAGAACAGTCCTATCGAGTGATTCTTCAACTGCCATTGACCTCCAAACCCATAAAGAGGAAGGGTTCGTGTCTTCGACTGGGCATCTATATTCACTCCATTATACTGCAGATATGCAAAAAGCGTAACATTCTTCTTTTTATCAAGGTTTTTATAGGCTGTACTGGTAACAGTATATGAAGAATAATCCCGGGCAGGAATTGTAAACGTTCCTTCGGAATATTTTTCATAGTGACCACTGTAGATTCTTGCATTAATATTTATATACCATAATACAGCATTTACTCCTCCACCATATTCATAACCATTAAGCAGGTTGAAAGGTTTGGATATAGTTGTAAGCGAACCGTTTATCGGTGAACGAATGATGGTGTAACGGTTGCTGACCCTGTCAGAAAAGAATTCATTATAAATAAAAGGTGAAAAGTAATTATTTCCGAAATTCCATGTATATGTCAATTGTAGGCGGTCGCGGTAATCGGGTCTTAAATCAGGATTACCCTGAGAAATATCGTATGACTGTCCGACCTTCCAGTTCGGGTTCATACTGTAAATACCCGGACGGTTAATACGCCTGTTATAAGTCAGTTTAATATTATGCGACGCAGAAAACTTGTACTGGATATTTGCCGAGGGAAGAAAGCATGAATAATCTGGTTTTGTGACCGAATCAGCTAATATATGGCTGTTCTCAACCCTCAATGAAGTCTGGAATCCAAATTTCTTCAAATTAATCGTAACACCGGCGTAACCTGAGTTTCTGAATTCTGAATATTCAAACAGGTTGCTTTCGGCCTGATTATCAATCCTGAAATCATATCCCATTTCCTGAGAATAAAAATGATACCCTGCTTCCAATTTTGCAATCAATCCCAGCGGGTAAACAAAATCAAGCTTTGTTGAAAAATATCTGCGGTTATTCAAATCGTCTTCCACCCTTGAATATGTATCCAAAATTACATCGCTGTTATAAGGATAACGAGTATTTGAAAAATAATTTCCCGAAACAGATTTAAAGTTATAATAAACAGCCTCTGCTGTAAATTCCTCAACTGGTTTTTTGAATGTCTTTTTATAAAAGAATGTGAACGCAGTTTCATCGCTCTCCAGCTTATTACTTGTCAGCGAAGTCATCGTATTAAGCGGATTCCCGCTTTTGAACAGCGTGGTCGTATTCGGAAAAATAACATTCTGATAAATAGGTTGATAATTGATATTAAAACTGAAATTGTTTTTGTCGTTCATATAATAATCCATTCCGGCGCTAACCGATCCAAGTGATACTTTAATCTTCCCATCCCCATCAGTATAAGTTGAAGAATCAATTGCTGTAAACAAATTTTCAACTCGAGGTGCAATATTGAGTGATTGCGTTATATATGAGCCTGTTGTATAGAAAGTTATTTTACCCATTGAATAATCAATGCTTCCCTGCGAAACGCTTGTAACTTTATGGAACGGCTTCAGTGCTTCCAAAAAATTACCGTTCAATCCATATCTTGCTTCTTTTTTAAGTATTATATTAATTACTCCGTCAATATTACCTTCGTATCTTCCTCCGGGATTGCTTATTATCTCAACACTCTGAATGTCGGAAGGTAGAAGCCTTGCAAGATACTCCCTTTCTCTCTGCCTTCCGTCAACCTGAATTATAAAATTGCTGCTTCCGTTAAGCGTAATATTATTCTGAAAATCAACATTAACCTGAGGTATTTTTTTCAACAGATCATATCCATTTGTTGATGATTTGCTTACAGCTTCAGGGATTGAATAAACAGTGCGGTCAACCATCTCCTTACCTTTGATACGCTCGCCAACAACCATGACTTCATCAAGAACAGCAGTAACTTCAACCAGATAAATTGTATCAACAACTATCTCCTTCACTTCACCTGTCACGGTAACTGCTTTCCCTGACGATTTATACCCGACAAAACTGGCACGGACAAAATAGTTCCCGAGTTTGACATTTTCAAGAGAATATCCACCGTCAGCAAGAGTAATTGTGCCTGTTGTAATTGCCGAATCAGGTAATTGAAGCAATGCAACGGTAGCAAACTGCACAGGAGCGTTGTCTTTTTCATAATATACGTAGCCCTTAATAGTCTGTGCTTCAGAAAAAAAACGAAAAAACAGCAGGAACGCAGCAAAACTAAAAAGTAACTTTTTCATCAATGATTTGTTAATCTAATTTACTGCTGTCACCAATGTTTCACCATTTATGTCCATGGGCATTTCCATACTGAAGCCAGGTGCGCTGATACTTAAATTTCCCGAAATACGTGTTTTTGATTTATTTTCAACAACTAAACCTGTGTTAATATCAACAATCATATTCGACCTGGTGATACCAGTCAGAGTATTATAGGAAACAGTGGCTCCTCCCGACTGTATAGGGGGTGCATTTTCAGGAGGCTTGATATTAGATTCAATTGTTATGCTTGCATTACTACCTTTAACCTCTTTTAATTGACATTCTGATGTTATTGTCAGTAGCATCCCCCCGGAATTCACCTGGTCGAAAATTTTCCATTTATCACCAATATTGACCTTATTCCCCGGCAGATAGTATGTGAAACCTTTGATCATTGTTTTCAGACTATTTTCACTAACAGTTTGAACTATCTGTGATTTTAATGCAGATGCAACCGGACCGGTTAAAGTTATTGAAGAAGTATCCTGCAGAATCATTCCCGAAATAAGGCTGGCATTCAGGATTTCTATTGGCTGACCTGTATAATCCAATTTGGCAAAAATGGCATTCCTGCTTAATTTGTTCATTACACATGACATTATTTCTCCGGCTTCTGATGATTTTATATTACATTCTCTTGTTGAACTGATATTCTCTATTTTCCCCATTGTGTTGGTTTTTGTGGTTATAGTGTCAAAATGAATCTCAGTAACAATAAACTCCGGAGTTACATCGAGCATTTTCAAAGAAAATGTATATAAAACGTCTGATTCAACTGTTTGCTGATTACCGCTGACAGTCTGAGTTACTGTCTGATGTGTAACAGACCTTAACCGATAGGTTCTATTCTTTTCAAGGTTTAACTTGAGGCTCACACTCTGTTGTGCTACAACCTGAAGACCAAATAATACTGAAAAAACAAAAAACAAAAACTTTTTCATTGATATAATATTGATAAATAATTAGTTCAAAATTATGTAAAGTATATTTAATCCAGCATAAATTTTTGATAAGATGTCAAATTTTGTCTGTAATTATATTTTTCACTTCTTCCCCTTCCTTCATCTTAAGGACAATAATGAATATAAGAATTAGTTCAATATAAAGCCTATCTTCTCCCATCGTACTTTCCATTTCCCATTATTGGGGAAAGTGTTTGTTTTACACATATAAGCCACGGCTGTGAGCAGTCCTCCGTTGCCAGGGAGGTATATCATAAGGCGGGTGGCATCCTGAAAATTATGTCCGTTGGGAAGATACCTGTTCTTAGGTGTATCTATTAGAAGAAAATCAATAGCCTGATCATATCTGCCAAGTGCAGCAGCCGACATTGCAAGCAAGGGAAAATCCCATCCCCAGCATGAGTTCCAGTTCCAGCGAGCTTTAATAGTATCGAGAGTATTTGCAAGAATTTTCCTGTCAACAAGACCGGTTTCCGGAATCATCCCCGCAATTCCTGAAATTATAGGGTGGTCGCTCATATAACGAGGATTTTGCCACGTATCTTTTGTGTCCTCCGAACAAAGATAAAGTCCATCCTGAACAGGGAGAGATGAGAGTTTTCTGAGGACATCGGCATAAGCCGGATCTGGTCTCATACCCAAACGCTTACGCCACTCTTGCGCGGTTTTAAGTCCCCAGTACCAGTAGTCAAGCTCAAAAGTCGGATTAATAGTTGTTTCAGGCCTTAGGCTTTCCTGGGCTGAGATCAACACAGGACCCAGGATATATCGGTTAGTCGTGCTGTCGTACCATGCATAGGAGGCCATGAAATCGGCAGTTGCAAATAAAAGATTTTTATACTTCTCAAGCACTGCTTTTTTGTCCTTTGCATTCTGATAAAGAAGTTCGGCGAAATAGATGAAATGCGGTTGCTGCCATATAAGGTAAGGACCAACATTGCTCGGGCTTTCCCTGCCGTCAGGGTCGGTCATCTTAGGCCATCTCACACCTGCATATCCCTGACGACGTGCGGTGGCAAGCGCTCTGTCATAAATTCTACTATAATACTGCATCTGATTTTCTAGTATCTGTTCTTTTTGCCATAAGGCAAAATGAACACCATGCCACCAGTGCATTTCGAGATGAAACTTACCGTACCATGTATTATATGTGAGTCCGGTTTCGGAAGGTGGATTATCGCCTGCGCATTGTATGCGTGTTAGATACCGCGACAGGACAACTCTCCTTTCCAGTTCAAATGCACGTGGATCTGTACTTTCCGAAAAATCAACGGCCCCTCCTGTGCTCCAGAATTCCTTCCAGCTCTCTTCCGATGCCCTCTCACTTTCATTGTAGCCGGGGAGTGATGAACCGTCAAGCAGATTTTTTGAAAACAGACATGAAAACTCCAGCACACTGTCTCCCGGTTGAGCCTCAAGAAAAAAAAGATGACTATCAATACCTTTTACAAAAACCGAGCCCGGCTTATAAAGCTTTACAAAATGAACATCCTCATCCTGTTGCCTTCTAAAAACTATTTCGTTTGAAGTTTCTGAAACTATTTCGGTAATATGCTTATCAGGTTTATCAAAGTCATATCCATTTTGATCTGGTACTCCCAGCGGGAAATGAATTTTTATCCTGAGTCTTTTGTTTGCAAGCAATCCGGAACGAACAACTGCCGAAACCATATCAAGTTCAGGGTGGCAGGCACTCCTGATCTCAACAGTTTTTCCATCTACGACGAAATGGCTCTCAATCAAACCTGTCCACAGGTTAAGAGACTGATGAGGGTTTTTAATTATGTCGCGTGAAAAGTTATCAATACCCGGAAAATCAAACCCGATCATACCCAGGTGTATCTTATGCGGATTCTCCCTCAGCCATTCCGAAGCTCTATATCTTAGTGTATCACTGGGATTTGAATATCTGTGAACATAATCAATTTTTCGGCCATGAACATCCCATGTACGGTAAACATGTTCAAGCGAGTATCCGTTTCTATTTATTTCGCTATGCCAGGCCCAGTCGGCCAACGTACCCAGAGGGATACCCTTTGCATAGTAATCGGGAAATGTCTGAAGGCCAGTAATATCTACTGTGAAAGCAAATTTTCCATTTCCGATTGTAAGTGAATTGAGGCTGTCGGCAGTTGTAATCTCAATATTATGTCGGGTAACCAGTGCATTGCGGTCAATTTGAAATCTTTGTTCTGAACATCCTGAAACGAAAATTGAAGATGCACAAATTAAGCCTGTTAACGCATTGAATTTATGATAATTAATTATATATATCCATGCTAATTTTCTCATTATTTCAGCCCGGGTATTTGTCAATCATTGTGATGCAGGCCAGTTACTCAGTTCGCCTTTACCTTTAACACTTACCGGATTGATGTTTCCTGGAATCAAATACACCTCTATGGCCGTTGTATTGCCTGCAGGTACAACAGTCTCGAAACCAACCAATACCGTACCCGGATTAGGAGCATCATAATCGTGCGGGGGTTCGGTTGACCATGTTCTCATTATAACATTATCGGGCAGTGCAACTCTAATAATCAGTTTTTTCCCGTTTTTAGTCAGTTCGGCAGTGCCTGGTCCGGAGATTTTCACATCAGCTGGAGTGAGCATTGTCCATCTCACCGTTGTATTATCAGATAATGGTTGCAATTCGTCACGCACAACGACATATTTTTTGTCAACTATTGCAATGCCTCGTTTTGCCGCGGAAAGCTGGTTGAAATAAACCGGTGATATATCTGTTATGGCATTCATAAATGAAGGCATGTCGGAGAAAGAGATTATATCGGCCGTACCATCGACACGTTGCAGTTGACCGTTGATAGTTAATGTGTTATGTACGAAATTATTATAACGAAATACTTCCCATCTTTGAGAATTCTGTGACATGTTCCACAGGTCCACTCCTTTGGATTCGAGTGAATTATAATCCTGAGGTCCGAAGTCCATTGCCCACCTCACTCCTTCCGATTCCATGACGAATGAACCGACATCCATGTGACCATGGTTAACTCTTGGTGAGCCTGCTTTCAGGCCTATAAATAAAGCATTCTGATCGCTCCATGATGTACGCATCATAGCTACAGGATTTTTGCCATGACCAACCCATATTAGTTTCTCCGGTGCGGTAATTGAAGATGTATTTATTCCTGTGTTCCAGATAAGCATAGCAGGCAAAAGCCTGTTGCCTGCATTTTTCATTTTTCCAAGAAATTTCTTTTCTTCGTAAAGTACCTTGTTGTCCCCTATTCTTGATGCCAGCCAGAACATTGCCGGGTGAACGCCTGCACCTGAACCGTTGTCGGAATAGTTGAAACATAAACCAGTAGGACCGGTCATGTTAACCATATAATATGGAGTTTTTAGAATGCCATCAACTGCGGAACCATCAAATTTTGTATTGAAAACTTTTTCGTAAGCACTGATAAACATAACATTAAAGCTGGTGCCGTAATCCCAGTAACCATATCCCTCAGGATATGCTCCGTCGGGTAGATAATCGGCCATAGGCAGGGTGATTGAACTTACCGACCTCTCGATAATTCTTGCAGCCAGTTGAGAGTTGTTTTCCCATACAGCAAGGGCGCCGAAAGTCATGCCTGCATTACACACCTGGTTCCAGTTATGGCTTGCTTTCAACCAGCTATTGTATTTCGAATCGAGCGAGGGATTCAATCCTTTCTGTATAATAGCTTCCCTTAACATTGCCCTTGTTGTTTCGGAAAGTGAATGATAAAGCCAGTCGTACCCTATTGATACAGCCATAGTCATCTCTGCCACATCGAGGAAATGGGAAGGATTCCAGTCGCTAAAGTCTGAAACTGCAAGCAATTCTTTTTCAGCGCGATCGAGATATATCTTATTGCCAGTCATCCGGTATGCATACGAAAGATAAAAAATCCTTTTAAGAGCTTCCCTCGATTTATCGAGCAATCGTCTTCCGATCAACACCCTTTCCAACGGAGGTTTCCCGACGATGTCGTTGCATTCTCCGATTATCATGTCGTGCACTTTTCCCCAGCCGGCATCAGACTGCAGATTTTTAAGAATCTTCTCTTCCTCACCTTTAAAGAGAAGAATACGTGGATGATCCGGCATTTCCTGAACGTTACGAACTGACGTTCCCTGAGCGCAAGCGCCTAAGGAAAAAACAGTCAAAAAAACAGTAGAAAAAATTTTCGATACTAATCCTTTCATATTAAACAGTTTTTATTGCAAAGAATAATTTTAATATTTTTGGTCGATAAGTATATTTTTAGTATCCTGTAATTTCTTTAAGGAGATTAAAGAAAGCTTTTTTTCTCTCGGAATTAATGCCCCAGTCAACAGGGACGCTCTGGTAGCCTGCCTCAAAAGGCTCACCTTTCATTCTGTAGTCGAAGTAACCCCATGAAGCGTTTCCTTTGATAGCCGCTATGAAGTTGTTCCATTCCTTATCGAAGTCGTAATGGTCGTCTTCATTAAAGAGTATAGGTTTTGGAGTATAGCCTGCTACATTTCTGGTTTTATTCACCATTGAAAGAATGTTATTTGGATCCGACACACCGTTTCCATGCAAGAGGATGAAATCGGACGACTTCACCACATTAGGAAGAGGAATGAATCCGCCGCCGTAACTTGTGCTGGCATAAAATCTGAAGCCATTGCGGCTTTTCTGTTTCACGAGTTCTATAAGTTCATGGACACGTTCAGGTTTCAGCACTTCGTGATCGTATTTTACATTGCATTCATTATTTATTTCGATAAGGATATTCCTGTAATTTCTTACAAATAACCAGTTTAGTACATTGTCGATGGCGTTACGTATTGCGGACTCGTCCTTCAGACGCTGGTCTTGCCCGAAATAAAAGAGTCCGAGAATCGGTACCATGCCAAGTTCGTCGGCATGGTCGAGTATTTTCTGAAGCCGAGCCATATAATCCGGACGCAATGACCCATCCTCATTATATGCGGAATTGTGCCAGGGCTGTTCTTCAGAATAACCAAGAGGATTCCCTCCCTGAAGATTTATTGTGAATGACAGCAGACCGTAATCCGACCATTTTTTCATATTGAGAACAAATTCCCTTGTGTTTCTTACAGGATCCCATTTTCTGGTGTCGGGGTAAACCCATCGGCTTACTGTTTCTGGGTTAAGGTCATCGAAAATACCCTGGACCATTCTGGAATTAAGCAGAAGCCCTTCAATTTTGTTGCCTTTCCAGTTTCTGCCTTTATATGTTATTTCGCCGTTTATATAAAAATTGTCATCAATAATTGTCACGACTGTTCGGTTTTTCTTAACAGGTTTATAGAAATCCGATTCCTGAAGTCCGCATTTCTTTATCATCTCCAGAGCATATTCTGCCCGTCCGAACCTTGAATCGGCGTTATTCGTTCCAATTGTAAATTTAACACCTGCATCCTTTGCCTTAAGTATAAACTTCTCCGACGGTATTCTATATCGGTTGTTTATTTCGATTGCGATGTTGTTTTTCTTAGCAGCGGCAATCACCGCATCCATCCTTTTGTCTGTCCAGAACACATCATACCGGTCAGCCATCTGTTGTGGTAGAAAAGTTGGATTTACATATATGTTTATAGGTTCTTCGTTCATTATCTTTACAATGGTTTTGACAAGATTATCCATGAATTTCTGTTCATCGTCAATCCATGTTTCCTCTTTAATCCAGATTCTGTTCCTTCTTCCTTTTGCATCAGTAAATGTCATAGCATCGGTAAAGACGTAGTCGAATTTCCCGATAGTCTCCTTTGAAAATATCTTCACCCATTCCCTGCCTTCTGCCTGCATTCCTACATAGAATTGAGGGTATTTTTTCATTTCTAAGAGAAAGGAATCAACCTGGCGGTCGGAATGGACAGGAAATCCAATTCCGCAATTGATTGCCAGTCCGTACTGAATATGTTCCGCCCTTGATTTCTGTATTGCTTTCTCCATTGTAAAATCTTCTTTTATGTGAACATGAAGATCTATTAGTGGAAATGGATCTTCTTGTGAGAAAAGGGTACATGAAACAAATATTGCCATAACAGGCATAAAGATTTTTCTTGTTTTGTTTAAATTGATTTTCATTGTTTAAAAATTTTTAATTCCGGATTTATTATAAAGGTTTTTCAAAATAGCAAAGTTGAATAAAGTTCTTTTATACTTTGCATTCAAATCATTTATAATTTAATTATATTCAAGTATTTGCCCATCACGTATGAGTCGGTTCTTTAAATCTCCGTAAGGTATTTCATAAATTGTTTTCCTATTTTCTATAGCCATTGATGCGAGTGTTGCGGCGCTCTGTCCTAAGATCATGAAAACCGGTTCCATTCTGATAGATCCGAATGCGATATGGGAGGATGAAGCGCATACCGGCACAAGGAGATTTTTACATTCTTCTTTTTTTGGTTTGATAGATCCGAGGGCAATCTGGTATGGATGGGGAGGGCGCACTCCTATATCTCCTTCGTTCTGAACGTAGCCTTCAGGTGTCACATATCTCTGGACATTATGTGAATCCATTGTATATGAGCCCATGCCTACAGGTTCCGGAACGGTTCTTTCACCGAGTACATCATGTTCGGTCATTACATATTCACCTATCATTCTTCTGGCTTCTCTCACATAAATATTGTAAGGCCAGTATTCGTTGTCGGCAAACTCATCTCTTGCATATCCCCATTTATTCATAGTATCGCGCACCCATTGGGGCAACCTTTTACATGTTGCCGTGAAATAAAGCAGTCCTTTCTGGTAAAGGACATGTTCGGCTATGATTTCTTTTCTTCTTTCATATGATGCTTCAGGGTAATCCCAGTTCATACCAATATTATCATAGCTAAAGGGTCCATGGTTATTTACATCTGTTTTCCAGTTTGGAATAGGATCATATTTTGCGAAGAATTCATTCCAGCGTTTTTCAGCCACACGCACCAGCAATTCATATTGTGTGCTATCGTATCCTTCAGGTCGGGTTATGGGAACCATATTTTCCTTATGTTTTGTAAGGCAGAGGCGGTAACAATATGCCTGTATCTTTTTATCTCCGCTGCAGTTTTCTCCAGGGTCATCGGGCGATATACGGGGTAACAAACCACTTGAAGGGTCGGCCGGTATCCAATATGGACTAATATTATCTTTAAAATAATGGCCATGGTGAAATACGCCTTTCTGAACCCCGTTCCATTTCTCGTTATATAAACTGCAAGCTTCTCTTCCTACAGTATAGGTCACTCCTGCGGCAGCCATAAGGTCGCCTTCGTATGTTGCATCAATGAACACTTTTGCTCTGAACACCTTTCCGCTCAGTGTCTTTATTGAATTGATTATACCTTCTTTCTTAACCACTCCGGCTTCTCTGTCGAGCCATTCGTCTCTGAAAACTTCAATACCTGGCCTGGAGATGAGCTGCTCAAACACAGCCTCAGCCACATGAGGCTCAAAAATCCACATAGTACGTATTTCTCCATCCATTGCGGGTGTACCCTGACCCCTGTTGCCATACTCATCTTTTTTCTGCCATCTCCATGTTTCCGGTTTTTCATACTGTTCATATAACATCTGGTAGAACCGACGCGCCAGTCCTCCAATAACTTCTTTATTGCCTGTATCGGTAAATCCGAGGCCTGAAGATGACATACCGCCAAGATGTTTATCCGGAGAAACAACAGCAACGCTGTGTCCCATTTCTGCAGCCTGAACAGCCGAAGCAACCGCCGCCGAGGTTCCTCCATAAACTACAATATCGGCCTTAATTATTTCCTGTCTGCCGGCATTACTGCATGCATTTAAAAACAGAATAAAAAGAATAAAAAGAGATGAAAAATATGATTTCATTATATCAGGAAATTAATGTTTCACTTTTCTTATCTTCACCACAAATGCTTCTACAGGGTTTTTTTCTATCAACTGTTTTATCTCGGAATCGGAAAATCCTTTTAACTTCAGCTCTGGAATGAGTTTTTCGAATAGTGTTGTGAAAGGTCTGAAACTTCCTCCATCTTCTTTTGAGGGGTCATAATAGCCTGCATCGTGCGACACGAGCACTTTTCCCAGAAGTCCTGCTTCCTTCAGATATTGAAGAATGTCAATTACTTCCTGAACATTATTGTCGTTAAGGTTATCAATGCTGATCCATGTTCCTTGTTTTGCTGCTTCGGCAATCTTCGAATAATCCTTTTCGCCCGATGCATGCACCCAGATTAATGCGGAAGGATCAACTCCGTATTCTTTAAGTATTCCAATCTCCTGGAAAGCCGGCACGGCCGGACCAGTATGTGAGGCAATGATAAGTCCGGTTTTCAAATGAGTCATTGCCGCAGCCTTTACAAGTTTAGAGTGGAAATCCGATAATGGCCCTGGGTCAACAGATATTTTTATAAATCCAGGCTTTATTCCTGTTCCACCGATACCTTTCTCCCATTCCCCTGTCCATATTTCTGCCATCTGTTCGGGCGACAGTGACATAACAGATGAAGGGATATATCTGTTATTGTTGGCACCATAAAATCCGGTATTGGCCAATATGTTCATACCAGTCGAGTCGGAAAGGGCACGGAGTATTTCAATATCTCTGCCCAGGTATTGAGGTGTGCACTCGACAAATGTTTTACACCCCAATTCTTTAACCGAACGGAGAAACGGTAGAGCCTTGTTTATCACTTCACTGCGGTTGTATCTTCCTGGAGTAATGCTGTCGGCATCAATAAAATCAACCAGAATATGTTCGTGAATAAGCCATATTCCTGTTTTATTTGCTTCAACAGGCCCTTTTACGGTCATAATATAATTTTCCTGCATCTTTCCGGTGCAGCCTCCCATAAGGAGTAATATCAGAAAAAATTTAATAATTGTTTTCATTACACATAAATTGGTTTTAAATAATATGTTAAAAATACAATATTAACGTTATCATCATATAATTTTTGTATTATACTTTTAAATTAATCGCTTAACATTTTTCTACAGTAATTCTACATTTCCGTCAATTTTGCAACGCATAAACTTTCAATCAGCATATTCAGTGTTTCCTTGCTGGTTGCAATTAAAATCAATTTGTCTTCCGGCATAATTTCAGTCTGACCGTTAGGGATTATAAATTTACCTCCCCTGTTAAGCAGTGCTATTCTGGCATTCTCCGGAAAATCGAGTTCAATAATCTTTTTCCCTTTTGCAGGTGAATCTTCTGACACTATGACTTCAGCCATAGCTGTATTAACAGGTTCTGAAAGAAGTATATCGGCAGGTGTGACAGGTTTTATTCTTGCGGGAAGTGCAACATGAAGCCATTTAGCCACTGACGGTATTGTAGCTCCCTGTAAAAGTACCGACGTAAAAGAGATAAAGAAAACTATATTGAAAATAGTATCGGCCTTTTCAAGACCGGCAATAAAAGGGAAAGTAGCAAAGACTATCGAAGATGCTCCCCTTAATCCCACCCAGGATATAAACAAGCGTTCCCTGTTTTTCATCCTGAAAGGTAAAAGGCACGAAAATACAGCGACTGGTCTGGCAACCAGAATCAGAAAAACCGAAATAAGAAATCCTATTCCTATAACCGGAACTATATGGCTTGGAAAGACAAGTAAGCCCAATAGTGTAAAAAGGATAATCTGCATAAGCCATGCAAGACCATCGAACATCTTCATTATAGTTCTTTTATGAAAAAGCTCCTGGTTGCCTAAATAAAGGGCTGAGATATATACTGCAAGGAATCCATTACCTTTAAGAAAGTTAGTCGCCGAATATGTCAAAAGCATCAGGGTGATTGCAAGCGGCGGATAAAGCCCTTCGTAATCGAGCTGGATTTTATTAATAACGAATTTCCCTGCAAAACCGAAAAGAAGTCCTAAAGCCCCGCCTATAAGAAATTGTTGAAGAAACAGTGGAATAATTGACCATATATTGCCTGACGGATTAATAATTAGAGTAATAAAAATAATAGTCAGTATGCTTGCCATTGGATCGTTACTTCCACTTTCAAACTCCAGAGTTGATCTTAAATGCCCTTTAAGGGCAAGTTTTTTGGATCTTAGAATAGAAAATACGGCGGCGGAATCTGTTGATGAAACTATTGAGCCCAATAACAACCCTTCGTAAAGGGTGAAATCAGTAACCAGCCATACAAATATTCCAAGTACAATGGCGGTGATTAAAACACCGAATATAGAAAGTAGAGCTGAAGGGCCAACGACAGGACGGACGTACGACCAGTCGGTTTCAAATCCGCCTGAAAACAAAATAAAATTAAGAGCAATAATTCCAATGAACTGAGCTATTGACGGATTATCAAATTCGATGCCTCCTATCCCTTCCGAACCGGCAAGCATACCCACAAAAAGAAATAAAACTGCTGTCGGAACTCCTATCCTGAATGAGGCCTTGCCTGCAAGAATACTAATGAAAAGAAGAATCGAAACAACTAATAATATTTTTTCAATTGAAGGATCCATTCGCCAGTATCATATCCAAATATATGTAATTATTATTCCTCAGGCAAAGAAAATAATAGGCACAAAAAAGTTAAATAGACGTGCTATTTTTTTATGCTCTTTTCAAGTGGAAAATTAAGTTCTGGAATATTCATGCCTTCAATCCTCAAAAACATCATTTTCCCCCATATTTTTTCAATTGGGCATCCGACAGTTATGTCTATTGATTCCCCTGGTGCGAGTGTAAAATAATTTGCCGACCAAAAAGAAGGTGACACTTCTTCATCATCAGCCATGAGACGCGGATTAATGAAAAAAGCAATCTTATCAGATGGATTCGATATATTCATAGTCCATTTTATCTCATTTGTCGAGACTAATGAACCTTTTACTTTGACTAAAATTTTTGTTTCAGCCATAGAGTTAAGGGTTGTGTAATCATTTGATGGCGAATGCCAGTAAACATTGTGTGATACAAGTCCTCCTGTATTGTTTCTGACGTTCATAATGATAAACGAAACGCCAGGATTTTTTTCGAGTTGCCCGGCAAGTGTAATACCCTGAATCGACGAAGGACCTTCAAGATTTATTGTTTCCGACCGGCTGAAAATAAGTGTAGATTGTACATTTAATATTTTTATTTCCGCCTTCAGGTTTTTTATCGGTTTATATGTTCTGTTAACATATTCCACTACAAGGTCTTTAGGATTGAACTGGATATGTACCGGTTCGCAGGCATTTTGCATGAAATAGTAACCGGCATTTGGCATGAGGAACCAGTCATAAACCTGCCACATCACGCTTGGAAATGCCGCATTCAATTTCCACAGCATAACGCCTCCTATATCGTTGAGTTTATGTCCGGTCGACTCGAATATACCCCTATAGCCCACGGCATTCATCAGTTGCATCTTATCGGAAAATTCCTTCATAGTGACAGGCTGTCCATATCTTTTTACCATCTCGTTATAGTACCGGTCATATCGTCCGTTGCCTGTTGCCGCATCGTGATATCCCCATGAGTGGTTCAATGGAAATGGAAGGTTTTTATCCCATACGAGATTAGTAATTATCTTCGGGAGGCTCGAATAAGGCGGTTGTGAAGGTATTCCGGTCTCGTCTTTGAAAACCCAGTCACGTCCGGCATCGGCTCTCCTGAAATATTCTACCGGATCCTGCCATGTATATGGGCCTCCGCTGTAAACGCCGCCAGGTTTGCCGTCGGGCCATGATGCATCCCAACCCTCAGGCAGACGCGCAAAGCCTGAGGAACTCGGAATGAATGGTCTGGTACCGTCGAGTTTGATTACACTGTCGCGCATGGCATAATAAAGTTCTTTCCTGGCATGACCTTCGTTACCCCCTGTCCATACAAGCAGACTGGGATGATTTCTGATTCTATAAATGGTACTTGCAACATTCTTTTTAAAGACCTCACCCTCGATGGGCCAGTCGGGGGAGCCTTTGAATTCTCCTTGCGTATCGCCCGTAATCCAGAAATCCGACCATACTAAAAGGCCATAACGGTCGGCGGCATCAAAGAACCAGTCGGAAGGAGTCACTCCTCCACCCCATATTCTGACAAGGTTTATATTCGAATTTCTGCAAAGCCTGAACTCATAATCGTAGCGCAGGCTGTCGCGATTAAGCATCATATCCGGAACCCATGCCCCTCCAGTAATATGTATCCTCCGTCCGTTGACATAAAAATCGCGCCGCCAGCTATTGTTCACCTGAACAGCCTTAGAATCAACCGTTCTTATCCCAAAATTGAAAGATATTTCATCACTCATGCCAGATGAACCTGAGAATTGTATCCGCATCCTGTAAAGATCAGGCCTTCCGTAACCATTTGGCCACCATAACTTTGGCCTGCTAAATAACAGCTCTTTTGTATCCTTTGCACTGAATGCGGCAACTACTGTTGAATTTCCTTTTACCGTAATATCTTTCGAAAACTGAACAGGTTTTCCAGAAAATGTCTCTGGACTTATAGTTATAGTTACTTTCCCCTTTTCATCATTCCGGCTATGATTCTTCAACAAAAAAGAAATATCAATCATTGCTACAGATGTATCAGGCAGATTCGGCAAAGCGGTCACAATTTTAGGTTTCTCAATTGTAACATCGCCTGATGTTCTCAAATAAACAGGCTGCCATATACCTATGTTTCTGTCGCGCACCGGCGGAATCCAGTCCCACCCCACAGAACAAAGCATTGTCACATTTTTGCCTATATCGCCTGTTGCACCACCATTAAGATAAAAATCTCCGAGAGCCTCAAGTTGCTCAGTGTCGGGAAGACCTGGAAAATCGAGAGGATATATCTTCACTGCCAGAGCATTTTTCCCGCCTGCAATTATTTCATCGGATACATCGAGCCTGTATTCGGCGAACATACCAGCCATTTGAGTTGAATCGGTAATCTGAGTTCCATTGAGCCATACAGCAGCACGGTAATTAATTCCTTTGAAAATAAGATCGAAATGCCGGCCTTTATCAATAGCCGGTACATAGAATTCGGTTCTGAACCAGTAAGGTTTGCTCCATGGATTCGGCAAGCCGGGTAAGTGACTATACTGTTCGAGATTGTATCTCTTGTTGAACTCATCCGAAGCGTCCGGAATAAGCATGTTATTAAGGCCGAGATAAGGACTGGGATATATCTTGTTGGCAACCAGAGCAGAAAGCACTGTGGTTGGTACATTTACAGGCATCCAGTATATTCCAGGCTTGAAATCAGGCCTCGAAATCTTCTCTCCTGTTTCAGGCACAACATACGATGATTGCATCGTGAAACTGGAAAGTTTTACAAGCGAAACATCATTCTGTGCTGTAATATTCAACGACAATAAACAGATTATCAATAGATTAAAAAATATTAGAATGCTTCTCATAGATTTGATTTTTATTTTCTTAAAATTAAAACAAATTATGTAGTTACAATGTAAAAAGAAAAATTCACCGTAAGATATTGATTAAATGAGCAAATAATAATAAAACTATCTGTGATAACCCGTGTTCTCGGTGGTGAATATTTCGAACTTTAATTTTTAACTAAACATGAAACATTTTGATTTCTTTATATATCGTTTTAATTTCAGCCGTTCTTAAGACAATTTTACAAAGACAACAATGAAAAGGATCCTTGTTGATATGGATGGCGTACTGGCTGATGTTTATACTCGCTTTTTCGAGCTTTATGAAAAAGATAGCGGTAAACGACTTACAATTGATGATGTGGCAGGTAAGCTCGAGGATGAAGCTTTTCTGGAACAACGCAAGTGGGTATCTGAGCCCGGCTTCTTCAAAAATTTACCGGTGATGCCGGGAAGCATCGAAGGGTTAAAGAAATTGAATGAATCATTCCACGTGATAGTTGTATCGCTTGCTACTGAGTTTCCCAATAGTCTAACCGACAAACAGATGTGGTTACATCATCACTATCCCTTCATTTCATGGAGACAAATCGTATTTTGCGGCGATAAGAATATTTTCGATGCCGATATCATGATCGATGATCATCCAAAGAACCTCGATAATTTCAAAGGCGACACCATAATGTTCACTCAGCCTCACAACATGCTTTTGGATACCAGACATAAACGAGTGAAGTCGTGGGAAGAAATCATTTCTCTTTTATATCCATTAAAGAAGGTTTAACATTCCATGCGCTTGTTTTCAAAACAGGCCGCTCTCCATTAAGGTCATTGACATCAAACTCAACTTTTAATGTTCTTTTTTCTCCTGGTAAAATAGAAAAATAATTATCTTCCCAGAAAACAGGCATAACGGGTTGCATAGACTTCTGTCGCAGTATAACCGGGTTAATAGCAAAAGCAAGTGTTTTCCCCCTGTTTTCGAATTGAACAGAGAGATGAAATGAGTTTCCTTCCTTGTAGGCAGAAATAATTTGAGTAGTTAGATTCACCTGAGGAAGTTTTAGAAGTCCCGTGAAATCTGCATTTGCATCACCGGCGGAGCTAAGCCAGTAAAAGTTGGAAGATAAGGATGCGCCTTTTGAATCGGTAAGGTCAAGAAGTAGAAAATAAATCGGTGTAATATTTTGTGGAATTTTTACATCGAATATTTTCTTGCTTTCATCGGCACCTGTGTTTATCCCGCCGGCTGTCTGAGACCAGACTTCCTTCATATTGAAGTCATATAATTTTGCTGAAGCTTTCAAACCTTCGAAATCACTGTACCGGCTGTTCACTATTTTTATCGAGTTATCGTTATAGCAATATTGTATGTGAAGAGGTTCGCATGCTTTTCTTGCAGCATAAAAAGCTCCGTTAGGCATATAGAAATAGTCATATAATTGCCAGTACATTTTAGGCCATGCCGAATTATACATCCAGTATATTATTCCGCTCGAGCGATATTTGTTTCCGGCAAAAGCCTCGAACATTGCTTTTGTAGCCTCGAGCTGGAAAATCTGCGATTTCATGCTGTACTCCCCAACAGTTGTAGGCTTTCCGTATCGGGATTCGAAAGCTGACCTTGCTATAGTATAAAAGTTCTTATGAAGCCTCAATTCCCATGATTCGCTTATTGGCCATAAGTCTTTCTCAGGCATCATCATTCTCATCGTTTCAAGGGGTGGTATCTGTTCTCCCGATGGACCTGCTTCAGTGTTGAATTCGAGTTTTGAGTACCAATAAGCCGGTGGAAAATAAGCATATACCTGGGGATAAGGCCCCATCCACACGCCTGTAGGACCGGCAATTTTGCTGGCTGCCTGTGTCGCTGAAGATAAATAAGGTCGTGTATCATCGTATTCGTTAAGAACTCGTAAGTATCGTTTTTCAATATTGGCAGGCGGGTAGTTATCGCTACCATAAAGCCAGACAAAAACAGAAGGATGGTTTCTGAGATGAATAATCTGGTCTTTCCAGCTTGCTTCAGCAACATCAGCAATATGAGGAGTCCAGTTTTTCCATCTTTCCCACGAGCTACAACAACACCATCCTACCATAAGAAGAATTCCTTCCTCATCGCACCTGTCGAACATGTAATCCGACCCCCTTGGAGCTTCCATCCTTAAGGCATTCAAATTCATGTGTTTAGCATATTCTATATCATGGTCGATTCTTTCATTTGAAGGCCTGAGCATCAAATCCTGTACGTATCCACCTCCTCTTATTACGATATTTTTTCCGTTAACCTGAAACACTCTTGTATTAAGCGAGTCGAAACTATTCATCCACGAAGTAATTTCACGTATTCCAAATCTTACCTTTTTTACATCGGTCACAATACCCGACGACTCAAAGGAAAGGATCATTTCGTAAAGATTTTGAGGCCCGACATTATAGGGCCACCAGAGCCGAGGATCTTTAACTATAAGTTGTGGAAAATCTTCGGGATAAAATATCACTTCACAGGTTTGGTCTGCAGGCAATACCATTTCTTTCGAAAAAGTTATGTTCTCGATCTTACCTGTCAGTTTTCCCTTTACAGGCTTATCCGCAGTATTTTTCAGTTCTGCCGAAACGGTCAGCTTTGCGATATTGTTTTCCGGAATGTTGAGTTTCGACTTTACAAAAGGATTTTCTATTGACACATCTCCAGTTGCATGCACCGAAACATCATACCAGATACCTGTTCCCCTGTCGGGAGGTGTGGGATTCCAATCAACCCATGTAATAGTAAGATCCATTCCTTTAGGTGGAAATATCTCAAGAGCCAGACAATTTACATCGCCTGTCTTTACTTCTCCGGTAATATCAATATCGAAGAGGCGATAGGCTCCTTCAATAAAATTAGTGTCGGCTACCAGTCTCCCATTCAACCATACATTAGCTTTATAATTAATACTATGGAAGCTTAGCCACACATGTTTATCCTTATAGCTTTCAGATAGTTTGAATTCTGTACGAAACCACCATGGTACTCTGAATGGGCTGTCGGTCGGCATTTCCTTGTTACGGTCGGTAATAATTCCAGGCAGTTTGTTGAAATTAGTTCCGTAATAAGGATCGGGATATACTTTATTGGCAACCAGTGCAGCAAGAATGGTCGAAGGAATCGAAGTGGAATACCAGCCTTCTGTTCTATATCCTGAAGAGGAAATATCGCGGCCACCAGAAAGTACGTTAGCTGAAGATTGTATTGCCCAATTATCGCGCAAAAGTATTTTTTCTTCCGGCAGAGTTTGTGCCGTAGTGAACGGGGCAATAATTATCAATAAAATAACAACGGATAATTTAATAGATGAATGCATAGTTATAATTTTTAATGATCATAGATTCAAATAAGGTATATGGATATATTTATAAAATTATAAAAATAGTCTTTATTATTAATAGAATTGCATGAATTTATTAATAAAACATTATTTTTCGTCGTTTTTAAATTTTGAAATTCCGTATCATAAACAAAAGTGAAAATTTCAATTAGTGACAATCAGGTTTTTCGTTATCTGCCTATGCATAAGACGTTTACCTGTGACTATAAAATTTTTTAATATGGAAAAAGAATCAAAACCCGTTTCAAAAAGACTTGTTTCCCTCGATGCCCTGCGTGGATTTGATATGTTCTGGATAATGGGAGGAGAAACGATTTTCATTGGTTTAGCAGCTGCTACAAGCTGGCCTTTTTTCAACTGGTGTGCCGAACAGCTCGAGCACGTTCCATGGCATGGTTTTCATTTTTATGACATGATATTCCCTCTTTTCCTTTTCATTTCCGGGATATCCTTTCCTTTCTCTTTAGCAAAAAGAAGTGCATCGGGCGAAACCAGAAGCAAAATTTATAAACATGTTTTTTACCGTGGTCTTATACTTGTACTGCTTGGTATTCTATATAATAACGGGGTCAGGTTCAAACTTGGTGAACTACGTTATGGAAGTGTTCTTGGCAGGATTGGCATGGCATGGATGTTTGCGGCATTAATCTTTATGAATACAAAACTTACATGGAGAATCGTCTGGTTCTGGGCATTAATTATTGGTTACTGGTTGTTACTGGCGCTGGTTCCTGCTCCTGACGGCAACGGAGCGGATGTCTTTTCACGGGAAGGCAATTTTGCCAGCTATGTTGACAGGATATTGATGCCTGGCAAACTTTATCTCGGGAACCACGATCCGGAAGGAATATTAAGTACTGTGCCTGCAATATCAACAGCTTTGCTTGGAATGTTTACAGGAGAATTTCTGATGTCGGAATATTTTAAAAACAAGCTTTACAAAAAAGCATTTGTAATTTTAGGTGCCGGCATTTTCTTTGTAATTATTGGTAAACTATGGAATCAGGTTTTCCCTATTAACAAAAATCTATGGACTAGTTCATTCGTATGTTATGTTGGCGGGCTAAGCCTCATTTTGTTTTCAGTTTTTTATCTGATAATTGATGTATGGGGTCTTAAAAAATGGACATTATTCTTTGTAGTGATAGGCATGAATCCAATAACTATTTATCTCGCCAACCGCATTATAAACTTCAGAAATGCTGCGCGATTTTTCTTTGGAGGATTTGCCGAAATATTACCTGAAACATGGGGGACATTTATCAATGGTATTGGGATCACAACCGTAGGATGGGTATTCCTGTATTTCCTTTATAAAAAGAAGATATTTCTGAAAATATAATTGCGCTTAATAGAAAGTTTTCTTTTTCACTACGTAGCCTCCATGTTTGAAAAGAAAAATCCGTGTAAATCCGTGCCATCCGTGGTGAATTATTCATATTAGATTTCCTCGAAAACAAAAAAATTAATCGTGAAGAACCAATTTGTTTCGTCCTTCACGATTAACAGAAGATCGAGATATAAAATATCAACAAATTAACAGGTTAAAACCTGAATATCAAGCCAGTTTCCATGGTTCCCTGTAAGTGTAGTGCATTTTTTTCGTAGCATCCGGGTCGTCAATAAATGTTTCGGTTTCCGGATTCCATTTTACAGTTCGCTTCAGGTCGCATGCAATATTTCCTATAGTGCATACAGTACATGTTCTGTGGCCTATTTCGACGGTTGCAACAGGATCTTTTCTCGAACGAACCGATTCAATGAAGTTGACCTGATGTGGAATTCTGGTTTCATAAGGCATATTGGTCTGTTCCTCTTTTTTCTCAGGGAAGAGTTTTGGATCGGATGCATTGAAATAACCACGTGCAACTTCTATCCAGCCGTTTTCGCCGAAGAATTTTACGCCTTTGGTTTTTTTCTCATCCCATGTTTCAGATGTCATTATCACGCCATTGGCATATTTGAACTGCATGAATTCTGTTCCGTCGCCGATTGGTGAAGCTTCTACCGGACCGCTGTTATCCATGCCGAGCCCCCACTGTGCGATGTCGAACATGTGAGCTCCCCAGTCGGTTGTAAAGCCACCGCCCATTTCCTTATACCATCTCCATGCTCCCCAAATCTGCTCATCTTTAGGAGGATCTAGTGATATCGGTGGATTGAGCTGGCTGTTATAGTGGATATTCTCCGGAAGTGGACCCAACCACCTGTCCCAGTTAAGATCTGCGGGTAATGGTTCTTCCGGAAGATCATAAGGTTTTGGCGGAGCTCCAACGTATGCTTTTACAAGCGATATTTTCCCTATAGCACCTGACTGCACGAGATTCACAGCATGTCTGAAAGTGTCATCGGACCGCTGCTGACTGCCAACGGCAAGCACTCTGTTGTTTTCACGAACAGTTTTTCTTAGCATCTGTCCTTCATAGATTGTAAAAGTAAGCGGCTTTTCAAGGTAGACATCTTTACCGGCTTTACATGCAGCAATGGCAATAAGAGCATGCCAATGGTCGGGAGTAGCTATCACCACAGCATCAATATCCTTCCGTGCAAGAAGGTCTTCAAATTTTTCATAAGTTTTGACATCTACCTTTTTACCTGCTTTGGAATAAAATTCTCCAACTCTTTTTTCGAATCGAGTGCGCTTAATACCATAAACATCGCTTCCTGCAAGCACTTCCACCCCAGGAATCTGCAGGAAACCATTCAAGAGAAACATAGCCTGCTGGCCTAATCCTATGAAACCGAGCCTAACGAGATCGGACGGAGCGGTAGAAGTAGTTTTGCCACGACCGCAACCAACTGACGGCAAAATTAGTATCCCCGCCATACCGAGAGCAGAGGTACCAAGAAATTGCCTCCTGGATAATTTTTTTCTTTCTTCTTTCATATTTTTCTGGTTTAAGTTTAAAATTATTATGGTTTAGCTTAAAGTTAACAATTCCAATCTTTATGTAGATTATTATTCTCTCATTCAAATATTTACAATCGAAAAAATTATATACCGACTTCAGCCGATTCCATTTTTAATTCTCTTCTTGCAGGTAAATTTCTATATCTTAGCATAGCTTCAATAAAATAATAATCGGCATAGGTTAGTGGCACATCCACTTCACTTTTACCGGGAAGAGAGCCCACACTATGTTTTAAAATGAAATGACCGTTTTCACCCACTTTTGCCAGATATTCAGGTGAAGCAAGAGTTCTTATTTGTTTTTCAGCAACTTCAAGGTATTTTTGTGCTGTAATCTGATCGACATAACCGCTAAGCTCGATAAGAGCTGAGGCCATTATAGCGCCTGCCGAAGCATCCCTCAACTCATCAGGAATATTCGGAGCATCGTAATCCCAATAAGGTATTTTATCTTCAGGAAGATTTGGATGATTAATCAGAAAATCAGCTATATTCTTTGCCTGTTTAAGATATCTTTCGAGATTTGTTTCACGGTACATAACAGTATAACCATATAAACCCCAGCTCTGTCCTCTTGCCCATGCTGACTCATCGGAATATCCCTGAGCAGTCTGTTTCGCTTCAACCTTTCCTGTAATGGTATCGTACGATACAACATGCCATGAGCTATAATCAGGTCGGAAATGATTTTTAATTGTGGTATCGGAATGGCTGACACATATTTTATAGTAAGTCGAATCACCTGTTTTTCTGAACGCCCACATCGGTAATTCCAGATTCATCATATTGTCAATAATCACCGGACACTGCCATCCGCTACGGCTATTCCACGACTGAATACAGCCAACTTTTGGTCTGAAACGTGTAATAAGCGACCTGGCACCTGTTAGCAAAACCTCATTATAACTTTCCTTACCGGTCAATCTTAACCCGTTTCCAAAACTGCAATAAAGCATGAAGCCAAGGTCGTGTGTGCCTTTATTATATTTCTCTTTCTCCACTCTTGAAGTCATTTCCTCTGCATATTGCCTGAATTTCTCATCGCCGGTATATTCATAAAGATACCATAAAGAACCAGGGAAAAAACCTGATGTCCACCAGCTTGAGGGCGATGTCACAAGATTCCCTCCCTTGTCGATAGTTCTTGGCAAAAGGTCAGGCTTATTTTTCATAATTTCGGCCATTTCCGTATATTGTCCTATTGCAACTGATAAACTTTTTTCAATTATCTTATTCATCGAAACAGGCTTGTTGCATCCGTAAAAAATAAAGACAAAAATTATTATCGTAACTATAGACAAATTTGCTTTCATAGAATAAAAATTTTCGAAAATTAAAATTATAATGTAAAGTTATAAAATATATATAAATAGCTATACACAATATTGCTTTTTTAAATCATCTGCTTACTTATATAACTCTATTATACCGGAATTTGATTACATTTACAAAATATGAATAATTGTCATCTTATGAAAAATAGTCATTCCCAGAACATTTTACTGGTCACATTGATTGTTGTCTTATTTTTTGTTTTTTCCGGTTTTTCATCCAAGACGAATGATAAAAGATCAGAAAATAAAAACAAATCTTGCACAATAAAGATAATAGCTCATAGAGGGGCATGGAAAAAGAATGCATTCCCACAGAATTCTCTCGCGTCTCTCAGGAATGCCATCAAACTCAAAACTGAAGGGTCGGAATTTGACGTAAGGATAACATCTGACGACTCTCTTGTAATAAATCACGATAGTGAATACAATAAGATGGTTATTGAAAAAACTCCCTATAATGAACTTGTACGATTCCCTCTTTCAAACGGGGAGAAACTACCCACATTAAGAGAGTATATTACAGAAGGATTGAAGCATAACACTTACACAAGACTTATTTGTGAATTGAAAGCTTCCGGTCTGGGTAAAGAAAGAAATATTTTCCTTACTGAAAAAAGTATTAAACTTGCCAGGGAGCTTAATGCCATTAAACGTATTTCATGGCTAAGTTTTGATTACGATATTGTGAAAAGGATATCAGAGATTGAGCCCGATGCTGAAGTATTCTACTTAAATGGTGATATAGCACCAGCTGTCTTGAAATCCGAAGGGATAAAAGGGGCGGGTTATAATTATTCGGTTTTCAAAGAAAAGCCGGAATGGATAGATGAAGCAAAGAGATCAGGCGTTCTACTTAATGTATGGACTGTTAACAATCCTGACGATATGGACTGGTTTATTTCACATTGTTTCAATTATATAACCACCGATGAACCTGAGTTATTAAAAGAACGCATAAAAGCCTTAAAATAAAATTTCCTTTTAAATTTATTAAGTCGATAAAATATTAATGGCCCCAATTTTGTAATAAGCCTTAGGCATATTTTGAAAAAATTGATTATTTAAAATAACACAAAAACAAAAGTAATTTTATGAAGGAAATACTTATTATAGGAAGTTCGAACACTGATATGGTAATAAAAACAGAAAAACTTCCTCGACCAGGAGAGACAATACTGGGAGGAAAATTTCTGCTTAATCCAGGTGGAAAAGGTGCAAATCAGGCTGTTGCTGCGACTCGTCTTGGAGGTAAAGTTACTTTTATCGGTAAAAGAGGTAATGACCTATTCGGTAATCAGACGGTTGGTTTACTTATGCGCGAGGGTATTGATACCGAATATTTCATGAAAGATCCTGAATTTCCTTCCGGTGTTGCCCTTATTACTGTTGATTCAAAAGGAGAAAAGACAATAGTTGTTGCCCCAGGCGCCAACGCAAACCTTCAACCTGAAGATATGCCCGAAATAATCTTCGACTGCAGCAGGTTTTCAATTATGCTTTTACAGCTTGAAATACCAATGAAAACTGTGGAATATTGCGCCGGAGTGAGTAAGAATTGCAATATCAGAGTAATTCTTAATCCTGCCCCTGCCCAGCCTTTATCCGAAGAGTTATATCAAAATATATGGCTATTGACTCCTAATGCTATTGAGGCTGAAGAACTTACGGGAATAAAAATAAAAGATGTCAAATCGTGCGATCAAATAGCAATTGAGCTATGCAACAGAGGAGTTAAAAATGTTATAATAACATTGGGTGAAAAAGGTGCTTACGTGAAGTCGAGAGCCTTTACTGGTCATATTCCCGGTTTGAAAGTGAATGTTGTAGATACGACTGCTGCAGGCGACGTCTTTAACGGAGCATTAGCAGTTGCTCTGGCAGAAAAAAAGGGAATTAAAGAGGCTGCTGAGTTTGCAAACAAGGCAGCTGCTATCTCTGTTACGCGACTTGGCGCACAATCGTCGGCACCTTTCAGACATGAGATTGATGCAATGGCCTGAGAATTCTTGATTTTTTACATTAATGCTCACTCGTAGGGTATTTCAATAAATAATAAAGATAACGAACGTGATAAAAACCGTTTAATTTATATTTATCTGGAGAGACAAAGACTACACAGAAGGTAAATATCTCTTGATGAGAATATGATACCTTAAAATATTAAAATGGATTGCATAAGAATTCCCTTAGAAAATTGTAATCATCAGGAGCTTTAAAATGTTCGGATTTCCAAACCGGTTCTGAATCCGAAGCCGGCAGAGTAACTTTAACACCGGTAGCTTTTTCTACCTCTTCGGGAAATTTGCCTGGATGAGCTGTAGCAAGGAAAATGCCAGTAGAAAGGGTTCTGGCCATATAACTCTTTAATCCCAGATAAGCAACCGCGCTGTGAGGGTCGGCTATATAGGAATATTTTTTATATAGTTCGTACATTGCTTTCCTGGTCTGTTCATCGGTGAACCAGTAACCTGCCAGCGCCTTTTTAATCTGACCGTAGTCGTTTCCAAAAAGAGAAAGCATTCTTTGAAAATTGCCCGGATTACCCACGTCCATTGCATTGGAAATAGTATGATAAGAAGGATGGGGTACGAACCTACCGGTCTCGAGGTAAAGAGGCACAGAGTTGTTTATGTTTGTCGAAGCAATAAATCTGCTTACTGGCAAGCCCATTTTTGAAGCAATAAGTCCGGCAGTAAGATTACCGAAATTTCCACTTGGCACACTGACCACAACAGGAGCAGTACTGTTTTCCATCTGAGCCAGTGCATAAAAATAATACACCGACTGTGGAAAGAGTCGTGCAAAATTAATAGAGTTGGCAGAAGTAAGGAGGATTTTCTCATTGAGTTCTCTGTCGGCGAAAGCAGTTCTGACAAGACGTTGACAATCGTCGAAATCACCTTCGAGTTCTATTGCAGTAATATTAGGTGCCGCATATTTAAGCTGGAATTCCTGTACACGGCTTACCCTACCGGAGGGATACAAAATTACCACCCTTATTCCTTCCTTTCCTGCAAAAGCATTTGCAACGGCACCTCCGGTATCGCCCGATGTAGCAACAAGGACAGTTATTTTACTTTTCAGACTCTGAGTGATATAACCCAGAACTCCTGCCAGAAATCTTGCCCCCACATCTTTGAAAGCAAAAGTGGGTCCATGAAAAAGTTCGAGTACATAGATATTCTCGTCGAGTCTTTTCAATGGGATATCGAAGTTCAACGCGTTTGAAGTTATTAACTTAATAGATTCATCAGGTATATCGGGAGTCATCAGTAGTCGTGTTACCTGGTAAGCTATCTCAGGAAGTTCATTTTGGTGCATCTCTCTGAAAAATGATTCAGGAAAGCAAGGAATTGTTTCAGGCATGTAAAGTCCTGTATTTTCAGAAACGCTTCTCATTACTGCACTGAATAATGAGACTTTTTCAACCGGATTATTGATATTGTAATAAAGCATACACGCTTTTCATTATATTATAATTATCTTTCCTCTATTATTCTTGCGCCGGGAGCATTAAGCGATGATATTATTCTGTCGGATTCAAGTCCGGCATTAAGGAAAAATGCTTCCTGAATAGCGCCGGCTATTTTTACAGCATCTTCTATATTTCTGCAAAAAGCGAATATAGAGGGCCCCGAGCCCGATATTCCGCATCCAATGGCGCCAGCTTCCATTGCCGATCTTTTTGCTTTTTCAAATCCAGGGATAAGCATGGTACGTCGTGGTTCAGCAAGCAAGTCGGTCATAGATCTTGCAATAAGGTCATAATCTTCGGTAAGTAATCCGGCAGTGAGAGCAGCAGTATTAGCACTCTGACGTGTAACAATGCTCAGTGGAAAATCTTTTCTCAGAACTCTGCGTGCATCGGATGTTTTTACTTCAACATGTGGATGGATAAGGACACAAAATAGTCGCGCTGGTACATTCAGACTTACAATATCGAGAGGATCATAACTTCGTATGAGAACGAATTTACCAAGAAGAGAAGGGGCTACATTATCAGCATGCGCTGTTCCGCAGGCAACTCTCTCTCCTTCCATTGCAAAGGGAATTAGTTCAGTTGTAGTGAATGGATTTCCAAGCAGATAGTTCAAAGCAAAAACTGCGGCGGCGGAACTTGCCGCACTGCTCCCCATACCGCTACCCACAGGAAGATTTTTTTCAAGTGTTATTTCTACACTTAATTTTTCCATTCCAATTGCACGTAAAAGTGAATATGCCGCAACGCCCGCAGTGTTCCTCTCTTTGTCGGCAGGTACAAGTTCTCCATATTTTCCGGTTAATTTTATTTTATTCTCAACCGGCTTATCGGTCACAGAAACTGTAACCTTATCACCTGCACCTTCGAGTGCAAAACCCATTATATCGAATCCGCATGAAATATTTGCAACTGTTGCAGGTGCAAAAGCTGTAATAGATTGTTTATCAATCATTAATATTTTCTTTAAAAATCTGTATATTTTATTATATTGATACTAATCTAATTATTTTTTCTATTTTTTTCGAAACATCGAGTCGTGCAGTGCATTGAGAGCCTTTCTGAGGTCAGCTTCACGGATTACAAAAGATATGTTCAACTCGGAGCTGCCCTGTGAAATAGCCTTAATATTTATGTTATTTGCTCCAAGTGGTTCAAAGACACGCGCTGCCACACCAGGTCTTTGTCTCATTCCTTCTCCCACTACGGCTACAATTGCAAGTTCTTTTTCATAGTTGACAGAAGATATAAGGCCTGATGCAAGTTCCTGAGCAAAAACATCTCTAATAACCTGTGTTGCACGGTAAGCGTCATCCTGCATCACGGCAAGGCAAATAGAATGTTCCGAAGAAGCCTGGCTGATAAAAATAACATTAATATCGCTGTGCCATAAGGCATTGAAGAGCCTGGCAGCAACGCCGGCAACACCGGTCATTCCGCTTCCTTCGACATTTATAATGCTTATCTCCTTAAGAGATGTAATGCCTTTTATTATTCCGTTACTACCGTTCGATTCGCTGCAAATTAAAGTACCTCTATGTTCCGGATTAAAAGTATTTTTTACTATAACCGGTATATGTTTCATCATTGCCGGTTGAAGTGAAAGAGGGAATAGAATTTTGGCACCGAAATGCGACAACTCCATTGCCTCGTGATAAGAAAGCTTTTCGATACTTTTGGCGTCAGACACATACCGTGGATCAGCCGTCATAACACCGTCGGTATCGGACCATATCTCAACCTCCCTGGCATCTGTTGCAGCACCTATTATTGTTGCGGTATAGTCCGATCCACTACGCCCAAGCGTTGTTGTCTGCCCGGCAGCATTCGATGCAATGAACCCTGTTATTACTTTTAATCCCTTGTTGTCGTCGAAATATTTTTTAATCAATGTGTTGCTAATTTTCATATCAACTTTTGCCATGCCGAAACTTGAATCCGTTCTTATTATCTTCCGGGCATCCGTGTATATAGTTTGCGGAATATCCATTTTCAATGCCTGGCTTATGATGTAAGTTGAAAGCCGTTCCCCAAAACTAAGAATAATGTCGCGTGTCCGTGGGGTGACTTCTGAAAGCAGTTGAGCACCGTGAACAATATCCGATAATTCGTTACATAACGACATTACCTCAGCCATAACTTCAGGTTGTTTTTGAACCGGAATCAATGCACTGGCAGTTTCAAGGTGCTTTTTCTCCAACTCCCTTATAATCTCCTCTGACTCTCCCGTTCCTTCGGTTATCGACTTGCATACTTTAAGAAGCTGGTCGGTAACACCTCCCATTGCCGAAATAACTACTGACACCTCATCTCCGCTATAAACATATTTTTTAATAATAGTGATAACCTTTTTGATAAGTTGAGCATCGGCGACTGAAGAACCTCCAAATTTCAATACTATCATTTTCTTACTTTTATATACAACAAAAATGCCATCCTTTTGGCGGGGATGGCATAAACTTTAATCCTACATCTTTCTCTATAAAGCACAACATCCCCGGTACAACAGCGTCCCTGTTCCTGTCGTAACGGTAGTGTTTCCTGTGCCTGTAAAAATCATTGTTTATAAATTTATGACGACAAAAGTATATTTTTTAAATCAATATCCAAATTTTTTAAAATATTTTTTATTTTTCTTCAGTTTCGTTCATCAATAGGAACATACGATCTGTTTCCATAAACATTCTTAAATGCAGGCCTTATGATTCTTTTTGCACAGAAAGTAAGTTCCTCTATTCTGTGAGCACACCATCCTGCAATTCTCGACATGGCGAAAAGTGGAGTGTAAAGATCTCTTGGAATACCTATGCATGAATAAACAAAACCAGAATAGAAGTCCACATTAACGCATACTGTCTTATCGTTTTGCCCGTTTTTAAATTCTTTGAAGATTTCAGGTGTAAGTTCTTCGACCAGACAATAAAGATTGAATTCATCGAGGCGACCCGATTCTGACGCAAGTTCTCTTGCTTTTTCTTTAAGAAGCACTGCACGTGGATCGGAAATTGTATATACTGCATGACCAACGCCATATATTTTACCTGTATGGTCATTAGCTTCTTTCCTCAGGATTTTCATCAGATAGTTTGAAACCTCTTCCCTGTCTTTCCAGTCCTTCACATTTTTCTTTATGTTTTCCATCATTTCGAGAACTTTCAGATTAGCCCCACCATGCAGTGGGCCTTTAAGTGAGCCTATTGCTGCTGTAACTGCAGAATAAATATCAGTTTCGGTCGAGCTTGTTACCCTCATTGTAAAAGTTGAATTGTTTCCTCCGCCATGCTCGGCATGAAGTACGAGTGCCAGATCTACCATGTCGGCCTGAAGTTTGGTATAAGTATCTCCTTTTACCAGGTGCAGAAAGTTTTCGGCTGTAGTTAAGTCGGTTCGCGGATGCCTTATTGATAGAGTCTTGCCATAATAAGCATGGCGTAACGCCTGGTATGAATATGCTATTATCGAAGGGAATTTGGCAATAAGGTTGAGCGATTGCCTTATCATATTGTCGAGCGAAATATTATCAGGATCCTCATCAAGTGTGTACAGACCAAGTACCGATCTCGCAAGAATATTAAGCACATCCTTGCCTTTAAGGGAAAGGATCATATTGTTTATGAAAGAATCGGGCAATGCTCTTAGAGAAGCAAGGTATGCCGAGAATTCTTTTAGCTCGTCGGCAGTTGGTAATTTACCGGTAAGTAATAGATAAACAGTCTCATCAAAACCATGTCTGTTTTCTTTCTGAAAACCATGGGTTAAATCCGAAATATCAATTCCTCTATATAATAACCGGCCAGGAACAGGTATAATTTTACCTTCCTTCTTTTCATAACCCACCACATCTCCTATATTTGTCAGGCCAACAAGCACACCCGTGCGGTCACTGTTTCGAAGGCCTCTTTTAACGTCGTACAATTCGAACAGATCATTGTCCATCTTGCAAGCCTCACGCACGTAATCCTTAAATTTTGTCAAAAATCCGTTTTCACTCATCTTTTAAAAAAAATTACATAGCTTTTATTATTTCATCTGCAAACTCTGATGTTTTTACCATCACTGCGCCCTCCATCAATCGGTAAAAGTCGTATGTGACTTTTCCGGCAGATATAGCACATTCGAGTCCGTAATGAATTCTTTCTGCAGCTTCTTTCCATCCTATATAATCGAGCATAAGGGCTCCGGAAAGTATTACCGATCCGGGGTTTACTTTATCCTGCCCTGCATATTTAGGCGCCGTTCCATGTGTTGCTTCAAAAATTGCATGTCCTGTTTCGAAGTTTATATTTGCCCCCGGTGCAATGCCAATGCCTCCTACTATTGCAGCAAGAGCATCAGAAATATAATCGCCGTTCAGATTTAAAGTAGCTATTACTGAATAATCCGCTGGCCTTGTAAGTATTTGCTGAAGAAACGCATCGGTTATGACATCTTTAATAATCACCTTCTTTCCCTCTACTGCATTTTTGAGAGCGTTATCGGCAGCCTCTTCTCCTTTTTCTCTGGAAATATTTCTGTAAGTATTCCATGTAAAAACCTCTGGTCCGAATTCCCTTTCAGCAAGGGTATAACCCCATTTCATGAAAGAACCCTCGGTAAATTTCATAATGTTTCCTTTATGAACAAGTGTAACTGAAGGCAAATTCTTTTCTATGGCAAATCTGATTGCCTGTCGTACAAGTCGTTCGGTTCCTTCGATCGAAACAGGTTTCACAGCAAATGAAGAAGTATCCGGGAATCTTATCGACTTTACACCCATTTCCTTTATAAGAAAATCTTTGAATCTCAAAGTCTGAGGTTCTCCTGTATTAAATTCGATGCCAGCATAAATATCTTCGGTATTTTCTCTAAAAATATGCATATCGACCAACTCCGGATGCTTAACTGGTGAAGGAACTCCTTTATACCATCTCACCGGCCTGTAGCAGGTATAAAGATCGAGTTCCTGTCTGAGAGCCACGTTGAGTGAGCGGATTCCTTCGCCAACCGGAGTTGTTAGAGGTCCCTTTATACCAACCAGATAATATTTGAAAGCTTCAATCGTTTCTTCCGGAAGCCATTGACCTTTCAAATTAAAAGCTTTTTCACCGGCAAGAACCTCCTGCCAGAATATTTTGCGACGGCCTAAATAGGCTTTTTCAACCGCAGCATCAATAACTCTTACTGCGGCTCTCCAGATATCGGGTCCTGTACCATCACCTTCTATGAAAGGTATTACAGGGTAATCAGGTACACGCAATAAACCCTCTCTCATTTCTATTTTTTCAGGTACCACGGTTTATTTTTTAATGAGGTAAATTAATCAGTCAGAAAGTATTCTTTTTTCTTAATAGCCTGTGAAAATAAGAAATTTTTTAGCTTCTTATCTGCCCGTTTCCCTCGATAATCCATTTATATGTTGTAAGTTCTTCAAGTCCCATCGGCCCTCTTGCATGAAGTTTTTGGGTTGATATTCCTATTTCCGCTCCCAGACCAAACTGGGCGCCGTCAGTAAAAGCTGTCGATGCATTTGAATACACAGCCGCGGCATCAATGCGGCTGAAAAACATGTTTATTCTTTCCTTACTTTCCGATATTATTGCTTCGCTATGCTTTGAACCGTAACGTGTTATATGTTCCACAGCTTTATCAAAGCTTTCGACTGTCTTAACTGCCATTTTATACGATAAGAATTCTGTTCCGTACGAATTTTTATCGGCAGGTTTCAGAAGATCTGAAGGATACTTACCTTTAAGATGTTTCATTGCTTGTTTATCGGCATAAATTATGACATTTTTCTCAGCACATAATCCAGTTATATATGCCAGATCCTCAAGTCGTTTTTTATGAATAATCAGGCAGTCGAGTGCATTGCATACGCTTACCCTACGTGTTTTAGCATTGTTAATAATGATTCTTCCTTTCTCTCTGTCGCCGTATTCATCAAAGTAGGTATGGCATATTCCGGCGCCTGTTTCAATGACCGGCACCTGAGAATTTTTCCTTACGAACTCGATAAGTTCCTTTCCACCTCGTGGTATTATTAGATCGACATATTCACGGGCTTTCATAAGCTGTGCCGTCTCATTTCTGCCTGGTGGAAGAAGCGATATAACGCCTGTGTCAATTCCTTCCTCTTCCAGAACACTCTGAATTACATTTACAATAGCTTTGTTCGAATTGATAGCATCGCTTCCGCCTTTAAGAATACAGGCATTGCCCGATTTGAAACAAAGCGTGAAAACATCGAGAGTTACGTTTGGCCTCGATTCATATATAATTCCAATAACACCAAAGGGTACTGCAACTTTTTTAATTATTAAACCGTTAGGCCTTACATTTTTATACAGAACTCTTCCTACAGGCTGCGGCAATGAAACGACATTTCGTATATCTGAAGCAATGTTTCTTATTCTCTCATCATTGAGCAGCAGACGATCATAACGCGGATCGGAAATATCCATTTTTGTAAGATCCTTGAAATTTTCCTGAAGAATGAATGGTATATCTTTCTCGATAGTATTGGCAAGTTTCAGCAATACATCATCTCTTTTTTCACTTCCGGTAACAGATAATATCCGCCCCGCTGCTGCGGCTTTCTTAAAAACTGGCAAACAATTCATTCTTTTGATGAAATTTAATTTTTATTACACTGCAGATTCTGCGCCTTCCTTCTGGTTTATCACAAGATAATTATAATGAATAAGAGGTTTATTACATTTTTGCCCTATAAACATCTTTGCCTTTTCCGAATCGTATTCCGATTTTCCCAATCCAATAACTTCGCCGTCTTCACTTAAAATTTTTACAATGTCACCTTTTTTGAACAAGCCCGATATGCCTGTAACTCCTATCAAAAGAAGGCTGGATGCCTTGTTCCCAAGTAATGCATCTCTTGCTCCACTGTTAATTATTATTTCTCCTCTGGTAAACGTCTCGGAATGAGCAATCCATTTCTTAATACTTTTTTTATGTTTTTCTGCCGGTACAAACTTTGTGCATGGAACATCTTTCCCTCTTATGATATCAGTTAAAATGGAATCACGCAGTCCGTTTGCAATAAAGACGCTTATACCTTCAGAAGCAATTTTTCTTGCATTCAGATATTTTGTTATCATTCCTCCGCGTCCTGTTTCCGATCTGTCACCAGAAATGTACTTTGCTACATCATCTGAGTTAGGCAATACTTCTTTTATAAGTTCTGAACCGGGTTGACCGGGTACTCCTTTAAAAATACCGTCAACATTCGACAAAATGATGAGTGATTTACAATCCATCATTGACGAAATCATGCCTGAAAGTTCATCATTATCGGTGAACATTAGTTCATTTATGGATATAGTATCATTTTCATTTACAACTGGAATCACATGATTCTCAAGCATTGCCGATATGCAATTTTTCATGTTGAGATAATGCCTGCGATCGCTGAAACTCTCTTTTGTCGCAAGAACCTGACCTACCTTTATGCCATATTTTCCAAATAGATACTGGTAAATAGCCATAAGCTTCACCTGCCCTATGGCGGCAAGCACCTGTTTTGCGGCAATCTCATTCGTCTTTTTCGAAGGAATAAGTTCCCCTCTGCCCGCAGCCACAGCACCTGAAGTAACAATAATCACTTCAATTCCATTCCTGAATAAAATGGCCACATCTTCCACAATCCTCGAAATCCTCCAATTATTAAGTGTACCGTCATCCTGAGTTAAAACATTGCTGCCAATTTTAACGGTAATCCTTGAGAATTCCGATTTTCTGTTTTTTAAATCAAAACTCATTATAATGTATGTTTTTTTATCATCATAATTATTTTTTGTGAATTTTGTCACAAAGTTAATATTTTCACTAAATATTTTAAATTCAGCTCAATTTTTTGTTTTTTCCTTATCTTGCAAGCACAAAATTAATATATATAAATATAAATCTTTAATTAAATGGGAAAGCATATTCCACTTTGTTGTATTACTTTAATTATGTTAACATTAATTTCGTGCACTGAATCCGATAAAGTTTTCAAAAATATTAGTCCCGGCCTTTTGAAAGACAAAATTGCAGGCGGCTGGGGTGGAAAGATGATAGGTGTGACTTATGGTGCCCCTACGGAATTCAAGGCTCAGGGCCGGATTTATGAAGATTCGATAAAATGGAAACCTTCTGATATAAAGGGCAGTTTATGGCAGGATGATATCTATGTTCAACTCACCTTTATGATGGCAATGGATAAATATGGGATAGATGCTTTACCCAAGAAATATCAGGAGATGCTTGCAAAAGCTGAATACGGCTTATGGCATGCAAACATGCAGGCAAGAAAAAATTATTACGACAGTATTTTTCCCCCTTTATCTGGAAGGCCTGATTATAATATTCATGCCGACGATATTGATTTTCAAATAGAATCCGATTATATTGGGTTCATGTGCCCCGGTATGCCTGCAACCATAGTCAGGATTGCGGAAAGAATCGGACATATAATGAATTATGGCGATGGATTGTATGGAGGAATATTTGTAGCATCGCTTTATGCTGAAGCTTTTTTCGAAAATGACATAGCAACAATTATTGAAAAAGCCTTATTATCAATACCTCCTGAAAGTGATTATTATAAAATCATAAAAGATGTTATAACCCTGCACAATCATTATCCTGATAACTGGCGGGATGCATGGAAAGAGCTCGAAGAAAAATGGGGAGACGTTGATATTTGTGGAGCAGGCTCACCTTTTAATATTGACGCAAAACTAAACGGGGCATATATTGTTTTAGGACTTCTTTATGGCGGCGGAGATCCTGAGAAAACTCTCGAAATTACAACACGCTGTGGCCAGGACTCCGATTGCAATCCTTCGAACGCAATGGCAGTGCTCGGCGTGATAAAAGGATTCAGCGGACTTCCTTCAGAGATGCAGGAAGGAGTGAACGCCGTGGCCGACTCAAATTTTATTAATACTGATTATTCTTTCAATAAAGCAGTGGAAAGCACTTATAATTATGCGCTTAATCTCATTGAAGGAAATAATGGAAAAATTTCAGGAAGAAATATCAAAATCAGAATCCAGGAGCCGGTACAGCCTGATTTCAAGGTTTCTTTTCCTGATGTGGTATTCGACAAAAGAATCTCTGTATTCGATAGTCATGATTTTTCCTTTAAAGGCAATTGGAAAATATATGAAGTCCCTGGAATAGATGGCAAAACACGGAAACAATCAATGTATTCTGAAAATGAAGGCGATAGTGTAGAGATAACTTTCATAGGAACAGGAATTTCCATAGAAGGAAACTGGTATAGAGACGGTGGAATAGCCAGCGTATTTATTGACGATTTATTCAACAGAGCCATAGATACATATTACGATTACGCCGGACAACAACATACAACAAGTATCTGGCATATAATGAATCTGGATCCCGGCAAACATAAAGTGAAAATTGTGGTAAGAGGTGAAAAACGACCTGAGTCGTCAGGTAAAAGAGTTTATCTGACCTCTGCAACAATATTTCGGACAGAGAAAAAGAAAAATGAAAATTACAGGTTTAATTTTAACCTCTCCACGGACGCTGGCGCTCAGCTACCTTAGATAATACATCGAGTGCGATATTCACGTCTTCAACAACCTGAAAATCATACATCCCGAGGCAGACGAAATCAGCACCATTATTGAAGGCATATTTAAGCCCTTCTTCAGGTCTTATAGCTCCTGCAGCAAGTACTTTGAATGCTATCCATGGCTCGGGAAGGGTCGCCATATAACTTATTGTTTTCTCAGGGTCGTAGTCGAAGATGTTATCGTTCCATTGCGGATTTGCCTGTGCCGACCAGTAATTATAACTGTGACATGTCTTCACCCAAAAATCAGGCTTCAGGCCGTACTCAACACAAGCTTTTATAGCTTTAATCCGGTGAGCGCCTATTCCTGCCGGCTTCCCATGTTTCCTTATCTCCTCGAGTCCAGCCCTTATTAGTTCCATACGCTCTTCAACACTCCTTTTCTTAGGATCATTCCACCCGGGATTCGTAAAACGGTCGGTTATCTCACCCTGACAATAAAGTGCATCCCAGTCGGCAGCAAGCGACATCTCTATCCCTTTCTGAAAATCAAGATTCGTTCCGCAATCGGATATAAATTTCATCTTCCCACGAAACTCTCGCCTGTATTTCTGAAAGATTCTTCCCATCTGCGGATTTGAAATTATTGCATTCATCCCGCATTTCTCTCCCAGCGCAAGCGTCTGCATTACTTTTTCGTCGGTATGATATGTCTTTACCAGTTTCGAAACATAGATAAGATCTCGTGCATGAGCCCATCCGCCTATAAGATTGCCTCCCATAAGCAAACGGCTTAGTTCGAACTCAGCAGGTTTGCCGTTAATATCCGTATATCGTATAATTCCCTTTGGTACCTGACCTTTGAGATCCTTAAGCGATAAGTAATTGAATTTCAAAAGTGTGGCACTTGTATTGGCATCCATCCCTTCTATCTTGAGCAACTTCTCTTCATAACTGTCCCATTTTCGTTTCTTATAAAAAGCATAGGCAAACGCACCTATAGCCGGAACTGAAACAAGATCCCTCAAAAGTTCACGACGCCCTTTTGTCGCAGATTCATCTGAGAACTCAGGTATCGGCTTTCTTGCTTTCTCTTCCTTCCATCTCCGAAATAGCCTGTCGAGTCCAAAAAAATTCGAGGACGATATAAAAATAAATGAAAAAAGAATAAAAAATTCAATAAGGTTCCTGTTTACCCACAGGTAATCGCCTTCTGCCGGTACACCAAACATATAACCAGGTATTGGCGGATAGGCAACAAAATAAAGCAGAAGCATAAGAGCACCGCCTGCACTCGCCCAGCGCGACAATAATCCAAGCATCAAACCTGCGCCTACAAGTATCATCCCCCAGATATTCAGAAAATCAACAACCGATACAATCGTCGGATCATTCGCCATAGCATTGAATAAAGGCGCAAAAATCCATCTCGAGCCGGCAAGGTATGGTGCAGAACTCCAGTCGCCGGCAATTAACTTGGCAATTCCCTCGTAAAGAAACTGCCATCCAATTGCAATTCTGACAATTGTAAGCAGCCAGCGACTCGCTTTATTCAAATGAGATTCTGATGATTTCTTCATAAACAATGAAAAATAATTTTCTCGTGTATATTTTCAATACCGGTTAATGCTACTTTATCATCATCGGGAATAATTCCCTTATCTCCTTTTCAGAAGGATGACGTCCATATTCGCATATTTCGAAAGATTCTGCAAATTTTACTTTCTTTGCTCTTTCGGCTCCATACCATTTTATCAGTGAAGCCATTTTTTCTTTACTCAGTTCACGTGGATATCTTGTCTTTTTCAGCCATTCAAGTCTTTCCGCCTCACCGGCAGGAACTTTATCGAGTGTACCTGAAGTCCATGGAAGCCATTCGAACATCTGTGACACATGGGCGGCCAGAGCATATATTTTCTGATCCCACGAATCTGTTATATCAATTACTATATCGGGCGAAAAAGGCTGAGGTTTTTGAAAATTGTCTTCCATGTAGAGAAACACCGGATTCTTTTTCAAAGGGGGTGTGTCAGGTACAATGTTCGGCACAATTACCATATACGCCGCATCCTGAACAAGTGTCGATGTATAACGATGGTCGGGATGGTAATCATTTGGTCTGTGCACAATTACGATATCGGCATTCCACTGACGAATAAGCCTGATAATCTCATCCCTTATTTCGAGAGTGGGCATCAGTTTGCCGTCGGGATGATCAAGAACCAGATATTTGATCCCGAAGCGTTTACCTGCTTCCTGGGCTTCGAGCTTGCGGATATTGGCCAGAGGTGCGCCTCCTATTTCCTGATGGCCAGCACTGCCATCGGTAATCGAAACAAACAAAACATTATGACCTCGTTTTGCAAACTCAATTGCAGTACCTCCTGCCTTCCCGTCACAATCGTCGGGATGGGCACCAAAAACTATAACATTGATTTTCCCCTGCTGAGAAAAAATGAGTAAAGGCACAAAAGCCAGAAGAACTGACATAATTAAATTTTTCATATTATACGTTTTTAGTTTATGTTAATCAATTGTTATTTATTATTTTATTATTAGTTTATAGGATCAATAATATCATCTGTTTTTATTTATCTTGATTCCATTTTTGCAACTGTTTCGTCAAATTTTTTCTCGAGAATACGACTGAAAACAGCCGTTTTTTTCCATTCATCGGAGCCGTAAACACCTGCCTCAGTGTAATCGAACGGAATAAATTTTATTTTCTTTATAACCGACCGGTTCCTGAATCTGAAATCGAATCCATCAGCATTTATAAACAGAGGATCGGCAATTATCGAGTGAATATCCTTACCCGACTTTTGCCACTCGGTAAATGAAGAAGTACCGAATTTTATATCCTTTGTGCGTGTGTCCCAATAACAATTATAATCTGTTAATAGATTGATTTTATGCCAGTTGCTACTAAATAGAGTTCCACTGTTAAAATAAACGATGTTATTTGTAAATGTGAATGAACGATGTTCTTCGATCCTTGTTGCCTGCAATTGTGCCCTTATATTTAAGGCGAAGATATTATTTCTTATTATATTTTCCTTTCCATAATGCTGATGAAAACCAGAATTCTTGCAGCAATAAACCAGGTTATTTTCCATCGTTATTCCATAGGAACCTTCATCGGTATAAAGTCCCCATCCGCCATAGTCGAATGAATAGATATGATGAATAACATTGTTCGAAACAACTGTCCCTTCAGACGCTCCAAGGGTATAAACGCCGCCCATATCGCAAAGTTCTCCCCATCCCAGATGATGAATATGGTTATAAGCTATAAGATTCCGCTTTGACGGACTATATGAATAACCCCAGACCCAGCCCACAGATATGCCTGAATAACGAAGGTTGGATATTTCATTATGGGTCAACTTGTTATCACTTCCATTGAAAATGATAATTCCCACGGCACATGGAAAGATATGACCTGCATCGGTAATTATGTTGTTGTCAACAACGATATGATTTGTTATTTCATCGGCCGACGGCCTGATGATCGTCTCTCCAATTTTCACGCCTCCACCTCCAAGGTCATGCATATAGCATTGATTTACCAGGCAATTGCCAACAGCTCTGCGAAACCACATCGCATAAGTGCCGGTATGTGCTATTTCACATTCAACGAAATCAATATTACGGGCAAAATCCAGAGTGACGGCCGCACTTAGAGGTGCAGCGGCCTGAGCCGGTTCATTGCCGTCGGCCGGAGTACGGTAACCCGAATATTGAAATGACAGGTTTTCGAACCTGATATTCGAAACCTTTTTATCCACCGATTCACCGGTTATTACTATCAGATCTTTTATTACCGGCGCAATGAATTTCGTATTTTCTATAGTCTCACCATTCAGGGGTATATAGTAAAGATATCCTGATCTGTCGAGGTACCACTCCCCTGGTGAATCGAGAGCCGAACGATAATTTTCTATATAATATCTCGATTTATTGTTTAATGGATTCCATGGCTTCATTCCCTTGCCGGCAATATATATTGAGGAAGTCTCTCTGCTGTAACCGAGAATCCTTTTACGTGTATTATCCCAGTTATGATAAAAGACAATCAAGGCATCACGATAATCGTCGTCCGAGAAGTTGCTGAAACATAAATAAGCCGAAGTATCGAGGTCGATTTTTTGCACTGCAAGTAATGGATATCTTCCGTCTCCTTTTTCGAGAACAAACTCCGTAACATTTTTTATCGTAAAAAATCCTTCATCCGGAGTTCGTGCTCTTTTTGCCCTTCGGCCGTTCACATAAAGCTGCTCGAAATATGAATCATACCAGCCAACCTGAGGAACAAAACATCTCCAGAGCTTATCATTTACCTTCTCAAAACCTGTGAGTTCGGCACCGCCTTTGAATATAGCTTTTGTCCCTTTTTCTGCTTTAATAATGAGGGGTGATGACTCGGTACCGCTATCGTCAGCAGTCAACAAAAGAGGCTGCGACATAAAATATTCCCCTGAGAGGGCAATAATCTCAATCGGCCCACCCGTGGAACCAGTTTTGCGTATCTGCCTTGCCATATTACAGGCTGCGGTAAGCGTTGCAAGTGGTTTTTCTGCAGTGCCAGGATTTGAGTCATCCCCAAAAGGTGATAAATAAATTTTCTGACAAAAAGCTTCTAACGGCAAAAAAAGTAAAGCTGCCAATAAAAAAATCAAAAAACAGAAACGCTTCATAAAATAATAAATGATCAGTTTTATGTTTTAAAAATATAAAATATTCCGAAAAATTGTCATTCGATAGTCATTTAGTTGAATTTCTAAATATTACATGTTTTATTGATAAATTAACTTATGCTTACCAGAATATTGATTTGATATCCCCAATCACAAAAGTTGCTATATTTAGAAACAATTTTAAATATAAAATGATTTCTAAGAAAAGAAGATTATTTATAACCATCCTTTTTATAACATTTTTCTCTTATCATTCTATCGGTCAAACTATTGACTCAACATCTTTCAGTTTGAATTCACGGCTAAGCTTCTATTCCGACGAGAAAAAGGGCGAGATGCTTCTTCATATCCCTCCGAAACTCAGGAATTCGAATCTTCAAATCACATTAAGAAATAACGGACAAATAATTAGTGAATGGAAAGGTTTGCTCAGGGAAGATATTCAGCGGTTGGCTTTCGATATCAATGACTCTGTCAGTTCAGGAACAGTCGAAGCTGAAATCTCACGGGTTGGTATGTCTAATCTGAAATATCGGTGCAGAGCCAATCTGGTAATCCTTCAACATAAACCCAATGAAGTAAAGATCGACAGATTGACAGGGGGACTTATAGTGAACCAACTTCCTTTTTTCCCTTTCGGTTTTTATACTTACTCCCCTGTTCACCCTACTCTTCCGGAAGAAGAAGTTGTAAAAGGCTTTAACCTTATTTCGCCCTATCAGAGGATTATGCCTGAAACGATGTATCAAAGAAAGGCTTATATGGATCGTTGCGCAGAACTCGGTATGAAGGTTAATTATAATCTTACTTCTGTGGCAGGGGGAGGAGGTGTTAACTCAAAGAACGAAGGAATGGACAACGAAAAAAGAAATCAGCTTCTTATAAACGAAGTCAGAACTTTTATGGATCATCCTGCGCTGCTTGCATGGTACATTGCCGATGAGCCCGACGGCAATAGGGTAAGTCCCGAAACGCTCGAAGAAATCTATAAAGTCATAAAAGAAACCGATCCATGGCATCCCGTAACAATAGTTTTTATGACTCCCTTTACAAAAGCAAAAGATTATGTGAATGCAATGGATATTGTGATGGCCGATCCCTATCCGATACCGGTTTATCCGCCAACAATGGCAGGCAACGCTGCACGAAGGCTTAAGAATGAATTCAACGGCAGAATGCCGGTTTGGATTGTGCCACAGGCATTCGGTGGTGGAGAGCACTGGCTGAGGGAACCAACCATACAGGAAGTAAGGACCATGACATGGCAGGCAATAATAGAAGGTGCGACAGGCATTCAATATTTCATCAGACAGGGCCTTAATGCTTTCCCTAAATCAACTGCAATGTGGAACGAGTGCGGGAGGATGGCAATGGAAGTAAATGCAATCGTCCCATGGCTATTGACTGAAGAGAAAAACATACCTGTAACTTCGCTTTCGAATGATATATCAGTCACTTCTAAGTACTGCCGAGGACAATTGCTTGTTCTGGCCGTCAATAAAACTAATTCACCGCATCCAGTACAACTCACAATAAATAAAAATATTAGCGGCAGGGCAAAAGTGCTTTTCGAAAACCGAACCGTACCGTTAACTGCAGGTATAATACACGATTATATTCAATCGTACGGTACACTGGCATATATAATAGACATAGAACGTCCCACGGAAATAATAAAGCCGTTCAAAGACAATATGCTTGCCGACCCGGGATTTGAGAATATTTCAAGTCCGGGTATCCCTTCTGCATGTTATGCCCGGCCAGGTAACGACCGCGGAGCAACATATTTCACTGACCCCAGAGTTGCATTCGAAGGAAACTATTCCTTAAGACTTGTTACGCCGAAGGAAAATTCAGGAGCAACCCTTACGTTTTATCCTGTAAAAGTTAAATCGGGTAACTCCTACATGATATCGGTATGGGCTAAATGCGATCCGGAACAGAGATTGACTGATTCAGTTTCGAATTCATTGGGGAAAAATTCCATGCCACAATATGTCGAAATGGGGCTTGGAAATTTCCATCGTGCAAGGTTTATTCCTGAAAGCGAGTGGCGGCAATTTGTTACTTTTGCTACAATTCCTGAGGATACTGTACCGGAGATTAAAACAAATGTCATTCTCAAGATGCCAGGTCAGGGAGTTGGATGGTTCGATTTAATTCAGATTATCGAGGATCCGATGAAAGATAAAAAGTAAAGATAAAAGATACAAGATGAAAAACTCTTATATGAAAAGACAAATAGTATTATCAGTCGCTGTTTTGTCGCTGATATTTTTCAGTTGTTCAGTGAAAAAGGAGAATGTAAATTACAATAATAATCCGGCTCCTCTTAAGCAGAATACTTATATCAAACTGCCTCTTGGCTCTATAAAGCCTGAAGGATGGCTGCGTCGCCAGCTAGAGATACAGGCCGAAGGTCTGACCGGTAATCTTGATGATTTCTGGCCCGATCTGGTAAATTCGGCATGGCGGGGAGGTGACGGCGAGGCGTGGGAAAGAGGACCTTATTATCTCGATGGATTGGTTCCTTTAGCCTATCTGCTCGAAGATGAGAGACTCATTATGAAAGCTAAAGGCTGGATTGACAAAATAATTGCAAGTAGCACTGATTCAGGATGGTATGGTCCGACAAAAAATAAAGACAGGTGGCCGCTGGCAGTGGCAAACAAAGTACTGATGCAATACTTCGAAGCCTCCGGCGATACCGATGCGCTGAACGTCGTGATAAAATATTTCAGATACCTGCACGATTCACCGCCCGACTGGCCCGATAAAGAATGGAGAGGGATGAGAGCAATGGAGAATGCTGTGACAGGATACTGGCTTTACAGGCATATCAAAGAGCCATGGCTTCTTAAGACGATAGAGTCAATACAGAAAAATTGTTTTGACTGGACTTCCTACTATGAGCGATTTCCATGGGATTCAGCGGCATTAGCCAATAAGAAAATACCGCTCAACTGGGGGCCTGAAGGACTTACAGCCCATGTTGTTAATAATGCAATGGCAATAAAATATCCTGGCCTGTGGTATCAGCAGTCAGGCGATGAAAGATTCAAAAAGGCAGTATTCGACGGAATAGAAAAATATGACAAAAACCATGGTCAGGCAGGTGGAAGGTTTTCAGGAGACGAACATCTATCGGGTAAAAGCCCTGACAGGGGAACAGAGTTATGTGCGGTCGTTGAATATATGTTTTCACTGGGAGAATTATACCAGATATTCGGCGATAACCGCCTTGCCGACCGTCTGGAACTCCTTGCATACAACGCTCTTCCGGGAACAACCACTGCCGACATGTGGGCTCACCAGTACGACCAGCAGTCGAACCAGGTATTGGTTTCGGTGGCCAAAAGAGCATGGAGTACTAATGGAGATCAATCGAATATTTATGGACTGATGCCGAACTATGGCTGCTGTCTGGCCAACATGCATCAGGGATGGCCAAAGTTCGTACAGAATATGTGGATGGCCACAAATGATAACGGACTTGTTGCCGTTGCTTACGGACCTTCACAAGTTAAAGCAAAGACAGGAAAAGGACAGGAAATAACTATTACAGAGGAAACAGATTATCCTTTCAAAGGAACGATAAAACTAAAAATTGCCACAGGAAAAAAGGTACGTTTCCCACTTTATCTCCGCGTGCCGGACTGGGCAGAAAAGTTTACCATAAAGTACAGGGATAAGATTTTGACTGCCGCTCCGGGATACACACCAATAATAAATGAGAAATGGGAAAATGGAGAAGAAATACTTATCGAAATCCCGATGCAGATAAGGCATGAGAGGAGGTATAATAACTCCGTTTCAATACTCCGAGGTCCTCTCTATTTCTCGCTGAGGATAGAGAAACAATATAAAAGCGTGAAACTCAGTTACGATAATTTCGGATACAAAGGGAGTATAGACTGGGAAATTTATCCGCTGAGTGACTGGAACTATGGTCTCTTTGCCGATTTAAGTCAGCCGGATGTGGCATTCGAAGTGACTGAGAATGCTGTTTCCCAATATCCTTTTGGAGACAATGGAGATATGATATGGTCGGATGATTCGTTGAAATATATAAAATGGACATCCAATCCGCCTGTAGTAATAAGGACGAGAGGCATTAAAATACCACAATGGGGAATAAAAAATAACTCGGCCGACATTCCGCCAGTTTCACCTGTAAAAAGCACAAATGCACCAGAAGGAATAACACTAATTCCTTACGGTTCGGCAAAACTCAGAATAACGGAATTTCCACTAATTGATGTCGGATTTATGATAATATTATGAGTGACGTATTAATCCTCATAATCTGGCTCTCTTCTGCGGCGTTGGCGTTTATTTTTCTGAGAAGGTACAGAAGGTTTAACCACAATCCTGCTACCGTCGAGCTCGGTGTCGTTAAGTTGTTCAATGGCTTCATTTGCTGCCTGTTCATCTGGCATTTCCACAAAACCATAGCGCTTAGAAGAACCTGTCCTTTTGTCAACGATAACTTTTGATGAAGTTACTTCTCCAAATCTGCTGAAAAGTTCTTCAAGATCTTCACTCGTTGTCTTTGAACTGAGTTTGGCTACAAAAATATTCATCTGAAAATAATTAAAAATAAATGAAATAGATACGTTATGATAAATACATTTTATTAAATGCATATCATAACAAAGTTACTATATTTTTGGTGTAATACAAAATACGATTTTTTCTAATCTTACATAATATAATATTCAATAAATTTATTCAACACTTTCATATTTTAAAAATAATTCTCCATTATCCTACTTTACCCTTTATTTTTTATTTTAGTTGTATTATTATGATAATAAACAGGATATAATGACAGCCCATAATTTTATCACGAACAGCGGCGCAAAAAACCTGCAGGAAAGATGTTTATTATCCAACAGGGCAATTATGTTTCTGATGAACTTGTTCTTCGGATAGTTCACAATTCTTTTTACCAAGATTCTTTCGCAGTGGCGTATAAATGGCTGAGATTGTTTACGATGCCACGGTACATTTTTGCGATAAATACATAAACATTCGTTCCCGCACACACGACCAGATGGTACAGGCCGCCAGAAGCGGCTCAGAAGAAATTTTTAAATGAGTACATGAATCTTCCTGATATCTATGGAATTTCATACCAGAAAAGATATCATTCAATCCTTATAGATTCTTTATCTCATTCACCAGATTCTGAAGGACGACTTTTGCATCGCCGAACAACATTCTGGTCTTATCATTGTAGAACAGAGGGTTATCTATAGCCGCGTATCCTTTACCCATACCGCGTTTTATTACAATAATATTTTTAGCTTCTCTCACTTTTACAATAGGCATACCGTATATAGGGCTCGACGGATCATCCTCCGCCGCAGGATTAACCACATCGTTGGCTCCTATCACAACAACGACATCAGTGTTGGGCAGATCGGGATTTATCTCATCGCTCTCGATCAGCTTATCATAAGGAACATCGGCCTCGGCAAGCAAAACATTCATGTGCCCGGGCATCCTTCCTGCTACAGGATGAATGGCATATTTAACCTCGACGCCCTTTTCCTCGAGCAACTTATCGAGCTCATGACAAACGTGCTGAGCCTGTGCAACAGCCAGCCCATAGCCCGGAACAATGACCACCTTTTTCGAGTAACTAAGCAGAACCGCAGCATCGGCCACAGTAATTTCCTTTATTACACCGCTCGTTTCGACTCCCTTCCCACCACCGCCAAAAATTCCGGCTATGACATTGAACAGGGATCTGTTCATCGCTTTGCACATCAGTATTGTCAGAATAGTTCCTGCAGAACCTACAAGTATGCCTCCTGTAAGCATAGCCTGATTGTTATACAGAAAACCTCCCATAGCTGCAGCCACACCTGTAAAACTATTAAGAAGCGATATCACCACAGGCATGTCGGCGCCTCCAATTGGCATTACAAATAAAACTCCGTAAAGCGCCGAAATGCCGAACATTATATATACGAATGTCATCAATTCAGCACTTGCACTGGCCTTACTGGTCATAATAAAGACTATAAATCCAATAAGTACCGCAAGAAAAATTAAATTCACATACCTGATTGCTTTCACTCTCAGATCGCCTATCCAGCCGTCGAGCTTACCAAATGCAATCATACTTCCTGCAAAAGATATAGTCCCTATCATCAACCCCAGCAGAATCGAAAGAACATGTCCGTTTGCCATTCCACTACGGGCTATCAAAGCTGGACTTATATGCGGGAATTCCATTAAAGATATCAATGCAGCGGCAGCACCGCCCATACCGTTAAAAAAAGATACAAGCTGAGGCATGGCCGTCATTTTTACCCTTTTCGCTATCAACCACCCGATAACCGTTCCAAGAGCCATAGCGGTAATTATCCAGCCAATATTTCCTATATGTTTACCATCCTTTTCGTGAAAGAGCAATGTTGCCAGAATTGCGAGACCCATCCCTATTGCAGCAATAAAATTCCCCCTTCGTGCCGTATCGGGATGGCTCAGCATCTTTAAACCGATGATGAACATTACTGAAGAAATAATATAGGTAGTCTCAAGAATTCCTAAAGTGAATGTCTGACTCATTTAATTTTTATCTAAAAGGTTATTTTTTCTTTTTCTTAAACATTTCGAGCATGCGGTCGGTAACCACAAACCCTCCGACAACGTTGAGTGTTCCGAGCACAACGACCAGAAAACCGAGAATCATCGAACCTGTAGTATCGGCATGACCCATAACAATTATGGCGCCTATAATGACCACTCCGTGGATTGCATTTGCTCCCGACATCAACGGAGTATGAAGAATTGCCGGAACATGGCTTATAACCTCTATGCCGAGAAAAATCGAAAGAATTACAAGAAAAATTGCTTCCCTGTGTTCAAGAATAAATGCAAAAAAACTTTCCATTTATGTAGATTTATTGAATATTTAGCATTTGTTTTATTCTCTGACTTACATATTGTCCGTTATGGACTGCGGTTGTCCCATTAATAATGGTGTCGTCAAGATCAATAACCAGATTATTCTCTTTATCGAGAAGTATCCTGAGCAGGTTTATAATGTTCGAACCGAACATTTTGCTTGCATCTGAAGGCATGTCGGAGGGGTAATCCGATTTTCCGATGATAGTCACACCGTTCTCGATTACGGTCTCTCCATTAACCGTAAGCTCACAATTACCTCCGGTTGATGCGGCCAGATCGATTATTATCGAGCCTGGTTTCATTTGTTTAACAGTCTCTTTCAAAATCAGCACAGGTGCCTTTTTACCGGGAATTTGAGCAGTACCGATTATTACATCGGCTGCTCTTGCATGTTCCTTTATAAGAGCCTGCTGCTTCATCTTGAACTCTTCAGTCTGCTCAGCCGCATAGCCTCCTGCCGAAGCATCTTCTATCGCACCTTCCACTTCGATGAATCTTCCTCCAAGACTTTTCACCTCTTCTTTCACGGCCGACCTTACGTCGAACACTTCAACTACTGCACCTAATTTACGGGCAATCGCAACCGCTTGCAATCCAGCAACACCGGCACCGAGAATTAGAACTTTAGCAGGCCTGATCGTTCCTGCCGCCGTCATGAACATCGGGAAAAACCGCGGCAACAAAAATGCAGCATGAAGTACGGCTTTATAACCCGAAACAGTTGCCATCGACGACAGAATATCCATTGCCTGTGCACGAGTTGTGCGTGGAATAAGGTCGAGAGCCAGAACAGTCAATCCCTGCTGTTTTGCTTTTTCAAGCCAATCACGGTTTTCTAACGGATTCACTATCGAGCATATCACCTGTCCTTTTCTGAAAAGCCGCATATCATCATTCGGAAGATTAACTGATAAAAGAATATCTGATTTTTCAAGTACTATCTCCTTGCTGTTCATCGAAGCACCTGATGAAATATAATCATCATCGGAAGCATAAGCCCTTTCACCTGCCCCTTTTTCAACAAAAACTTCAACTCCCCACCTTTTTATAACTGCAACTTCGCCCGGAAGCATGGCTACTCTTTTCTCATTGCCGGCTTCCTTCAATATTCCAATAATCATATTGAGCTTAAATTAAAATATATACCTGACATACCTGTTTAACGCCACCAAAATAATCAAAAACTTACAAGAAAATAATTCGGTAACTTACTGTCTCCCAAAAAAATTTGAAAGCCAGAAATTATTTCTTTCATTGGCAGTGTGAAGGGACTTTGCTCCGCCCCATCCATGCCGCGCATTAGGGTAAAGCATAAACTGAAAAGTCTTACCTTCATCCTGAAGCCTCGAGATCAAATATATTGAATTTTGCATGTGGACATTGTCATCCATATCACCATGATTCAAATAGAGTTTTCCTTTATAGTTTTTTACAAATGTTAATGTCGAACCCTCTTTATATCCCTCAGGATTATCTTCAGGTTTATCCATATATCTTTCTGTATAGATATCATCATATAACCTCCAGTCTGTAACGGATGAGCCTGCAAAACCATGTGTCCAGTAATCGGCTCCTTTCGTGAGAGCCAGACATGTCATATAACCGCCGTATGAAGAGCCCGTTATTCCGATTTTTTTAGTATCAACGAAAGATTTAGTTCTAAGCCATCTCACAGCATCAGCATAATCGAGTATTTCCCATTTGCCCAGGTTTCTGTATAAATAATCCATTCCTTTTTTTCCAAAATGACCCGACCCGCGATGATCGACCGTAAAAGTGATTATACCATTCTGGGCATACCATGAAGGATTGGTGCCCTGCCATCTGTTGACAACGTTTTCTGAACCCGGGCCGCCATATATCGTAAAAACAACCGGATATTTTCTCGTCTCATCAAAATTGACAGGATAGGTAATTATAGCAGGCATATTGAAAAGTCCATCCGATGTCATTATTTTAATCATTTCGGCTCGTGAATTCCTGGCCGGATCGAAAGGATACTTTTCAAATTTATATATTTCCCTTACAAATTTCCCTTTTTTATCGTAAGCTACAATCGAGCCAGGAGTGGTTATATTATTCCATGTATCTATAAAATAACTTCCTTTTGGAGAAATAGATACTAAGTGAGTGCCAGGTTCCCTTGTTATCTGAATAAGGTTTTTACCATCGAGACCCACCCGGAAAAAGTGATTATCGGTTGATTCTGGTCCGGTACCTGTGAAGTAAATAAGTTTTGCATTTTCATCCACCATTGCCAATCCGTTTACACGCCAATTAACGTTAGTTATTTGTGAGATTAGCTTTCCATCCCAGCCATATAAATAAAGATTTTCCCAGTCGGTCTTGTAGCTTCTGACGATAAAGCCCGATCCGTTTTTCATTACATAAATGTCTTCGAAAAAATCAACCCAGCTATTTCGTTTCTCAGAGTATATTTCAGTATAATTTCCTGTTGCAGGATCAGCAAGTATGAAGCGCATGTCGTTCTGGTCGCGGTTAAGTACCTGAATTGCAAGTCCGTTTCCATCAGGTTTCCAGAATGGCCATGCTATATACTGATCAACATCGTCGTCAGTTTTAACCCATGTTATGGAAGAATTCGTAATATCAGCTATCCCCATTTTCACCTTAGGATTCGGGTCTCCTGCCTTAGGGTAAGGAGTAACTTCAAGCTTCCCGTGTATGCCGTCAGGTTCATCAAGTCTGTTGAGTGTGAATACAGGCACCTGAGTCTCATCTGTTCTCAAAAATGCTATTCTTTTGCTATCGGGCGACCACCAGAACGCCGCATAACGACTTGGCCTGCCAAGAATTTCTTCCATATAAACCCACGATGCGTAACCGTTGTAAATCCTGTCGGTAGCATCTTTAGTGAGCCTTATCTCATTAAAATTCAAAAGGTCATAAACATACAGGTCTTTATTCTTTGTGTAAGCCAGTTTCAAGCCGTCGGGTGAAAATCTGATATTTACTTCCTCATCAGGGTCGGAAGTAAGCCGGCGTATTTCACTGAAGCCCAATTTAAAGAAGTAAAGATCATTTTCTCTAATAAGAACAACACTATTGCCATCCGGACTTAAAATATCGTTCATTCCCAGTTTATTTCCGGAAGGAAGCGATTCATTCAGTATTTCCTCATGCGTTTTGGGGGGTGTATAAGGAATACTTTTGCCGCTTTTCACATCTACATTGAGAGTTACCGGACGGTTTTCCGAATCATAAGTCTGAAAGATGAAGTGAGTATCATCAATCCAGCCGGTTACCCGATGTGCTCCGCCAGAACCTCTCTGTAACTGAGCATCCGACCGGAACGAAAAAACGGATTCCAGAAAAATTAAAAAGATGAGAGATAGAATTCTTAAAGATTTCATAGTTTAAAAAATAACATATTACAATCAGGCAATATAAAGAAACAAAAATATTCAATTCCAGAAAAATTAAAAAAGATACTTTAAACTTTCAGTGAGACACTCGTGGGGCGTACTGGAGTCGAACCAGTGACCTCTTGTCTGTCAAACAAGCGCTCTTAACCAACTGAGCTAACGTCCCTTTTTTATCGTTTTTATTTATTTTCTCCTACCCTGTCATCCGCCGGCTGGCGGACTAATTTCATTGGCTTTCTTCAATTAAAAGTTCAGTTACAAAAATAACATTTTAATTTAAAACCGTAGATTCATCATAAACTTTCGAATGTTGTCAAATAAATCTTTCTCAGCACATATATTTGAAATTATTGAATCACCGGCTAAAGATACTTCAGAATAAGTCAGGAATTTAAGTAATTACATAGAATAAAAAAATCAATTATCTTCATCACTGCTATCAAATATGACAGTTAACAATTTAGGCCTGATTATTGCAGGAATAAATCATAAAGAATAAAAAATATTTTTGGTTGAGATTATTTGATTAAAAAGGCAAAGGATGGATGTAAAGAAGGCCATCGGGCAATACAAGACGATATGCAGACTTATTGCTGAAAAGAAAGTAAAGCAAAGTCTCGATATTCTTAGTTCTATGATATCTTCGACAACTTCCGGACAATTTCGCGATGAGCTCGAAAATCTTACAATTGCTTATCGTAACCTATTACAGTACACTATTGAAGGAGTTAAAGATCCTGAACGAGATAAGATTTATAAAATATTACTAAAATCAATACTTAATCTTGCCGACCGTGTTAAACAAGACATATTGTCATATTATTCCGGATGGTACACATACTGGCTCAAGCAGCAGGTTGAAAAGGAATACAGGTTAAGCGGAAAAACAATCATTGAAACTGTTGACGATCTTCTTTTCAAACAGGAACTGGATGAATGGCTTAAGCTTTCATCTGAAATAATTCCGGATCCTGATTCTGAAATTTCAAGAAAACATAAGCAACTTATAAGTAATATCTTCAATCACTTATGGCTTTCCGATACTTATGGTGAAGCGGAAGAGAGTCTGATTTCTATAATCAGGAAGTCGGGTAAATTCAGATGGTATGAGATATCTATTTTTGTCAGTGCTGTAACATTAAGTCTTTTAAGATTCTGGCAGGCCGAGAAAGTATTTTATCTATTGGATTTCTATGAAGACGGACAGGAGCAGATATGCGAAAGGGCACTTGTTGGCCTTGCGCTTTGCCTGCATTACTATGACGACCGGGTGTCCCTTTATCCGGAAATTCTTAACAAAATAAGAAAACTAGGGCAAAGTAAAAGATTTTGTGAGCATTGTAAAATTATTGTGCTTCAAGCTATAAGATCGAGGGAGACAGAAAACCTGAGTAAAAGGCTTAATGAGGAAATACTGCCGAAAGTTGCCGAACTCCGATCAATACTTGATGAAAAGCTCGACCTTGATAACATTCTCCCGAATGAAGTCAGGGATGATAAAAACCCCAACTGGTCGGAAATATTCAAAGGTAAGGATGAGATATTCAAAACCATGGAAGAGCTGACAAACCTGCAGATAGAAGGATCGGACGTTTATATGTCGGCATTTGCAAACCTTAAACATTTCGATTTCTTCAGGGAATTTCAGAACTGGTTCATGCCTTTTTATCCCGAGCATGAAGCTGTTGATGTTATTTTTACCGATGAGGTGCTTGGGTCGGGTACAAATGAACTTGCAGAAGCATTATATAAAACGCCCTTTATCTGCAATTCTGACAAATACTCTCTTCTACTTAACCTTAAATATTTACCGGCTTCTCAAAAATCAATGATGCTAAAAGTTTTCAGAATGGAACTTGAAGGACTCGAGCAATTGAATTCCGATGAAACGGCAACCGACCCTTATAGACCTTTCCGGATCATTGTAACCCAATATATGCAGGATCTTTACCGCTTTTTTAAACTTTCGCCTTATAAAAGGGATTTTGAAGATCTTTTTATCGGAAAGCTTGACATTTACAACTCACAATTTTTTCGGACTGCCTGTTCGGATCTGGAATCAGAAGCTTTACTGGCCGATTATCTCTTCAATAAGAACTTTTATGACGATGCTCTTGAGCTTTATCTGCGACAAATTGAAAGAAAGCCTGACGATTCACAATTATATGAAAAGACCGGGTATTGCTATCAGCAGGCAGGAATGTATGAGGAGGCTCTCGATTATTACCGTAAAGCCGAACTGATTTCATCCAATGTATGGACAATAAAAAAGATCGGCCTTTGTCTTCGTCGTCTGGGCCATTATCGGGAATCACTGGAATATTATCTCCAGGCCTCTGAAATAGAACCAGATAATATTCATACATTGATTATGATAGCTCATTGTTATCTGGATCTCAAAGAGTATGAAGAAGCTTTGAAATATTATTTCAGGGTGGAGTATATGAATCCAGGTAATATAAAGGTTCTCAGGCCGATAGCGTGGTGTTATTTTGCTCTGGGAAAACTTGAAGAATCTCTGAAGTATTATGACCGGCTTTCGGCAGAAAACCTGAATGCTCACGATCAGATAAATAAAGGGCATCTTGCGTTTTGCATGGGCCAAAAAAAAGAAGCTGCCAATTATTATAAACTGGGACTTGGCAGTGGAAAAATTTCAATGGATGATTTTTTGCGTATTTTCAACGACGACAAGCTATTACTGATAAAGAACGGGGTGAATCCTGACGATATTCCAATTTTGCTCGATTATCTTTTTTACATTCTTGAATGATCTACAGTGTCGTGCCTCTGCCTCTCATACCTCTGCCTGTCAAATTCTGGTGGTGGTCCCTGTGGAATTCTTCGCATCGGTTCCATCCTGGGTCTGAATCTCAAAGAATCATCAGGTCTCCGTCTGTCGTTTCGTATCATATTCATTCTTCTCTGTTCAAATTCCCTTAAACGGTCAATCTGTTCTTTAGTAAGATTCGGTTCAACTTCTTTCCAGAACTCTTTAAACAAAGAATCAACTTTTCTTTTGAATTCACTCTGAATCTCTTTGTTGGCCTTTGCATACTTCGAAATTATAACATCAAGCGTTTTTGATTGGTTTTCGTCCGGTTTTATAATATTATAAAAGCCGTCACGAAAAAATCTTTCGTCAGAAAAAAACATCCTGAGAGGTTTTAAACGATGTGAACGTAACTGACCGGAAACCAGAATGCCGAGTAAAAAACCTATTAAAAGGGTAATTATTGTTAGTATTATTGCCTTAGTTTTCATTTATTAGTTTCCGGTTAAAATATAGATAATACTTTCGTCGGCGATATCGCCAAGCCCGAGGAATGAATCGATCGACAAACTTCCTTGAGAAATATATATTGAAATAAGCAATAATATTATTGCAGCTATACCTGAAATAGCTATTCTGTAAAAAATTTTGTTCAATGATTGCAGAAATTCTATATCATGGCTTTCACTGACATCGCGGTTGAAAATTTTATCAAGCACTTTGTCAGTAAAACCTTCACTGAAGGAAAAGTCGCCGGTAGCTTCTATAAGATTATTAATTACTTCGGCATCCGGCTCATCGCCTGTCAGTGATTTAAGAATCAGATTTTTAATGTCCTTAATTTTCATTTTACAATCTTTTAAGTATTTTTTTCATCTGTTCCTGTCCTCTTGCCAGCCTTGAGAGCACTGTTCCGACCGGTAAATCGAGGATTTCGGCTGTTTCTTTTGTCGAATATCCCTGTAACATTCTCATTGCAACAACCACTCTGAATTTCGGTTCCAACTGTTGCAGAGCTTTGTTGACTATTTCGCGCGCATCCTTTCGTTCCTCATCATTCGTATCAGTAACATCATACTCATGGATTTCATCATCATCGCTTCTTGAAAACATTGAAAAAAATCTTTTTCTTCTTTTTATCTCATTCAGGGTGATATTAATTGCAATTTTCTGAATATAAGTTGAAAGTTTTGCTTCACCTCTGAAACCTGGAAGCGAATCGTATAGTTTTATAAATACTTCCTGTCCAAGGTCTTCTGCAAAAACTGTATCACCCAGCATGCCTTTTACCGTTCGTGCCACCATAGATTTATATCTGTTTACAATTTCCCCGAAAGCCGTCTTATCTCCGTCAACAGATGCCTTCACAAGGGTCATGTCATCAGCATCACTATATTTTCCGGTACTCCTTTTCACATTAGACAACTATTTATTATAAAATATTCCTTTTTGTTAATTTTTATTAACAAAGAAACTGACAACTCCAATTTACCGAGACTTGTAACATCTATTCCATTTTTAAGGAGCATCATCTTCAGGAAGGATAATATCCATTGTATCGGTATATTTTATAAGATAAAGGTGTTGATTTTCAAAACCGTCGTTGTTTGATTTCTGTCTGAACTCAAATTTTGTTTCAAGCAAGTCGGGATTATGAATATATGGCTTTGAAAAAAATTTCTTCCCATGTATTGCATAACCGCTTACAAAATAATACATGATGTCATATCCAATCCATGCATAACTCACTTCCTGTGGTTCGGTCAGAAATTTATTCCGGAATACTTTCAGGAATCTTTTTACATCTTCCTGGCTATAATCGATCCAGTAATTCGAATATAACTCAATACCAAGATCGAAGTATAACTTAGGATCAAGATTTACAAGCTCTCTCATAGCAGGATATCCAATAAGACGAATGTTGTATTTTTTAACAAGAGGATGTAATGTCATTATTGTTTCGCTCAGTACAGAGTGGTCTTCAGAATCAATTATAACAATATTTTCCCTGTCGGACGATAATGATTGTTCTAATCGGTCTGTTGAATCTGCAGGTAGAACCGAACGGCTTTTAAAAAGCAATTCTTTGAACATTATTTTATCTGCTTCCGAATCTGAATTTATTTCACGGAACAAGAGATTTTTAAAATTATTTGTCTGATTATTCACTTCAATTGAATTATCGGTATAGATATAAATAAAATTTGCATTTTTGAACTTACCGGCCCGTTTTGCAATTTCTTTCTGTGCTACTTCAATCGAAGGTATAGCCATATAAATATTATCATTTTCCAGAAGTGGAGTATTATTGCGTAATGGCACAGGAGATACAACAGGTATTTTTAAAGGTTTGGTATATTCTGCAATTTTTAAAAGATGATGTGAAAAAACAGGTCCGATAATCAAATCCATTTTTTTTAACTGACCTGAATTAATAAGACTTTCAATACTCATAGTATTATCTTCCGTGTCGAAGGCATAAATATTTAGATCGAGTCCGAGCGATCTCAAAGTGTCTGCAGCAAGGAGAACTCCAATATACAATTCCAGAAATGGAATGCTTGCCGGATATATCCATTGCTCGGGTCGGACAACAACTTTATATACTGGCTTTCCTTTAATAATTTGTGAAGAGTCAATTTCGGTTCTTACTGAGTTTTCTTTCAAAAAAAGTGGAAGTAGAACAGCAACATTATAATCTCCTCTCAAATTTTTTACAGGCGTTTTTTCAGACAGAAATTCAATATCAGGTTCTTCCTGCACTTTTTTCAAAGTATCGGCAATTATCTCGATGTTTTTTGTTGTTTCGGCTGCTCTTTCGACCGGGATTTTAATTATGTCGTCAACTCTTGGAAAGATGAGTCCTTTATTTTCTCTTCTTATATCTCTTACTGAAATTCCGTATTTTTCAGCAATTGAAGCAAGGGATTCACCTTTTACGACTTTATGATCAATATATTCTTTATGATCAATATATTCTTTTTCTTTGTTTTTGGAACTCTCCGATGCCTGCTCAATATTACGCCTGGGAATTGCAATTTCATAATTCACCGGAAGTTTATTTATTTCCAGACCCGGATTACTTGATATAATATCCTGAACAGATACTTCATAACTACGTGCCAGTGAATATACGGTTTCACCCGGACGTAGTTTATGATAAATATATTTCGATTCGTCTTTCTTAACCACACCCGGTTCTTGCGGGGTTGTTGACTTTTCAGCTTCAATAACCGGAATACGCAATGCCTGACCTTCTTTCACGCCTGAAGCTGCATCGGGATTGTTTTTTATTAGCTCATCAACCGTAATCCCATAAGCTTTTGAAATCGAATATGCAGTCTCGCCTTTTTTTACGACATGTATATAATACTGCGAACCGGAAATAATAACCTTATCTTTTGATTTTTCTACGACCACCTGCGAGAAAGCAATGTTCCATACTGAGGAAAAAATAAAGAAAAGAACGAATGTCCGAACTTTTATTTTTGCTGACTTTATTAACTGATATAAAGGGCCTTTTTTTGTTGAAATTATTTTCATCAGCAATTTTTATTTATATTTTAAAAGAAATCTTATACAATTTTCGTAAATTCTTTCTTCAATACCGGAAATATCTTCTCTTATAAATTTTTCTCCTGTAATTTTTTCATAAAGTTCTATATATCTCTCGGAAACTTCGTTTACAAATTCATCGGTCATTTCCGGTATTTTTTCTCCTTCTTTTCCATGAAAATTATTTGCCATAAGCCACTCACGAACAAATTCTTTTGACAATTGTTTCGGGCTCAATCCTTTCTCGAATCTTTCCTGATAGTCGTCGGCATAGAAATACCTGGATGAATCAGGTGTATTTATCTCATCTATAAGGTAGATTTTCCCATCCTTTTTCCCAAACTCATATTTAGTGTCGACAAGTATAAGTCCGTGTCGGGCAGCGATTTCGGAACCTCTCAAAAATATTTCCATCGAATATTTTTCAAGCAGTCTGTATTCATCTTCCGGGACCAGCCCCCTTTCAATAATGTCTTTGGCTGTTATATCCTGGTCGTGAGTTCCTTGTTCTGCCTTTGTTGTAGGTGTGATAATAGGCTTTTCAAATTTCTGATTTTCTCTCATGCCGTCAGGAATAGGAATTCCGCATATTGTCCTTGCTCCTGCCTTGTACGATCTCCAGCTACTTCCTGTAAGATATGCCCTAACGATCATTTCAACAGGATAAGGTTTGCATTTGATTCCGATTGTTACATTTGGATCGGGCGTCGCAAGTTTCCAGTTTGGCACAATATCACTTGTTGCATCGAGGAATTTTGATGCTATCTGGTTGAGAACCTGCCCCTTATATGGAATACCTCTCGGCAAAATAACATCAAATGCCGAAATACGGTCGGTAACGACCATAAGCAACAGCTCATCGCCTATATTATAAACATCTCTCACCTTCCCCCTGTAAATGTCTGTGAGCCCGGGAAATTCGAAATTTGTAGTAACAATTGTATTATTCATTATTTATTATTCGTTATTCGTTATTCGTTATTCGTTATTCGTCATCCATCCTCGTTTTTTGTTCCCAATTATCAGTTTTTTGAGCATCTTTCTCATCTTTTTTATAAGCCTTCACAATCATTTTTACAAGTCGGTGACGCACGATGTCTCTTTCATCAAATCTGATAATTGATATTCCCTCGATGTCTGAAAGTATTCTCATTGCCTGAAGCAGCCCTGAGTCACTTTTTCTCGGCAGATCTATCTGTGTGCTGTCTCCTGTCAGGATAAATTTCGAGCTGACGCCCATTCGAGTAAGAAACATTTTAAGCTGGCTTACCGTAGCATTTTGTGCTTCGTCGAGGATTACAAATGCATTCTCGAGAGTTCGTCCGCGCATGTATGCGAGAGGTGCAATCTGAACCGTTCCATCTTCAATCCATGTCTCGAGTCTTTTGAACGGTATCATATCATGAAGTGCGTCGTACAGGGGTTGAAGATAAGGGTCGAGTTTTTCTTTCATATCGCCTGGCAGGAAACCAAGTCTTTCGCCTGCTTCAACGGCAGGTCGTGTAAGCACTATTTTTTTTACTTCCTTATTTTTAAGAGCTTTAACTGCGAGAGCAATCGAAGTGTATGTTTTACCTGTTCCTGCAGGGCCGTCAGTAATAATCAAGTCGTTATTCTCGTAATCTCTTACAAGTTGAAGTTGGTGTAATGTTCTTGCTCTTATTGGTTTCCCGCTTGAACCATAAACTATAACATCCTCGAATGCTCCCACTGCCGCACTCTTTACATGTTCGCTATCTGATAATAGTCTTTCGATATCATCCTCATCAAGTCGTTGATATTTACGATAATAGCTGATAATTTCATTAAGCCTTTCCTCAAACAGCAATATATCGGTTTCTTCTCCGATGCATTTCACTTCATTCCCGCGTGCAATAATCTTCACTTTTGGGAAAAGAGTTCTGATTTTGTTCAGAATAGCATTGTTAGTGCCGAATAAAAGAACCGGCTCAATATCTTCAAGGTATATTACGGTCTCCGTCATCCGCAGAAAAAACTTTTCACGTAATTCAAATAATCGAAATTCAAAAATTTTTCTGAATTCGATTAAGAAAAATATTTAAACTGGTACAAAATAAGCTTATTTTTCCTTATAAGATTATCTTTGCCAAAAGATTTTCCATGTCGGTTATAACTCTCTCAACTGAATGGAGGCCCGATGATTTTCATTACGGGATAATAAGGGGCAAACTATGCAGTTTGTGCCCTGATGCAACAGTTATTGATAATGCTTCAAACATTCCTGTATTCGATATTTCACATGCTTCCTTTATTATAAGAAATACTTTTCCTCATTATCCGCCAGGATCGATTCACATTATATGCGTTCATACTGAAGGGAACAAGGAGAAAAAGCATCTTGCAGTAAAAGCAAAGGGGCATTATTTCATTGGCACAGATAATGGCATATTCAATCTTATCCTGAATCAGGAGCCCGATGAAGTAGTAAGTATTGGCGAAGATGACGATAACGACGAGATAGATCTCTTTGCCCATGCTGCATCAATGCTTGCAAACGGTAAATCTCTCAAAGAAATAGGAAAACATATTAAAAATATAAATGAACAAATTCCGCTAAGGGCTACTATCGAAAAAGATGTAATTTCGGGCAATATTATTTTTATTGATTCGTATGGGAATGCAATTTCAAACATTACTCGCGATATTTTTTACAGAGTTTTTGCAGATAAGAAATTCAGAATATATATACAAAGTAACAGATATTACACGAGCAGGATAAGTAAGAGATATAGTGAAGAACCATTAAGTGAACTGGTTGCACGATTTAATATATTGGATTTGCTTGAAGTATCAATAAATGGAGCAAACATATCGGAACTTCTTAATATTTCAATTGGCTCTGTTATAAGGGTTGAACTTTTACCTGAAGAAAAAATTCTTAATAATAATCAATAATACTATGAATAATTATGATGTTGGGCTTGAGAAGTTTAAGAAACTGCTGGAAATAGTTGATGAACTAAGGGAGAAATGCCCATGGGACAGGGAGCAGACTAATGAAAGCCTGAGAAAACTCACAATCGAAGAAACTTACGAACTTGCCGATGCTATAATTAAGGGAGATAATGAAGGAATCAAAGAAGAATTGGGCGATCTTATGCTTCATATTGCATTTTATTCAAAAATAGGAGAGGAAAAAGGGGCTTTTACTCTTGCAGATGTCCTCGAGAGTATAAATAATAAGTTAATATACAGGCATCCGCATGTTTTTGGAAACATTGATGTAAAAAATTCCGACGATGTTAAAAAGAACTGGGAGAAGTTAAAAATGGAAGGAGAAAATGGCAAAGATTCGGTACTGGCGGGTGTCCCATCATCACTTCCGGCGATTATCAAGGCAAACAGAATTCAGGAGAAGGTAAGAGCAACGGGTTTCGACTGGGAAAAGTCCGAACAGGTATGGGATAAGGTTCTCGAGGAAATTAAAGAGCTAAAAGAAGAGGCGATGAAAGGTGATAGGGATAATATCGAATCCGAACTTGGGGATGTTTTTTTCAGTCTGATAAATGCCTGCCGCCTTTATGGAATTGACCCTGAGGCTGCACTCGAAAAGACAAACAGAAAATTTATCAGTAGATTTAATTACCTCGAAAAAGAGTCGCAGGAGAATGGGAAATCGCTTAACGATATGACTCTTGATGAGATGAATGAGTTATGGGAGGAATCGAAGAAAAAAGTGTAACCAGTATTGCACAATTTATTTTCCTGCAAATATATAGCTTAAAAACTGGTAGATAATTCTTGCTGCAACGAAATCGGGCATTTTATTATATTCCGAAGGACATAATTCAACGACGTCGAAGCCGACTACGTTTCTGCTTTCTGCCACACAGCGCAAAAAATTCATAATATCGTTGTAAGGTGGGCCTCCGGGCTCCGGTGTCCCTGTCGAAGGCATAATCGAAGGATCAAAAACATCAAGGTCGATTGTTACATAAACATTTTCATTGAGTAAGTTTATTGCTTCGGAATAAAGATATCTATTCTGCCAGAGCTTAAAGGCAGGATAGATATTTTCAAGTCGTGTGGTTTTAGCTTCTTCGGCTGAAATGCTTCTTATACCAACCTGAACTATGTCTGCCTTTTCACGGGCACGTGCCATCACACATGCATGATTAAAGGGCGATCCTTCATATTTATCTCTGAGGTCGGCATGGGCATCGAGCTGAAGTATTGACAGTCCGGGATATTTCCCGGCAAAGGCATAAAAAGCCCCGATACTAACTGTATGGTTACCCCCGACTATCACAGGAAACTTACCTTCACCAAGAAGAAAGTCTATTTTCTCCTTAACCAAGTTTACAAGAGCTTCAGGTGAACTCCTTTCATTAATTGGATCGAGCGTAAAAATTCCATGCGTATGTGCTTCGGAATTTGTCTCGAAATCATAAAACTCAAGATTAACCGAAGCTTCAAAAATTGCCTGTGGACCTTTATCGGCTCCCTTTAACCATGTGCTTGTTTCATCATAGGGCACCGGGATAACTACAATGTGAGATTCGTCGTAGTTATAAACTACTTCACGTCCTCCAAAATTCATAATATATTACAAGGTCTCCAGTACAGGATAAAAGTAGCTTGTAAAGCACAAAGCTACCAGAGCAGTACCATAAGTTTTGAGAGGTACAAAAGACCTCTTAATTGTATTTAGTTTACCAAGTGAATAGTCTTTGTCGAATCCATTGATATACAGCTCGTTTATACTTAGATGGAGCAATTGTTCAAGCTCCTCTTCAGTATAATTACCGTTGTGTTCACAAACCAGACCGCCATATCTCTCGCCGGTTTTTTTATCATTCAGCCAGCCATATATAATTCCAGCAGAAATCCTTTCACCTTTATGTCCGTTTGCAACGGCCATAATAGTCTCCATCACTTCACCGTGAGTTAGATTTTTTGGTTTAGGAATTTCGGTGGCCAAACCGGGCAGGATTGATGAATATGTCATAATGTTGGCCATTTCGATACCGGCGTCTTTGAGAGCCAGATGATAAGAACCTGCATGAATTGCGATGTCACTCTCACCGATACCCGTTGTTATAAAATAGTCTTTCGGGATACGGTTTCCGACGATGAATCCTTTCAGAGATACATTTATCCCTTCTATGGAATTACCGGGGTGTAACTCTCTCAAAACTAAATTCTGCATTTACGTCATAAATTACATTTAAGTTAACACTATCTTTTTATTTGGATTGCAAATATAAACCAATATTAATATTTTTTTTTAATTTATTATCTAAAAATATCAACATTTATTGATATTTTTTATTATCTATTTGATTTTGAGGTAATTATTTGCTGAAGTTTTCAGCAAATTCCGATAAAAAGCGATTCACGTATGATATTGTATATCAGATTATTATATCTTTCATTCTTCTTTCCCGTCCTCTTTCTCTTCAATCGTTTCTTCGGGATTTTCTTTCTCAGGTTCGTCTTTCACAAACAGATTGTGTTTCTGAAGTATATTATACCATGAAATGATTTTTCTGATATCGGAAATATAGACTCGCTCCCGATCGTATTCAGGCAGTACTTCTTCAAAATATTTTTTAAGCGTATTATTATCTGATTTTTCATCAGGAGCAGGACCCCCGTTTTCCTTTTCGTATATTCGGTCAAATATTTTTGAAAGAGGCATTTCTTCTTCCTCAGTATAAACGGAGATATCTTCAAGGGAACTGATTTTAAGGGAATTAAAAGCATTCGTCCTTTTCCCTGTTTCAATATTTTCCACTATTGCGCCATTTCTTCCCTGCGCAATGAATTTGAAAAGGCCATGCTGACCTGAAATTGCCATATAATCCTTAAGAATCATACCAAATGTTTTTGCAAATATAATTCTTGTTACAGAATTGTATCAATCGGAAAATAAATATTATACAAAATTTCTTTCTTTTTTTATTTTTTCGTAAGCTTCATTTACTTTTTTGAATTTTTCATCTGCAGCTTTACGGAATTCTTCTCCAAGATGGCTTACTTTATCAGGGTGGTATTTTAAAGCCATTTTTCTGTATGCTTTTTTAATTTCCTCGTCGGTTGCAGTCGGTTCGATCTCGAGTATTTTATATGCCGAGCCGAGTTCTGGAATAAACATATTTTTTATTGAAGCAAAATCGCTCGCATAGATTCCAAGATATTCCGATATTTTATTTATAACCGACACCTCGATCGGATCATATTTTTCATCAGCGCCTGCAATGCCGAAAAGTAAATGAATCAGATGGAGGCGTGAGGAATAGTCCATATTTCTTGAAATTTGAATACACACCTCTTTAAGAGGTATCTCCTGTTTCAAAAGATCACGTAGTATTAAAACGGCTTCTTTTGCCGATTCCTTCCCAAACTGCTGAGTTAAAAACTTCTTTACATAATCGAGTTCCGATTTAAGAAGCTTTTCATCTGCTTTCATAACCGCAGCAATAAGTACAAGCAGGCTGATGCCAAAATTGCCATCGGCCGTTTTGGACGACTTTCGTTGTTTTATCGATGAGGCATCATCAAAAAACGAACCTGCAAGAAATCCAAGTAATGCGCCCATTGGGCCACCAAGTACCCAGCCCAACCCGCCACCTATCCATTTTGCAAAATTTCCCATAACCGAAAATATTATATCCCGAGCAATTCCCTGTGAATCTTTATTATTGAAGGTATTATCAGTTCATTGCCGGAATTATTTATTACATAATGAGATTTCTTTATCCTCTGACTGTCATCCCACTGGTTCCTCATTCTCTCTATCACTTCCTGACGTGAAAGGTTCTTACTTTCAATCACTCTTTTAATACGTTCTTCAGCCGGGGCGGCAACAGTAAGTATTCTGTCAACAAATTTATCAGCGCCGCTTTCGAAAAGTATTGCTGCTTCAAGAATAACATAAGGATAATCACTTTTTTCAGCCCATCGGATAAAATTTCTAAATATTTCGGGATGAACAATTTGATTTATCTTTTGCAATAAATCCTCATTATTAAAAATCAACTTTGCTAATTCTTTCCTGTCGAGCGAACCGTTCGGGTACACATTTTTCCCGACAGCTTTGTTCACCCTCTCCATCACATTTATATCATTATCCATTATTATCCTTGCAGCCTCATCAGCATAGAAAACCGGAGCACCAAGAATATTGAATACTTTGCATACTACCGTTTTACCACTTCCTATCCCACCGGTTATTCCTAACTTCATGATTCAACAAACAGATTATTTCACCGCCTCCGTATTTAAATCTGTGCCAATTTCAAAAAAAAGTGTATCGGGTTTAACAGATAATACCTGAAAATCGGGACGAAAGCGGTTTATAAAAATATGTTGAATTTCTCCAACAGTTATAAAATACTTTTGAGTTCCATTTTTATCGGTGAATTTATTAAGTCGCACTGAATTGAGGTCAATCACAACAGGCGATCTGGATGAAAGAAATCTGTTTTTAATAATTGAATATCCTGTCCCATTCAGTTTTATAACAACATTCCCCGTTAGAGAATTGGATACTACAACTCCAGGAGGTGTGTTAATAAAAGTTATAGGATATCTTATTTCTATCTCCATTTCTTTTCGCAGGGAATTTATATACCATAGAATAAAAGAAATGAGCAGGAAAAATAAGAAAACGGCAAGATTACGATTACAAATTTTTTTGACCGAATCGAGGATAATATCCAGCCATCTTTTTCCCTCCTGTGCCATTTATTATTTTTGCTCAATATCTGTAGGATCTTTCAGTACAGCACTTTTATCAACTTTAAGTTTCACATCCCCTCCTGCATCAAGAATTACAACATTGTCCTTAACTTCGGCAACTTTTCCATATATACCTCCGGTAGTAACTACCCTATCTCCCTTTTTAAGAGAGTTTCTATAGTTCGATAATTCTTTTTGTTTTTTCATTTGTGGTTGTATCATAAAAAAATAAAAAACCACAAATACTAACAAGAGAGGTAACAAAGTTACCAATAAATTTCCCGAACCGGCAGGCTTTGCCGATTGGGAAATCAAAAACAGATTCAAATAATTTCCCATTTTTAAAACATTTACAATTAATATAATTATTATTTACTATTTTATTTATATTATTTTCTTTCCTTTTGATATTACTTCGGCTCTGATTTGAAGTAATACATATTGTCTGGAAGCATTCGACCTGACTGTGATGGTTTTTCTCTGAGCCCCGTTATATCCAGATGAGTCAAAAACCACTTCAATAGTTCCGGTTTCGCCAGGTGCCACAGGCTTTGTGCTGTACTTTGATACAGTACAGCCGCAGCTTGTTGAAACCGAATTTATTATCAATGGAGCTTTACCTGTATTCCTGAACGTGAATATTACCGCAACTTTTTCGCCAGAAACAATCCTTCCGAAATCGTGTTCATATTCGCTGAATTCAATGCCTGCAGTATCGGATTCAACTGATAATGTATTTTCGGCCTTCTTTCCGATGCCAGTGCCCGATCCGGCACTACAGCTATAAAAAAGAAAAACAAGCGAAATCGAATAACCTATGACCTTTATCTGCTTTATCACGTTCATTGTTAATCAAAATTATTTCATTTCACCAAGAAGCCCTTTACCAGTTTTACGGTAAAGATTTTTCTCTCGCATTTCCCTGACTATTTTATCAAGAATTCCATTTATAAAAGTACTGCTTTTTTCCGTACAGTAATATTTGGCAATTTCTATGTATTCATTAAGTGTGACTTTTACCGGTATCTCTTCGAATTCAATTATTTCATTTATTGCAAGTTGCATAACCAATACGTCCATTAATGCAATACGTTCAACCTCCCAGTTAGTTGTGTTCTTTTTGATAAGATCAAGAGCCAGTTTCGAATTAACTATAGCACTGCGGAATAAATGTTTAACAAAATACTCATCTTCCTCATTTTTAAAAAGCGGCATTAATTGAACATCAGCACCTGAATTCTTTTTGAACCTCCTGAGAGTTTTTTCGATCATTGTTATGATATTTTCAATATCATCGTTCCAGTATATACTCTGCTCCTCCAAAGCAGAAAGAAACTCTTCGGAAGCCGGGAAAAAATCAGTTACAAGTTTAATTATAAATTTTTTATCCTCAGAAAAACCCGATTTTTCATTGTTCATATAACTAATGAATTCATCCCATTTCTGAATCTCACCGAACAAGGTTTTCGCCAAACCCTGACTTATTGCCCATGTATTTCCGGATGATTCCCGATATTTCTTCAAATTTTCATTATTCCGTAATTGTTTTATAAGCTTGTTTTCGATAAAGCGCCTGTTCGGATTGATATCCTCGTAGGATTTTATCTTTTTATTAAGCGAAAAATTGATTTTTTCTTCGGCAACATCGGCAATATCAATGATAAGCAAAAGAATATAATAATACAATTCAAGCGATTTATTTATTGTCAACATAAGTTCGCTTTCAGCCTTTGCCACGTCTCCGTCGTTTCTTCGGTTGTAGGCATAAAGACACATAAGGGCCTTAATTCTTAATAATCGTCTGCTTAACATTATAAAGAGCTCGTAAAAACGCTGCAAAAATATTCATTTTAATCAATCATAAAACAGAGAAAAATATCATTTAATAAGAAGAATAAAGAATTATTTTAATTTGATAAAATAATTGTTACATTTGACCGAATTAATAAGTAAATTATTATAATTATGGAAGAAGAAACCGGGTTAATTACTGAAAGTGAAGAAAAAACCGGCAGAGATGAAGTTTTTACGAAAGTTGTAAGAGCAGGCAAAAGAACTTATTTTTTTGATGTAAAAACTACCCGAAGCAACGATTTTTATCTTACCATTACTGAAAGTAAAAAACATTCAGGCAAAGAGGGAAAAATTTTTTATGAAAAACATAAAATTTTCCTTTATAAGGAAGATTTTGAAAAGTTTATTAATGGCCTGAACGAAGTAATTTATTATATCAACAATAGTAAATCAAAAAAAGAAGAATTATCTGTTGAAGTTGAAGACAAAGATCCCGAACCTGTAACCCGGGAACTGTCGGACAGAAAATTTACCAGCGTTGATTTCGAAGATCTTGGTAATATATAATATTGTACCATATTTTATTCGTGCGATAATTTCTCAATAAAACCATTATCCCGATGGTTGATTACTTATTATTGATAACAGGGATTTTAGCTATGATTCTGGGAATAATCGGGTGTCTTGTTCCTGTATTACCCGGGCCTCCTTTAAGCTTCATTGGAATTCTTCTTCTACATTTTTCGAGATTCGCAAATTTTAGCAAAACCCTTATTTTAATATTTGCAGGCATTACAATAATTGTTTCTGTGCTCGATTATATTGTGCCGATATGGGGAACAAGAAAGTTCGGCGGCTCAAAATATGGAACAAGGGGGGCAACCATTGGACTGATAATAGGCTTTTTCCTTGGGCCTGCCGGGATAATTCTGGGACCTCTTATCGGGGCTTTCGTTGGTGAGATGATTTTCAAAGACGATATTGGATATGCTTTAAAAGCAGGTATAGGCAGTCTTCTCGGCTTCCTTACTGGAATAGGCCTTAAACTTGCAGCCTCGTTCGTTATGACATTCTACTTCGTAAAAGAACTTATCAGGTAAGCGGAGCAAGGAAAAAGGAAAAAGGAAAAAGGAAAAAGGTAAAATTATTTTATTCCCCGAGGGTGGCGACCATAACTGCCTTGATGGTGTGAAGTCTGTTTTCAGCCTCATCGAATACGACCGACATATCCGACTCAAAAACATCTTCGGTCACCTCTATTCCGTCGAGGCCATATTTCTGATAAATTGCCTCGCCTGTTACTGTTTCCCTGTTATGAAATGAAGGCAGACAATGCAGAAACTTAACATTTGGATTTCCAGTTTTTCTCATTACCTCCATATTCACCTGAAAAGGTTTAAACAGACGTATTCTTTCTTCCCATGCCGATTCAGGTTCACCCATCGAAACCCACACATCGGTGCATATAAAATCAACTCCTTTCACAGCCTCTTCGACCCTATCTGTAATTGTAATTCTTGCGCCTGTTTTTGCGGCTATTTCCCTGCACTTTTTAACCAGTGAATCTGCTGGTTGATACTTTGCAGGTGCTGCAATTCTGAAATCCATCCCCATTTTGGCTGCGCCTACCAGATATGAATTGCCCATATTGAAACGGGCGTCGCCTAAATAGCAAAAACTGATTTTTTCCAGCGGCTTCCCTGAATGCTCTTTCATTGTCATAAAATCAGCAAGTATCTGCGTGGGATGGGATTCATCGGTCAGACCGTTCCATACCGGCACACCGGCATATTTAGCCAGTTCTTCAACTATTCCCTGCCCGAATCCACGATATTCTATCCCATCGTACATCCTTCCAAGTACACGGGCAGTATCTTTCATTGACTCTTTCTGTTTCATCTGAGAACCGGTGGGACCAATATAAGTTACATGCGCTCCCTGATCATAAGCCGCTACTTCAAAAGCACACCTGGTTCGGGTCGAAGCTTTTTCAAAAATTAGTACAATATTTTTACCTTTAAGACGCTGAAACTCTCTTCGTTCTCTCTTTTCCTTCTTAAGTTTTGATGCAAGGTCAATCAAATAATCTATTTCTTCAGGCTCAAAATCGAGAAGTTTAAGGAAATGCTTACCTTTTAAATTGATTTCCATTATTTTATAAATTAATGAATTAAAAAAATAGCAATTGTAAAAATCAAGCAAAAATATAAAATTACCATTATAGGGACATATCAATAAACTACTTTTCTTATTGCTGTTGTTTGATAAAATTATAAGTCCAGTCTAAAAAGGTTATAGCCAAAAATAAGGAATTAATTTTAAATTTAGTTTTAAATAACTTATACTTATAATATATTGTATATCTGGTGATTATAAATATCTGATAGTCATTGTGTTGTAAGTTCTATATGAAATATATTTATTTGAATATCAGATAAATAATATTTGTCGAAGACAATCGAGTTTTAAGGGAATAGCTGTAACCATACCTGAAAAAGGGGATGTACAAGTACATTTATGGGTTAAAATTATATATCACTCAGGTGTTTCCCTGGCAAAGTGACTCACTTTGTAAACTAATTTCTTTCAGAACATCTTTTCGATGACTTCCAGTAACTTTTGTTTATCAAAAGGTTTGGAAATGAGCGCAGTGCAACCTGAATCCAGAGCTTTCTGTACATCATCGGTATAAGCAGTTTGAGCAATGATAGGAATATCAGGTTTTGATTCCCTTATTATTCTTGTAGCGGTAAGACCATCCATGCCAGGCATCCTGATATCCATTAGAATCAGGTCAATGTTGTCATCGCTGAGGGCTTTTTCCACAGCATCCTTGCCATTTGTAGCTCTTATAACTTCAGCATTTATGCCTTTCAAGAAAAATTTTATCAGCATGAAATTACTGTCTACATCATCAACAACAAGAATCCGTTTTTTCTCACTGAATGAAAAATCTGATTCAGCAATAGTATGTAAAACTTCAGCTTCAAGTGCGACAGGTTTTTCGTAAGGGATTGTAAAATAGAACCGGCTTCCCCTTCCGGGTTCTGATGTAACCCCTATTTTACCTCCAAGAAGTTCTACATAAGCTTTACATATAGAGAGCCCCAGACCTGTTCCTTCATAGACTTTTGTATGAGGGTCTTCAACCTGATAAAAACGGTCGAATATTTTTGTTTGATGCTCGGGAGGTATCCCTATTCCAGTATCAGCAACAAAAAACTCAATATAGTCTCCCCTAACAGTATAGCCGAAATTTACAGAGCCTTTTAAGGTAAATTTTAATGCGTTCGAAATAAGATTTGAAATGATCTGCTGCAGCTTGGTATTATCGGTGAATATCATCGATTCTTCATCCGAAAGCTCACAACTTAAGCCGAGTTCTATTTTTTTTTCATTTGCTTTTGGCAAAAACTGTTTGTATGAAGATTTAAGCAATGAATTAAGCAAAAAATCACTTTTGTTTACCTTGACTATATTTGCCTCTATATTGGCAACGTCAATTATGTCGTTAATTATTGAAAGCAGTTGATTGCTACTGTTAATAATTACTTCTACATAGTAGTCGATCATTTGTTTTGTAATGCCAGGCTCTGACATAAGAGACGCAAACCCAACAATTGCATTCATCGGCGTTCTTATCTCATGAGAGATATTGTGGAGAAAAGCTGTTTTCAGTCTGTCGCTCTCCTCTGCCTTTTCTTTTGCTTTAATAAGTTCCTGCGCAGCTTCTTTCCTGTCAGTAATGTCCCTGCAAACTACCAGTAATTCTTTTTCCCCATAGTCTATCGGAGAAGAAGAAAGCTCTGCCCAGAAAGGAGTCCTGTCATACCTGAGAAGCTTGTACTCGCCAATATCCGGCAAGTCATTTCCTGCAAGGATATTATAAAGTCTTGACATAACGGTTTCATGATAATCGGGGCTTACCCAGTCTAATATGGAAGTATTGGCGATGTCCAGCTCCCCGGGAGGAACTCTGAAAATTTCGTACATCTTTCTTGAAATATATTTTACTGCACCTTCCATGTTGGTTATTAAAATTCCGTCAGGCGAGAGATCAACGAGTGTGCGATAATGGGTTTCCGATTCAATGATCTTTTCCTCCATTTTTTTTCGCTGTGTTATATCAAAGTAAGATGCAAGTAAATGATGTGCCATGTTGTCCTGGTCTTTCTGGCATACGACAGAAACGCTTGCAAAAATGATTTCTCCGTTTTTCCTTATGAACCTCTTATCAAATTCGTACATGTCTATTTCTCCGGCAACAGCTTTATCGAATAAATCAATACTTTGTTTAAGATCATCAGGATGTGTTATATCCATCCATGTCAATTTCATCAGCTCTTCCTTAGAATAGCCGAGCATCCGGCACAATCTTTCATTTATCTGTATCCACGATTTATCAGGAGCAATTACACTCATTCCAATAGCCCCTGAGTCAAAATAATTCTGAAACTCCTTCTGACTTATCCTCAAAGCCTCTAAGGCGTTTTCTTTCTGTATAAGTAATTCTTTCTTCTCCAGTGAAAATTTCACTGCCGTTCCAAGTCTGGAGAGGTTGTCTTTAAGGATGTAATCGTCGGCCCCCGCTTTCATGCATTTCACGGCCACCTCCTCGTTTATCGAACCGGTAACCAGGATGAAAGGCACAGTTGGTATGAGATCATTTCTTATCATCAGCGCCTGCATACCGTCAAACTGTGGTAAGGTGTAATCAGATATAATAATATCCGGTTTAAATGAGTTTATCTCAGCGGTGTAAGACTCCTCCGTATAAACAAGTCTCCATGTAAAATTGATTCCTTCTCTTTTCAGGTTTCGTCCTATTATTTCCGCATCCTCCCTGTTATCCTCTACAAAAAGTATTTTAAGTTGCTGCCCGTTCATAATTCATCTTAATTTTTAAATTTTATGATTTGTATGTTATCGCGCCGGTTCGTTTATAAGCAGCCAGTAAAGCCCGAGGCTGCTCATCGCGTTTACAAACTGGTCAAAGTCAACCGGTTTAATAACATAACTGTTTACACCAAGATTATAAGCTTCTTTAATGTCAGGCTCTTCCCGTGAGGATGTCACTATGACTATCGGAATATGCCTGGTGCGGGTATCAGATTTGACTGTTCTCAGCACCTCCAGGCCAGAAACTTTTGGCAGTTTAAGGTCGAGGAGTACAATTTTAGGTGGGTTTTCGAAGCTTCTGCTGATGAATTTTCCGCGGCAAAAGAAGAAATCGAGGGCCTCTTCACCGTCTTCCGCTACAAAAACACTGTTGGCAAGGTTGTTTTTCCTCAGCGCTCTAAGCGTAAGTTCTGCATCTTGCGGATTATCTTCAACGATAAGGATCTCTACAGCTTTAAAGTTTTCCATCTTCTATTTTTAAATTTTAAATTGTCAATACAGTTTCTTAAGTTCTTTTCAGCCCGGCGTTTCCTGTCCCGAGCTTTGTGCTTTTTCAACCGGAATGCTGAAATAAAATGTTGCGCCTTTATTCACTTCACTTTCAGCCCATACGCGGCCATTGTGCCGGCTGATAATCCTTTTCACTATAGCGAGGCCTACACCATTGCCTTCAAAATCTTTCTGATTATGAAGCCTCTGGAACATACCAAAAAGCTTGCCGGCATATTTCATATCAAACCCGGCCCCGTTGTCATTTATAAAATAGATATTTTCTTTATCATTTTGAACCGAACCAACATTAATAACAGCTCTTTCTCTTTTTGATGAGTATTTTATAGCATTAGATATCAGATTCGTCCATACCTGTTTAAGAGCCGGAACATCGCCATAAACAAAATGAAGGTCGCTGATACTGAAATCTATTCTTTCTCTCTCTTCCGGGGTGGTAAGCTCATTAAAAGCTGTTTTTGCGAGATAAGTCATATCTACTTTCGTGTTCAATAATTCTGTTCTGCCGACGCGTGAGAATGCCAGAAGGTCGTCTATCAGAGTTCCCATGCGTATTGCGCTCGATTCTATAATTTCACATATTCTGTTTCCCTCCTCATCGAGACAGGGCGAATATTCTTCTTTGAGGATTTTAGTGAAGCTGTGTATTGCTCTCAGTGGTGACCTTAAATCGTGAGAAACGGAATAGCTGAATGCCTCCAGTTCTTTGTTGGCCGCTTCAAGTTGTGCCGTACGCATAGCTACCCTGTACTCAAGCTCATCATTGAGCGTACGCACTCTTTCTTCGCTTGCCTTAAGCACCGCATTAGCCCTGTATTGCTCGGTGATATCTGTTGCCGACGATAATATGCCGGTAATTTTCCCGTTTTTATCATGAATTGTTGTACACCACCAGGCTAAAAGGCGGATTGCACCATCTCTTCTCCTTTGAAAACTTTCAACGTACATCTTATCTGTTACCCCTGTAAACAATGGATTGACTATTCCATAAACATCATTTTCGTCTTCAAAATAATAAGAAGCTTCTTTACCTACAACATCGTCCCCGAAAAAATCAATGCCCGCCTGATTAGCCCAGGTGTAAACTTTATTGGTATCAACTTCCATAATAATATTGGGTACAGAATCGAGAATTGCTTCATACCTGACAGAAAGCTGTCTGAATTGTTCTTCTATGACCAGCTTTTCATTCTGAATTTTCATCTTTGCTTTTATCAGCTTCATGGAACGATTTCGCAGGAATAGCCACGCCAGAGCGCCTGCAAGAAGAGTAAGAAGGACACTTATTATTATCACAACGCCAGCACGGTACCTGAGCGAGGCATAAATCTCGGCTTTATCTACCTTGGCTACCATATACCATGGAGTATCAGGGACTTTCCTTATATACGATACCACAGGTTCTCCACGGTAATCTATTCCCTCATAAGTACCTTCATATCCCTTAGCCGTTACAGCCGCATAAAAATCTTCCCTTGATAGGGGATTAATATCCAGGGCAGGCACCGAAGTGCGGCGGAAAATATTCATTAAAACAACAGTGTCTCCCACAGGTTCAACAAGCAAAGTTTCAGAAGTTTTACTGGGAACCGGCCACGTCTGTACCAAAGGGAACAATGTCTTTTCCGGATCAATTCTCAGAACAATAACTCCGAAAACCGAGGTATCACTGCCTGCTGCATTCCTAAGCGGAATAAGCATATCAAAATATGCTCTCGGCACTTTTCTTGTCCTGTAGAGGCCTCTGAAAATGATTTTTCCGTTATTAAATGCTTCCTTTAAATACCTATTCATATAACTTTCTGACAATGATTCTTCTGAAGGATAAGATATCCTTTTTGTCATCGAGCTGTCGAAAAGAATTGCGCTGGAATAATCATAATTCAATACATACGACTTTAAAAATTCTGTAATATCATTTGTTAACTTATAATCATGATTTTCGTAAAAGAAACTGTATATTGCATTTTTAATCAGGTTATTATTAATTAAAACCTGCCCATCGGCCATCCTTTCTTTCTTCCATTGCACAGTTTGTTCTGTTTTGAGGTTTGCTATTTCGGCAAGCTCATTGTACTTTTCATGATGAATCCTGTTTTTTTCCTGATTATAATAAAGTATGGCAGCTGCTACCAGGCAGACGGTGAAGACGCTAAAACAGGTTATAAACAACCATCTGTTTCTTTTTGCGTTCAAAGCCGACTTTTTTATCCTTCCCATATTACAGCCAGTTATAAAATATATTCAAATGTACATAATTCTTTTTTAACAGATTAAATATTTTAGTAATAGATTTATTTATAACCATTTATTGAGTAAAGGCCAGTGTTTTTCATAATCTTTACTATTTGTACAATGAATTAAACATTTCCCTGAATAGATAAATTTGTTTTTCGATTTTTCAAATACTAAAATTTAACATAAATCAAAGAATTACATTACTTTTCTCTAATCTTTCATAGTAGAAATATCTTTATTTTTTTTATTAAAATTTTAATGATTATATTAATAATAAGTTTTTAAAGATATTTTACAATACATAATAAAATAGCTGACTAAATGTTAAGAACAAAAGTCAATCTCTACCTGTATTAATAAAGCTCATATAAAAATATTCATTTCTGTCAATTAAAAATTTTATTACATTTGAGAAATTCTAATATTTAACTGAGAGGTGCGATTATACAGGCTCATTCCGGCGGCTGTTATTTTAACTTCAATACTTTGTTCTTGCAGGGAAAAAGGTCTCAAAAACATTAGTGAAGGCGAAATCTATTATAGCATAGAATATGTCCAAAACAATGGAAAGATGTCGGTAGATTTCAAACCAAAAACTCTTGTTATTTCATTCAAAGACGACAAGATTCTTTTCGAAATATTAACGCCTTTCGGTAATCAGGGAATTATAAATGTTGTAAATCCTGAAAAAGGAATATTCGACACTTATGTCAATCTGCTCGGCACCAGACTGCATTATTCCGGTTCAGCTAATGAATTGCTCCCTGGTTTTAGTGCAATGAATGGAGTGACTATCAGAAAAACTCAAAAAACGGCAAAGATTTGCGGATTCAATTGCAAACATGCCGAGGCAATATTCCCCGGCGATCCACGAAAAGTTTACGATATATGGTACACAAATGAAATCAAAGTGAAGAACCCGAATATTGCTACACCGTTTAATGAAATAGACGGTGTCCTTATGAGTTTCTATTATATACTCGGAGGATCAGTAATTAAATTTGAAGCCGAAGCCGTTTATAAAAAAGAAATCCCTGAAAACGTATTTGAAAAAAGACCTCGATATAAACTTGTCAGTAAAAATGATATGGATAAAATTATAACCGACATGATTAATCTTTGAGAAACTACTCATCTTTTAATTTATTCTTCTTTTTAATATATTAAATCCACAATGAAACCGGGCGGAAAACAAGATAACAACAAAAAGGATAGCGGGGAAAAGGGCAAAACGGGAAAGGTAAAGGCCAGGGCTACACATAACCACGAAAAACTAAAATTTGTTCTTGGAATATTTCTAATCGCAGTAGCGACATATATCCTGGTAGCTTTCATTGCATATATGTTCTGGTGGAAATCAGATGCAAGTCTGGCACGTGATCAGGTGTTATCAGGCTCTGAAATACAGGTGAAAAACTGGTCAGGAAAACTCGGTGTAATAATATCTCAATTTTTTATAACAAATGGCTTTGGCATTGGAGCACTTTTTATTCCTTTGATAATAGCCGTTCCAGGCTTAAAGCTTCTTAACTTCCCGGGCATAAAACCATGGCGACTAATTTTTAAGTTTGCAGCCACAACTATTATTATCTCTCTTGTTCTGGGTTATATCTTTGGTGATGCTGGAGGATTTTTAGGCAGCGGCCCGGGCGGCGCCCAGGGTTATTTTGCAGCTCAATGGCTCAGCTCTTTCATGGGTAAACCTGGTACCGGAATCCTCCTTATGTTTCTTACCCTAACATATATCGTAATCATCCTGAATATAAGTCCTGCTGTTATCATAAAACCATTTTCTTCCCTGAAATCAAAGCCGGAAAAAACAACAGCAACCTCTCAACCTATAGAGGAAAAAAATACTCCTAAGTCAGAGGAAAAATCATACAATGAAGAAATTACCGATTCCGATTATTACGACAATGGAAATGGGGATACGATGTCTTATTATCCTCAGGGCGGTATTATCAATGTGTTAGACGAAAATAACGAGGATATTAAACAACCAATTGAAGGAGAAGTCCCTATCAAAATAACAAAAGCGAAAGCCGGTGAACAGCTTTCGGATGAGGAAGTGGAAAAATTAATGAATAATTACGACCCGAGGCTCGATTTACCAAGATATAAATTCCCTCCTGTTTCACTTCTAAACGAACATAAAGCTTACTCATCATTCGATAACAGGGAAGTTATCGAAAATAAGGAGAATATAGTCAAGACATTAGGCGACCATAAGATACCGGTAAAATATATCACTGCAACAGTAGGCCCGACAGTGACACTTTACGAAGTTGTGCCCGAAAGAGGCGTGAGGCTTGCAAGAATAAAGTCGCTCGAAAACGATATTGCTTTAAATCTATCGGCTCTCGGTATAAGAATAATAGCTCCTATACCAGGAAGAGGAACGGTTGGCATCGAAGTTCCGAATAAAAATCCCGAAATAGTTTCTATGCGTTCCCTTATCACATCCAAAGCTTTTCAGGAATCAAAATATGAATTACCACTTGCTCTTGGACGTACAATCACAAACGAACCATATATTGCCGATCTTACCCGAATGCCCCATTTGCTGGTAGCAGGAGCGACAGGACAGGGTAAGTCGGTAGGTATCAATGCTATAATAACATCTCTTCTTTACAAAAAACATCCTGCAGAAGTTAAATTCATTCTTATTGATCCGAAACGCGTCGAACTCCCTCTCTATGCGAAAATCGAACGTCATTTCCTTGCAAAACTACCCGGCGAAGAAGATGCAATTATAACAGACACTCAGAAAGTAATTTATACTCTCAATTCTCTATGCATTGAGATGGACAACCGGCTCGAACTTCTTAAAGCCGCTCAAGCCAGAAATATAAAAGAATATAATGAAAAATTCATATCCCGCAGGCTAAACCCTGAAAAAGGTCATAGATTCATGCCTTATATAGTACTTATAATTGATGAATTTGCCGACCTTATAATGACGGCTGGAAGAGAAATCGAGGGCCCAATTGGAAGACTTGCTCAGCTTGGAAGGGCTATCGGGATACACCTCATTATTAGTACTCAGCGCCCTTCGACCAATATTATAACTGGTTTTATCAAAGCCAACTTTCCGACAAGGATTGCCTTTAGAGTATTTTCATCGGTTGATTCCCGTACTATACTCGATTCCACAGGCGCCGACAAACTGGTAGGTCGGGGAGATATGCTCATTTCTTCAGGAAGTGAACCCGTACGACTTCAATGCGCTTTTATTGACACTCCTGAAATTGAAGCTCTTACTGAATACATTGGATCACAACAAGGTTATGCCGATGCCATGCATCTGCCTGAGTATATAGCCGACAGCGAAGCGGGCGAACAAGAGGTGGATCTAAGAAAAAGAGATCCTATGTTTGACGATGCAGCCCGAATCGTAGTTCAGTATCAACAAGGTTCCACTTCTCTTATACAACGAAAACTTTCAATTGGATATAACCGCGCTGGCAGAATAATTGACCAGCTCGAAGCTGCCGGCATAGTGGGGCCCTTCGAGGGTAGCAAAGCCAGAGATGTCCTTGTTTCCGATATGATGTCACTTGAACATATTCTGAAAAACCTCGACAAATGACAGAATTAAATTGATGATTGATGATTTGAGAGGCGGCAGGCGGGAGGCGATAGGCGGCAATTTAAGAAGTTAGAAAAATTTGGAATACATTTTGAATATATCTATTCTATAAATATTGAGATGAAACATAAGATAATTCTTGTAATATTTCTATTTGCCTTCTTTAAGGTATCAGGGCAGTCGGATGCTGAAGCTATAAAGATACTTGACAGTTTCTCGTCAAAAGCCCTCTCCGCCCCTTCAGTTTCTATGAAATTTCAGCTTGTAACTGTAAACATTGCCAGAGGAACTAAAGATACTTTGAACGGAAGCGTCATATTGGCCAAAGATCAGTACCGTCTTGAATTGCCAAATAACATAATCTGGTTTAACGGTACAACATTATGGAACTACCTTGTTGCCGAAAAAGAAGTGACAATTACAAAACCCGATCGCAAAGATGATTCTTTCATGAACCGCCCTTCATCTATTTTTACATTATATAAAAAAGGATATAAAATAAGGCTTCTTGAAGAAAATCCGGTTTCCTGGGTTATTGACTTATACCCCGAAGATACAAACAGTGAACTTGTAAGAGTCAGACTGACAATAGGTAAGACCATGCTCAATCTGATTAACGCTGAATACAAAAGAAAAGATGGAATAACTGCTTTTCTAAATGTGAAGGAATATAATCTAAAAACGATTCCGGATGCATCATTTTTTGTATTCAACCCTAAAAATTACAGGGATGTCGAAATAATAGATATGAGATAATTTTTTAGTATTATACTTTGCGCCCTTTGCTTAAATTTTCGTCCTTTGCGATTAATAACTTACCCCTGAAAACTAATACTTCAGATGGAAAAATTTATATGTGAAAATGTTTTTATTCCCCTGCGGCTGATGCCTTCCCATAAGTCGGAAATGGTTTCACAGATCTTGTTCGGCGAGAGATATACTATCATTGACCAGGCTGTGAACTGGATGAAAATCGAGCTTGAATTCGACGGATATAAAGGATGGGTTGACAAAGATCATGTTCAATTCCTGCCGCATAATGAAAAACGCCATAATTTTACAATAAACAGAGCATTGACCTGCATACGGCCCGATAATACAAAACTGGTCATAGAACCTGGATCCGAAGTATATGACCCGGATTTTTCAGCAGGAATTTTTTATGTCGGCAATGATATTTACAAGGCCGACAAAGAATTTTCCGAATCTTATATTTCGGTTGACGAATCGCTTTCCGATACAGCAGTAAGATTTATTAACAGTCCATACCTCTGGGGCGGAAGGATACCGACAGGAATCGACTGTTCGGGTTTTACTCAGATTATTTATAAAATACATGGCATAGCTTTGCCTCGCAATAGTTTCCAACAGGCAGAAAAGGGAGATACTATAGAATCAATTACCGACACTAAACCTGGCGATCTTGTATTTTTTGACAACGACCGAGGTCAAATAACTCATGTGGGAATGATACTCGAAGAAGGAGTAGTTATTCATGCGTCAGGCAGAGTCAGAACCGATATCATCGACTACAAGGGAATATTACGAAAGAACGAAGGGAGGTACACTCATAATCTGAAACTAATAAAAAGAATTTTGGTCTGATATTATATCATTCTTCCTGTTCGATTATATATTCAATTATCTTTTTATCCGGTTTGAATTCATATAAATCATTCAGTCCCAATGATTCCACTGCAATTCTTATTAGTTCCTCATCCGATGCTTTCTCATTTTTATTATGTTTTTTCAGAAAATATCTTCCTGCATCGAGCATTGCCTTTAAAGGTACTAAACCTATAATTTCCGAACCTGTTACTTTTACTCCTCTTTCCTCTGCCTTCCGGCAAACTTCCTCAAAAGCAATATGAACAGGAGTTACTGCAATATTTGTAAGGTTCATTGAGACTTGTGCAATCCCATACTCTTCGATATACCATCCTATAGCTTTGACGGCTTTAAGTGTACCTGGCACACTTATTATTTCTCCATTTTCACCCTTTGTTTTTTTGCCTTTTTCGCGCACTTCGCCTGCAATTGCATTAGCCAGTCTTGTTGATGTCGTGTTGAGATTAACATTAAAGGCAACAAGGAAATCTCTTGCCCCAACAGCAGTTGCACCTGTTCTTTTGTTAAACACCGCAGGCCCAAAATCGGGTTTCCATGCCGGATCGGCAAGTCTGGCTACCAATCCTTCATACCCCCCTTCCCTACAGTCGGCCAGGTTTCTTCTGTTCATCTTAAATGCTGCATTCTCATAACAATAAACCGGGATGTCGAGTTCTTCACCTATACGCTTTGCAAGTTTCCTTGCATATTCAACAGTCTCTTCCATAGTTACACCCGATAAGGGCACCAGAGGGATTACATCTGTAGCACCTATACGGGGGTGAACACCCTTATGTTCTGACATATCAATCAATTCGGTTGCCTTTTCGGTGGCTAAGAAAGCCGCGTCGCATACAGCCTCAGGCTCTCCAGCAAATGTGATAACGGTACGGTTTGCATCTCTGCCAGGCTCGACATTCAGAAGTTTTACACCAGGAACCGATTTTATTGAATCTGTAATTTGTTTTATGACCGACATATCCCTTCCTTCACTGAAATTAGGCACACATTCTATCAACCTTTTTTCCTTACTCAACGCATTTAGTTCTTTATAAAATTCTTCCCTTTCAGCCATTTTACATCTGCTTTTATAAAAAATCTATAAATGACAAAGATTTTCGGATTTTTGAATGCGAAAGTAGTAAAATAAAAAATAACTCATAAAAGCCTTATCATGATAACATTATTCAATTCAATACCTGCACGCTTTCTGATGATATAAAAATATCTATATATTTGCACTTCAAAAAAATCGCATTTTATAATGATAAAAATAAGCTTACCCGATGGTTCGGTTAGAGAGTTCAATGAAGGCGTAACCGGCCTTGAGATTGCGGAACAAGTAAGCCCGGCTCATGCAAAGGAATTTTATTCGGTTTCCGTTAACGGAGAAGTTTACGACCTTACAAGGCCAATCATGTCGGATGCTACAATTAAATTTCATACCTGGGATGATGAAGAAGGAAAGCATGCTTTCTGGCATTCATCAGCGCACCTTATGGCAGAAGCTATCGAACAATTATGGCCGGGTACGAAATTCGGTATAGGCCCGGCAATAGAAAACGGATTTTATTATGATATTGACCCTGGAGAAGGACATGAGATTACCGACGCCGATCTTATAAAGATTGAAAATAAAATGAAGGAATTGGCTGCAATGAATCAGCCTATTATACGTAGAGAGGTAACCAAGAAGGAAGCTTTAGATTTCTTTACAAAGAAAGGCGATGAGTACAAAGTAGAACTTATCAACGAACTCGAGGATGGCACCATATCTTTTTATACTCAGGGAACATTTGTTGACCTCTGCAGAGGACCCCATCTTCCTTCCACTGCCCCTATCAAAGCAATAAAAGTATTAAGCCTTGCAGGTGCATACTGGCGTGGCAACGAGAAACGCAAAATGCTTACAAGAATTTACGGTATCACCTTCCCTGAACAAAAGATGCTCGATGAATACCTTGCTTTCCTTGAAGAGGCAAAAAAAAGAGATCATAGACGAATAGGAAAAGAACTCGAGCTTTTCACTTTCTCCGAGAAAGTGGGAATGGGTTTACCTCTATGGATGCCCAAAGGCACTGAGATAAGAAATACACTTATAAACTTCCTGACCGGAATCCTGAAAAAAAGAGGATATCAGATTGTTGCAACTCCCCATATAGGCAATATAAACCTTTATAAACTTTCAGGTCATTACGAAAAATATGGAGAAAGCTCATTCAAACCCATTTCAACACCTGAGGAAGGCGAACTTTTCATGCTGAAGCCTATGAACTGCCCTCATCACTGTGAGATATATAATGCCACACCTCATTCATATAAGGAGCTCCCCATCCGATTAGCCGAGTTCGGAACAGTGTACAGGTATGAACAAAGCGGTGAGCTTCACGGCCTTACAAGGGTGAGAAGCTTTACACAAGACGATGCACATCATTTCTGCAGGCCCGACCAGCTCAGAGATGAATTTAAAAGCATCATAGATCTTGTGCTCTATATTTTTAAAATTATGAATTTCAACGAATATACTGCACAGGTTTCTCTAAGAGATCCCGATCATATGGAAAATTATATAGGCTCGGAGGAGAATTGGATAAAAGCCGAACGTGACATCATCGAAGCTGCCTCGGAAAAAAACCTCAAAACAACACTTGTTAAGGGTGAGGCTGCTTTCTATGGACCAAAACTCGATTTTATGGTCAAAGATGCTATAGGAAGAAAATGGCAGCTTGGAACAATTCAGGTTGATTATAACCTTCCTGAAAGGTTCGACCTCACTTATAACGGCAGCGACAATCAAAAACATAGACCTGTGATGATTCACCGAACTATTTTCGGTTCAATGGAAAGGTTCGTGGCAGTACTTATCGAAAATACAGCCGGCAAATTCCCACTCTGGCTCGCCCCTGTAAAAGCGGTTATCCTGCCTGTAAGCGAAAAATATAACGACTATGCAGTAAAAGTTTTGCAATTATTAAATAATTCCGATATTTGCACTCTGATTGACGAACGAAATGAAAAACTTAATAAGAAGATAAGGGATAACGAATTGAAAAGAATACCTTACCTTCTTGTAGTTGGCGAAAAAGAGGAACGGAGTGGAAAAGTTGCCGTTCGCAAACAAGGTGAAGGCGATAAGGGAGAAATGACTCCTGAAGAATTTGTAAACTTTATTAATAACGAGATAAAAAAGGAAATTGAAGTTTAAAAGGTAATTAACTGAGTATTAACTAAAGACGGGAGGAAAAACTATAACATCGGAGAATAGAAACAACTCTGGACATAACACAAAACAGGCTTACAGAGTTAATAATAAAATTACTGCCCGCACAGTTCGTGTGGTGGGCGATGATATTGAACCCCAGATTATGAGCATCCAGAATGCCCTGAAGCTTGCAGATGAAATGGAACTGGATCTGGTTGAAATTTCTCCTAACGTTGACCCTCCGGTTTGTAAGCTAATTGATTACCAGAAGTTCCTTTACCAGCAAAAAAAGAAGCAGAAAGAACAGAAGGCAAAAACTTCCAGAATCGTGGTAAAGGAAATCAGGTTCAGTCCAAATACCGACGAACATGATTATAACTTCAAACTCAAACATGCAATAAAGTTCCTTGAAGAAGGAGCGAAAGTAAGAGCTTATGTGTTCTTTAAGGGCAGGTCGATACTTTTCAGCGAAAAGGGAGAAGTGCTGTTACTGAGGTTTGCCAACGACCTTGAAGAATATGGCAAAGTGGAACAGATGCCCAGACTTGAAGGGAAAAGAATGATTTTAACAATATCACCGAAAAAGAAAAAATAAATTAAAACTGGATAAAATGCCTAAAGTAAAAACTAAACCGGGAGCAAAAAAGAGATTCACACTTACAGCTACGGGAAAAATAAAACGTAAACATGCATATAAAAGCCATATTCTGACCAAGAAATCAAACAAAAGAAAAAGAAATCTCACCCATTACGGAGAAGTGGACAAAGCTGACAAAAAGAACATAATGTATCTTCTTGGTTTGAAATAGAGATAAAAACAAATATTAACCTGGATATATGGCAATAAAGCGTTCGTAAAAGACGAATCGCCTGTATCCGAAAAAATAAAGTAAATATGCCAAGATCAGTTAATTCAGTTGCATCAAAAGCAAGAAGAAAAAAAATCTTCAAACAAACAAAAGGTTATTTCGGTTCGAGGAAAAATGTACTGACAGTTGCCAAAGACACCCTCGACAAAGCAATGCTTTATTCATACCGCGACAGGAAAGCAAAGAAAAGGGAATTCCGTTCTCTGTGGATTCAGAGAATTAATGCTGGAACAAGGCAATATGGAATGAGCTATTCCGAGTTTATGGGTAAACTGAAAAAGAAAGGAATTGCTCTTAACCGCAAAAGCCTTGCCGACCTCGCAATGAATAACCCCGATGCTTTCAAGGCAATCGTGGAAAAAGTGAAATAGAAAATAGAATTAAAAAAGATAATAAGAATGAAAAGGTTTAAAATTTTAAACCTTTTTATTTAACGCACTTTGGTGAAAATTCTTTCCCACCTTATTTTTTTGAATCCGGTGCGATCTTTATCAATCGATAACCAGATGAATTTCGGTTTTCCTACTATATGGTCTTCAGGGACAAACCCCCAATAGCGTGAATCGGCAGAATTATGCCGATTGTCGCCCATCATCCAGTAATAATCCATCTTGAATGTATAGCTGTCGGCCTTCTGACCATTGATATAGATGTCCGCTTTATCAATTTTCAAATCGTTCCCCTCATAAACATCTATTATTCTATCATAAAACATAATATTCGACGTATCTATCTTTACTGTGGCTCCTTTATAAGGAATCCATAGCGGACCAAAATTATCCTCATTCCATTCCAAAGAAGATTTGTATGGAAATATATAAGGTGCAAATTCACCTTTTCTCGATATAACAGGTTGAACACTCACCACGTTGGAAAATTTACTTATTTTCTCGGCATTTTCTTTCGTAAGCGGCATAATATATGCCGAACCTATAAAATACTGATAATCCGATTTCGAGATATTAAGTCTTTCAAAAGCTTTGGGGTTGATAGTAGTGCCATTTGTCTGAACAGCATAGGTTATTTGCTGAGTTTTTATTTCCGGTATCTTTTTGCCGTTTATGTAAACCTCCGCCTCATCTATAAAAACTGTATCCCCGGGTATTCCGATACATCTCTTCACATAGTTATCCCTCCTGTCAACCGGCCGGTAAACAATATTATATCTCTGCCGTATCTCTTTCCTTGCTCTGTCAACATAATGATCCAATGATTTCACTGTATCGGATGAATAGCTTTCACTCTCCATCATTTCTCTTGCTATGCGTCTAACAATCTCATAATAAGCAGTTGACTGATCTTCAATAACTACAGTGTCGCCCGCAGGAAAATTAAATACGATAGGATCGTTATTTTTAACCTTCCCTAAACCTGCAAGCCGTTTATACGGCCAATGGACGAGGTCAGACCACGATTTGGTTTTCAAACCAGGTATTGTATGCTGTGTGAACGGAAAAGCTATCGGTGTATTTGGCATACGTGGGCCATAGTCAACCTTGCTCACAAAAAGATGATCGCCTATGAGTAACGATTTTTCCATCGAACCTGTAGGAATCCGGTAGTTCTGAAAGAGAAAAATATTAATAATTGTTACCGCGATAATTGCAAAAATCAGAGCATCAATCCATTCAACCAAAGCGCTGTTCTTGCCATTACGTTTTTTCCAGAAAGTCCAGTTAACTTTTTTTGTAATATAAATGTCAAAAATAATAACAAGGCCAAGAAGAAGCCAGTAATTACCTATCCAGATAACAAAGAGAATGTAAATGATTGACGCAATGGAAAACCAGAAATATTTACTCGAAAATATTTTCAATATAAATTAATTTTAAGTCCACAAAAATAAGAATTATTATCTGAATCCAAGTACATCTGCCATTGTAAATACGCCCTTTCTCGATTTAATATATTCAGCAGCAATAATTGCTCCGAGTGCAAAACCTTTTCTGCCTTTCGCCTTGTGCTTCAAGGATATAGTATCTGCATCAGAATCCCACACAACAATATGAGTGCCTGGTATCTTCCCTCTCCTGACCGACTTTATCGGTATGCAATTATTCATCGGTTCGTCAGCCGGGCACCAACCTTCGTAAGAAGGATGCTGTTTCCTTATCTCTTCTGCAAGGACAATTGCTGTGCCGCTCGGTGCATCAAGTTTCTTTGAATGATGTATTTCTTCTATAAAAGGCTTATATTCTTTATGCCCTGCCATCAAACAGGCAAGTTCGGAGTTGACACGATAAAGGATATTGACTCCAATACTGAAGTTTGAAGAATGAATGAATGATGTTTCATGCTTTAAACACAGCTTCACAGCTTCATCATAATGTTTCAGCCAGCCGGTCGTTCCCGAAACAACCGGCTTCGACATTTCAAGACACTTTGCAATATTTCTGAATGCCGAATCTGGCGTCGTGAACTCTATAACCACATCGACATCGGCCAGCTTTTCGGGATTCAAATCCTCAAGGTTGTTTACATCTATCTTCACCGTCACACGATGACCCATCTTAACAGCCATTTTCTTAATTTCATGGCCCATACGGCCATATCCAATCAATGCAATATTCATAATTTTTCAGTTTCCGCTAAAATACCTGTTTTTTTAATATATTACCTGTGTGCAATATATAATAAAAAACTTAGAAAAACTTAGATGTGAAAACTCCGATTAAAAACACAAAATTATAATTAGAAAAAATAAGATTAACTTTACTTGAAAATCAGGTGTCATGAAACGTCGTAGTTTTATCAAAGCTGCTGCAATTGCAGCTCCGGCTCTGAGCCTCTTTCCTGCCGATCTGTCTTCCATAGTGCGGGAAATAAATCTTCAGGGCAAAATGGAAAAACGTTCTCTGGGGCGTACCGGAGAGATGCTTTCTGTAATAGGTTTCGGCGGAATCATAGTAAGAGATGTGACCTCTGCGGAAGCCTCGGATTATGTGAGAATGGCAATAGAAGCCGGTGTCAATCATTTCGATGTGGCGCCTTCCTACGGCAATGCCGAAGTGATGCTTGGCCCCGCTCTCGAACCTTACAGGAAAAATGTCTTCCTTTCGTGTAAGACACAAAAACGAACTAAGGATGAATCTCGAAAAGAGCTGGAACAGTCGCTTAAGAACCTGAGGACCGACCATTTCGACCTCTATCAGCATCATTCAGTGACGACTATGAGCGAAGTAAACACCATCCTTGGCCCAAACGGGGCGCTTGAGACGTTTGTCGAGGCAAAAAAACAGGGACTTATACGCTTTCTGGGTATGTCGGTTCACTCGGCCGAAGCAGGAATAGCATTGATGAATGCTTATGACTTCGACACAATAATGTTTCCTCTGAACATTGCAAGCTGGAATGCTGGCAATTTCGGGCCTCAGATACTCGACCTCGCGCATAAGAAGGGCATGGGCATTATATGTCTCAAATCCATGGCAAAAGGTCCGTGGCCGCAAGGTGCTGACAGGTCGAGATACAGGAAGTGCTGGTACGAACCGTTCACCACACCAGAAGACATTAAAACCGGACTTCGCTTCGCCCTCTCTCATCCAATTACCGATCTGATGACTCCGGGTGAAGGAGAACTCTTCAAAATTGCACTCAGCCTGAGAGACCAGCTCACTCCACTGACCGCCGCTGAGATCGAAGCAATAAAGATAAAAGGGATGAAAATGGAGCCGTTGTTCCGTTATCCTTCCGAACAGGCCGGGAAATAATTTACGATTAACACAATTTCAGCAATACTCAGATGTATGTCCTTCACTTTCGAGCGAAGAAAGGATTCGCATTGCTTCCTCGCGGCTGCTGCCGCAAAACTCAGGCTCTGGTTCGAAATCAGTGCATACTTTCGGTCTTAAAGGACTCCCATACAGGGCACATCTATAGTCTTCGAGCAGATGGACACACCTTACCCCTGCAGGCTTGCCGTAAGGCATACCGGGTATAGCAGATGAAATCGAAATAGCGACGCAACATGCACCGCAATCAGGCCGACACTCCATGAGGATAATTCATTGAAATAATATAAATATATAGACAGATTTATTCTTTTTCTTCTATTATCCTGGATATATACAGTTAAATGTGTTGTTTTTCATCCTACATATTTCATTAATTGCCATTTCTTTATTTGTAAAATTACCAAACAAACAATCACAATTATTTGTTTGGTAATAAAGTGCACCAATCTCCTACTTCCTTTATGCACCTTGAGGATATCCGCACGGATTCCTTCAAGAACCTTTTTGTGATAAATACATAAATATTTGTTCCCGGACCCACGACCAGATTGTATAAGTCGCCGCTATACTGCAAAAGAAGATCAAATCCGTCACACCAGATCCTCTAACCTGCTGAATTTCGAAAATGTCTGCATCACATTTTCAACATAAGTCTTCGAAACCGGTATATCGGCAACCGCCGCGTTATCGAATCCAAGCCTGAGACCGTCATCATCCTTTCTTATAACCTTCACTTTCCCGAAATTAACCATAAACGACCTGTGACAGCGAATAACATCTGTGCCTTCGAATTTTTCTTCCATGCTCTTCATAGTGCTTCTTATAAGATATTTTGATACCCTGCCTTTGTTCTCATAATAAATATTCACATAATTTCCATTAGCTTCAATATATAAAAGACGCTCCTTTTTAACTGAAAACTTCAACTCGTCTTTGTCATCATAAAAAGCTATCATATCTCTCGGATTTCCTGAAAGATTTGTCATCTCCTCCATTTTTTCGATAAGCTGCTTTTTATCCTGCCACGAAAAGTAAAGCCATGAAATTGAATAAGGAAGCAGAAGAACGAGCGCGGTCGTCACGGCCAATGCCTTCACAAGCTCCGTAAACTCACGTCCATCTTTCAAAATGAGCTTTTCAAACAATGCGTAAAACAATGCCATAGTAAACACTTCAGCGGCAATCCACGCAAGATATTGCAACAAGGAAATCGATCGCCGTTTGCAAACGCGATACATGATTACCCTGCTTATTACCACAACCAATATTCCTGTCAAAATTATTAGACTCGAATAAGTAAGAAACTCGAGCCGGGTTAGATGTGCCCATCTGCCAGCTCCAATCGGCGAATAAATATTGATAAATACAAGAGCAAACAAAGCAGTAAACAGAATGAGCTTTATAATATTCCTTTTGTCAACCAGGTACGACGGTATGGGTTTCTGAAAGTCCATCTCAGGTATTCTCACAATAGTTAAACATTATTTGCGATTACTAATTTAAACAATTTAATCAATACCAGCATAATATTTTTTATGTTTATCATTTTATCACTTATATTACCTTTTTATCACTTATTTTAATTTTTTATCCCTATTAACCTTAGCCTGGCACATAAATTTGTGAGGACGACACAATACTGCTTCCTTTGTGTTATGGCCGATTACATTACAAAATACAAAGAGCTATCCTCTATCTTCAATCCGGATGTTGAAGAAATAACTATTCCCGATTCAGATATAAAAATTGTAAATACGCCTTTTGTCGCCGATTATGTGTCTGAAGAATTTTTCAATAAAAGCGATTTCACAATAAAAGAAAATTCCTGCTTCTCTTACCCCGTTTTTGTACCCGGCAATAGAAACAGCAAAAATGTTATACTGCTTCTTCATGGCTTAAATGAAAGGAAATGGGAAAAATACCTTGTTTGGGGTCATACTCTGTCGGAAAATACAGAAAGCTATGTGATACTGTTCCCAATTTCTTTTCATATCAATCGTTCACCTGCCTCATGGAGCAACCCCAGAATCATGCTTAATTTTTTGACTGAATGGCGTAAAAAGCACGGTGAAGCAATTATGTCGTCGGTCGCAAATATTGCAATCAGCGCCAGACTTGTAGAAGAGCCGAGACGATTTATGAATTCAGGATACCTGACCGCATGCGATATTATTAACCTTATAATTTCCATAAGAACCGGAAAACATCCGGTTATTCCCAAAACCAACCGCCTAAATATTTTTGGATTTTCGATCGGAGCATATCTTGCAGAAATACTGATTATGGCAAACCCCGAAAACCTCTTATCCGATTCAAAACTTTTTATGTTCTGCGGAGGATCGGTATTCAGCGCCATGAACGGTACATCACGGTATATAATGGATAGCATGGCTGCAGAAACAATTTCCAGATATTACCTGAATGAGTTCGAAAATGAAATAAAACAAAATAATCCAGTGATGGACCGTATTATTTCAGGGGTATTAGGAGAGACATTCCGCTCAATGATTGATTTTGAACGGTTTAAAAATTTCAGAGAAAAGACTATTGAGAAAATAAAAGACCGGATAATGGCCGTAGCACTATTAAAAGACGCCATTATTCCTCCTGAAGGGATTATAAAGACTTTAAATGCCAGCGGAAAAATTAACGCCAATGTCGAAGTAATGGACTTCCCATATCCTTATTCACACGAGAATCCTTTCCCTCCGATCGAAAACATACAATATAAACAGATTGACAATTGCTTCAATCGCCTTATGGAAACTGCAAGCAATTTCCTTGCATGACATTCACAATTCCTTATTCTTCGTATTTTTGCCAGAAATTTTTATACGATGCGGATTGACATTATAACCGTACTTCCTGAGTTACTTCAAAGTCCTCTTAATCATTCAATTATAAAAAGAGCGAAAGAAAAGGGACTTGTGGAAATTAACATTATCAACCTCAGGGATTTTACAAACGATCGTTATAAGACTGTCGATGATTACGCCTTTGGCGGCGGTGCGGGGATGGTGATGATGATCGAACCGGTATGGAAGGCACTTGAGGCTCTTAAAGCCGAAAGAAATTATGATGAAATAATTTATACATCTCCCGACGGCATTAGGTTTGACCAGAAACTTGCCAATCGTCTTTCTCTTAAAGAAAACCTCATTATCCTTGCAGGGCATTATAAAGGCATAGATCAGAGAATAAGAGATCATCTGATTACCATGGAAATATCAATAGGCGATTATGTCCTTTCAGGCGGCGAGCTTCCTGCCGCTGTTATCACTGATGCTATAGTACGTCTTCTCCCCGGGTCTCTTTCAGATGAACAGTCGGCCCTCACCGACTCCTTTCAGGACGACCTGCTTGCCCCGCCTGTATATACACGCCCGGCCGACTTCAGAGGATGGAAAGTACCTGATATTCTCCTGTCGGGAAATACTCCTGAAATAGAAAAATGGAGGCTCGAACAATCAATCGAACGCACAAAACGTTTAAGGCCTGATCTGTTGAAAAATGACAAATAAACTGCCTATAATACAGGTTATTGTAATGTTTTTCTTAACGGTTCTGCTTGCTTCATGCGGAAGTCCGTATAAGAATGACTGGCTCAAAAGGGGTTTCGTAACACCACCCGATTCGGCAAAACCCGGCGTTTATTGGTACTTCATGGAAGGCAACATGGACAAGGAAGGCATTACACGTGACCTTGAATCAATGAAAAAAGCTGGAATACGCTATGCTGTTTTCCTTGAAGTGAATGTCGGAATACCGAAGGGAAAGATTGAATTCATGAGCGATGAGTGGATTGATCTCTTTACCCATGCAGTGAGGGAGGCCGAACGACTGGGGATAAATATCATTCTTGGCTCAGGGCCGGGCTGGACAGGCAGCGGGGGACCATGGGTGAAACCTGAAGAATCAATGATGCATATAGTATGGGCCGACACAATCCTTACCGGCCCTTCAATCTTCGATGCCACTCTCCCTCTACCTCTTCCAAGAAAACCTTTCTTCGGAGAACAAACTCTTACCCCGGAACTCAAGAATCTCAGAGACAACTGGTATGAAGATGTAAGGGTGCTTGCTTTCCCTGCACTTGAAAAAAAACAGGGCATCGAAGACCTCGATGAAAAAGCTTTCTACTATAGAGCTCCATATACTTCCCAGCCAGGAGTCGTTCCGTTTATACTTTCCGTTGAAGCCGATACTGCAGGAAAAGAATCATTTCTAAAAAAAGATAAGATTATCGATCTCACCCCTCTTCTTCAGCCCGGTGGCCGACTTTCATGGAATGTTCCTTTCGGCCGGTGGACGGTTGTACGGTTCGGAAAAAGAAATAATGGTTCGGTTACGCGACCGGCTCCTCAGGCTGGACTCGGATTCGAGTCGGATAAATTCGATACTACAGCGCTGGCTAACCATTACAGGCAATATATTGGAAAACTTATAGAAAAGGTAAAACCATTTAAAAAACCTTCGGTAGGCGGATGGACAATACTTCACATAGATAGCTGGGAGATGGGAGCACAGAACTGGAGCCACAAATTCATTGATGAATTTATCAACCGAAGAGGCTATGACCCTGTGCTTTATCTACCAATATTCGCAGGTTACATAGTGAACTCACGCGATGAGAGCGAGAGGTTCTTATGGGATGTGAGACAGACAGTATCGGAACTCATTATCGAAAATCATGCGGAATATTTCAAAACGCTTGGCCGGCGCGATGGATTCACTCTTTCGATAGAGCCTTACGATATGACGCCAGTATCAGATTTCGACTTTGGCGCAGTTGCCGATATTCCAATGAGTGAATTCTGGACCCAGGGCTACGGATTCAATTCCGCGTATAGCTGTCTCGAAGCCACTTCCATAGGTCATGTAACCGGGAAAAACATAATAGCCGCCGAAGCATTCACAGCCAATCATACTGAAGCCTGGAGAAAATATCCGGGAAACATGAAAAACCAGACCGACTGGGCGCTTGCGCTCGGCATCAACAGATTTGTCTTTCACACCTTTGCGCACAAACCCCATGGAGATAATCTCATGCCCGGCATGACCATGGGGCCTTACGGAGTACACTGGGATCGTGGCCAGACGTGGTGGCCAATGGTAGGGGCTTATCATAGTTATCTTTCACGCTGCCAGTTTATACTGATGCAGGGGAAACCGGTAGCAGATATTCTTTTCCTGCTTCCCGAAGGAGCTCCAAACGTATTCGTTCCACTAGCTTCAGCGCTCGAAGGAACCGACACTATGCCTGATAAAAAATCCTACTCATTCGACGCCTGCTCACCTTCATATCTCATAAACAACGCATCAGCAGTGGAGAATAAAATCATTTTTCCGTCAGGAGCATCATACAGAATCCTCATCCTGCCTGAGATAGACGAAATGACACCGGAGCTGGCCGAGAAAATTGATTTCCTTCTCAAAAACGGCGCCTCTGTTGCAGGCATAAGACCGATAAAATCGCCATCTCTGTCAGGTTACCCGGCGTGTGACAATAAGCTGAACCAGATAACTCAAATAGTCTGGGGAATAGACTGGAAACAGGAAAGAAGCCGGATAAAGAGTATTAACGGGACATTTTTCAAACTCTATAAAGACAGAGATGAAAAGGCTTCGGGTGGAAAAAGTAACGAAAAGATGTTCGATTTTTATCCTCCTTACGATACTATTATCTCATTTTTAAAAAAGCTAAATGTCAAACCAGATTTTGTTTCTTCGGGAAATATACGTTATCACCACCGTACACTGCCCGACAGGGATATCTATTTCATTTCGAACAGGACAGGAGAAAAAATAACCGACACCTGCCGCTTCCGCGACGGAACATCACATGCGGAGCTATGGAATCCGCTTACCGCTGAAATTAAAAAGTCTTTAAGTGTAACAATATCCGAAGAAGGAGCAGCACTCCCTGTAGTTCTCGAACCTTACGGCAGCTATTTCGTTGTATTTTATAAAGATAAGAAAGATAAGAAAGATAAGAAAGATAAGGAAGATAAGGAAGAGCAAGCTGTAAAATTAGAGACCGGCAATGATTTTCCTGAAAAGGATGAAGTTATGGATATCAACGGACCGTGGAAAGTAACATTCGATCCTGCCCGCGGCGGCCCTGCTGGAGAAGTCGTTTTCGATTCACTTTACGACTGGACAGAATCCGGCGACTCAGGTATGAAGTATTATTCTGGCATTGCAGAATACCGGTGTACATTCAGCTTTCCGGAAGGAAGTTTTAATAAAAAGAAAAACCATTATTTTCTCAACACAGGAAAGGTAAACAATATTGCAAGGATAAAGGTAAACGGACGCGAAGCAGGCGTTCTATGGACTGACCCGTGGGAGCTCGAAATAACGTCGTTTTTAAAAAAGAAAGATAACCTGCTCGAAATCGAGGTTGCCAATCTATGGATCAACCGGCTGATTGGCGATGAGCAGGAGCCGTGGGATGGTATAGAAGATGGTCAATGGCCTGCCTGGCTCGAAAATGGCAGTCCGCGGCCCACAAACCGCATAACCTTCACCACACACAGATTCTGGAAGAAAGATGACCCGCTCGTGCCATCTGGACTTACAGGACCGGTAAAAATTGCTAAACTGCCAGTTAAAACAAAGTAAAATTAAAGTTCAAAAACTTTATTTTGAAAAGAGAAAACTCTTTTGTAAGATTGCGGTCTGATTTGAAAACTTTATTTCGTTGACGAAATCGGGAAATGATATTATCATTCTTTTCATACACTCGCTGATACCGACAGATATAAGTAATTTCTGGTTTGTTTCATTCGCTTATCAAAGCAGACAGGTAAGGCGTAGTTGCAATTTTAGACTTCTTACGGTAAGGTGACTGCCGGGATTTCTGCTTTATTTCCAGATAAAATTCGATCTAAACTCAAAACATGTTTATTATTTAAAAAATTTAAAAATCAATAAAATGAATATCCAGGATTATATTAAAAGAGAAGAGACTTACGGAGCGCATAACTACCATCCGCTTCCTGTTGTGCTCGACAGAGGCAAAGGACCTTTTGTATGGGACGTGGAAGGCAAAAGATATTATGATTTCCTTTCATCCTATTCTGCAGTAAATCAGGGACATTGCCACCCAAAAATAGTCAAGGCTCTTGTAAGTCAGGCAAAAAAACTCACTCTCACATCGAGAGCATTTTATAATTCAGTACTTGGTGAATATGAAGAATATGTAACGAAATATTTCGGTTATGACAAGGTTCTTCCCATGAACACGGGTGCCGAAGGAGATGAAACGGCTCTTAAGCTATGCCGGAAATGGGCATATAAGAAAAAAGGCATTAAGGAATATAATGCAAAGATTATTGCCTGTGCGGGCAATTTCCATGGCCGTACTATCACCGTTATATCTATGTCGACCGACCCTGATGCAAGGAACCATTATGGTCCTTACACACCGGGCTTTATCATTATACCTTACAATGATTTGAAGGCTCTTGAAGAGGCTCTTCAGGACCCCGATGTTGCAGGGTTCCTTGTCGAACCGATACAGGGCGAAGCAGGTGTGGTTGTTCCTGATGATGGTTACCTCAGAAAAGCATACGATATGTGTAAGGCTAAGAATGTATTGTTCATTGCCGATGAGGTTCAGACAGGAATAGGCAGAACGGGTAAGCTTCTTGCATGCGACCATGAAGGTGTGCGCCCCGATATACTAATACTCGGAAAAGCCCTCGGCGGAGGCGTTTATCCTGTTTCGGCAGTCCTTGCCGACGACGACATCATGCTGACAATACTCCCTGGTGAACATGGCTCCACTTTCGGAGGCAATCCGCTTGCCGCAAAAGTTGCAATTGCTGCACTGGAAGTGATAAAAAATGAAAAACTAACTGAAAATGCTGACCGTCTTGGAAAAATATTCCGCGATGAAATTAACAGTATCAAATCAGAAATGATTGATTTCGTAAGAGGTAAAGGGCTGCTGAATGCGGTGGGTATTAAACCAAAAAACGGTAAAACTGCATGGGACGTTTGCCTCGCAATGAAAGACAACGGCCTTATTGCAAAACCAACGCACGAACATATAATACGCTTTGCCCCTCCTCTGGTAATTACTGAAAAACAGCTCAGAGAAGCTATTGATATCATCACTGAAACATTCAAGATGTTCCAGTAAAATAGTTTAGAAATAACTAAACTGTTAGCCCTTTCGATTTAAAAGAATATTCTTTTTATATCTTTAATATTCAAATCGTAATAGCCTGAAGGTCAGTCCTTTATAAGGTCGACTTCCGGGCTATTCAATATTATTTACTGAAAAGTATAAAAATTATCAGAAAACATAAAAACCGGAATAATTAATACATTTGTAAAAACCTGAAAATATGAAGAAATCTCTCATCTGGTTATTAGCTGTGATAATCACTATCGCCGCTTCAGTGTATCAGAGAATGACGGGTCCGACCAACCCGAAAAAGGCAGAAGTTCAGGTGAACGGTCAGGTTTACAGGATAAAACTTGTAAGGAGCCTGGGACTTGATGAACAACCGGTTATACAACTTGCAATTTACGATTCAACAGTTTCCGCAAGGTTGTACTATAAGAGATTTAAAACTTCGGATGATTATACTGAAACTGAGTTCAAATATAGAATTATTCCTGTCAACTCATTTATAATGAATAAAATATTCGATATAAATGAAATAAAGGGTTTTTTTGCGTCCGTGCCACAGCAACCCCCTGCCGGCAAGCTTCAGTATTATATCGAGATTACCGATAACGCCGGCACAAAAACTCTATTCAAAGAAAATCCTATAGTTGTCAGGTTTAAAGGTGCTGTACCTGGATGGGCACTTGTACCTCATATAATAATAATGTTCATTGCCATGTTATTCTCCACGCTGGCGGGAATTATGGCGATTGCTCGAAACACATCATATAAGAAATATGCGGTATGGACTCTTATTCTGATTACCGCAGGCGGTTTGATTTTTGGCCCCATTGTTCAGTATTATGCTTTCGGACAACTATGGACCGGGGTACCCTTCGGATGGGATCTTACCGACAACAAAACACTCATCGCTTTTATTTTCTGGCTTCTGGCTGTTATAATGAACAGAAAAAAAGAGCGGCCTCTTTACACTGTGCTTGCAGCTTTTATCCTTCTGATTGTATTTTCCATCCCTCACAGTTTACTGGGTTCGGAACTTGACTATGAAAGTGGAAAAGTTTTGCAAGGTTATCTTTCAATATTTTTCGGATAAGAATTAAATCCTTTTGTTTTCCGTGCATCACACAATATTTTTTTTTCGTCTTTTTCAGAGAAAAAAGATAAATAGTGAACCCTGTACTAAAAATAAGGACAACACTTTGCTATGAAATGAATAATGAAGAAGCCGCTTACAGAAACATCCATCAGGATCTAATAGACGGATGCAAAAACGGCGACCCTAAAGCACAGTTCCAGATTTACAAGCTTTATTATAAAGCCATGTATAACACGTGTCTGAGAATAGTTAACGACAGTATGGAAGCCGAGGATATAATGCAGGAATCTTTTCTTTCGGCATTCGAAAAAATTGATACGTACTCCGGTACGGTAAGCTTTGGCGCCTGGCTCAAAAAAATAGTAATAAACAGGTCGCTCGACGCACTTAACAAAAGAAAAACGATTTTTGAAGAAATAGAATCTTACCCTGCAATAATTGACGACGATTATGATGATAAGCTTTATATTGAGGAAGTGGAGACGAAAGTGGAAGAGATAAAAAAGGCAATAGAGAAACTACCCGATGGGTACAGGATTATAATATCGCTTTACCTTATTGAAGGATATGACCATGACGAGATATCAGAGATTCTTTCAATAAGCAGCAGCACTTCAAGGTCACAACTTTCAAGAGCCAGACAGAAGCTGTTAGGCGAACTTAAAAAAAACATGTAAAACAGCAAGAAATGAAAAATATAGATGAAATTATCAGGGAAAACAGAAATCAATTCGACGATAAAGAGCCGATGGAAGGTCATTTCGAACGATTCGAATGGAAACTTCAGAGAAGACTCCATCCGCCTGCCAATAAACGAAATATACTGCCTTACCTATTGAGAGCAGCAATAATCGCTGCATTCATATCAATATCCTCAATCTGGATATGGGATAATTACCTGAGGCCTGATAAAGACCGGATGACTCTGGGAGATGTTTCCCCGCAATACAGAGAGGTGGAGAATTATTATCTGCGTGAAGTTAGCATTATGAAAAATGAACTTAACAGAGCTGAGTTCAGCTTAAGTCCTGAACAGAAAAAGATGCTGAACAGTGAATTGAAAAGTATGGATTCAATTTATATCCAGCTTCAAAAAGACCTTAAAGCAAATCCTAATGATGAAAGAATAATTAATTCCATGATCGAGCATTATCAGATGAAAGTCGAGGTAATGTCATATATACTGAACCAGTTAAAAGCTATAAAAGATGAAAATCAAAAAACCGGAGAAAATGAAAAATTTTCTATTTAAAAGAGGAATGTTGCTTTTAATTGCACTTCTTCCAGCTATACAGGCCATTACGCAGGAAGTAACAAAGGAATTCAGAAAAGAATTCGTTGCCGATGAAAACACTGTGGTTGATTTGAATAACAGATATGGCAATGTGGTCGTTGCAAGCTGGAACAATAACAAAGTAGATATTTATGTAAAAATAACAGTCGAACATCCCGACAGAAGCAAAGCAGAAGAACTCATCAACCTTATAGACATACGGTTTGAGGAAATGCCTGGGAAAGTGACGGCAGAAACCATCATCTACGACAAATTCAACTCTTCAGTATGGGGTAAAAACAAAAGATTCAGCATCAACTATACGGTGAAAATGCCTTACAACTCAGGACTTGTGCTGACAAACAAATATGGAGATACATTTATAGATGAACTCGGAGGACATGCTGACCTTAACGTTAAATATGGCAACCTTACCGTTACAGAGCTTACGAGAGGCGACGAAAAGCCTATCAATCATATAAATATCGGATATGGAAAAGCACTTATAAAATCGGCCGGGTGGCTCGATCTTTACCTCAGATATGCAACGATGGTAGAACTACCTTCAGCCAGAGCTCTGCTTATTGATAGTAAATATTCCAAAATCAAAATTGGAAATGTGAGCTCTATGGTTGTCACTTCAAGATATGATAATTACTCAATTGATAAAATAAATAATCTGATAATGGAAACCGGCTATACAACACTTAATGTGGGAACTATCGAGAAGAAATTTGTTATCGAAGGGAACTATGGTTCGATAAATGTAGATAATGTGCCGAAAAATTTCGATTCGATCGACATTAATACAAAATATACAGGTGTAAGAATTGGAATCGATCCGGCGGCAAGCTATAAACTGGACGGAACATCATCATATTCGTCAATAAAATTTCCGGAAGAACATCTGACTATTAAGAAGAGAATTATTGAAAATACATCATCGGAAATTGAAGGGATCGTCGGTACAGAACAAAATACTTCATCCACAGTTAAGGTCAGAACATCATACGGATCGGTAAAATTATATTAATCAATTACTATCCGCCCAAAGACCGGCTTGATTTTAGCGATGAAAACTATAATAAGAAGCGTTTTATTTATCGTTCTCGTTAAGAAATCTGGTTCTCTTTTGGAGAAATTCTAAAACAATATACCCTAATCCTATTAAAATACAGGCAATTAATATGAAGTAATTGAAATGAGTTTCTTTTTCTACTATTTCACCGGAAAAATCAAAAACAAAAAAAATAAAAAACAAAGCTATTAATCCGTTTTTTTCCTTTTTCAAGACTTTCTTCCAGTTAAATGGTGAATCAGGCTTTACAAATTTTTTAAATTTTGGAATAAATGCCGGAACATTTTTTGACCATTCCAAAAATCTATCTCCGAATTTTTTCCTTAAAAATTGCTCTTCTGCAAACATGATTCTTTCATAGTAAATCCAATATAAAAGACAAAATACTATAATAAACCACAGGTTCGCCGTAAGCATAGCAGGACCCATCCACATAAAGAAATTGCCAAGATAAAGCGGATGCCTGACAATTGAATACAAACCTGAAGTATTAAGTTGGTCCGCAATCTGACCTTCCTTTGTATTTCGTCCAGATGTGTTTTTTGGGGTATGACCGACAGTATAAACTCTGATGGACAAACCAATTAAGCTTACCAACAAACAGAACATCTCATAATAAATCTCATAAGGAGTCTCTTCCAGAAAGAAGGTTCCCGGTTTTATTTCTGTCCTTAAATACAGGATATATCCAATAAGCAGAATAATCAAAGGTAAATAACTTCTATGCTTGAAGAGCCAGATTCCTTGTTTTTCGAACTCTTCCTGTAATGCCATATTACTTGATAAATTTAGTATTGTACTTTTTGCAATTCAAGACTTCGCACAAACTTCTGGTTAATGTAACCAAAAATCCCCCTCAAATAAAGTGATATTAATTATAACTATAAACTTAATCCACTCCAAACTTACGATTTCCATAAACCATGAATATTGCAGTATTCCCTTGCTTCAATGTTTTCCACGCTTGTTGCTCCTGTCTCGAATTCTGCTTCTGGCTTATCTCCAGGTTTCAGGAATTTTTTGCAAGATCTCCCATCCACAATTATCTCTATCCATTCGATATAATGTTTCTCCTCCATTGGATGTGGCTGGGAACCAATCATTACTCTGACTCCAGTGGCTGTTTTTTCAATTACCGGTACATGCTTTTCTTTACTTGCATCGACAGTATTTTCAACCATAAGCATCATCGGTTTTCCGCAACAAACAAGTTGCCCTCCTCCTACATGCAGCACTTCGACTACATTACCGCAGACGCTGCATTTGTAAATCTGTTTCTGTTTTATCATATCTATGCCTCCTTATTAAGTTTTTTTATTTTAATTAAGAAAAATAACTGATGTATAAATAATTTGCTTAGTATTTAAATTCCAATAAGTTATATTATTCAATCCATTCTATTTGCCCCCTGAATCACTGCCTGCTTCTATTTGCCCACTAAATCACTGCCTGCTTCTATTTGCCCCCTAAATCCGCCAGCTGGCGGACTTTTCACTGCAGTACTTAAAATAGCTCCTCCCCACTTTGGGGAGGCCGGGAGGGGCAATCTTAAAATATTTTCATTTTTTATGTTTTTCAACTATTTCATCTGCTAATTTATCCAGCAATTTGAAGTCATTTTCCTTCGGGTATCCCTTTATCATAACTGGCTCGATCAGTTCGACATTCAAATTTGTGATAAGGCCTTTGATTATATCAAGCGTCCTGCCTCCCCAGCCATAAGAACCAATAACCGATGCATATTTGAGTTTAGGTTTCAGTGCATTTGCCAGATATGCAGCATAGACAACCTGGGGATGAGGACCTGTCAAAACTGTAGGTGTGCCGATGACTATTGTTGAAGCATCCACGAGCGACATTGCAAGTTCTCCTATATCTGTCTCCGTCAAATTAAAAGGCTTTACGGTTATGTTTCTCTTTATTAACCCGGATATAAGATAATCAACCATTTTTCTCGTCGAATGGTGCATTGATACAAAGGGCAAAACGACTTCGTTCTTTACATTATCCGAAATCCAGTCTTTATATGCATTAATGATAAACCCTGCGTTTTGATAAACGGGCCCGTGGCTTGGCGCAATTATCTTTATCTCATAATTTGCAAGCTTTTCAAGGTTTTTTTTAATTATTGACCTGAACGGCATCATTATCTCGGCATAATATCTTTTTGCCGACTCGTACACCTTACATTCGTCATTAACATATAAATCACTCACTGCCAGATGAGAACCAAATAAATCGCAGGAAAACAGAATTTTATCTTCTGCAAGATAGGTAACCATAGTTTCGGGCCAGTGGACCCACGGTGCAATGATGAATTTCAGCGTCTTGTCGCCCAGCGACAGAGTTTCGCCATCCTGTATTGTTATGAACCTGTCTTCGCTGATAAGCAGGAGATCGGCCAGCATATTCCTGCATTTTTCGTTCGTCACGACTTTTGCACCGGGATACAGATTGAGCACATCGGGTATTGCGCCGGAGTGATCCTGTTCGGCGTGATTTGCAACAAGATAGTCAATTCTGTTGATGCCCGATTCCTTCAGATTGTCCAGAAGTTCATCCCTTTTTCCCGGGTCTGAAGCATCGATAAGAGCAATCTTCTGGCTTCCTTTTATAAGGTATGAGTTATAACTCGTACCATCCGGAAGGGGAATAAGTTCATCGAACAATCTTCTGTCCCAGTCTTTTACTCCGACTGCAAAGATATTGTCCTTTATTTCTCTTACCGCCATCTGTCATTCCTCCTCGAACAGAGATTTATCAGCCCCACATACAGGGCAAATCCAGTCTTCGGGTATATCTTCGAACGGAGTACCGGGTTTTATACCGCCATCAGGATCTCCTTTTTCAGGATCATAAACATAATTACAAATTGAACATTTGAATTTTTTCATTTTTTTCTCCTCCATATTTGATTTATTATTTGTTATATAATGTGGTGCATTGGCGGAGAGTCCGCCTCCCATTATTTCATGATAATACAGGTAAGTCATCGGTTCTCCCTGATTCAGGATATCGCAACCGGTTACTTCTCCTGTAAAAACAGTATGAGTTCCTTCCGAAACAGAACGCACAACTTTGCATTCTATGAAACCAAGTGAATTTTCGAGATAGGGAAGCCCGTTCTCTGTTAATTTGTATTTTATGTTTTCGAACTTATTTATCTCCCTTCCTGATTTGAATCCAAAATGTCCTATTAATTTCAGGGGAAAATCAACCGACAAAATAGATATACAGAACAACCCGCTCTCTTCTATATAACTATGAGTAAGGTTGCGGTTATTTATAGATATTGCAATTTGGGGAGGTTCGGCAGTTATCTGGAAAACAGTATTGGCAATCATTCCGTTGATTTTGTTATTTTCCCTGGAACTTATCATATACATCCCGTAACTTATCTTGTCCAATATCTTTATATTCATCTACTTAATCTTTTTTCATATCCCGGCTCTTCTGTTTCTTATAATTCAATGCCTTTGATATAAAGCATATTCATTGTGCCAATATAGAAATAATTTTGAACTTTTATTTATAATATACAACAATTAGTTTAGATTAATAAATCATTAATTTAACAATTTTATTCATGAAATTGTTTTTTAAAAGGAGAAAAATTATTTATTCAGGTAATTTCTTTTGGCCAAATCGTCAAATTACAAAAAGTTTTCTTTCTTTCCTGTCGGCAAGTGAAAACAATTTTGCTACTTCGGTATAATATGGCATTCTGTGTGCCAAAAGGTCAGGAACAATATTTGTATCAACAAATAAGCTTTTCAAAAGATTTTAAACAACAGAAGTCTGTTTATCCAAATTGTTATATCAAATTGTTTTGATATTTTTGGACGTAACCAAATCAAGTGTAAAATGATACATGTCGAAAAACCTGATAAGGAAAAACTGAACAGGCTGGGAGTCAGTTCCTGGCCGATATGGACAAAGGAAGAATCGGAATTCCCGTGGGAATATGATGAGAAAGAAACCTGCTATATCGTCGAGGGCGATGTTGTGGTGACACCTGAAAACGGAGAACCGGTTCACTTCGGCAAAGGAGACCTCGTCGTCTTTCCGGAAGGATTGAAATGCACATGGAAGATAAACAAAACCGTTAAGAAACATTATAAGTTTGGATAGACAAGGAAAAAGATAAAAGACAAAAGGAAAAAGATAAAAGGAAAAAGGAAAAAGGCAAGATAGTATTAGGATTTGATAATCTGAAAGTGACTGAATGAGAGTAGTTGATTTAATTATATTCATTTTATACCTTATCGGTATAATCATTTTCGGAGGTTCATTTTACAGAAAAAACAAATCAACATCGGCTTTCACTCTGGCAAACAGAAGCATGCCTTCGTGGGTTGTGGGTATGTCTATACTTGCAACGTTTCTCAGCAGTATCAGCTATCTTGCGCTTCCAGGTCAGGCATATCAGGGCGACTGGAATCCATTTGTATTCAGTCTGTCGTTACCCCTTGCCGCATACATGGCGGTAAAATTCTTCGTTCCTCTTTACAGGTCGGTCAACAGTCCGTCGGCTTACACCTATCTCGAACTTCGTTTCGGTAAATGGGCAAGAATATATGCGTCATTGATGTACCTTCTTACTCAGCTAATGAGAACCGGAACTATCCTGTTCCTTCTTGCCCTGATGCTGAATACAGCACTTGGCTGGGACATGAGGGTGGTGATACTGATAACCGGAATCAGTATAATGATTTATTCGGTGCTTGGCGGAATACAGGCCGTTATGTGGACTGATGCAATACAGGGAATTATTTTGATAACAGGAGCAGTAGTATGTTCGCTCTATCTGCTCTTTTCGATGCCAGAGGGATCTGGTCAGTTATTCCGGATAGCATCGGCAAATCATAAATTCAGTCTCGGCAGTATGAAATTCGATTTTACGACTTCGACATTCTGGGTAGTTCTTATTTACGGAATATTCATAAACCTTCAGAACTTCGGGATTGACCAGAATTATATCCAGAGGTATCTCACTGCACGGTCAGAAAAAGAAGCAAAAAAGTCGGCATTATTCGGAGCATTGCTCTACATCCCTGTATCGCTCCTTTTTGTTTTTATAGGAACAGGGCTTTTCAGTTTCTATACTGCAAGGCCGGAACTTCTTCCTGCAGGGATAACAGGGGATAAAGTATTTCCTTATTTCATTTTCAACCAGTTGCCTGTCGGGCTGACAGGGTTACTTATTGCATCGGTCTTTGCAGCAGGAATGAGCACTGTTTCCACAAGTATCAATAGCTCTGCTACCGTTATATTGAACGATTTCTTCAAAAAGAGCAGCGATAAAAACTTCGATGAGAAAAGAGCGATGAAAATCCTCTACTCCGCTTCTTTGCTTTTCAGTATTGCGGGCATTTCAATAGGTATTGCAATGATAGATGTACAGAGTGCTCTCGATGCATGGTGGAAACTGGCATCTATTTTCAGCGGAGGCATGCTTGGACTTTTCCTGCTTGGATTCTTTATGAAGAAAATAACCAGCGGAGCCGCTCTTGCAGGAGTAATTGCAGGGATAATAGTCATAGCCTGGATGAGCCTCTCCCCCGTGCTTTTTACAGGCTCACTTCAGAAATATGTCTGTCCGCTTCACGGATACATGACAATAGTGATAGGAACAACAATGATTTTCCTGACAGGGTTCTTTGCAGGGATAATATGTAAATTGAAAATTTCAAAATGCAAATTGAAAAATGAAAAATGACAAGAGGAGTCTGATTTGTCATGCTTTTTAATTTTCTGCCTTTTAGTCTTCATTGGAGGCATTTTCAATAAAGGTTAGATAAAAATTCCGGTTGAGTATTTATGCTATTTGGGAGAAAAGATTTTGAGAAAGAAAAATTAATTCTTTCATGCAGTATATTGTAATTCATTTGATTTTTTTAACTTGTATTGATTTTCGGTAAGCGGGTAGTCAGGTGCAGGTAATTGGGCAGTTTGAGCAGGGGGTTGGTTTTTCCTGTGTGACTGACGGGGCGGGAGCGTACCCGGCCGGAACGGCCGGGAAGGAAAAAGATAAAAGACAAAAGGAAAAAGGAAAAAACTCTAATTATAAGCCTTGTCCCTTATCCCTTGTCCCTTGCGCCTTTTATCTTATACATGAATAGTGCATTTTAAGGTATATTCAGGCGTTATCAGGGCATAAAAGTAGTCGGACTACGGAGATATAAGCACTCAGAGTATTCAGAATATCCGGAGTCCGTTTGATGATTTATGATGAGAAACCGTGTTTATATATTCACTAACAGATACAGAATAACATCTTAAATAGAAAATTATTTTATCTTTGGTAGAGGTATAAACGGTTGGCAACAAGCAAAATAAAACATACTGCATATGGATACAGACGATTTATCAAGAGAAGCATATAATGGAATTTTAATAGAAGCAGAGAAATTAACTCATGATTTAACTTTGCATTATGGCTTATTATCAAATGATTGTAAAAATGAAACTGAATACATTGATAAAGCTGAGAAACTGACCAGAGAAATATTACAAATGGATGATTGGGAATTAGAAGATTTATTTTGGGGTAATCCTCCAGACAAAAAGAAGTTGATTTTTACTTGTAAAAAGATTTTAGAAAATATTGAGAGAGTAAAAACCATTCCTATTGAAAAACGGAAATTTGATTCTTAAACATTTATAAGGTTTTATGATTTTGTATTTAGTTGGTATTAGCTGTGTAGGGAAAACGACAATTGGAAAAATGTTGGCTGAAAAAATTGATTTTTCATTCTTTGACTTAGATATAGAAATTCAGAATTATTATAAAAAACCAATTGAAATAATTCAAGATGAGTGTCTTTCAATGAATGGATACAGAGAAAAAGCCAGTAAAGTTTTAGATTACCTGTTTGCAAAAAACATTGATTGTGTAATTTCCGGTACACCATCAGGATTAAAATATTCATATCTTCAAGTTTATAAAAAACATAAAGCTGACAAAGACTTATATTCAATTTTGATAAATGATTCGTATGAGAACGTATTGGATAGGTTAACTTTCTACGATAAAGATTCAAAGCCTATGACAGAAAAATTAGATGATTCAAAGAAAAAGAGGTATTTGAAAGAAATTAAAGCTGATTATAACTTTTTTAGAGATTCATATAAACGCGCAGACTTTAAAATTGACATTAATAATATTAGCCTGATTGATATACCAAACCTGATCATTAATGAATTACAAAAGATTATAAAAATTGCTAGCTGCCAACACGCAATATAGCCAATATCGGGGTCTGTGGTAATTTGAAGCATTACGCCCCGCATCAAGGTTTGTAACGGAGGATAAGTATGAAGCTCGCAAATTGCCACTGGCCATATTGACAGGCGTTAGGGGATAATTGCATGATCTTATTTTATAATTCTTGTTATTGTGGCTTTTGACATATCGGGTTTTATTCCAGACCAACTGAAATCAAATAAAAGAGCACATTCGCGATAATTTACTATTTTTATACTGGCGTTTGTAAAAACAGAAAAGGGAACATCTCTCGTACACTTTCTGCTCATGCCGTCGGTCGTCAGGTGTAACTTGCAAACGGATTGATAATTCGAATAAAAAGAATTACTATCTTTGATTCATGAACATAATTGAGAAAAATATTGATTCATTAATAAGCCTTTGCAAACAACACAAAGTCAAAGAACTTTATATATTCGGTTCGATTCTGACTTCTGAATTCAACAAGGATAGTGATATAGATATGCTGGTTCAATTCGATAATGTCGATATTCTCGAATATGCTGACAACTATTTCGATTTTAAAGAAAAACTTGAAAAACTGCTTGGCAGAGAAATTGACTTGCTTGAAAACCAGGCAATCAGAAATCCGATATTCCGTAAGATTCTTGATCGGGACAAAAAAATAGTGTATGACAGAGAGACAGCTTAAACTTCTATATGATATCAAAATGGCGATTGATGAGATTGAATCATTTTTTGAGACAGAACCTGAAACATACGCAAATTACAGTACCAATTCTATACTCAGGCGTGCAGTAGAAAGAAACCTCGAAATTATTGGCGAAGCCATGAATCGTCTCTTAAAAGAGAATCCTGAATTTACAATTGAAAATGCAGCAAGGATCATTGGACTTAGAAATCAAATAATCCATGGCTATGATTCAATATCTGATGAGAATATTTGGAGTATTGTAACCTTTCATCTTCCAAAATTAAAATTCGAAGTTAACTCATTGATAAATAAATAGCTGAAAATAACACGGACAATAAAGCTCATTTGTTTCCCTCTTTGCGGAATAAGTTGCCATGACTGCCCCGACTTCCCCTTTGCTCAATGCAGAGCGCATCGCCCTCCTGTACGTCAGCCAACAGAAGGTTCACTAATTATGCCCCCAAACATAATATATAGGGCATCTCTAAAAACTCATTGTTGATATAATTATTTAAATGTTAATAATATAAGTATAATATAATAAAAATATTTACTTAATTTTCCAGTATAAGAATAATCAAAATGAAAAACATTAATCCCGCTGGGCAAGTTTTAAACGGTTTTTAGGATTGAATAAAAGTGACAAGGTGGTCTGACTACATAGTTACTGATGCTTCTGTACATGATTGCCTTCGGCGCTACTTCGTGGTCGCAAGTTATTGAGCAATTGCTGACGGAGAAAGACGCGGGACAACCTCTTTATGCTGACAGCGCTTATATAGGAGAAGATCAGGAGGCGGTTTACAAAAAGAAAAAAACATAAACAGAATCAATGAGAAGGGATACCGTAACAAACCATTAACTGAAGAACAGAAAGCCAGTAACAAAGAGAAATCCAGAATACGTGCCAGGGTAGAACACTTATTTGGATTTGTAGAAAATAGTATGAACGGTTCATTCATACGTACAATTGGAATTACAAGGGCTAAAGCAAAAATTGGTATGATGAACCTGACGTACAATATTTGTCGCTGTACTCAATTAAGAATAGTAGTTTCCATGGGATAGTTATGCCCGGACGTGAAAAAATAATTTTGTATGTATCTAATAGTTAATTAGATAATAAATAGGGGGAGGGGTAAAATTTGGTTTTTTCAAAATCAAATAGTAAATTTATTTCAAACAACGGCGCCAAAAAAAGTAGTTTTTCGAGGTGCCCATAAGAGATTAAAATTGGAAAATGAAACTCTTAATTATTATTTTTTTATTAGGGATTATAGGCTATGCACAAGCACAGCAAGATCCCATTAATTGGGTACATCTTTCGAGTAAAACAGATGATATTGAGGTGCCCAACGCCGGTAAACAGCAAACCTCATGTGCCATTGCCGATTTCGATAACGACGGGGTAAATGATTTCTGTATAACCGAACGCACAACTGCTCCCGGAGTTGTGTGGTACAAGCGCACCCAAACAGGATGGACCAGATATGTGGTGGATGATGGCATCTGCCGTATCGATGCCGGCACAACGGTTTGTGATGTCGATAACGACGGCGATATGGATATAATAGCAGGCGCCGATGGAAGAACAAACGAGGTATGGTGGTGGGAAAATCCATACCCCTTTTTTTCAAAGCCCTGGGAAAAGCATACCATAAGAAATGCCGGAGGAAATAAATGCCACGACCAGATTACAGGGGATTTTGATGGTGACTTTAAACACGATCTTGTATTCTGGGCACAAGGTGACCAGACCCTTTACTTCACGCGTATCCCGGACAACCCTAAGGAACCCTCGGCGTGGAAACTGATACCTGTTTATAAGTATTATGGCGACAGTCAGATGGAACAGCACGGCACATATCCTGATTGGAAAAAGACAAATGAACATGAGGGTCTGGACAAAATCGATATCGATGGCGACGGTGTTCAGGATATAGTTGGAGGAGGTTTGTGGTTCAAATACCTGGGGGATGATAAGTTTTCATATAATGTCATCGACGGAGCCTATACCTTTAGCCGTTCTGCTGCCGGACAGCTTGTGAAAGGGGGCAGACCTGAAGTGGTAATGGTGGTCGGAGATGGATGGGCTCCAATGTATATGTATGAATATCAAAAAAATACCTGGGTCAGGAAAGAGATCGTTCCAAATGTCAGCAACGGCCACACCCTGGCAATAGTTGACTTTGATGGTGATGGTAACCTTGATATCTGGTATGCAGAGATGACACTTGGGGGCAATACTAACGCCATAAACAAGATCCTCTTTGGAGATGGCACCGGAGGTTTTTCCCGGGAAATTATCATTTCAGAGGGAATAGACCTTCATGATTCGGAGATAGCTGACCTCGACGGTGATGGTGATCTGGATATTCTTGGTAAGCCCTACGATGGAGATGCTCCACGACTCGATATTTGGCTTCAGAATGGAACAGGTGAGATCGTCTCGTTGCGTAAGGGTTCATTTTCAGCGCCTTATGGGATCCAGATTTATTCACTGAGATTCGAACTGCAGAAGGACATCCCCGGAACCTTGGCTTTCATAAGATCTCTCGGTATATCTGAAGTTGAAGTGTCGGGATATTACGGTTTTACTGCCGGCGATTTTAAGAAACTGCTCGACAGAAACGGTCTGAAATGTACAAGTATGATTTTCGGGTATGAAAAATTCAGGGACGATCCCGGTTCGGTTATAAAGGAAGCCAAGCTTTTCGGAGCGAAATATGTAGGAATAGGATGGATCCCTCATGAAAAACCATTTAAGGAAAGTGATGCCGGGAAGGCGGCAACAGATTTTAATTCATTTGGTTCTGCAATGAGGAAAGCCGGGCTCAGGTTTTTTTACCACCCGCATGGTTATGAATTCAATACGCCTGATGGGAATATGATGGACCTGCTGCTTGAAAATACCCGTCCCGACCTTGTGACATACCAATTGGATGTTTTCTGGATGATCCATGGAGGGGCTGAACCAACAGAATACCTAAGAAGATATCCTGGAAGGTTTGAACTGATGCACCTTAAAGAGCTAAGGCATGATGTTCCGGGTAATAACTCCGGTAGTGCAGCAGATGAAACCAGCGTTGCTCTCGGTCGGGGCGTAACAAACTGGCCTTTACTTCTGAGGCTTGCACAGAAATCGGGTGTGAAAAAATATTATATCGAGGATGAAGCAAAAGATGCAATAAATCAGATTCCGGTTACATTGAATTTCCTGAAAAGTTTAAAATAAGTAAATAGCGGCTAATTGAATTTAAGAAGATAGAAGCCAAACAGAAATAAGATATTTTACAAGCACATTTAAAAGCCGCACTGGCTGAAGCGAAATCCAAAGCTTTTAAAAGAGCTTGCAAAAAACTACCTCTTGACAATAGACAAAATAACCAAGACATATTATTGACTATTAATACCTTGACTAATAACAAAGCACTGGCTATAACACGGACAATAAAGTTCATTTGTTTGTCACACTTTTTGCTTTTCCCGCCTGCCTGGGCAGTCAGGCTTTCACCGTGATTCGCCAGCTTGTGGAGCTAAAGTACCGGGACTCTGCCCGGTGCTGTCGTCGGCTAACGCTTACTGAACCTTACCGCCTCGCCGTTAGGGCGCATTCGGGCCAAAACATATTATAAAAGTAATAATGACACATCCCGTAAAGGTTAATCTTTTCATTATTCCTTAATCCTTTGTTTAAGACGATTGGTTAGTTTGAACACCATGACAGGTTCCGGCAGTTTCGCGGCAGACAGTAACGTGACAGGATTACCACTCCGCGCGCTCACGGCACTCCAACGCCCCCTAACAGGCCGGTATAACCAATAAGGGCTTTTGATTATAAATAAAAATATTTTACCTTCGCCTTAACTCCCGGTAACAACTAGAAAGGGACAGGAATCTCCCCTCCCTTACTGGTCATACCGGCTGAACGTTAGTGGCAACCGTAAAACGACACCGACCAACAATAAAAACAGGAAATGACGAAAGTATTCATAAGCCATAGTTACCAAGACAAGAAGTTCGTAAATCAACTGACTACGAGACTTCGTGAAGACGGTATTCAAGTTTGGACAAATGAAAAAGAATTAGCAGTTGGTGACAACATTCAAGAGAAAATTTCAGATGCAATCAAAAAAACCGACTATTTTATTGTAGTGCTTTCTAAAAATAGCACAAACTCTAATTGGGTAAATTTTGAATTATCAGCGACAAGACTCAAAGAGATTTCTCAAGAACAAAATATAATTCTCCCGGTATTAATTGAAGATTGTGAAATTCCTTTTTCATTAAGAGATAGACTTTATTCTGACTTTAGACAATCCTTTGAAGAAGGGTATTTTAAACTCATTAATGCCCTTAAAACTCAGACAACAAAAAAATATCAAGAGACTGATAGGGTAATTGACAAATTCAAACCTGAATCTTATGAGTTTCAAATTAAAAACTTAAAAGATGCATACAATAATGGCAACCTAACTTTATTCTGTGGAGCAGGAATTTCATATGATGCAGGGATTCCTACTTGGAATACATTACTAAAATCACTTCTTAAAGCAGTTTATTCAGACAATCACGATGTTCCTGACCTTGATACAAGACTTGCAAATTTATTTCAAAAAAGAATAAACGTATCACCTTTAATATTAGCTCAATATCTAAAAACCCTCTTAGGCAAAAAGTTTACATCAACAGTTCGTGACACTTTATACAAAGACTGTAATGACAAAAGCAAAATTGTTGATTCAATTTCAGAGTTAAGCAGACAAAAACGAAATAGAAAACCTTTAAAGGCAATTATCACTTTTAATTTTGACGATTTAATTGAAGAGAAATTAACAAAAGAGAAAATTGACTTTAAAACAATCTTCACAGAAGGTGAAAGATATAAAGAAGAAGAAATCCCAATATATCATCCTCACGGTTTTTTACCAAGAAGCAAAAATTTGACTTCAAAAAATGATGTGGTTTTCAGTGAAGATGCTTATCACTCCCAATTCATTGACCCATTTAGTTGGAGCAATCTCGTTCAACTAAATCATCTAAACAATAGCACTTGTTTGTTTATTGGAATCAGTCTGACTGACCCCAATATGCGAAGACTCTTGGATGTGTCTATTAGAAAAAATGGAAAAGGAGAAAAGAATCATTACATTATTAAAAAGCGATATACTATTGAAGAACTATATCCAGAAAGCGAAATAGTAAAACTGAAAGACAAGAAAGTAATTCCTGTAATTGAAAGCATTGAAGAACAAGACGCAAATAACCTTGGATTTAATGTAATATGGATAAACCAATTTAAAGAAATACCTGAAATATTAAATGAAATTGGACGATACTAACAGCATAAGGACAAGAACGGCAGCCACTAACACGGGTTTTGCGTCAGGCGGGGTGACGTGGAAACTTGGAGCTTTGTGCTTCTATTCAAGCTCAGTGCAGGTTGACAGTTTTGTGCTCCGAAACCCGCCCGAACGCAAAGCCCGGGAACGTTATGGCACATTTTAAAGACGACAACAATCAACAGGAATTATACTAAATGGCTGGCACCTATTTCTGTTTTAGTGATGAATGTGGGGACTACAAACCTAATATGACTGACAAACAGTTAAGTAATCATCCTTTCTATATCAGGACAACTTTGTTAATGAACTCAAATGAATGGAAAGTTCTAAATACGAATTTTAGAGAACTAAAAAAGAAATACGGACTTCCAATATCAAAAGAAATAAAGTGGGCAAACCTTTGGACAATTAGAAGTTTTCAGAAAAATGAGAAAAAAATTCCAGAGCGGTTTGGACTACAGCATATTGAACACATTGACTATCACTTATTAATTGACTTTGTTGAAGAATCACTCGCATTGCTAAATACTCTAAATGAAAAAAAAATTATTGCGACCTATACAAAAAACTCTAACAAATACCCAACTAATGAAAAGTCAATGATTACTTTTCATTTACAAGAACATATGCAAAGACTTGAAATGGAATTACAAGTCGATGAAGGAAATTTAGGAGTTTTGTTTTTTGACCCTGTTGGTAATGATAAAAATGAAATGTTTCGACAGATTTACTATGAACTTTTTGAGAATGGAGACTACATTGAAAAGTATAAATTTATAAAAGACAGTCTGAACATAGAAAATTCACATCATTCAGTTGGCATTCAGATAGCAGACTATATTTCAGGTGCCTTTAGTTCAATTCTCAAGGCTTCAATTGACAAAGACTATTCGCGTGGAATAAAAATGTTTTATGAATCGGTATATCCAAACTTAAGACGCGGTTGGAATGGAGAAATTCAAGGTTATGGAATAAGAGAAGTCCCAAGAAGTGTTCCGACAAGAAATTGGTTAATTGGACAAATGAATAATTTTAAACCAAAGACAGGATGGGAAAAACGTGCCATAACATCCGCTTGCCGCAATGGGGGCTGAAGTGGTTAAATCAAGTGCAGTGCTTCTATCAACATTTATGCTTAGTTGACAGTGAATTGCCCCGAAATCCCCCACTGCGGCAAGCGGCAAAACGTTAGGGCGCATTCGGGCCAAGATATATTATAAAAGTAATAAGGACAAATCCCGTAAAGGTTAATCTTTCCATTATTCCTTAATCCTTTGTTTAAGACCATTGGTTAGTATGAACACCATGACAGGTTCCGGCAGTTTCGTGGCAGACAGTAACGTGACAGGATTACCACTCCCGATGCTCACGGCACTTGCATATTGCAATCCACGGTTTTGTATTGAAAAAAATATACAAAACCGGCCCATGAGCGCGATATGCAAGCGCCTCCTTACCCTGCCCCGACACTCCAACGCCCCCTAACAGGCCGGTATAACCAATAAGGGCTTTTGATTATAAATAAAAATATTTTACCTTCGCCTTAACTCCTGGTAACAACTGGAAAGGGACAAGGATCTCCCCTCCCTTACTGGTCATACCGGCTGAACGTTATGGGCAATGCTATGAAAGACAACAACGACAAGGGAAAAACACATTATTAAGACATTTCAAACATTGAAAACTATTAATTTCTAAATTTGAAAGATGATTAACAACTGTAAAATAGTTAAAGATTTACCCTCTGGCGGACAAAAAAATGTTCAATTAGCCGAACATCCCGATCTTGGCTTAGTAGTAATAAAAAGGGGTGCTATTAAAAGTTTTATTTCTCTCGAAAGAATTAAAAGAGAAATTGAGCTTTTATCAGAGCTAAAATCTGACTATTATCCAAAACAATATCACTTTAACATTGATATAAAAACAAAAGAATTTGAAATTGTTGAAGCCTATATCGAAGGACATACATTAAGAGAAGCAATGAAGTCCTTTTCAACAGTTGAAAAAATATTTTCATTGCTTAATTCTCTGATTGATGGACTTTCAATTATCTGGGACAGGAACATTGTTCATAGAGATTTGAAGCCAGAGAATATAATTATAAGACACAATGATATGCCTTGCATTATTGATTTAGGTATTGCAAGATTTCTTGATATGGAAGCCCTTACAAAAACAATTGCTCCAATGGGCCCTTGCACACCAATATATGCTTCTCCCGAACAGCTAACTAATAAGAAAAATATTATAGATCATAGATCAGATTTTTTCAGCTTAGGAATAATTTCTTTTGAACTTTTCTTAGGCGTTCACCCCTTTGACCCCACATATCTCGAAAACAATTTTTCGATCGTAGAAAACATTCTGCAAAATAAATTTTTAATAGAAACTAAAGATATTAAAGCTGATAATAGAATGGTTGAACTTGCAAGCAAAACATTGAGACAACAGCCATTTGAAAGATTCAGAAACTATAAAATTTTCAAGTCATTTATTGAAAGCAACTTAAAGAAATGAAAGTATACCATCAAACAGGTTTTAGGTTTAATTGGAATATAGAATGTTTTCAACAAAATGTTGGAGACGGATTAATTTTTTCACCAATTAACATTGAAGCAGACAAACTATTACAACTCGATAACAGCTTAAAAGAAACCAGCTTTCTTGACCCACAGCTCTATCTTCTGAATGAAGCAAAAGGAACATTATGTACTTATCCCTATTTTCCTGGCAATATTAAACCCGACTTTTCAACGCCAGACCTGGAAAATAGTAATGAAATACTTGCTCAATTATGTATTGATTATCAGTTAAAAAACAATTTTGAATATATTGTTATTCCCACTAGGTATCACGTAGACAATCCAACTACATACTTCTTGCAAACTAGTGATTATTTTGTTTCTCCATTTATTGATTATTTAAAAACACAAGAAATTAAAAAGAAAGTTCTTCAATCAGTAATTGTTAAGACAATTATGCTGACTGATGAAGATAAGAGAAATGAAACACTAAATTGGATTACTGGTCAACCGATTGACGGGGTCTACTTAATTTTTGAGGACAACTCAACTGGCAAGCAAATTAAAGACTTTGACTTCTTGCTTAACGCACTTATATTCATTCATATTCTAAAAATTAATGGAATGGAAGTTCATTTGGGCTATACTAACACTGAAGCTATTCTCTATAGTATTGCAATGCCGGATTCTGTTACTATTGGTTCATATGAGAATTTACGCTCCTTTGGGATTAAACGCTTCCAAGACCTTGAAAATGGACCTATGAGAGCACCAAGAGCAAGACTATATAGTTCACATTTACTTCAATGGTTAGATTACCAATACATAGAGGCAATGAGTAAACTGATAGACGACTATGAAAACTATTTTGACGACTCAGAGTATAAGCCATTAATGTTTAAGCCTGATTATAACTGGCAGTTTATGAAGCCAGAACCCTACAAACACTATTTCTATGTTTTTAATAAACAAATAAAAGGATTACCAGAAACTCAATTTGATAGAATTGAATTTTTGAAAGCTAGTATAAGACAATCATTGATTCTATTTAAGAAGATTGAAGAAACGGTCCTTTTAGATGATGATAGTAACGGTTCGCATTTACCCAATTGGTTTAATGTAATTAATGCATTTCAAAAGGAGTTAAGTTTATAAACTATGTTTGAAACAGAATTAGAAATGTCCAAGCATTTTGAGAAATTTCTCAAAGAGAATTTTGGCAATACGTACCTTAAAGAGTACCAAGGTCTATTTGGTATCCCAGACTTTGTATTCTATGCCAAAAACGAACAAGATTTTTCATTTGTTTCATTTGAATTAAAGCTTAAAAATTGGAAAAGAGCTGCCAAACAGGCCTTTAGACATAAAAGCTTTTCTAATGTTTCGTATGTTGTGATTGATAGCGAAGCTGCAAAGTCCGCAATTGACAATATTGATTTTTTCAAACAATATAATATAGGTTTAGCAACGTTTGACAACAATAATACTTTCAAAATTCACTTTAAACCTAAATTGAACGAACCTTATTCAAGTAGTTTAAAACAAAAATTGGTTGACACAGTGACTGGAACAAGAAAAAAAGCAAGTAACATAGAGACATTTATAGGCTGACAGTTTAAAGACAATAAAAAGCACATCCCATAACAGCGGTTTGGCGTAATGGCGGGTGCAGTGCTTCGTATGACAGTTTTGTTGTAGGTTCAAGTGCAGTTCTTCGTTTGAACTTTTGTGCTAAAATCCGCCACTACGCCAGGCCGTAAAACGTTGGGCACATTAAAAAGACACGAAATGAACGATACTTTAACAATTTTTGAGCATGACAAAAGAGAAGAATACCAATTCGATTTTGATAGAATTGCAAAAGTATTGTTGAATCATACCGAACTGATTACTAAGAAAAATTCATATCGAATTAGAGAAATAGAGTTTTACTATTATTCTGTTATCCATACGGATTTCTATTGTCATAAAAACGAAAGACAGCTAACAAATCAAAAGTTATATTTTCATCGTTTTAAGGACCCTGAGAAATATGAGAGACTAAAACAAAAAGGTATTGATATTACGGTTGGGAACGGTGAATCAATTTTTGGTGGAATACTTATCCGGACAATTGAAAATGAAAAAACAAAAGAGATTATTACAGGAACTGGCAATGTGACAAATCGAATTATTAGTGATATTAATGGTACTTTCGAAATTTCTAATCTTTATAAATACGATAAAAATATTTTTGATTCAACTGGACTAATTTTTTTAAAAATGGGGCAAAATAACGGATTGAAAATTTTTAAAAAGCATCGTCAAGGACTTAATTTAAAAAAGGAAGATTCAGACAAGTTTTATCTGAATTCGAAATATAATTACTTTACATACCCGGAAATTGAAGTTTTAAAATGATAGCAGATAAAGACACTGATTTTATTTATCTATCTGATTTATTGCGAACAAAAAGCGAATTTTCCACAACTTGTTCCAGTATTTGCGATATTCTTGACAGATACGGCATAAAGTATGACTTTCTTAAAGGGACGAAAGATATTTGGGCAAGAGATTATATGCCAATCCAAACTGACAAAGACCGATTTGTACAATTCAGATATGAACCGACTTACCTAAAAGAATATTTGGAACTTCAATCTGACCCAAAATCAGTTTGCGAATTAAATCACATTAAACCGATTTTTTCAACAATAAACCTTGATGGCGGAAATGTTGTAAAATGGACTGATAAGGTTTTGATAACCGACAGGATTTTTTCTGAGAATCCACAATATTCAGTTAAAGCAACGTTGATTAATGAAATAGAAAACCTTCTGGAAACAGAAGTAATTATTATACCGCAAATTAAATCTGACTTTACCGGACATGCAGATGGATTAGTAAGGCTAATTGACTCAAAAAAAATACTTGGTAACGACTTGGATTTTGAGTATAAATATTGGTCAAAGGCAATGCAGAAAATAACATCTGATAAAAACTTCGAATACATCACCATGCCAATATTTGAATATAAAGAAAAGAATTTTCCAGATTCTGCAATTGGTTGTTATATGAATTATTTGGAAATAGTGAACTTGATAATTTTCCCGATATTTGAAGTAACTGGAAATAAGGACAAAGAAGCTGTTGATTTGATTACTGTGCATTATCAAAACAAGGCAATTGAATTGATAAATATAAATCCAGTTGCAAGACAAGGTGGATTAATGAATTGTATCACTTGGAATATAAAAACCAAATAAAATGAGAAAAGTTTTAATCATTGCAATTGGGATTTTTCTATTTTCCTGCAATTCAAAACCAACAATTGAAGGAGGTTATACTAAAGTAAAAGAAAATGACCGTGGTAGTGCTTTGAATGTTTTCCAAAAGGGATTAGTTGACAAAGTAAACTTTGGTGAAAAAATCTGTCGATTTGACTATTTTGGCAAAACAATAAGCGGTATAGCCAATAAGGGTCGCAGTGGTATGGGAAGTTTATCGCCCACATAAATCTTTCATCTCGGTTGATTGGAACGTGGCTCCGAATTTCCTTACTGGTCATACCGCCGAACGTTAGGCTTCACCTGATACTTCGTGCCATGATAAAAACCATATCCATTTCAATGACCTTTTTAGCTCTGACTATACTTTGTAATTCACAGACATTAGAATATCAATATAGGTGTAGGCAATTTTACAGAATATATAAAGTAAGATGTGCAGTTCTTACTCTGTATGACAATAAGACTTTTATTTATAAAGAAACGGCGACAGATCTACCAACAGCCGAACAAGGACAATATTATGTTAAAGGTGATACAATCATTCTTAATACTCCCAACTTTGGTACTGTCAAATATTTTAAAAAGAATAAATCACTAATTAAGAAAACATCAAGTTACTTCATGCCGAAAAAGTTTAAAAAATATAAAAAGGCGAAAGCCTAACACGGACGGTATGTTTAATAGGCTTGTTACGGTTTTTGCTTAGCTCCTGCACCCATGACAAATTTGTAATGGTTCTTGCACCCGGACACCCACCTTCTCCGCCAGTCGGCGGATTCGGTGGGCAAGGCGCGCATCTGCATCTAAGTAAAATCATACACCTTGACTCATTCTGAATCAGATAAATAAGAAAATATGTCAAGAGAATGCCCATAGATAAACACGGCATAGTCCAACTCAATTTTATACACAATCTTATTTAACACCAATCCAATATATACTTAAAATTTTTTTCTACCTTTAACGGGTAAAGTGTAATAAGACTGTGTATAAAATACTTTTAAGTTACCTGCAAGTCTAAGTTGAGTTAACATGAAGCAGGTTTTTTTGTTGTATATTTGTAAAAAATGGTAGTCATGGATTTACAGACAAGAAAACTCAATGCAATTGCATATATAGTCGGACTTGAAGATGAAAGCATATTCAATAAGATTGAGCTGACTATACTAGAAAACAAAGTCCGGTCTGAAAGAAAACTGAAACCTTTTACGCAGAAACAGCTAATTGAAAGAGCTGAAAAATCAAATCTGGATTATAAATCAGGAAAATACAAATCTCAGGAGGCTTTAGAGAAAGAATCAGAATCCTGGTAACACAATGAAAATCATCTGGACTGATTTTGCCGTTAATTCGCTCCTTGAAATTTTCCAATTCTATAAAGAGTCTGCTAACATAAACGTTGCTCTCAGAATCCGTTCGAGAATCTTTCATGCTACCAGACAGCTGGTCAAGCATTCATTATCGGGGCAATTAGAACCTAATCTCATAAAACTTGGTGAGGAACATAGATATCTGGTAGAAGGGAACTATAAAATCATCTACAAAAGAGTCAAAGAGGGTGTATTAATAACTGATGTATTTGACACCAGGCAAGATCCTCGCAAAATTCAAAGAAGAAGTAGTAAGCCCAGTAGGTAACAGAACGGCATAGGCAATAAGGGCTTTTATAAATAATTGTAATTTACTATTTTTATACTGGCGTTTGTAAAAGCAGAAAATGGAAAATCTTTCCCACCCTTCCTGCTTATACCGCTGGGCGTTATGTATCATAGCAGAAGACTCTAAAACATTGATCTTTTAAGTAAAAGATAGATGATTTTTTTATATCTTGCAAACTAAATGAATTTGTTATGAGAACAAATGATATAATAAAAGAAATTCAAAGATTGCCTGTTTCAGAAAGAATATATGTAGTTGAAAAAATAATCCGTTCAATCAGGACACAGGAGGATAAAAATGTGATGAAAAAAGCTGCCAATGCTTTATATGCTGATTATAAGACGGATAATGAATTGACAGCATTCACTAACCTTGATTTTGTAGACTTTTATGAAGCAAAATGAAGTTTGGTTAATAAACCTTGACCCGACAATTGGAGCGGAGATTAAAAAGACCAGACCTGCTGTTATAGTAAATGACAATTCATTAGGAAAACTTCCTTTAAAAATCATAGTCCCAATTACAGACTGGAAAGACCGGTATAAGATTGCTCCATGGATGATAAAAATTGAGCCAAACAGTAAAAATGGATTGACTAAAGATTCCTCTGCAGATTGTTTTCAAGTCCGTTCAGTGTCACAGGATAGATTTGTAAAACGACTCGGAGAATTATCTGATTCGATTATGGATGAAATACGGATTGGATTATCAAAAGTATTGTCGATTAATACAGAATGAAATACGCCAAACAATAAATAGTGCAGGGCGGGTTTCAGAGGTTTTCGGGTGTTTGTAGAAACAGAAAAGGGAACATCTCTCCTACCCTTTCTGCTCATGCAGCTAGGTGTTAGGTGTAATGTTAGAAAAGACAATGGTCACAATTAAAATGACTTGAGATATGGATAAAAGAGAAGATTGGCCCATTTCAGGAATAAATATTGCAGTTTCTAAAATTGAAATTCTTAATAAAGATAAAAGTATTGAAGGCTGTGCAACAGGTTTCTTTTTTAGTAATAATGAAAAGAAATATTTAATCACCAACAGACATGTTGTTATTGATGAAGTTGATAACTTTTACCCATCATATTTAAGATTGCGATTACATACTTCTAAAACGAAATACAATGAAAATTGTACAATAGATATAAGTTTGTATGATAACAGTTCAAAGAATTGGCTAGAACATTCCGAATTTACAGTAAAAAAAGTTGATGTGGTTGCGATACCTTTGACAATAAAAACAGTTGACGATTTTAACGCATTTAACCATTAAATTATTAATTTCTTTAACAAAGAATGTTTTATTAATAACTTTTGTTTATCGTCTTTTGCAGATGTTATAATAATAGGATATCCTTTGGGTTTCTCGGATGAAGTGAATAATTTACCAGTTTATAGAAAAGGGATAATAGCTTCATCGTACCCTGTTGAATTTAATAACTATCCCTATTTTCTAATTGACGCTAATTTACATGAAGGAACAAGCAGAAGTCCTGTACTAAATTCACCAAATAATATGCTAATTGATTCAGAAGGTCGAGGGCTTCACACAGATAAATCAATATTGTTAGGAATTCATTCTGCTGAATACCTTGCTGAAGGTGAACCATTAGCCTTAAATGTTGTTTGGTATCCGAGTGTAATAATGGAAATCATAGAAAGGAAATCATAATAAAACACTACACGCTAATAAGTAGGACTCTGAGCGGTCTGCATGACCCAGCGATGAATCAATTTGAACTACACCCGCCGGTGTTTGAGTGCTATGTACAATTTATGGTACAGCGTATGCGGGTTTCCGAGGTTTGCAAAGGCTCGTGGCAAGTAAAAAGGTCGGAATAGACTGACCCCGCTCCGCTGAATCTCCGCGAGGGTGCGGTAGAAAATTGCCTCGTAATCCAGCACTAACCCATACCATAAACGTTATGGTTAAGCTAGAGCTTGTTAAAATATGGAACACTTTTTGTAGTAAATGATCTGTAAACTTTCCTCACCATGAGACTGAAAATAATGTCACTCATTCTGCTTTTTTCTCTTATATCTTGTGATAAAAATGAAACTATATCTAAAGCACCGTCTCTAAAAGTACCTGATGAATTAGTAGGATTTTGGTCTTGGGACTATTCTTGTGGAGGGATTGGAGGAGGGTATCATACTCCTAAATCAACTGGAGAAAACAGAAAGATTTACTTCGATTATAACAATTACTATCTATACTTTGTAAACAATGTTTTAAAATCAGAATCAAAATTTACACTTGAAAAAGCAAAATCAATTACAGGCAACGATAGTGCTCTTATAATAAGAAATGCACTAGGATTCCCTCAAAGTATTTCATTTAGAAGCATAGATACACTGATCCTTTTTGAAGAGTGCTATGATTGTTATGAGCATCATTATACGAGAATAAAATAAAAACCTAAACATAACACGAAAAACATGGTAAGTTGTTTCCCGATGACTCAGGATAGGCAGTCACGCCTGTCCGCGACAGTCTGGTAGTTTTTTGATAGCCCCTGCACCCAAGACAAATTTGTAAAGGTTCCTGCACTTTAATAAATTTCTACATTCGAGATAATTCAATCAATGATTACGATTAATCCGGTAAATCGAAATCAATTCGTAAATTTTATACAATCAAGCACTTCGGAAATGCATAAAGATGCACAGAAACAAAGACTAAATAAAATACTTAGCAAGATTGAAAAATAGAAAACTCGCTTATTTCATCATTCGTTATTCGGTGTTAGATATTCATTCGGCGTTCGATATTCAACAATCTCACGCTGCCTAAAAATCAAGCTCCACAACTGTAATTCCCGCCCCTCCCATTTCGACATGTTCGTCATGAAATGATTTCACAACATCGAGAGTGGACAGGTAGTTACGAACAAGCTCCCTGAGAATCCCATTGCCTTTTCCGTGAAGGATACGCAGGTTTTTATGATTCACCATCACTGCGTCGTCAATAAGATTACGAACTTTTTCAAGAGCCTCATCCCCTCTCGCCCCGCGTATATCTATCTCGGGTTGAAAGCGCAGTTTCCGCTCGCTGATAAGAGGATCGGTCACAACTACAGGCATTTCTTTTCTAAGACTCTTTTTATACTCCGACTTGCTTATCCGGATTACTTTATCAACCGAAACCTGCAATCGGAAAGAACCTGTTTCTACAGTAACCATGTCGTCCTTTATTTCCACTGCCTCGCCGATAATATCAATATCGGGAAGTTTTATTGCATCTCCAGGTTTAAGAGTGGATACCTCTGTCTTTTCATTATCCTGTTTTACCGTCTTTGTTTTCCTTATTATCTTTCTTGCTTTTTCGCTGAGTTCCTGTAGCTTATTATCAGGAATCACGTTTTCTTCTTTTTGGATTATTTCTTTTTTATAATCCTCCAATTTTTGCCGCACCTCTTTTGTCTTTTCCTTTTCTGCCTGCGTTTCCCTTATCTGTCGTATCGTATTTTCAATGATACGGTTCGATTCTTCGAGCATTCTTCCTGCCTCTTCCTTAGCCCCTGAAATTATTTTCTTTCTCAGTTCCTTGATTTGCGATAGCTCCTTTTCATATTCTTCGATGATCTGTTCAAGACGCTTTTCTTCCTGGCGTATGTTCTGTCTTTTAGTCTCCCAGTATCGTTTATCGCGTGCGATATCCTTAAGGTGCCGGTCGTATTTTACATTCTTAACTCCTGCTTTCTGTGATGCCTCTTCGAGTATATCGGAAGGAAGTCCGATTTTTCGGGCTATTTCAAAGGCAAAAGAACTTCCGGGTTTCCCTATGTCGAGTTTGAACAGCGGTTGCATCAGATGATTATCGAACAACATTGCACCGTTTATTATGCCTTCGTTTACGGATGCAAAATATTTCAGGTTCGAATAATGAGTTGTAACAACTCCATAAGTCCCGGTTTTGATAAGTCCGGCCAGTATTGCTTCGGCCAGGGCGCCACCAAGAACCGGTTCTGTCCCTGACCCAAGTTCATCAATGAGTATTAAAGTCTCAGGTGTGGCATTCCTCAGAAAATATTTCATGTTCAACAGATGGGAACTATACGTGCTCAGATCATTATCAATACTTTGCTCGTCGCCAATGTCAATAAATATGTTTTTGAATATTCCTGCTTCAGACTCTTCTGCCACCGGTATTGTATAACCACACTGAAGCATATATTGAAGTAATCCTACAGTTTTCAGGCAAACCGATTTACCGCCGGCATTAGGACCTGAAACAAGAAGAATTCTGTTTTTCGGGTCGAGAGTTATATCGAGAGGCACAACCTCTTTACCGGGCGTCTTTTTAAATGTCTCATGAAGAAGAGGATGAACAGCTTTCTTCCATGAGAGTCCTGCAACGGCGAAAAGTGATGGTTTTACGGAACCAAGTTGAATTCCGAGCAATGCTTTTGCCCTTATGTAATCTATTTCACCCAGAAACTCATTGGAAATGAGAAGGTCATCAATATATATACGTATATTATCGGCAAATGTTACAAGAATACGTACGATTTCCTTCCGCTCCTCATATTCAAGCTCCACTATTTCATTGTTCAGTTCGACAACCTCTGCAGGTTCGATGAATACGGTTTTACCGGATGATGAGCGGTCGTGTATGAGGCCAGCTATTTTTCGCTTCCCTGAAGTACTAACCGGGATTACCCCTCTTCCGTTTCGAACCGAAACATTGGCCTCAGCTTCGACAATCCCCTCATCCTGCGCCTGTTTTAATATCATATTAAGCCGTCTCGATACAAGTGCGCTTTTGGAAGCAATTTCCGATCTTATTCTTTTAAGCTCAGTAGAAGCCGTATCTCTTACATTACCATGCCGGTCAATTATCCTGTCGATGGCATCAATAATATAAGGATAAAATTTCACATTTACCGTAAGCGACTTTAGAGTCGGGTATCTCGAGTCATCTCTTGCCTTGAAATAATTCAGAACCAACTTCAGACACTCAAGGAATTTTTTCATATCGAATATTTCCTGCACCTCAGGAAAAGTACCCTCAATCTTCAATTTATTCAGAATAAGGGAAATATCCTTATAATTTTCTGAAGGGAATGGATCGTCAAATGAAAGTAGCTTCTGGAATTCCCATGTTTTAGAAAGCTCGAGTTGTATCAGATTGAAATCTGTCATAAAAACAGTATTTTCCGCATGTTTCACACCAAGCTGACTCAGACATTTATCTACCGTCATCCTGCGTATGCGGTCAAAACCTGTTTTTATTTCAAAATCCTCAGGGAAAATCATCTTCTTATCACGATATTCAGAACGATACAAAAGTAATGTTAATTATTTTTAAATTAGTTTAAAACATTTATATTGCGGGTCACATTTTATCTAAATTTAACGGCAAACAAATCCTTCGACTTTGTTGTTTTTTGATGGCCTGATGGATTTGATTCTTTTGAAGTTATTTTTATAAATGTTTATCATGCATACAATTGATTTTGGTTTAATAAATTATAAATATATATAAAAATGAAAATGAAAAGGTTATACTCGAGTTTGTTCTTTCTTGCATTCATTCCTCTGCTACTTACGGCACAGAAGGAAAATGTCGATCTTGCTATGGTTTACAAGATCAAGCAGGAAGGGTGGCGTGGAAACTCTATAGAAGAATTTGCTTTTGGGCTGACTGATTTTGTTGGCCCGAGGCTTACGGGTTCAACTGGCGGTAATCGCGGCAATGAATGGGCAAAAAAGAAGATGGAAGAAATAGGTCTTCAAAATGTCAGAATTGAAGAAGCGAGAGATTTTACGAGAGGTGGATGGGATAATCTGAAAACTTATGCTGCAATGACCGAACCTTATTATGCAAGTTTCGCCTGCAATCCGGTTGCATGGACTGGTAGCACAAAGGGTCTGATAAAGTCGGAAGTGGTTTTGATAAATGCCCGTACTGAAGCAGAGCTGGAAAAATATAAAGGAAAACTATCGGGAAAGATTCTGCTCATGCCATCAACATCTACTTATGAGGTAAATTTCAATCCTCTTGCGAACCGGTACACTGATGAACAGTTAAAGGAATTGTCAAAAGCATCCGATGGGGGAGCTTTAGCCAGAAGGCCACAAGCCGACATTGGACAAATGCTGGCACAGAGAATTTTACAGACCAAAATACAGGAAATGGCGAAAGAGGAAGGAGTAGCAGTAATAATAAACAATGCCGGAAATTTTAATGTTCCACGTTCCAATGCTGCCGATTACAAGTGGGGCGACCCGGAACCTATTCCACAGCTTAATCTTTCGGTGGAGGCTTATGGTAGAATGGTCCGACTTATTAATCATGATGTTCCTGTAGTGATGGAAATTGAAATACAAAACAGATTCTTCGAAAGTCCAAAGATATATAACGTTATAGGAGAGATTCCCGGCACCGACAAGTTACTCAAAGATGAGATAGTGCTTATAGGTGCTCATATTGATTCATGGCATGGTGGAACCGGAGCTGCAGATAATGCGTCGGGGTGTGTGGTGATGCTCGAGGCAATGAGAATTTTAAAAAGCCTGAATGCCGCTCCACGAAGAACCATCAGAGTAGCTCTATGGGGAGGTGAAGAACAAGGGCTCAACGGTTCACGGGGATATGCGGAAAAATATTTGATGGATATGGCAACCAGAAATAAAAAACCAGGTTGGGCAAAATTTGCTGGTTATTTCAATATGGATAATGGCACAGGAAAATACAGGGGTATTTATATGCAGTCGAACGAACTGATGAGGCCTATATTCGAAGAGTGGCTTAAACCTTTTGCTGATATGGGATGTTCAACAATAACTATCAGAAACACCAGCGGAACAGACCATCTGTCGTTTGACAGCGCAGGTCTTCCTGCTTTCCAGTTCATACAGGATCCTATTGAATACGGCCGCGGATACCATACTGTGATGGATACCTACGACAGGCTTCTGATGAACGATTTAAGGCATAACGCCATCATAACCGCTTCATTTGCATGGTTTGCGGCACAGCGCGACGTCAAGCTTCCTGGTAAACCGGATATGCCACGCACACAGGAACAGACATCTGGAGGAAGGCCGTTAGGATACTGATGTCTTTTATTTCAGGACCTGAAATTATTCGATATATAAAACAAGGCCCTTCAGGTACTCACTTTCCGGATGATAGATATTTACCGGATGGTCGGGCGACTGACCTGGCTGGCTGATTATTTTCACCTTTCGGCCGGTATTTGCTGCAGAAACAAAAACCGACTTTCTGAAGTTTTCTTTTGTTACTACCTGTGAGCATGAAAAAGTAAATATGATGCCTCCGGGTTTGATGTTCTCTATAGCCTTCATATTAAGTCTTTTATAACCCTGGAGTGCATTCGAAAGCACATCATTATGTTTTGCAAATGCCGGAGGATCGAGTATAATAAGGTCGTATTTATTTTCTGAAGAAGCAAGAAAATCGAATGCATCGGCCTGATATGATGTATGTCTGGAATCTGTCCCGTAATTGAGCCTCACATTCTCATCGGCCAGTGCGATTGCCGGTCCGGAACTGTCAACAGTATGAACAAGAGCGGCATTTTTCATCGCATAAACAGAAAAACTTCCGGTATATCCGAAAAGATTAAGGACATAACGACGTGAAGAATACTCCTGAACTAATTTTCTGTTTTCACGCTGGTCAATAAAGAAACCTGTTTTCTGACCTGTAATAAAGTCAACCCGAAACTTATAACCGTTTTCCGTTACAATGACCGGATCAGACTCTCCTGTTATAAACTCGTTGACGGGGTGGATACCTGATTTATACGGAACTGTTGCCTCGCTCTTATCATATATGGCTTTTACTTTTTTGTCATGTTTATCGAGCACTTCTGTTAATATTTCTGCAATCATTTTTCGTATTCCGTACATTCCTGCGGAATGCATCTGAATAACAACCACACCATTATAATAATCGGCAATAAGTCCAGGAAGATTATCGCCTTCGGCATGAATCAGCCTGAAAACATTTGTATTCTCTGAATTCAGCAGTCCAAGTTTCAACCTGTATTCCACAGCAGCCGATATAATTTTGCAAAAGAAATCTCTATCGGGCACAATTTTTTCGAATGAAAGTATCCTTACAGCTATCGAGGCGGGCTGATAATGGCCAACGGCAAGAAATTCTTCCTTGTTATCGTAAACTTCAACAATATCACCTTCGGCAGGATTGCCATATATTTTCTTAATAGCTCCTGAAAATATCCATGGATGATATCTACGAACCGACTGGTCTTTCCCCGACTTCAGGATGATTTTTTTATCAATCATATAAAAGTTTACTATTCGCAATCTACTCTGTCTCCCTTAATTTTTTAAATATCTCATAACATACCCATGCGTCTGTTGCAGCATAAATCTTCTGGGCATCGCTCAAAACTTCTGCATTCCAGTTAGTAACCTGTTGCCTTTTTGATATTCTGAATCCCAGAATAATAGCGGTTAGTTTTTTTAGGCTCGCGCTTTCTATCCCATATTCTTTTGCCATATTCTGCAGATCAACAAAACCTGCAGGTTGAAATTCAGTCACATTTCTTAAAATTCTAAGATCATTGTTTACTGCAACTCCGGCCTTTATTATGCCAGGGTCGGAAAGAATCTCCAGCAGGCCGGCCGGCAATCCTATTTTGTTTATTCTGAAAAGTATTGCAGTGTTATCGAAAGCCAGTTGTAACAGTGATACCCTATTTCTTTTTCCTTTTTTGAAGGAAGGTTTCGTCTCTGTATCAAAGCCCAGATATTTTTGTTTTTTAAGTAGATTCAAATAATAGTGAATATTTTCAGAAGATTCAACTGTCAGAATTTTACCCTGAAAACTGCCCTGCTTATAATTATTAAGCTCATCCGTAGTGATATCTGATAAATATTTATTTTCCGACATTTTTCCTGAAATCTTTTTGACGTCTGCTTATAAACCATTTTTCTCTCTGCATTTCAGATTTCTCATCTGTTATATCCTCAGGTTGTTTACCGATTTCTTCACCGGAATAAATTAACTTATGTATTGCTCTCAACGAATTAACTAGTTTTTGTCCCCAGTAGTTCTCGAAATTCATTTTACATTCCCATATTGCATCGTTCATTATCTCATTTGTACCGGTCTGGTAAAGAATAACGAAGTCCTTCAGATCCTGGTATATATCTGCAAGATTTTCGGCCAGGCTTGCTGTAATGGGGACTTCAGATTCCTTCATTCTTTCATCAAAAACTTCGAGAAAAGCGTCGGCTGTACCAAGTTTCGACAAAAAAACATCATGAATTCTATTCCAGTCGGATTCTTTAACGAATTTTTCATTTCCTTCCTCGAAATAAGGTTCTAAGTCGGGCAGAAGCGATGCTTTCAAATAAATAAAAGGAAGTAATCGCTGAAGGATTTTCAGCATATTAACAGCTTCTATTTCAGAAGCATGTTCGGCATACTTGCAGAATTCGTTTGCCGAAGCAACAAATTCAACAATAGTGCCAGAAAATAGAGAATCCGGTTTTCTCTTCATGAATCAGTTAAATAAGCTGCAAAATTAGTTAAAATTATTGTTTTTCTGTCCAGTGGAGTTTTAGCCGTTCATCTTTTAAAATTTTATTATGGTCGAGCAGCCAGCGGATTACTTTAATTACTTTTTCTTCCGGATATTGCACTTTTGAAACAAGTTCTCTTGCATCGGGATTTTCGACTGCCAGGATTGATTTTATTTCTTCCAGGATGATATCGAATTCATATCTACTGAGTTCCAGTTCGTTTCTTTTCCTGCATACGTCGCATATTCCGCATCTATCAGATTCCTCTCCAAAATATTCAAGAAGCATAACCGATCTGCATCTGGTTTCAGATTCGGCATATTCTAACATTTTCTCGAGCCTCATCATATATTTTTCCTTTACATGCAAGTAGTTTTCAGGTGAGATGGAGAGTGATTTCCTGTCGAGTCTCTCCTCTGTAAAAATAATAAGAGGGGATTTTTTGCCTGGAATATAATGTATTATATTGGAAGATGAAAGCCTTACCAGAAACTGATATACTGTATCTCGGCTTATACCTGCTTTCCCTGCAAGCATTTCCTCATTTATTGGGACGTATTCAGTGAACATTCCGGTATATGATCGGAGAAGTAATTTAATGAATTTATCGTATGTTTCGTTTGCAACCTGGAATTTATAGAGTTCGTCTCTGCCGACAATAAAATGAACTCTCGACGGATTGTTTATTTCCTCGGTGAATTCAAGATAGCCTTCGCGCTGGAGGAACATAAGGCTATTATAAGTGTCAATAACCGGAAGCCTATATTTAGAAACAAAATCTTGCATATTGAAATCATGAACTGAATCTTTGCCTGATCCCACAGGTACCTGTAGATAATTGCATAAAAGTTCGTAAATATCCTTTATTTTTTCAATCGGAGGAAATTTATGAGCAATACTCTTTTTTAGCCTGGTTTTATCGCCTTCCGAAAAAAGCAGCACTGCCCATGAAGGTTTATTATCTCTTCCTGCTCGGCCTGTCTCTTGAAAATACGACTCGATTGATTCGGGAATATCCCAGTGTATGACGAATCTTACATCTGGTTTATCGATGCCCATTCCGAATGCATTTGTAGCTACGATTATACGGGTCTGCCCCGACGACCAAGAGGTTTGTTTTTTATCTCTCAATTCCTGCGACAGCCCTGCATGATAATAATCGGCGCTGAATCCTTTATCTGCAAGCATTTCGGCCACTTCATGCGATTTTTTTCTGCTGCGCACATAAATTATTCCACTTCCTTTAACTTTACTTAAAGAATTAATGAGATAGCCATTTTTGTCCTCAACTTTTCTTACCAGATAAGAAATATTTTTTCTGCGGAAACTTGTTCGCAGCACATTTTTCTCTTTGAAGGCCAGTTTTTCCATGATATCTTCGGCAACTTTCGATGTAGCCGATGCTGTAAGTGCAAGAAAAGGTGGGTTTGTTTGAAGCAATTCACGTAACTCTACAATTCTCAAGTATGAAGGTCTGAAATCGTAACCCCATTGAGAGATACAATGAGCTTCATCAATAGCTACAAGTGACACGTTCAGACGCGGAGCCTTTGCCCGGAAGAGCTGCGTGGAAATTCTTTCTGGAGAAAGATATAAAAATTTGTAATCGCCATAAATACAATTTTCAAGCGTGATTTCTATCTCTTCACGAGTCATACCCGAATGAATTGAGAGCGATTTTATTTCCAGATTATTAAGCCTTGCCACCTGCTCCTTCATGAGAGCAATAAGGGGAGTTATTACAATACATATTCCTTCGGCCGCAATGCCGGGAACCTGAAAAGTTATGGATTTGCCGCCGCCTGTGGGCATCAATCCAAGTGTATCTTTCCCTTCAAGAACAGACCTTATTATTTCCTCCTGTAAGGGTTTGAAAGATGTAAATCCCCAGTACTTCGTCAATATCTTCCTGCACTCTTCAATGTCCATCTAATAAGCCCGCTAATTAAACCAACCGATATCTATTTTTGGTTTTCTTTCGTTTATAGACAAAAATAATAACTGTAATTCAATTTTTTACGATCTCATTAAAAACGGATCGTTATTTTCCAATAGCTTTTTTGTAAATTGCGACGGTAAAACCGAAAATATTCAGCAATGTCGTTCATAAATGATAAAATTTTATTTGACGGGCTCACTTTCGATGATGTCCTTCTCATTCCTGCATATTCCGAAGTATTGCCAAGAGATGTCGATATAAGTTCTATGTTTACAAGGAATATAAGGATGAACACTCCAATAGTTTCGGCTGCTATGGATACAGTTACAGAAGCGGAACTTGCAATCGCCATTGCCCGGGAAGGAGGAATAGGCGTTATTCATAAAAATATGTCGGTAGAAAAACAGGCTTCTCAGGTGAGAAAAGTGAAAAGAGCAGAAAATGTGATGATACCTGACCCGGTCACCATTCACCCCGATGCAACAGTTGCCGAGGCTATAAATTTGATGAGGGAATATAAAATTGGCGGTATTCCAGTTACTGATAAAAACGGCATTTTAAAAGGCATTGTCACCAATCGCGATTTAAGGTTTGAGAGCAATTATTCAAAAAAGATTTCCCAGGTAATGACTACAAATCTTATTACGAGCGATTACCATACTAACCTTGAAGATGCTGCGAGGATTCTACAGAAGCACAAAATAGAAAAACTTCCGATAGTTGATGAAAACAATAAGCTTATAGGGCTCATAACGTACAAAGATATTACAAAGACCAAAGACCGGCCCAATGCTTGTAAAGATGAGAAGGGACGCCTGCGAGTGGCGGCTGCGGTCGGAATAGCAAAGGATACGCTTGAAAGAGCAGAAGCATTGATAAATGCAAATGTTGATGTAATTGTGATCGATACGGCACATGCACACACAAAAAACGTGATCGGCATCTTAAAAGATATTAAGAAAAACTTCCCTTACATAGATGTTGTTGCAGGAAATATAGGAACACCGGAAGCTGCTAAACGTCTTGTAGAAGAAGGTGCCGACGGAGTAAAAGTAGGAATAGGACCAGGCTCGATATGCACTACCCGCATTATTGCCGGAGTCGGTGTTCCACAACTTTCTGCAATATATAACGTCGCAAAATCAATCGAAGGTTCTGGTGTCCCGGTTATTGCTGACGGTGGAATAAGATATTCAGGCGATATCATCAAAGCTATCGCAGCAGGTGCCGATTCTATAATGGCTGGCTCACTCTTTGCCGGAGTAGAAGAGTCGCCAGGTGATACAATAATTTATAACGGAAGAAAATTCAAAACCTACCGCGGCATGGGCTCAGTAGAGGCTATGAACCAGGGTTCCAAAGACAGATATTTTCAGGATGTAGAAGACGATATTAAAAAACTTGTACCCGAAGGTATCGAAGCAAGAGTACCTTACAAAGGAACACTTGGGGAAGTTATATTCCAGATGATAGGAGGACTAAGAGCAGGTATGGGCTACCTGGGCACACCAGATATCGCTACTCTTAAACGCGATGCCAGGTTTGTAAGAATTACAGGCCCGGGAATAATTGAAAGCCATCCGCACGATGTAACAATAACCAGAGAGGCTCCCAATTACAGCAGAAAATCGGCCGAATAAAACACATTCCAAAAAACCGAATTATGTTTTATAGAGAGACAATAAGGCATGTCATTCCTGATTGCATATAAACCTCATCAAGGCAATATTAAATACCCTCTACAGAAATAAAGAATAGTTTTTGATGTCAGAATGGGATAAAAGATAAAAAGGCAGAACCCTTTGAAAAAGTCAACGAATTAATTCTCGAATTTACTGACCATGAAGATATAAAACAATTAAAAGAAAATTGCCACGTTAAAGTAAATGATTAATTAATGAAGAAATTAGAACATTTCTTTAAAATGTATAAAACTCTTTCAACACTTCTGATTATTTTTACATTTATGACTGCTGTAATGTCCTGCAGGAATCTTAAGCATAACCAGGCGAGAATTCCTGTTGCAAAAGCCGGTGATAAAGTATTATATCTCGATCAGATTCCGGAAATTTTTAGAAACAATTCCAGCAAAGAAGACAGCATTGTTGCAATTAATAATTATATAAACAGTTGGGCAAGAAAAGAAATCATGTTCCACAAAGCTCTTGAAAACCTTTCAGATGAAAACAAAAATGAGATAGAAGAACAGATACAGGATACAAAAGTTAATCTTTATATTTACCACTATCAGCGCCAGATGATACTCGAAAAAATGGATACAATAGTAACCGAAAACGAAATAGAGAATTACTATGCAAACAACCAGAATCTTTTCCGTCTTAATTCAAGCATTGTGAAAGCCCTTTATATCAAGATTCCTTCAGGCACACCTGGTATAGATAAAGTAAGAAAATTGTATATTTCAAACAAGCCTGAGGACATAAGACAATTAGAGGAATACTGTTTTAACTTTGCCGACAAGTACGATGATTTCGGTGAAAACTGGATTTCATTCGATAAACTTGCAGTGGAACTTCCGGAAGAAATTATCAATCCGGAAGAATTTCTTAGACGTTATTCTTTTTATGAGACGCATGATTCATCGGCATATTATTTTATAACTATAAGAGATTACAGGCTAAAATCATCCACTGCACCTTATGAATATGTAAAAAATGATATTAAAAACATAATTTTGAATAATAGAAGGGTTGAATTCCTAAAAAATCTAGAAAACGGAATATATGAAGAAGCAGTTAAAACAAATTATTTCAGGAAATACAACTGATAAGAAACGTAATATTTTAATTTCAATATTGATTGTTCTGGTAGCCATTTTCATGCCATTGAAAGCGTCGGCTCAAAAACTTGTGGAATCGGTAGCAGGAATTGTGGGCAACGAAGTCATTTTTCTCTCTGATATTGAGAATAGCATTGCCCAGCAATTATTTTCAGGTGACAAAACCCCTGTTGAAAAATTAAGATGTATGTTTTTTGAAGAACAGCTAATGACAAAACTTTTTCTTGACCAGGCAAGAATAGATAGTATTGAAGTGTCAAATACATCTATAGAGGGTATTCTTAATATGCAGCTTAATAAATTTATAACCATTGCCGGCTCTGAAAAAGCACTTGAAGACTATTTCAAAAAAAGTATAACGGAAATAAAAGCCGACCTGAGAGAGAGTTTGAAGAATCAGCAAATAATAAATGAAGTTCAGAACAAAATTGCAGAAAATATTACAGTTTCACCATCCGAAGTGAAAAAATTCTTTTCTAAAATCCCACACGACAGTCTTCCTGTTATACCTGCAAAAGTAGAAATTAGCATCATTCAAATAGATCCACCTGATTATGAAATGAATAAGGCAGAAGCCAGGCAAAAGCTTCTTGAAATCAGAAGTGAAATAATTGCAGGCAAGAGCTTCAGCGCTCTGGCAACTTTATATTCTGAAGATACAGAGTCGGCAAAAAAGGGTGGGGAAATAGGATATATGTCGAAAGGAGAACTTGAAAAACCTTATGCCGATGTGGCTTTTTCATTAAATAAGAACAGCGTTTCAAAAATTGTGGAGACAAAATATGGTTTCCATATTATTCAGTTAATTGACCGAATGGGCGATATGGTTAATACCCGACATATTCTGATAAGGCCCAAAGTAAAGCCTGAACAGGAAGAAAAAGCGATGGCGAAGCTCGACAGTATTGCGCGACTGATAAGAGCCGATAGTATTTCATTCGAACGTGCAGCTCTGATGTATTCATCACATAAAGACAGCAGGATTAACGGAGGCAAGCTTGTTAAAAATGATCCTTCTACTCGTACAAGTCTTTTTGCCCTTGAAGAGCTCGATAAAATGACATATTCCATAGTAAGAGAGCTTAAACCTGGAGAGATCTCAAATCCTTTCAAAACAACCGATGAAAACGGAAATACTGTATTCCGAATTGTAAGGCTCGACAAGGAGTACCCAGCGCATGTTGCAGATCTCAATAGCGATTATCAGGTCATCTACAATGCGGCGCTTTTGGAAAAACGATCAAAAGCATATAAAGAGTGGATTGATAAAAAGATTGATGAAACTTATATAAAAATAAGTGATGAATTCAAATCATGTCCTTTCCAGAACCCGAAATGGCTAAGATAAAAAGCCGGAAATCAATACACTCATTACAGGCAGTTGCAATCGCTCTGATATCGTTTTGTCTGGTTTTACTAATTTTTTCCTTTACAGCGCGGTACACAAACAGCAATCAAACAAGAAAAAAAATCGAACTGCTTTATTGTAATGAACTTGTGATAGATAAACAAGTCAGTAAAGATCTTTATCGCCTCCTGGGAAATGTAGGATTAAAACATAACGATATCCTCATGACATGTGATAGTGCTCATTGGTACCGCGATAGTGACCAGGTTAAAGCTTTCAGCAGAGTGAAAATAAATCAGGGCGATACACTGACCATATCGGGTGATTATCTCTTTTATGACGGCAATCTCGAAAAAGCTTTTATAAGCGGTAATGTGGAACTTATCGATAAAGAAACAAAACTTTACACTTCAGTGGTAAATTATGATGTAAAAACAAAAATTGCAGACTACCCGTTCAAAGGCAAAATCATAAACGGAGAAAATACTCTTACAAGTCGTATAGGTATTTATTATGCTTCAGAAAAGAAATTTCATTTCAATGACAGTGTTTTGATTGTCAATCCAGATTATACTATGAGAGCCGATTCGCTTGAATATAACACGGAAAGCGGCATCGCTTTCTTTATAAGTCCAACCGTGCTCGAAGGCGATAGCTTATATATATATTGCGAAAAAGGCTGGTACGATACAAAGAATGATCTAACATCGGTCTGGCAAAATCCGGTAATAAACAACCGTAAACAGATTGTACGCGGAGATTCTCTTTTTTATAACAATAACAGCGGTTTTGGTCAGGCATTCAAAAACATAAGCATCACTGACACGGCAAATAATGTGATTCTGGCAGGTAACTATGCATGGTATTACAAAGAACCAGAACGATTTATGATGACCGACAGTGCTTTATTTATCCAGGTATCGAATAATGATTCATTATTTCTTCATGCCGATACCATAAGATCGGTTATATTAGCAGCTGCCGGAGATTCATCTTCATGGAGGATTATGAAAGCTTATTATGGATGCAGAGTTTTTAGTTACGACATTCAGGCACGATGTGATTCACTCTCATATTCTTTTAGAGATTCGGTAATAAGGTTGTACTATTCCCCGATTTTGTGGTCGAAAGAAAACCAGCTTACTGCCGATTCAATGGCAATTTTTACAAAAAACCGGAAAGCCGAAAGTATGGAACTGTATAATTCAGCGTTTGTTGTTAGCCAGGTTGATTCTCTTCGATTCAATCAAATGAAAGGAAGAAAACTTACAGGGTATTTCATTGATAATAAACTACATAGAATAATTATTGAAGGAAACGCTGAAACCATTTATTTTCTTGCTGATAAAAACGAATTGATGGGAATTAATTATGCCAAATGTTCTTCTATCGAAATTCTTTTCGAAGATGGCAAGATTAGTGAAATAATTGAATATCAAAATCCCGATGGCAAACTTGATCCTCCTGATAAAAGTCCGCCTGAAAGTTATCGGCTACCGGGCTTCATCTGGCATGATATGCTACGTCCGAAGAAAAAATCGGATGTTTTTCTTTAAAAAACCGGGAAAATTCAAATAAACTCGCTTATTAGAGCAACAGAAAAGATAAACAAAAAAGGCTGTTGACACAGCCTTTTTCAATACTCATCTTCATTAAAGAAGAAATCATCTTTACTTGGGTAATCGGGCCAGATATCTTCAATACTTTCGTAAATATCTCCCTCATCTTCTATCTCCTGTAAGTTCTCGATAACCTCCAGCGGAGCACCTGACCTGATGGCATAATCAATAAGCTCATCCTTGGTTGCAGGCCATGGAGCATCTTCAAGTTTTGATGCTAGTTCAAGTGTCCAATACATAATAAAATTTTTTATTTACTAAAAAAAAACCTGCAAATAAAATAAAATACAATTATAATTTTCGCTCTTCCCATATAATTTCATTATTGCCAAGCTCAGAATTCAAAAGTCGGCCTAACATAAAGAAATAATCCGAAAGTCGGTTCAGAAAAATTATAATAATTTCAGGTACAGGTTCGGTTTTATTAAGTTTAACTACTGTTCTCTCGGCTCTACGGCACACGCATCTTGCGATATCACAACATGATACAACAGGATTACCACCAGGTATTATGAAAGATTTAACAGGGCGAACTGAGTTTTCAATTTTATCTATTGCATCTTCTATATTTTTTATACAATCCGAAGCGGGTAAAATTATTCCTGTTGCCCGGTCTTCATAGTTGGATGTTAAAGCTAAGATGCAAAACATCAACTGATTCTGGATATATATTAGAAAATCCCTCCTCTTTTCATTTTCTTTTAAACTCCTAAGCAACCCTGTCCATGAAATCAATTCTTCTATTGTTCCGCATGCTTCAATACGATCGTGACATTTTGGCAACCTTTTCCCCCCTTGAAGTGAGGTAGTTCCATCATCTCCGCCACGGGTATAAATTGTCATACAACCTTATTTTATAGATTCTTAACAGGCTGACTTGATTACGTATGCTGTTTCCTACTTTCCAATATATTTTTCATTTGGCTCGTCGGATGCTATCATTCCGTCAAGAAGCCTTACAATACGGGCTGCATGTTTTGCAATATCTTCCTCGTGTGTCACTAAAATAACAGTATTGCCTTTCTTCTGAATCTCATCGAGCAGGTTCATGATATCGAGTGAAGTCTTGCTGTCGAGGTTACCTGTCGGTTCGTCAGCAAGTATAATTGAGGGGTTGTTTATTAGTGCTCTGGCAGTTGCAACCCTCTGCCGTTGACCTCCTGAGAGCTCATTAGGTTTATGATACATACGATCGGCGAGGCCAACTTGTGTAAGAACCTCTATTGCTTTCTGTTCCCTTTCAGCTTTTGGAACCCCGGCATAAATAAGGGGAAGAGTAACATTTTCAAGGGCCGTGTATCGGGGAAGAAGATTAAAAGTCTGAAAAATAAATCCAATCTCTTTATTACGTATTTCGGCAAGCTGGTCATCATCCATCTTGCTTACATCCGTACCATTGAGAAAATAACTGCCGCTCGTAGGCGTATCAAGGCAGCCGAGCAGATTCAACATAGTTGATTTGCCTGATCCGGAAGGACCCATTATAGCAACATATTCATTTCTTTCTATTGTCAGTGTAACAGATCGCAAAGCTCTTACTATAACCGAACCAATCTGGTAATTTTTAACAATATCCTGAATCTCTATTACTTTGTCATTCATAAATAAATATTTTAAAGCCTTCGAAATTAGATTAAATAAACGATATACCGAATTTTAAATTATTAATTTTTGTTAATACCTTATAATATAATCATATCTTGCAATTCCACGTCTGAAAAAAACAAGTCCCATCTGATAAATATCAATAGTTATGCTCACTTTTCCCGATTGTTTAATTTTCTCCCACGCTTCGTACATTTCTTTGGAAATATGTATATCATCTATAACAACCAAACTCTTTTCATCGCATATTTCACTTATTATATCGAAATAACGTAAAAGCGATTCCTTGCTGTGATCACCATCGATAAAAACAAGTCCGGGACAAATCTTTTCTTTTTTCATCTCAAGTAAAAAATCGTCAAATTTCATATTGTACAGGAGTATATTTGACCGTCCTGTTTCCATGAAATTGGCTTCAGCCAAAGCTGACAATGAAGGGCATCCCTCAGCCGTATGTATTATTGAAGAAGGTGACCCAAAAGAGAGATAAAGAGTACTTATCCCTAACGACGTGCCAAGCTCTATAATATTTTCACGGCCAAATTCACCAGCAAGAGAGGCAAGTAATTTACCATATTTTGCTGGAACAGAAGAGTTCCTTGCTATATCTGAAATCTTCCGGAGATTATCATTATTTCTGCCTGTTCCATAATCTTTTACCTCTACTGTTTCTTTGCAGGTTAGCATCTTTCCCCTAATTTCTTCTATTTTACAGACAATTTCAGGGTTAAATTTATTCCTGAATATTTTTGTTACCAGATTGTAAACAAAAGGACTGTGGAGCCCAAACCCTTTTTTATGTGATGATAATATCTTGTACTTGAAATAGTTAGCAATTTTATGCCCGTTGATTGACATTCTGATATTATTAATGTATTATTAAATTATGATACCTTTTCAAAATTATTTATTTTCGGAAATGAATTGTATCTCTCTTTTAAGTCCAATTTAAACATGCAGAATTTCTTTGATACCGATATTAAATATTTACCAGGAGTTGGACCAAAAAGAGCCGAACAGCTTAATAAAGAACTTAATATCAGATGCTACAGAGATCTTTTATACTATTTTCCATATAGATATATAGACCGGACAAAGATTTATAATATTAATGAACTCGATCCAGACTTGCCTTATGTTCAGATAAAAGGTACGATAATTAAATATTTTTATGAAGGCAAAGGTACAAATAAAAGGCTTGCAGCAGAGTTTTCGGATGAAACAGGAAGCATAAAACTCATCTGGTTTAGAGGAACGAAATGGATACCGGATACTTATCCTGCAGGCGAGAAATATGTGATTTTTGGGAAGCCTGGAGTTTTTAACGGAATTATTAATATTATTCATCCCGAGGTTGATCCTGTTGAAAAGATGGAACAGAGGATTGCTTCGGCATTTCAGGCACAATACAGAACGACCGAAGAGCTTAAAAACAGCCTTATAACTTCAAAATTTATAAGCAAACTTGTAAGTAACCTCCTGAAATCTATTAATTTTAGAATACCCGAAACTCTGCCCTCATATATTATTGAGAAATATTCACTAATGACTCTTCATGACGCACTCTATAATATCCATTTTCCTTCTAATGCCCGTGAACTTGCCAGGTCAAAACACCGCCTGAAATTCGAAGAACTTTTTTATATCCAGCTTAATTTGCTAATGTATAAAGTTCAAAGGAACATCAACACTCCCGGGTTTGTTTTTGCTAAAGTTGGAGATTTTTTCAACAAATTTTATTATTCCAACCTGCATTTTGGATTAACAAATGCCCAGAAAAGAGTTATAAAAGAAATAAGGAGAGACCTGAAATCTGGCAAGCAGATGAACCGCCTTTTACAAGGTGATGTCGGAAGCGGTAAAACTCTTGTGGCAATTATGGCAATGCTGATTGCGGCTGATAACGGTTACCAGTCGTGCATCATGACTCCCACAGAAATCCTTGCGTACCAGCATTACAGGTCGGTTTGCAATTTTACCGAAGGAATAGGAATAGAAGTTCTGCTTCTTACCGGTTCAACAAAAAAGTCAGAAAGGAAATATATTGAAAAAATGCTTGCCGGTGACAAGCCGGTAATTCTTATAGGGACACATGCATTAATAGAAGAAAATGTTCGATTCAGCAGGCTTGGACTTGCAATCATAGACGAACAACACAGGTTCGGAGTGGCTCAAAGGGCAAAATTGTGGGAAAAAAGCCTCAATCCACCACATGTACTTGTTATGACTGCCACTCCCATTCCACGGACACTTGCAATGACTCTCTATGGTGACCTCGATATTTCGGTGATTGACGAGATGCCTCCGGACAGAAAACCGGTTAAAACTATGCACTTCACCGACTCTGAAAGAAACAGGGTCTTTGCTTTTATCCGCAGCCAGATTGCTAAAGGAAGACAAATTTATATAGTTTATCCTTTGATAGAAGGCTCGGAAAAACTCGATTATAAAAATCTCGACGAAGGCCTGGATATTCTTTCCCGGGCTTTTCCTCCTTCCACATATTGCATAAGTGTACTTCATGGCAGAATGACAGCAGAAAACAAAGAGATCTCAATGAGGCTTTTCAGGGAAGGAAAAGCTCAGATAATGGTTGCCACAACAGTTATTGAAGTTGGAGTAGATGTGCCCAATGCAACGGTAATGATAATTGAAAGTGCTGAGAGATTCGGCCTTTCACAACTCCATCAGCTAAGAGGCCGTGTAGGAAGAGGCTCAGATCAGTCGTATTGCATCCTTATGACTTCGGAGAAACTCTCGAAAGAAGCTGCTACAAGGATTGAAATTATGGTAAAATCGAATGACGGATTCGAAATCGCTGAAGCCGACCTTAAGCTAAGAGGCCCTGGCGATATTGAAGGAACACAGCAAAGCGGAATACCTTTTGACCTCAAAATAAGCGACCTGGCTAAAGACGGTCAGTTAATAGAATATGTAAGAAATATTGCCGCCTCAATTCTCGAGGAAGACCCGATGCTAAAAGATGAAAAAAATGCTGTGCTACAAATCCAACTTAAGAAACTCTTCGAAAGAAAGTATTCATGGAGTAATATTAGTTAAAACTGATATGATTTTGATTTCAACTTATTTACTACATTAAATGTATATTATGAACCTAATAAGTTTAAATTTTTTAATATCTATTTTTTATTAAAAATTGTAAAAAAACAGATATAGTTCGAAAGGGAAATATAATTTTGCTAATTCAATTTTAAAAACTGTGGCGGAAAAGGAAATAACACACGAAGGAGTGGTCGTTTCAGCCGAACCTGATTCGGTTACAGTGATGATTGACAGTCAAATAAGCTGTGCCGGATGCAAGGCTTTTAATTTCTGCAGTGTCGGCAGATCAAATGATAAAACTATAAAAATTGAGGGCCATTTCGATATACCTGAAGGTTCAAAAGTACTTGTTTCTATAAGCAAGTCTCAAAGCTATATGGCTTTATTTATAGGGTATATAATGCCGCTGTTAATACTTATCGCTATATTTTTTGTACTTATCGGATTATCAGTAGGTGAAGCTATGGCAGGATTAATATCATTGGTCGCCACAGCTTTATACTATTTTATTCTTTATTTATCGGGTAGTAAGATTTCTAAAATATTTTCATTCAGGATAAAAAAGTTATAAGCAAATGGGGCATACAATTCTATTATCGGTTGCATTACTTGGCTCAATAGGGCTGGCGGCATCGATTATTCTTTATTATGTTTCGCAGAAATTCAAAGTTTATGAAGATCCAAGAATAGACATTATTCAGCAGATATTGCCAGGAGCAAATTGTGGAGGATGTGGTTTTACCGGCTGCCGCAATTTTGCCGAGGCACTCATTAAGGCAGAAAGCCTTGAAAGTTATAACTGTCCCGTCGGCGGTGAAAACGTCATGAATGAAGTGGCAAAAGTACTTGGCAAAGAAGCCGTTAAAACTGAAAGTATGATTGCTGTTGTTCGTTGTCAGGGATCTTACGATAATTGCTACCGAACTTCTGAATACGACGGTGCTAAAAAATGTATTATTGTTCATAACCTTTATGGAGGTGAAACCGACTGTCAATATGGTTGCATAAAATATGGAGATTGCGTAAATGCATGTCTGTTTAATGCAATGTATACCGATGAAAAAACAGGATTGCCTGTAATCCTCGATGATAAATGCACAGGATGTGCTGCCTGTGTAAAAGCTTGTCCGAGAAATATCATTGAACTTCGTAAAAAAGTAAAAAAAGACAGAAAAATATTTGTTGCTTGCGTCAATTACGATAAGGGTGGAGTGGCACTTAAAGCTTGTAAGGTGGCATGTACCGGTTGTACTAAATGTATTAAAGTTTGCGAGTATGATGCTATAACTATTGAAAACTTCCTGGCGTATATTGATTCGTTCAAATGCACATTATGCAGGAAGTGTGTTACCGAATGTCCAACAAATGCTATTGTGGAAGCAAATTTTCCACCCAGAAAAGCTAAAACCGAAACTATTCAAGAACCAGTGAAGGAAGAATAATATATTAAAGATAATAATAAAAATTATAATAAAGAAATTTTGAAAGCATTAAAAACATTCCCGAAAGGCGGCATCCATCCGCCTGAAAACAAACTGACAGCTGCCTGTCGCATTGAGAAATTACCACAACCAGCATCGGTTATTATACCTGTTGCACAACATTCCGGTTCGCCTGCAATTCCAATAGTAAACCGGGGTGATAAAGTACTAACAGGTCAGCTTATTGCAAAGGCTGCAGGATATTTTTCGGCAAATATTCATTCCTCTTTTTCAGGAACAGTTTTAAAAATTGATAATGCTATTGATACGTCCGGATATAAACAGTTATGTATTTTTATTAATGTTACTGGAGATGAATGGATATCTGAAGTGGATAGAAGTAATGATTTAATCGAAGAGATAAAAGATACTCCTGAAGAGATAATTAAGAAAATTCAGGATGCAGGCATTGTAGGTCTTGGAGGAGCAGCATTCCCGACGCATATAAAATTAAAAGTGCCTGAAAATAAGAAATGTAATTTGCTTATCATAAATGGTGCTGAATGTGAACCTTATCTGACATCCGATCACAGGCTAATGCTCGAGAAAGGCAATGAAATTATCGTTGGCACAAGGATAATGATGAAAGCTCTTGGAGTAAACAGAGCAATTATTGCCATCGAGAACAATAAAGCCGATGCTATTTCACTTCTGGATGAATTGGTTAAAGGTGACGGGGATATTTTTATTCAGCCTCTAAAAGTAAAATATCCGCAGGGTGGCGAAAAACAATTAATAAAGGCGATTACCGGCCGTGAAGTTCCTTCAGGCAGATTACCTATTGACGTTGGCGTAGTGGTACAGAATGCCGGAACTGCTTTTGCAGTATACGAAGCAGTACAGAAAAACAAGCCACTAATCGAAAGAGTTGTCACAGTAAGCGGTAGCTCGCTAAAAAGAGCCGGCAATTATATAGTTCGAGTCGGGACAGCGGTATCTCAGCTTATAGATACCGCAGGGGGGCTTCCTGAAGATGCGATTAAAGTAATAAGCGGCGGACCTATGATGGGAAAAGCATTAAGCAACCTTCAGGTCCCTGTTGTAAAAGGCACATCAGGAATTGTAGTTTTTGCCAATGGAGAATCAACAAGAACTCCTTTTGGACCGTGTATTCGCTGTAGTAAGTGTATTCGTGCGTGCCCTATGAATCTCGAACCATATCTACTTATGTCACTTGCAGAAAAAAATCTATTCGAAAGAATGCAAGATGAAATGGTTACCGATTGTATGGAGTGCGGATCATGCAGTTATATCTGCCCTGCATACAGACCTTTGCTCGACTATATAAGGCTGGGCAAAACCACCGTAATGAAAATGATACGAGAAAAAAATATGAAATAATCGTTTAGAAATGAGTCGTTTGCTAAAAGTTTCCAACTCTCCGCATATTCATGCAAAGGATAGTACAAAAAAAATGATGTATAACGTCATTATTGCACTTATCCCTGCACTGATTGCTGCCATTTATTATTTCGGTTGGGGAGCTATCATAGTTACCTTAACTTCCGTTCTGTCGTGCGTTATTTTTGAATACTTAATCCAAAAATATCTTATAAGAGGACCTGTTACTATAACTGACGGCTCAGCTATCGTTACAGGTATCCTTCTTGCATTCAACGTTCCGTCAAATCTTCCTATACTGTTGATTATCATCGGAGCTCTTGTAGCAATTGGTATAGGGAAGATGAGTTTTGGAGGACTTGGCAATAATCCGTTCAATCCGGCACTTGTTGCACGTGTTTTTCTTCTGATATCGTTTCCTGTTCAGATGACTACCTGGCCGGTACCTTCAGGATTCAAGACAGCAGCCTCCAACGAAGTTATCGAATCATCAATAGTTTCAATAGAGAAAGAACGACCCGGAATGCAGAGGAAAGGAAATAAAAATAAAGATATAGATATAAATGCCGGAGCAACTACGGCTGACGGGCAGCCTCAACAACAAGGGAAGGGTTATACCGATGTAGTAACCGGCGCAACCCCTCTTGGAACTCTTAAACAGGGATTACATAACGGAGAAAATATTTCACAGATTATGGAGCAGGTACCAAGTCATATGCAAATGTTTTACGGATATAAAGGAGGTTCGATGGGAGAAATAGCCGCTCTGGCATTGCTTATCGGTTTTGTATATCTGCTTATTAAAAAAGTAATAACATGGCATATACCGATTGCAGTTATAGGAAGTGTGGTTATTTTTACAACTATACTCTGGCTGGTTAATCCAGAAAAAAATGCCGATCCTCTGTTTCATATTCTTACTGGAGGCATTCTTCTGGGAGCAATCTTTATGGCGACCGATTATGTTACTTCTCCTATGGTGCCGGCTGCAATGATCTTATACGGTATTGGAATAGGAGTGATAACGATTTTAATAAGAGTGTTTGGAGCATATCCCGAAGGCGTTTCTTTTGCAATTCTGATAATGAATGCTTTTGTTCCGCTCATGAATGCATATATTAAACCCAAACGATTCGGAGAGGAGGTTAAACATGGCAAAGATTGAATCAACTCTAAAAAACATGGTACTGTCACTTACGCTTATAACGATTGGAGCTTCTGCAGCGCTCGGTTTTGTTTATGAAATTACAAAAAAACCCATTGAAGTCACAAGTATGAAAAATAAGCTCGAAGCCATTAAAGCTGTTGTGCCTTCATTCGATAATACCCCGGGCAGCGAAATGTTTATACTGCCAACAGACGATGGCGATTCACTTGAAATTTATCCTGCAAAGGTGGGCGATGAAATTGTAGCTTATGCGGTAAAAGCCGGAACACAAAAGGGCTTCAGCGGTTTCATAGGAATAATGGTAGGGTTCAAACCCGATGGTACAATCATCAATACCAGTGTTCTGGAACATAAAGAGACTCCTGGCCTTGGATCCAAAATTACCGATCCAGGCTTTAGAGAACAATTCAATGGAAAAAATCCTGAAAACTTCAGCCTTAAAGTTAAAAAAGACGGTGGACAGGTTGACGCTATCACAGCAGCAACAATAAGTTCAAGAGCTTTCTGCGATGCTATTGAACGAGCATACAACACACTTAAGAAAGGAGGTTTGATATGAGCAAAATAAACGAATTCACAAAAGGATTTTTAAAAGAAAACCCTGTACTGGTTCTTCTCATTGGAATGTGTCCTGCCCTGGCTACTACAACATCGGCATTAAACGGAATAGGGATGGGACTGGCTACTACTTTTGTCCTTACCTGTTCAAATATTGTTATATCATTGCTCTCAGGCGTTATTCCGGACAAAGTGAGAATTCCGGCATTTATAGTAGTAATAGCATCATTTGTTACAATCGTTGACCTTATAATGCAGGCTTTTGTTCCGACATTATATAATACACTCGGGATATTCATTCCACTGATCGTTGTTAACTGTATAGTACTCGCAAGAGCAGAAGCCTTTGCAAGCAAAAACGGTGTTTTTGCTTCTTTCCTCGACGGAGCCGGAATGGGACTCGGATTTACAACTTCACTTGGAGTATTGGGAATTATACGTGAGTTGCTGGGAAACGGCGCTATCTTCGGACATAAAATAATTCAGGGCGACGGAATCCTTGTTTTCATATTGGCACCGGGAGCCTTTATCGTCCTTGGATATATTATAGCTATAGTCAATAAAATTAAAAAAACACAGGAGGCTTAAAACATGGAATATATACTAATTATCATTTCCGCCATATTTGTAAACAATGTAGTTCTTTCACAATTTCTTGGCATCTGCCCTTTTCTTGGCGTATCGAACAAAATAAACACTTCGTTAGGTATGGCTGGCGCAGTAGTATTTGTAGTCGTACTTTCAACTCTCGTTACTCATCTGATTTATACTTTTATTCTTGTTAAACTCGGACTTGCTTTCATGCAGACAATAACCTATATACTTGTTATTGCAACCCTTGTTCAGATGGTTGAAATAGTACTTAAAAAAATAAGCAGACCGCTTTATCAGGCACTCGGTATATTTCTTCCGCTTATAACTACCAATTGTATGGTTCTCGGAGTTTCACTTCTTGTAATAAAAAAGAACTATACCCTCGCTGAATCGGTCGTTTACAGCGCAGCAACAGCTATAGGCTTCGGCCTCGCTCTTGTAATTCTTGCCGGAATAAGGGAACAACTCGAACTTGTTAATATACCAAAAGGAATGAAGGGAGCTCCAATTTCACTTATCACTGCAGGAATTCTTTCCCTCGCATTCATGGGATTTTCAGGAATTGTAAAATAATTACTTAATAAATCAAAGAATATAAATTTTATTCGTGAAATAATTCTTTATTATACTACAGAGTTCATGGGTTGAATCAAAATAAATCCGTGTTAATCGGTACTAACAGTGATAAACTATTCTTGTCTTCATCATTGGGACAACCATAAATTAAAATATTTTATTAACGAATGCCATTATCCATGGTAAGGAAACAAAATCAATAACTTATCAGATATTGAAAAGATTATGATTTTTATTTTACACAATTTTTTGTATCTTGTAATTTAGTTTTTGCATCAACCGGTAAAAATTTCATTAAAAATTGTAAGTAATTATATAACATAAAGTAAATTAGTAAATTCTAATGGTCATTTAATGAGTCAGTTATGAATGTGGCTGATTATTACAGCATCCTTGGCCTCTCAAAAGGATCTTCTATCGAAGAGATAAAAAAATCATATCGTAAGATAGCAAGAGAATATCATCCTGACGTCAATCATAAACCAGGAGCAGAAGATATATTTATTGCCGCTACAGAAGCCTACGAATTTCTGATTACAAATTTTAACCGGTTAAACTCACTGGACTATGATGCGGGAATTACCATGGAAGAATGGAGAAAATACCGGAGCGAGCAGGCTCGCAGGCGAGCAAATGCTTATGCTCACTCTTCATACTCGAAGTTCAGGCATACAGATTTATATAAAACTACACGAATTTTAGACAGAACAACTATTATTACCTCCTTTGTTATTTCAATCGTGGTAATTTTTATTGCAATATACGGCTATATCTATCGCCTTAAACATCCTATTTTCGGAATTAAACAACCGTCGTTCATGATTCTGGTTCTCTTCGTCATTCTTGGTATTATAATGCTTATTATTTCCTTTACTCAACTTAAAATATATCGCGAAAAATCAAAAAAGATAAACTTTAATGATAAGGAAAATAATCAATCCCTTTGAAGCGGAAATCAACAGGTGCTTTGGCTGTGGGCCTTTCAATCCGTCAGGGTTGAAGCTCGAGTTCATGGAAGACGATGATAAACTAATCACAAAATGGAAACCTTCCGAAGTTTATCAGGGTTATCCGAATATGCTACATGGTGGTATAATTGCCACTCTATTCGATGAAACAGCTGCATGGACTGTTTATACCAAAGGAAACACTGCAGGTGTTACCTCAACCTTGAATATTAAATATTATCATCCTGTTTATATAAACAAAGGCGTTGTTACAGTTTATTCACACATAGAAGAAATGACAAGTAATAATGCTATAATTATATGTCGTCTGTTCGATAATGATAACCGGCTTTGTGCAGAAGCTGAATTGAACTATTTTATTTATCCTCCGGAAATTGCTGTACGAAGGTTCAGATATCCAGGCAGAGAAGCATTTTACGGCAAAGAAAACAGTTAAAGGCAGTTAAATAAATGGCATGGTTTTTGGGCATCAATTATGTTAATTAATTGATGCCCAAAAAATGAAACCATCAGGAATATTTTATCTGTTTGGAATTCTGCTAATTCCCATTTCTTTATCAATCTCGTGTGAAAAAAGCAATGACGATAATCCCGGGGATCCTATTCCGATTAATCTGACCGGCAAACAAGTTGCTCTCGTGAAATCGGGTAACGAGTTTGCCTTCGACATTTTCAGGAAAATTCTCGAAAATGAACCACCTGAAAAGAATATAATGATTTCTCCTCTTAGTATCTCCTATGCCCTTTCGATGACTGTCAACGGTGCAGACGGCCCTACACGCGACTCAATTCTCAAAGCTTTACGTGTCAGCAATATAAGCATCGAAGAACTCAATCGTTCATACAAAGACCTTACAGCAGCGCTTCTGTCGGTTGATAAGAAGGTGGCAATGAAGATAGCCAATTCGGTATGGACTGAACAAAACTTCAGTGTGAAAAAAGCTTTCATTGATGTTCTTACTGATTATTATATGGCAGAATCAAAATCATTTAATATAAATGACGCCAATACACCATCCATTATCAATCAATGGATTGAAGATAATACCAATGGATTAATAAAAGATATGATTGACCAACTTGATCCTGCAACGGTTATGTTGCTGATAAATGCAATATATTTTAAAGGTATGTGGAAATATGAGTTCGACAAAGCTGAAACAAAACCGCGCCAGTTTACAGTTGCAGGAGGCGGTCAGTTAGAAGTGCCTTCAATGAGCCAGGCAGAAACTCATAAAGTATTTCAAGGTGAAGGATTTACTATGGTAGAGCTTCCTTATGGTCAGGGAAATTTCGTGATGGATGTAATCCTGCCTGATAACCAGTTAAATACACTCTTTATAGCTAATTTAAGTGAGTTAAAATTCAATGAATGGACAAAATCGCTTTCTCCAGGGAAAGTGAATCTATACATGCCTCGTTTCAAATACAAATACAAAAAATCACTGAACGAAATACTCGCGGATATGGGTATGGAAATTGCCTTTACTGATTATGCTGATTTTACAAATATTGCTGATGCACCGTTACGCATTGATTCAGTTTTGCATCAGACTTTTATCGAAACAAATGAAGAAGGAACAGAAGCTGCAGCTGCAACTGTTGTGGCTATTCTTCTTACTTCACTCGGGCCAGATAATCCATTATTAATTGATATCAACAGGCCTTTTATATATATTATCCGCGAAATAACAACTAATACGATAATTTTTATGGGCAGGGTTTCGAACCCTCTTTTAGAATAACGCAGGGTTCAGGTTAAGAATAAAAAGGTGCAGTTCCAACATTGCACCTTTTTATTTTTCTCCTTGATAAGACCCATATTATTCAAATAAAAAAATTTATCTACTTTTATTTCCCAATGACCGTTCAATGAAATTTTATACAGCACTTATTATTACTATGATATTTTCCTTCTTTGATCCTGATTATCAGGATGGGTCTTACTTATTGATTTCCGGGCAGGAACAGAAACCGCTTTTCAGTTTCGGCGTATTTGCAGATGCTCAATATTGCGACTGTGAACCGTCAGGCTCGAGATATTTCCGCTCTTCTCTGGAAAAACTCAAGGAAGCAACTACTTCTATGAAAGATTTAAATCCTGATTTTATCATTAATCTTGGCGATTTGATTGACAAAGACTTCGCTTCGTTCGATCCGATGCTGGAAGTAATTAAAAACAGCGGAATAAAAGTTTATCACGTGGCAGGCAACCACGATTTCTCCGTTGAAGAGAAACATAAAAAACGAGTCCGACCGCTACTTGGGATTAAGAATGGTTATTATTCTTTTACTTATAATCAGTTCAGATTCGTTATTCTCGATGGAAATGAGATAAGCACTTATGGAACGACAAACAATACGGTGAAAAAACAGGCATCCGAATTGATCAAAAAGCTCGAAGCTGAAGGTGAACCAAATGCAATGGATTGGAATGGAGGCATAAGTTCGCGGCAGATATCGTGGCTTATAAACCAGCTTAACAGTTCGAAGAAAGAAAATCAAAAAGTTTTTATTATTTGTCATTTCCCGGTGTGGCCGCAAAATGAGCATAATCTTCTTAATTACAAAGAAGTTTTGGCTGCGATTCAGCCGTACGACAATATAATTGCATGGTTCAACGGACACAATCACGCCGGAAATTATGGTAACTCAGGCATGAAACATTTTGTAAATTTCAAAGGAATGGTTGAAACCGAAGATCTTAACAGTTATGCGGTTGTAGAAGTTTACAGAAACAAAATATGGATAAAGGGTTATGGCCGGGAGAAAAACATGATCCTCGCATATTGAGAATGGATAATTGATTTATCCTATTGCTATTTATTTTCTATTTTTATAAAGTTGATTGGAACCGACAAAATTGATGAAAAATATTCGCCGCGTTCAAGAATATCCTCGTCGCCTTCTTCGTAATACCAGTTGAAAATATATTTTTTATTTTTCAGGGAGACATAAATGATTTTCTGAAAAAATTTTATAAGTACTTTAGCACTTGCACTATTAAAATATTCCAGATTTACGTCAACAGTTGTAACATCGGCGGGGAATTCGATATAATCATTGATCCAGTTGGAAACAGGCGTATAAAATTCTTCTGCATTTTCAGGGATAGAAAGGCCGCTAATTCTGATAATCCCTTCAGGATTGAGAATTATTTCCGGCGTGTTTCGTCCGCGTTCTATCCGAAGTTCTTGCATAATAATTATTTGTTCTAATATATACAATTTTTTGATAGAGGTTAATAATACTTATATTTCTCTGTTTTATAAAAATTGTATGATATTGATAAAAAGCTCTAAAAATCATATTTCGAACCTTGCCAGAGGAGAAATATCGAATGATGCAAACGCACCATTGATATATTTATAATATCCGGCGATACCTACCATTGCCGCATTATCGGTCGTATAAATAAATTCAGGGATATAAACATTCCATCCTCTCCTTTCCCCTTCCTTTTTCAATGCTTCTCGTAAGCCAGAATTAGCCGAAACGCCTCCTGCAATTCCCACTTCTTTTATTCCTGTCAATTCCGAAGCTTTAATAAGTTTTTCCATAAGAATTGAAATAATCGTATTCTGTAAAGAAGCACACAGGTCGGCCATATTTTCTTCGATGAACGAATTGTTTTCCTTCATTCTATCGCGCAGAAAATACAAAAAGTTCGTTTTTAATCCGCTGAAACTGAAATCAAGTCCGGGTACAGACGGTCTGGTAAATTTAAATGCATTTTTATTTCCTGAAATTGCCAGTTTATCGATTGTTGGGCCGGATGGATAAGGCAGACCCATTAACTTGCCACATTTATCAAAAGCTTCACCTGCAGCGTCATCAATCGTTCTGCCAGCCACTTCCATTTCGTAATAGTTATGTACAATTATAATCTGGGTGTGACCTCCGGAAACAAGTAGACATAGGAAAGGTAATGAAGGATTATTGGCACTGCCATCCTCTTTTTTTATAAAATGAGACAGAACGTGAGCCTGTAAGTGGTTGACTTCAATTATCGGAATCCTGAGGGCAAGAGCGAAACCTTTAGCAAATGAAGTGCCAACCAGCAAGGAACCCATTAAGCCTGGCCCGCGTGTAAATGCAACAGCCGAAATATCTTTTAATGAAATACCTGCCCTTTTTATTGCCTGATCAACAACAGGAATAATATTTACCTGATGTGCACGTGATGCTAATTCAGGAACAACGCCTCCATACGAATTATGCACATCCTGAGTGGAAATAAGATTGGAAAGAACATAACCATCTCTTACAATAGCAGCAGAAGTATCGTCACATGACGATTCTATGGCAAGAATAGTAATACTCATAAGGCTTTTTTATTACCAACTTTTAAGTTATATTTATATCGTTTTTCCCGGCAGATTCAATGCACAAAAATATTAAAAAAACAGCAGGGATTATTATGGCAACATTAACTGTTGTCATAGTCTTCGTTTTATTAGTTATGCTGATAGTAAGTTTTTCTTTTTCACAAACTTATATCTCAAAAAAAATTACGTCATATATATCAAGAGAAATAAATTCTCAAATAACTCTCGAAAAAATAAAATTCACATTCTTCAACAGGCTTACAGCAAAAAACATTCTTATAAAAGATCAGAACCTCGACACTCTCCTCTTTTTACCTCAACTGACAGCCACTATAAAAAAATTAGATATTAAAAACCAGGATGTAAGGCTGGGTAAAGTTGTTGCTACGAAACCTTCATTCTTTTTAATTACCGATTCGTCGGGCTTGATGAATGTGAATTGGTACCTCAATATGTTGAGGAAAGAAGAAAAAAAATCAAAGCCTGGAAAATTTACAATGAGAATGGGAAGAGCTGAAATTAAAGACGGTAAATTCTGCCAGATAAAAATGATAAGACCTGAACCCAAAACAAGAATGGATTACAGGAATATCAGAATAAGCGGGATCGATTTCGCTATGAATGATTTCTTTGTTCAGGGTGATTCAGTATATATGGAAATTGACGGAGTGAAAATGAAAGAACAAAGTGGATTCGGCATTCGTGATATGAAATCGAAATTATCTGTTTATAACAAAAAAATTGTTTTCACCGATGCTATAATTGAGTGTGATTCATCCGAAATCAATGCCCCTCTGATTGCAGTTCTCGGTGATTCAATCACAGGTTTCAAAAACTTCAACAATACAGCAATATTCGACATAAAAATTACTCAGTCTGCAATAAGTGGTCAGGATCTTAAATATTTCATACCTGTAAAAGCAATGCCAGAAAACACATTTGGATTTGAAGGAGAAGTAAAAGGTACAGTCTCCGAACTTAGGGGGAGGAAAATAAGAATAAAAGGGATGGACAAAACCGACATCTACATGAATTTTGCTCTTTCAGGCCTTCCAGATATAAAAAATACTTTTATTTTCTGTGAAATTAATAGTCTCAAAACATCGGCAAACGACTTAATGTTGATTAGAATTCCGGAAGGAAAGATTTTGACATTGCCTGAAAACATAAGAAAAATTGAAAATATAACATTTACAGGTAGTTTTACAGGTTTTATTAACGATTTTGTAACCTATGGAAAGCTGTTTACGCCATACGGTTCCGTCTCAACCGATGTTTCATTAAGGCCGGAAGGCTCAAAAATTTTTACCATAAAAGGAAGTGTTAAAGGCACCGGAATAAATATTGGCGAACTATCCGGTAACAGTACACTTCTGGGACAATCTACGATTACTGCCGACGTTGACGGAAAAACAGAATCATTCAAAACATTTGCTGTTAATGTTGCAGGAATAATTGATAGTATAGAAATCAATAATTACAAATACGAAAAAATTAAACTTGCCGGTTATTTTACAGATAAGACATGGGACGGAACAATAAAAGCTGAAGATGAGAATATGAAAATGGATTTATCGGGCATGTTCGACTTCAGGGAAGAATTGCCTGAGTTCGATTTCACTCTCGATATCAAAAAAGCTGACCTTTTCAAACTTAACATTGACAAAACTGATTCAACGTCTGCCTTATCCTTACTTGTCACGGCAAATTTCAAAGGTAACAATATCGACAACCTTGATGGCGAAATCAGACTTCACAATTCCGATTTCAGAAAATATGGTAATAACCTTAAGGTAAATGAGTTTTTACTTAAGACTTTTTCCGAGAATAACGCCAGGATATTAACCCTTAAAACCGATTTCTTGACTACTGAGATAAAAGGCCGGTATAATTTTTCATCTATAGGTAGCGACTTTAAAAATGTGCTTGCAACCATGTTCCCTTCAAAATATAATAATTTCTCCATAAAACCTTACCATACTGCTAATTCCTTTAACTTCCTGATAAACTTCAGGAAAACTGAAGAGTTAAATAAATTCCTTAAAACAGGTTTGACGATTTCCGACAAAAGCACTATACAAGGCATTATAAAACCTGACAGTTTAATTTATATTACTGGCGAAGCAAAATATTTTGGAATAAAAAACAATATCCTGGACAAACTATCATTTGAAGCACATTATTCGGATTCTCTTTTAAATGCTTCGATAAAAACATCATCATTTAACCTTATGAATATAGCTGAGCTTAAAAACTTCTATATTAATTTTTCATCCTTCCCCGATCACTTCAGAACAAATATTGAATGGCTTGAAAGAGATAATGAATCACATAAAGGTTTTTTCGAAGCTTCTGGTGAATTTGTTCCTTTATTGGTGAATAAAAAAGGGTCCTCAGGTGCATTAATGAAGCTTAATATTTTACCAGGTGAGGTATATGTCAAAAACAATGTTTGGAAAATTAATCCGGCTGAAATTATAGCCGACTCAAACTCTATAAAAATTTCAAGGTTTATTATTAATAATAATGATAATTATTTTATAGCCGAAGGCGCAGCATCGGAAGACAAGATGGACACCATATATTTTAAGTTAAATGGCATTGATATAGATGTTCTGAATAAATTTACAAAAAAAGATACTATTTCAAAGCCTGGTAAAATAGAGCTCGGTTTAGACGGGATTTTAGGGGGAACTGTAAGCTTAACGGATGTTTACAAAAATCTGATGTTCGAAAGTGATATAAAAATAAGAGATTTTAAAATTCTTGAAAGCAATTATGGAGATGTGAAAGTTAGCTCAGTCTGGAATAAAACTAAAAAAATTGCAGACATTGAAATAAACAACAACTTTGGCGGTAAAAAGATGTTCGATATAAACGGTTATTATAACCCCGAGACCAAATTTGTCGATTTAAACATCAAAACCGACAGGCTTCCCATGGAGATAATGAATCCGATTGCTAAAACATTTGCAACCGGAATTACAGGCACTGCCTCCGGTACGGTTCGTTTTTTTGGAGAATTCAAAAAACCTTTTGTTACAGGCACTCTCTTTGCCGAAAATGGAACCATGAAAATTAATTTTCTGCAAGTAAAATATATTTTTACCGATAGTGTAAAATTTGATAAAGATGCAATACGTTTTAAAAATCTCGTTTTCAAAGATGAAAACGGTAATTCTGGAACTTTAAGCGGAGCCGTATATCATAAAAATTTCAAAGACTTTTCTCCTGATTTAAATATTACAATTAACAACTGTTTAGTGCTTAATACAAAATCGAAGGACAATGAATTCTTTTACGGAACTGCAAGTGCAAGTGGTATTGTAATTATTAAACCTGTTGATCCGGTTTTAAAGTTTGAAATTTCTGTAAATACAGGCAGGAATTCAAGGTTTTACATCCCACTTACGAGAGGTAAATCGTTAGCTGAAAAATCATTCATTACTTTTGTTGCCCCTTCCGAAAGCGATTCTTCAGAAGCTTTTCAACAAAAAAAACCGGCCATTTCAAAAAAACAGGGCAAGCCAATTGAATTATCAATCGATCTTGAGGTAACACCCGATGCCGAGGTTCAACTACTTATTGATCCCAAAGCAGGTGATATTATGAAAGCCTCAGGAAGAGGCAATCTAAACATTAGCCTTGACCGTAAAGGTGTTTTTAAGATTTTTGGCGATTACACGATTGAGAGCGGAGATTATCTATTCACACTTGGCAACATAATAAACAAATCTTTTTCTGTAGAAAACGGTGGAAAAATATCTTTTAACGGCGATATTAATGATGCCGATATCGATATTAAAGCAATATATAAAACACGAGCTTCACTTTATGATATAATGCCGGGTATTCTACCCGAATCACAACAAAATGAAAGAATACCTGTGGAGTGTCTGCTGGTGCTTACAGGAAAACTTTTTAATCCGGTTGTGGGATTCGATATAAATCTTCCGACAGCCGACGAGGAAACAAAAGCCTATCTAAGAAGTATTATCAAATCGGACGAAGAGATGAGCCGCCAGTTTCTTTTCTTACTTGTAATGAACAGGTTTTATGCAGATCCTACTCTGGGCACACAAGCAAAGACTGCCAGCATAGGATCAGCGACAGTGGGAGTAACGACTATGGAAATGCTATCGAACCAGCTCAGTAACTGGCTTTCCCAGATAAGCAAAGACTTTGATATAGGAATATACTACAGGCCCGAATTCCAGTCTCTCCCTAACTCAAACGAACTTCAGGTTGCACTTTCCACACAACTTCTTAACGACAGGGTAACTATTAATGGCAATTTTGATGTGGCAGGAAACCAGGCACAGGGAAGAATAGGAACATCAAAAACAAACACTATAACCGGAGATTTTGAAATTGAATATAAATTAAGTGAACATTTGAGGTTTAAATTCTTTAATAGGTCGATCGACAATATCTATATAGATAACGGAGTCCAGTACACACAAGGAATAGGGTTGTTTTACAGACACGATTTCGATAGTTTTAAAGATTTGTTTAACAAGAAAGAAAAGGAGTCGGCTAAAAAAGAAGAAAATATTAATATGGTTAATAAATAATGCTCATCTGTTATTAACCCGGTATAATAATTATTTCAGGGAATACGTTTTTTACTAATTTTGTTTTCCAATGCTCTTCCTCAATATTTATGAGGAGAATGTGTTATAATAATTAATAATAAATTTAATCTTAAATAATGGAATATATTCTTTTATTAATGCAGGATACAAACCTGGAAGCTGCTGCAAAATCAAAAATGACATTAATTGATCTTGCAATAAAGGGGGGTTGGGTAATGATACCAATACTTCTTCTTTCAATAATTGCAGCATATATTTTTATCGAAAGATATTATGTCATAAAAAAAGCAAGTACAGAAGATGTGAATTTCATGAATAGAATAAAAGACTATATTCATGAAGGTAAGATTGACGCAGCTCTTGCTTTATGCCGTTCCACCGATTCACCGTCTGCAAGAATGGTCGAAAAAGGTATAAGCAGGCTTGGAAGGCCATTGAGTGACATTAACACTGCAATTGAAAATGTAGGAAAACTGGAAATCTCAAAACTTGAGAAAGGATTTCCAACACTTGCAACAATTACAGGAACTGAACCTATGCTTGGGTTTCTTGGTACGGTAATAGGAATGGTACAATCCTTTTATGCAATGTCACAGGCCGGAAACAATATTGAAGTTTCAATTCTCTCTGGTGGTATCTATACCGCACTTATTACTACGGTGGCAGGTCTTACTGTGGCTATTATTTGTTATTTTGCCTACAATACACTTGTTGTGAAGGTTGAAAAAGTAGTGTTCAATCTCGAGGCCACGCTCACCGAGTTTATGGATATTCTGAACGAACCGGTTAAAACAGGAAAATAAAATGGCACTCTCTGCAAGAAATAAAATAAGTATCAATTTAAACTCGGTTGGAATGACCGATGTCTTTTTCAATCTATTACTTTTCTTTATGCTAACATCCACATTGGTTCACCCTACCGCATTACGACTTAATCTGCCGAAAGGCTCGGTTCAAATTGCAGCAAAACCTCAAACTACGGTCTCAATAACTAAGGATTTAAAATTATATATTGAAAATCAGCCTATCACATTCGACGAACTGGAGGAAGCATTAAAACAAAAAGTCGGTTCGAATCCCGACATATATATATCGCTTCATACTGACGAAAGTGTTCCGATAGGAGTTGTAACAAGGGTTTTAAATATAGCTCAAAAAAACAATTATAAGCTGATACTTGCAACCTCTCCCAAATAGCAATTTACGCAATATTCCGACAGAGAAGGGGAAAGGAATTGCGGGAACTATCCTGTTTCATACCGGACTGTTTATAATACTTTTTATAGTTCATTTTTCTGTGCCTGTACCGGATAAACAAGAGAGTGGAATACTTATCAATTTCGGTTTTGACGATACTGGTTCAGGGCTCATTGAGCCATCTTCACCTGCATCACAGCCGGAAACTTCTTCGACAATTAGGACGGTGAACGAACCGACTGGAAAAGAAGAAGCTTTACTTACACAAGATTTTGATAATGAGGCTCCAGAAGTAAAAAAGGTAAATTTTGATAAGGAAAAACAAGAACAAATCGAAGCTGAAAAAAGGCGGCTTGCCGAACTGGAAGCTGAACGTATAAAACAAGAAGAAGAACAGAAAAGGATTAATGAAATAATGAACAGGACTAAAAATGCTCTTGCCGCCTCAAAAAATATAGGCACCGACGCAAAAAGTGAAGGTATTGCAGGAGGTCAGGGTAATCAGGGTGTGCCCGAGGGATCGCCAGATTCAAAAACAAGAGGTGAAGGAAGCGGTACAGGCAATAAAGGTATTTCATACAGTCTCGAAGGGCGCGGATCTATTCTTCTTCCAGCACCCAGATATGACTATCAAGGAGAGGGAAGAGTTGTTGTGGAGGTGAGTGTTGACCGTGCAGGTAATGTTATTCAGGCCTTACCCGGAGCGAAAGGAAGCACCACCCTCGATGAGTACCTCCTTAATGCTGCAAAGGAAGCAGCACTTAAAGCAAAATTTGAACCTGCCCCTAATGCTCCACCTGTTCAGAAAGGAACAATTACTTATAATTTTGTGCTTAGGTAAAATTACCCGAGAAGCACCTGAAAATTAACTTCCCAGTTCCGACTTTGCACCCAGAAGTTCTTTAACGGAAAAACCCAGATTATCAATAAGATTATTGTCTTTGATTATATAGTCATTAATACCTTTCCTTGCAAGTTCAAGCACAACTTCTCCTTTCTCCTGTGCCGACAACATAATAATATAAATATCAGGATACTTATTTCTGATTTTATCTAAAATCTCTATGCCATTCATTACCTCTTGTCCGGGCTTTGTGAAATAATAATCGAGAATGATTAAATCGGGCTTCATCTTATCCATAGCCCGAAGGCAATCCTCTCCATAATCGAAAGACTCAACACGGAAACCTTCAGAAGAAAAAGACTTTACAATCAGACTGGTCATAAAAGGGTCATCGTCAACAACAAATATCAGTTTGTTTTTATCCATCTCCTGATTAAATTTCCTTATAAATCCAAATTTATATAAAAAGAATTTCTATTCCTAATTTTTTTTTTAAAAAAGAACCATATAAGAAATAATTCCAAATTTTACCATTCATCGCTAAAAAGAGGATAAGGTTTTATTATTTCTTTAACTTTACTGCCAACGCTATCTATAACTCTTTCACTTTCAATATTTGAAAGCACTTCATCAATAAGTTCAACTATTAAAGGCATGTGATCTTCTTTTAAGCCACGGGTAGTGATAGCCGGTGTCCCTACTCTTATACCCGAAGTAAGGAAAGGAGATCTGCTATCGTAAGGTACCATATTTTTGTTAACTGTTATATGTGCCAATACAAGAGCGTTTTCAGCTCTTTTCCCTGTGATATCCGGGTATTTTGTTCTCAAATCAATAAGCATCAAATGATTATCAGTTCCCCCGGAAATTATTTTATATCCTTTATCTTCAAATGCTTTTGCCATTGCCATAGCGTTCTTTTTAACCTGCTCCTGATATCTTTTAAAGCCTGGTTGTAATGCTTCAGCAAATGAAACTGCCTTGGCAGCAATTATATGTTCAAAAGGACCACCCTGCACACCTGGGAAAACAGCAGAATTTATTACGGCCGACATCATTTTTATCTCGCCTTTTAGCGTTTTCTGGCCCCATGGGTTTTCATAGTCATTTCCCATTAGAATAATGCCTCCTCTTGGTCCTCTAAGCGTTTTATGAGTTGTAGAAGTCACTATATGTGCATATTTAAGAGGATTATCGAGAAGCCCTGCTGCGATTAGACCTGCAGGATGAGCCATGTCCACCATAAGAACTGCACCTACATCATCAGCAATCTTCCTCATTCTTGCATAATCCCACTCCCTTGAGTAAGCCGACGCACCTCCAATTATGAGTTTCGGACTCTCCTTGTGTGCAATCTCCTCCATCAGATCATAGTCAATCAAACCGGTCTCTTTATTCACATTATATGATACGGGCCTGTAAAGTATTCCTGAAGAATTAACGGGGGAACCATGGGAAAGATGACCTCCATGAGACAAATTCAATCCCATAAAAGTATCGCCCGGTTTAAGATATGCTAAGAAAATAGCCATATTAGCCTGTGCACCTGAGTGAGGCTGAACATTTACATATTCTGCATTGAAAAGCTTCTTAAGCCTGTCAATTGCAGTCTGCTCAGTCTGATCCACAATTTCACAACCCCCATAGTACCGATTCCCAGGATAACCTTCGGCATATTTATTTGTAAGGACGGAGCCCATGGCTTCAAGCACCTGTGGACTAACAAAATTCTCTGAAGCTATAAGCTCAATCCCTTCAAGCTGACGTTTATATTCCTTATTTATAAGCTCAAAAATCAAAGAGTCTCTATTCATACTTAGTACATTATAAATATTTAATTTTATTATATTTTAAAATTGCGGTGCAAAAATAAGTTTATAAATCTTATAGTTTTAATAAATATGTACACTTTATTAAACAAATAATAAATATTTTTTACAAACGAATGATTTTACAGGATGGCTTCAGCCTAAAAGTTTAATCCGGGCATTATATTTTCATACTTCTTATAAGGTTTGGAAACTACTCTTCCGAGAATTGTTGTATAAGCATGTCTCTATAGGTCGAAAAAATTCTCGACTTCGATATAAACCCCACATAAATACCCTTATCCAATACTGGTAAATTCCATGCGCCTGTCCGGCTGAAGGCATCAATTACTGCAGCCATATTTTCTGATTTATCTATATACATAGATGGTACGGTCATAACCTCTCTTACATAAATTTTATCATAAAGATCGGGATTGAACATTATTTCCCTCACGTCATCGAGAGTCACTATTCCTTCGAGCACTCCATATTCATCAACAACAGGAAAAATATTTCTTTTTGATTTTGTAATTATACCGACAAGATCGCGTAAGCGAGCATCCGGCCTAATAGTCATTAAATCTGTTTCAATATCTTTTCTCCAATCCATCACAACAAGCACGGCTTTGTCTTTATCATGAGTAATAAGTTCACCTCTACTTGCAAGTTGAGTATGATAGATAGAATATTTTACAAAACCTCTCGCAGTTATATATGAAACTGTCGAAGTGATTATCAAAGGAATCAAGAGGTTATAACCACCTGTAATCTCGGCAATAAGAAATATTGCCGTGAGAGGTGCATGAATTACTCCCGACATCACGCCTGCCATTCCTACCAGCACAAATCTGCTGTCGGGGAGACTAATATTAAATAATCGTCCTAAGATTAAAGTAACAAAATATCCCGTCAATGCACCCGTAAAAAGGGTTGGAGCAAAAATACCACCAATGCCTCCTGTACAATTTGTTGAACTCGTAGCAAATACTTTTAATAAAAGCATCGCCCCTGAAATAAACACAAGGTAAGGCCAGCTGTCATGAAAAATTCCTGAAAATATTGATTGAAAAGAACTTATATTACCATTCAGCATATTATTAATAGTAGTATATCCTTCTCCGAAAAAGGGAGGAAAAGCCACTATCAGCAAGCCTGTTATTATTGCACCGGTCAAAAGACGAGAATATTCATTATTAATCTTTTTATAGAATTTTTCTGTTAGCAGAGTCATCTTTGTAAACCATACAGATACAAGTCCGGTAAATATTCCAAGAATAATATACCACAGAACATTTCCTACAATAAAAGGTTCCTTTATAGGGAAACTGAGAATTACACTGTTACCCATAAGAAACCACGACACTGTGGCTGCTGTTACAGATGAAATAAGTAGAGGCACTATTGAAGAAAGTGTAAGATCGAGCATCAGTATTTCAAGTGTGAAAACAACCCCGGCAACAGGCGCTTTAAATATTCCTGCTATTGCTCCTGCTGCACCGCAACCGGTTAAAAGCGTAATCTGCCGGTAATTCATTTTAAAAAGTCGCCCGAGTGATGAACCTATTGAAGAACCTGTAAGCACAATTGGATCTTCTGCACCGACTGAGCCCCCGAAACCTATTGTGATGCTGCTTCCAACAAGCGCCGCCCATATATTCTTTGATTTCAGATAGCTCTTTTTCTTTGAAATTGCATATAATATCTGGCTGATGCCATGGCTTATATTTTCTTTTACTACCAGTTTAACAAAAAAGAAAGTTATAATTATACCTGCAGCAGGAGCAAAAAAATAAAACATATATCCGGCACCCGGCCTTAAATTAGTTGAAACAAACTGTGCTGTAAAATGTATAGTATTTTTAAGAAGAACTGCTGCAAGAGCACTCAAAAGTCCAACAATTAAACTCAATAAATAAATCTGCCTTGTCGGATTCAGACTCAAAATACTTTCGATGGCCGATTTACTTATTTTTTTTCTTGATTTCATAACATGCAAAGATATGAACATTGAGAAACAGATATTACAATTTTCTTATGTTTGTCTTTAGTTATTTTCCTCATAAAAAATATTTGTGAAGGCAGTTGAAATAATTTGACTTTTACCCACGTACTCTAAAAACAAAAAAACATTTAAAAATAACCGGCATAGGATGCGGAAAAAATCATTACTAACTTTATTAGCATTTTTTACTGGCTTTGTTCATGTAGCTTATAGTCAGAAGGACGATAAACCACCCTTAGCGCCTGTATTAATTAATGTATCAGTACAGCCTGAAACAGGTTTCACAGAAATTTATTGGAATAAAAGTACTTCCCCTGATGTGGCCGGATATGTTCTTTATTACTTCATCAACAATGGAAGTTTTGCGTTCGATACAATATATAACCCGCAGGCGGAATTTTATATTAACAAAGATTCAAAGGCTAATTTCTGGTCAGAATCATATTGTTTGGCAGCCATTGACAGTTCCGGAAACGTTAGTCCCCTTTCAAATCCGCTCTCAACTATATTTACACTTTCAGAGGCCGATACATGCAAAAGAAATCTGAATATTACATGGAATAATTATTTTATATTCCCCCTGAATGTAAAAGAATACAAAATTAAAATTTCTGAAAACGGGAGTAATTTTAGAGAAGCAGGTAAGGTGGCTCCGGAATATACCAGCTTTACCATTACCAATATCGAGCCTGAAATTTACTACTGTGTTATAATTGAAGCAGTTCTTGACAGAGGATTTTATTCTTCATCGAATAAAACGTGCAAAAGTATAACAATGCAGAGAGTTCCTAAATGGATTAATGCTAATTATGCTACGGTAAATGATAATCGGCAGATTGAACTCTTATTTTCGATTGATCCTCTTGCAGAAACATGGAATTATACTGTTGAAAGAAAAGAAGAAAATGATACTGCTTTCCAATCGTTAAATAATATTACCACAGGAGATAAAAATATAAATTTTACCGATATTACCGCAAATTGCACGAAAAGATTCACTTATAGACTTGCCGCCCTTAATAGTTGTGGAATCAGATCAGCTTATTCAAATATTGCTTCAAATATTACTTCAGAAATTATTTATTCGAATAATGTGATAAAAATTTGCTGGAACCCATATTCAGAATGGAGAGGAGGAATTATGACACAGGAACTCTGGGCTGATTTTGGAGGCGGATTTGAAAAATTTACGGAACTTTCACCTTATGACTCATCATATTCAATCAATTATTCAGAAATAATGTACAGATTGACAGGAAGTCAAATATGTTTTTATCTTGTTGCGGAAGAATGGCCCGACAGTCTGGGTTTTTCCGGCAGAAGCAAATCGAATATAGTCTGCATGGATATTGAAGAAAAAATTTTTGTTCCTAACACATTCACACCCGATAATGACAATATAAATGATTTATTTCGTCCGGTTTTTTCATTTACACCTGTTTCATATCTTCTCATAATTACTGACAGAGAGAATAAAAAGCTTTTTGAAAGCAACAATTTTAACGATTCATGGGATGGTTCTGATAGCGGTTCCCCTCTTCCTACAGGTGTTTATTTATGGTATCTGAAAGTTAAAACGCCGTCAGGAAAAATGATACAAAAAAACGGAACCATTACAATACTTAGAAAAAGATAAAATATCGTTACCAATAAAAATGAAAAACAATTAATCTTTAATTGAACTATCTTTGCATTTAACGCAAAAACATGAGCAATAAAGATATTTTCGATGAAGACGATAAAAAGCTTATCACGGCTGAATATGAGTCGTTGATAAATAATCTTCAGAAGTGTAAAAAACCTGGGGACAGAGAATTAATTGAAAAAGCCTTTAACACTGCCAATGAAGCGCACTGGAATATGCGCAGAAAATCGGGTGAACCATATATTATTCACCCTATACAGGTAGCTAAAATTGTAAATCAAGAAATAGGACTCGGTGCCACTTCGGTTTCAACTGCTCTTCTTCACGATATAGTGGAAGATACGGATTATAAGCTCGACGACGTCAGGAGAGATTTCGGCGATAAAATTGCATCGCTTATTGATGGACTGACAAAAATATCGAATATATACAGTAAGGATTCAACAACGTCGTTGCAAGCCGCCAATTTCAGGAAAATGATGCTTACTATTTCAGACGACTTGCGTGTTATTCTCATAAAAATTGCCGATAGGCTTCATAATATGAGAACGCTCGACTCTCTGCCTGAACATAAGAAGATGAAGGTGGCAGGTGAAACAATATATATTTATGCTCCATTAGCCGATCGTCTTGGCCTATATTCCATTAAAACGGAACTTGAAGATCTGAGTTTCAAATTCCGACAGCCAAGGATATATGATGAAATAAGGGCTAAACTTATTCAAGATGAGAAGAAAAATTACGCATTTATAAATAAATTCTCCCTTCCTATCATTGAAAAATTAAATGAAGCAGGTTATAAATTCGAAATTACAGGCCGGCCAAAATCAATTTACTCCATCTGGAAAAAGATGCAGAAAAAAAATGTGCCGTTCGAGGAAATATATGATGTATTTGCAGTAAGGATTGTTTTTGAACCGCTTCCAGGAATATCAGAAAAGACACAATGCTGGAACATATATTCTTTAATTACCGATATTTATCTTCCCAAACCCGACAGATTGCGTGATTGGCTTAGCAGGCCCAAGCCTAACGGATATGAAGCCCTTCATGTAACTGTAATGGGACCGGAGGGGAAATGGGTTGAAGTACAGATAAGAAGTACCAGGATGGACGAAATTGCGGAGCATGGATATGCGGCTCACTGGAAATATAAAGGCGATGATCCCCATGAAACGGAATTCGACAAATGGGTTAAAAAAATAAGAGTTATGCTTGAAAATCCACTTGAAGATCCGGCCGAATTCATTGACGACTTCAAACTGAATTTGTTTTCCAATGAAATCATTGTTTTTACTCCAAAAGGATTACTTATAAGTCTGCCAAAGGGTTCAACCGCACTCGATTTTGCTTATGAAATACACAGCGAAGTAGGTGATAAGGCAATAGGCGCCAAAATAAATTATAACCTTATGCCGCTTAATACAGAACTGCAAAGCGGCGACCAGGTCGAAATAATTACTTCAGATAAAGCTCAACCGGAAAAAGAATGGCTCAATTGGGTGCATACTCCAAGAGCAAAATCGGCAATAAAAAATTCACTTAAAGCCATTTCAAAAGACCGCATTCAGAAGGGAATGGTTAAACTTGAAGGAAAGCTAAACGAAATTGGACTTACTCCAAGTTCTGAAATACTGAAAAAAATTATGAAAGAATATGATATATCGAATAAGGAGGAATTATATTCTAAAATAGGGCTCGACCTTATTCCTCTCGATAACCTTAAAAAAATTATACGAAAAAACCCCGATAAAAATATAATCCAATACTGGGGTTTGAAGCTCACCGGTGCAAAAAAAGAAAAACCTGAAGAAGAGAGTTCAAAACCGCTATATAATAAAGACAAACCATTCCTTCTTCGTGAAAACATTGAAACTCCTGAACAATCGTACGAAATTGCCAAATGCTGCAATCCGATACCAGGCGACGATGTTGTAGGATATATGTCTCCTGAAGGCACAATCATTGTGCATAAACCAAAATGCCCTGTAGCTATCAGGCTAATGTCAAGCGAGGGAAATCGTATAATAGCTGTAAAATGGACCATTCACAAAATTCGTTCTTTCCCTGTAAGATTAAAAATAACAGGGTTCGATAGAATAGGATTATTAAATGACATAACAAAAATAATTTCCAATGAACTTAAGGTTAATATAAGAAATATCAATATCACAGTCAATGAGGGGATTTTTGAGGGTACTATTGATCTTTATGTTCATCATACCAGAGACATTAATAATCTTATAACAAAGATATCAAATATAAATGGCATTCAAAGCGTCGTCAGAATTGAAGAATTCCCCGAATAATTTCTATTAATTACCCTATTAACCAGTATGTATTACATTTTATTCAATAAAATATGCCTCCATTTATGAATAATATCAGCGACAAAATGATAGTCAGACAGTTATTCACTGAATACCTCGAGAAAAAAGGCCACAGAAAAACACCGGAGAGGTATGCTATACTAGATGAAATTTATTCACTTACCGGTCATTTTGATATAGAATCTCTTTATGTTTCAATGAAAAACAAAAATTACAGAGTAAGCCGTGCTACATTATACAATACCATTGATTTGCTTCTCGATTCGAATCTGGTGATAAAACATCAGTTTGGGAAAAGCAGTTCGCAATTTGAAAAGGCTTTCCGGTGCAGCCAGCACGACCATCTTATTGACATGGATTCGGGAAATGTAATCGAATTCTGCGATCCGAGGATAAATGATATTATAAGAACAGTTTGTGAAATTTACAATTTCAAACCCATGTTTCATTCACTCTATATATACGGGAAGCTTTCCGAAAATCAGCTCCCTGGCAACAAGAAAAAATAAAGATGCTTGAGAAACACCCTGGGAATCATAAAGAGTAAAAAGATTAATTTACTGATATGAATAATTAAAATTTGAAATAAAGTTATATCCTTTTTCTTCCTGACACTAATAGTCAGAGCCTTGTCAGCACGATGACGGATTCAACTTTCTCTCCTGAAGTTTAAGATCGTAACATTGTCCGGAGATCGGCAATTAAGAATAATAAAAACTTTACCGGGTTACACCAATTTTATTTGTAAATTGGCCTGTTTTTAAAATAATTTATGACTATTTATGAAAGTTGATATTTTGCTTGGCCTGCAGTGGGGCGATGAAGGAAAAGGCAAGATTGTTGATGCCTTAAGTAACGATTACAACCTTATAGCCAGGTTTCAGGGTGGTCCGAATGCCGGACATACAATCGAATTCAATAATGTAAAACATATTCTGCATCTTATTCCTTCCGGAATTTTCAATGAAAAATCTCTCAACCTTATTGGAAACGGAGTTGTTATTGATCCCTCCGTACTTAGAAAAGAAGTCGAGAGCCTTGGAATGCCCGAAGATGAGATAAAAAAGCGGCTTATTATTTCAAAAAAGGCTCACCTTATTCTCCCCAGCCATAGAATTCTCGATGCTGTGTATGAAAACAGTAAGGGAAATACAAAGATAGGTTCGACTCTTATGGGTATTGGCCCTGCTTATACCGACAAAGCAGCACGTAAAGGATTAAGAGCAGGCGATATATTCAGAAACGACTTCAAAGAACTATATAAAAAGTTACTTGAGTATCATCTGAAAATAGTATCAAATTATGATTTTAATTTTAACCTCGCCGATTATGAACAAGGCTGGTTCGAAGGGATCGAACTTATGAAACAGTTAAGGATAATCAACAGCGAATATCTTGTAAACGACTTGCTTAAAAATAACAAAAAGATTCTTGCAGAGGGTGCACAGGGTACTCTGCTCGATGTGGACTTTGGCTCTTATCCTTTCGTGACATCGTCTAATACAATAAGTGCCGGAGCATGCACCGGACTTGGCATACCACCCTCAAGAACGGGCGAAGTGTTCGGTATTTTCAAAGCTTACTGCACCAGAGTCGGCAATGGCCCTTTCCCTACAGAACTTCATGACGAAACAGGCGAAAAAATACGGAGAAAAGGTGGAGAATTTGGTTCAACCACCGGACGACCAAGAAGATGTGGCTGGCTTGATATACCTGCTCTAAAGTATGCGATAATGATAAACGGTGTAACCAGACTTTTTATGACAAAGGCAGATGTACTCTCAGGCTTCGACAGTATAAAAGTTTGCACTTCATATAGAATCAATAACTATGAGACTTTTGAAGTACCCTACGGATGCGATGCTGATATTAAACCTTTGTATTCCGAATTCAAAGGATGGCAGGAAGATATTTCATCGGTTCATAGCTATTCAGGGCTGCCAGAGACTTTGAAAACATATATAAAATATATAGAAGACGAAACAAGTGTACCTATTACACTTATCTCAACCGGCCCTGACCGGAATCAAATGATATTCAGATGAATTTCAAAAGATAAACTTATTTATTTTCTGAAGACATAAATCCATGAATCGAATGCAACGGTATCCCTGAATCGTTCGAGCCTGGTTAAGGCTGTTCGCAGATTATCATGAGCTTCCACTGCAACCATTTCAAACCGGGTATTCTCAAGCGGTATAAGTCTTGCATCTTTATAACCCAGCGCCTGATATTCAGTAAGTAAATTCCTCGCATATTCAGGAGTAATAAAACTTCCGACAATAATATTATACTTATATTTCCTCGCCCATTCAAGTTTCTGTTCCTCCGCAAGTCTATCTGCTTCAAACTTCTCTTTCTCAATAGCAATTTTCTCCTGAACAGCCTTTATCGAATCGGCAATTCTAAGGCTGTCTTGCCTCGCTAGCCATACTGCCATTGTATCAGCTTTCCTTCCAAAAATCCCCTTTTCCTTTATCCATCTGCACGAAGCGCAAGAAATCAAAATAATAATCAAAATCAAACCAAATAACTTCTTCATAATAAATATTTTATTATTATCATTCAAAATATAATGAAATCTGTTAAACCAAATATACGAATTTATAGTTAAGTACACAAATATTATCTTTATATTGAATTTTACATGGAATTTGTATATTAGCCGATTGCAGTAAATGAATCATTAAATTCAAACTTTTTCAAGTATGAAATCAATTGTACAGTTCTTTGAAGAATGCGTTGAGAAATTCAATAACAATGTTTATCTGTGGGAAAAATTGTCCGATAAATACGAAGGTACAACATACGGTGAAGTAAGAAAACAGGTTCATGAATTTGCAGCAGGATTAATAAAAATGGGTGTCAACAAAGAAGACCGTATCAGTCTGATTTCGGAGGGTCGGAACAGCTGGGTGGTTGGCGAACTAGGAATTCTGTATGCAGGAGCTATCAACGTGCCCCTTTCTGTAAAACTTCAGCCCGATGAAATAAAATTCCGGATAAACCATTCCGAATCGAAAATGATTCTGACATCTTCAATTCAGTATCAAAAGATAAAGGAAATAATAAACGAATGTCCGACAATTGAAAAAATCATCCATTTTGATACACGTGAAGATTATCCTGATAATGAAATTCATTTCAACGAGGTTAAGAAAGCAGGCAGAGAATGGCTCGAACAGCCTGAAAACTATCGGCTTTTCGAAAAAATTTATAAGAGCGTGGAACCGTCCAACTTTGCAAATATCTGTTATACAAGTGGCACCACGGCAGACCCCAAAGGAGTGGTATTAACTCACGGAAACTACGTTACAAACGTATATCAGGCTTATTCACTGGTAGATATTCCTCCTTTTTTCAAAACTTTAATTTTGCTTCCATGGGATCATTCCTTCGGACATACCTGTGGAATTTATGCCTTTATGGGCAAAGGAGCAAGTATAGCCTCGGTGAAAACAGGGAAGACAGCTCTCGAAACATTCCGGAATGTTCCGATATGTCTGAAAGAGATTAAACCGAATCTCCTCCTTAGCGTGCCCGCACTCGCGAAAAACTTCAGGAAAAATATCGAAAAGGGCATTCACGAAAAAGGTAAACTTACCGAATTACTTTTTAATCATTCACTTAAAGTTGCATACGCTTATAACAAAGAGGGTTATAACAAAGGCACAGGTTTCCAGAAAATATATAAACCTCTTTTGAAACTTTACGACAAAATTCTGTTCAGTAAAATTCGTGAAACATTCGGCGGGGAACTGGAGTTCTTTATAGGCGGAGGTGCACTTCTTGATATAGAAATCCAGCGTTTTTACTATGCACTCGGAATACCGATGTTTCAGGGATACGGTCTCACCGAAGCCTCGCCCGTCATATCCTCAAACTCGAAGGAACACCATAAGCTCGGCTCTTCAGGCTTCCCGGTAAGTAATATAGATATCAAAATTTGTGATGAAAACGGAAAAGAACTACATGCAGGTCAGAAAGGAGAAATTGTTATCAGAGGCGGCAATGTTATGTACGGTTATTGGAAAAATGAGAAAGCGACCGCCGAAGTAATAAGGGATGGATGGCTCTATACAGGCGATATGGGATATATTGACGAAGACGGATATCTCTTTGTTCTCGGTCGTTTTAAAAGCTTACTCATCGCAGACGACGGTGAAAAATTCAGCCCTGAAGTAATTGAAGAAGCTTTCACGGCACAATCGAAATACATTGACCAATGTATGCTGTATAATAACCAGAAACCATATACTGTAGCCCTCGTGGTCCCTAACCAGTATGCACTTAAACTCTACCTCGAGGAGAAAGGACTTACAGCCGATTCAGACGAAGGCAA